>Ga0180436_10006039_pt1 | contig 10593 bp, 7 predicted proteins | sample SS_ome_2_FD_132434 | JGI IMG/M metagenome (GOLD analysis project Ga0180436, IMG submission 132434) | Hypersaline lake sediment archaeal communities from the Salton Sea, California, USA - SS_3_S_2 metaG | ecosystem: Environmental > Aquatic > Non-marine Saline and Alkaline > Hypersaline > Sediment...
ATCAGGAAGACTATGGTCATATTGGGTTTCAAGGCCGGGTGCCTATCCAGAAGTTGAGTTTTTCGCTTAAAAATAGAAAGCTAGGCTCCTGATTGAGACTATCCCGGCAACCCGATCCGCCGTACTGAGCTGCGTACTTCAGTCAGCAATAGGACGATTATCATTAAGCCGGTGCCCTATTTATGCGGATGGAGCAAACAGTTCGGGTCGATAAGCGACTCCTTTTTTCCAAATGGTGTACATGGCTGCCAAAATTTTTCGCTGGGTGTTCAAGCGGGCATGTTTCCGGTTGTGGGTACGTTGCAATGATTGATGATAGAAGCGTTTGACCTCATTTTCACCCTTCATTGCAGCCACGAAAGCACGATAACTTATGGCTTTCAACTCGCCAATACCGGCGCTATCGATACGCTGATAACCCAATGGCATTCCGTCGCTGCTGCTTTGAAGATGGCCCGATTGTCGTCCTGGGGTTGATAAACATGATGCAGTGCTCCCAGTCGAAGCAACTTGCATAAGTTTTTGGTATCGACTTCATCTTTTTTGTGGGGATTTTTATAAATCAATACGTTGGCTCTTGGATCACAGGATATCACCTGGTCAACATATGGATCGGCAATCTGAGCCGCCCAGTAAGTTAAGGGGCCTTGTTCAATGGTAAGATATTTCCTTTTGGCTTTAACCGAGTTGAGGGCAATTATGATAATTTTTCAGATGTGGGCAATTCTAAAGCTCCCTTGAAAGAACCCTCTGCGATCATTTGTCCTAAAGTGAAACTTCTTGCGTGTAAATCCATGGCCAAGTATGCTATTTTATCCATCGGACGACCTCCTTTTTTTGGCGTTAATGTTTTTTGGGTAAAAACACTATACACCAAGGTCGTCCGTTTTTCACTTTACCAGAATACTAAGCAGTAAGGCGTAAGCGGGGTATTTCGACTGTCAGGCTCTAGCGTTGTATCCGTATCCGGAGCCTATTTGTCAGCATTGTGGGTACCCGAAAAACTCTTAGATCAGACGGCAATACGGATTAAAAACACCGCTTCAAAATAATGTGCCCACTTCATATCAGTCAAAGCTATTGAACATCAAAAAGACTAATCGGTAAAATTGTCTAATCCCTCTGGGTTAGGCCTCGAGTTTAGATTTTCATTGTCCGTGTTCGTGCTCTCTTTTGCATCGACAATAAACTGATCTGCAGATGCGGCCAACTCTTCTGCCATGGCGGCGTTTTGTTGGGTGGCACTGTCAATCAAGGCCACGGCTTGACTGATTTGCTCAATGCCCTGCGTTTGGTCATTGGAAGCGGCAGCGATTTCAGAGATTAAATGACCGCTGTTTTCAATTTTTTCCGCCAACTCAACAAAATTGGAATTGGTTTCTTTTACACGATCTGAACCAATTTTTATTTTTGATTCTATTTGATCGATTAATCCGGTAGTACTTTTGGCAGCATCGGCTGCGCGCAGGGCCAAGTTCCGGACTTCATCGGCTACGACGGCAAATCCAGCTCCGGCCTCCCCGGCGCGAGCAGCTTCCACCGATGCGTTCAACGCCAGCAGATTGGTTTGAAAGGCGATTTCATCAATCGTTTTGATGATTTGAGAGGTTTCCTGGCTGGCTTTGGTAATGGCCTCCATTGCCGCGGTTACTTCCTCAATTGATATCTTTGATTGCGAGAAAATCTGGTCCGCCTTTTTCATCAGTTCATTCGACTGTTTTGTACGATCCATGTTCTTTTTTACAATCGAGGCCATTTTATTAATAGATTCAGAGGTTTCCTCAAGGGACGCAGCCTGGGAAGCGGAGCCTTCGGAGAGGGTATGGGAGGAATCAACAATGCCATGGATCATGCTTTGTAAGCTTTCGTTAACGAGATTCATACGGGCCGACATATGGCTGATTTCATCGCGTCCATTTACTGTCACCCGTTGGGTTAGATCACCTGCTCGCATTTTACCGCCCAGTTCCAACAGACGATTCACAGGCAGGCGGATCAAAACATGAAGCAATCCGAAGACAATGACACATAGTATCGACACACCTATAATTCCGCCGATAATACTAATATTGCGGGTTGAAGCAGAAGCCTGGAGGACATTTTCTATGGGCGTTCGCACCTGCATGCCGCCCAGGATTTTTTTAGACCGGCCGTGGCAGTGAAAACAGCGTGTTTCGTTGTAGATCGGTTTGACAATGTTTAGATAGCGTACGCCATCGAGATTCTCTTGGATCGGTTGCTTGGGCTTCTCGCCCAGTTTTAGCATGGTCTGAATTTGTTGAACGACTGCCGGCTCAACTGAATATGCACTTACATTGCTTCCGATGAGCCTTTTATCGGTGGCAAATGTTACATCACCCGTAAAGTCAAAAATCATAACATCCAAAAGGGCCATGTTTTCCTTGAGACGGTCGAATTGTTTGAGAACCACATCGTTGTCACCAATGGAAAGGGCGTCTATCATTCCGCCTTCGATGGCCAATGCCATATTTTCGGCGCCTTCCTGGCTGATGGCCATCTGGCTGGTGTGCTGATTATTGATATTAACGAAGATAATCACACCAAGAACCAGAACTTGAGCCGCAACAATAGGAATCAAAACCTTGACTGAAAGATTTTTAGTAAAAAAATCGATTAATTTCACCAATACCTCCGAATAATGAATTGGGCTAGTGGGCGCCGCCAAATAGCAGCGGTTTAAATTTAAATGCATCAACCCGTTCTGAACTGTGGCATGTATTACAGGTTTCGATTGACAATACGGCAATAATATCTTCCGGATCCTCAGATTCCATGTGCACGCTTCCGGGACCATGACAGACTTCACAACCCGCATCTTTTAAATGCGGGGTTTCGGATTCAGAAACAAACCCCCCACGGCTACCATATCCGGTCGTATGGCAGGCATAGCATTCCTTTTTTTCGGCTTCCGTAAGGCCTTTTTGCATAATCCGAACGCTTTCATAGGATTTGGCTTTTTTGGCATGAGCCTGAAAGGCTTCGAACTGGTCTGCATGGCATTCACCGCATGCCTCGGATCCGATATAAGATTTCAAGGGTTCTTCGTTCGCAAAACTTGGAATCATGCACAGTAAATATAAAAAAGCTAACACCAGACAAAACCGGCATAATGTTCTAACGAATTTCATGGTATCACCTGCTTCAACAAATTAAGGAATTGAATTTATTTTATTAATTATTTTAATTGGGTGAACTTGCTACGGCATTGACAAGTCTTTCGACCCAATTGCCTATCGGAATATTTATTTAGCGCGCTCCGATATATGAGTATTATCGGTTAATCATGAGAAAACTTTAATCATACTCAAGATTGTTATTGGATGGTGAATTCTAAGGGGCATATGAGCACGCTTGGATTGGGGCTTATCTGAAATTGATCCCAAACCCCAGATGTGCTATCGTTGGCTTGTAATTTACGAAGGCATTAAAATGTAGTGTCGAAAGCCTGCTTTATTAGGAACTTTCAAGCATGGTGACACGGGTTTAACCTGGTAAGTTTCTCAAAAATTGCATGTCTTATTGACCGACCATGGATCAAAAAATGATGAAAATAGCGGTAAGAGTTTGGTTCGCCATGACCAGCCGCGCCATGGCCGACAGCCGGATAGAAAGGATGCTGGATCGATACCTGGCGCTGTCACAAAAAATAGATGGCGATTGCGGAAGCATGCCCGTAACCGTTCCGGCTATGCCAGGTGTTGATGAAGACATGCGAAACTGGTCCTTTTATATGCTGCTGGAACATCATGCCATCGTAAACAGGAGCATAACATCCATTATGCAGAGCATGGTTCTTAACCAACAGCCCAGTGGCGCCGGTGACATCGATCCTAAAAAGGATGTCATGCCATCCGCCACAGCCGGTCCCGAAATAATCGATGCCTTCCAGCAATCAATCGTGGACCATCTGAAATCCGTGGGCCAAATGAATAGACTCAGGGGGACCCTTAAAAGCCGACATCCGCTATTTGGCAACTTTAATGCCCACGATTGGCATTGCATGTTTGGCTTTCATTTGATGGTTCACTATAAGCAGGCCAAGTTGGTCATCCAGAAAGCCTGCGCGGAATCTAATGGGTGATGATACGATGAAGGTGCCAAGTCTACTCTCGGTAGCAGGCAGGTTCTTTACTTTTGGCTGGGTCATTCTGTTTCCTACGGCTTAACGTCGTGGCTTACCTGAGAGCGCCGCTCATTGGCACATGTCCGCCGGAAAGAAACAGGTTAAAACCTTTTATATGCTGAATACAACCTCCACAATTTTTACAATTGGTATTCGAAAAAAAATCCAATTTTTGCGTTATATTTACCAACTAGAATGTAACCCCACCAATGCTATCGTTGCTCAGTCCTGCATCCCGGTCCGACCTGAAGCGGCATGTAGCAACTAGGCGGAGTTCCTACTGGCATTGATATTGCCGTATAGTGACCGCTCGACAATTTTCTCATAAACGGGCCCTTGACTGGAAGGGGCCTCTATTTTCTGTAAAGCGTATTGCTGGATGACCAGCAAAGGCAGAACGATTTGTTCCCTGATTTCGATTGAACTCCTGGATACGGGTTCTTCTTCCATCAACATGCTGTAGCCGGAAATAAGCAGCACCATTTTTTTTGACAATTTATATTCCTCAAACAGCATATCCCAGAATTCTTTGTATGCTTTATCTTTGGCAATGTATGCCGTCAGCTCAAAATAGCATTTAGATAAAGACATCATGCTGTTCAGAATAAGCGTCTTAAAAAATGGCACGTCTCTGAACAATTCTTTTAAATCCGCTGTCCGGCCATCATGAACAAGGGCCTGTAAGGCCGTACCCATGCCGTAATAGCCGGGAACATTCTGTTTAAGCTGGCTCCAGGAACCCACAAACGCAATGGCCCTCAGATCTTCCAATTCCAGTTTTTTACGCTCACCTCGTCTGGCCGGCCTGCTCCCGATGTTGGTTCTTGCATAATACTTTAACGTGCTTTTGTTCTCTAGATAGGGGATAAACATTTCATGACGCTTGAGTGCCGTGTACTTCTCATGACTCAAACGGGCCATGGTCTCTATCAATTCTCTTGATTTTTCGGAAATGGTGTTTTCTTTTTCATACAGGCTGTTGGACAATCCGGCCGTGAGCAGTTGTTCGCAGTTGTGGATAAAGTGGGCCTTGGTCCCATACATACTCGTGATGGTCTGACCTTGAATCGTCAGTTGAATGGCATGATTGGCTATTTTGGGGCTTTGGGAAGCATAGAAACGATGTGTTTTCCCACCGCCTCGCGCCGGTGGGCCGCCCCGGCCATCAAAAAGGATGGCTTTGATGTCGAAGGCCTTGCAAACGGCCGACAGTTTTTCTTTGGTTTTATAGATGGACCAGTTGGCCTGAAGGTATCCGCCGTCCTTGGTTCCGTCGGAGAATCCCAACATAATGGTCTGTTCGTTTTGACGATGATCGATGTGCGATCGGTATTCCGTGAGTTCAAAGAGTTCCTGCATGATCGATTCCGCGTTTTCCATAGCCTGCATGGACTCGAAAAGCGGTATGATATCCACCGGCATTTCATCGTTTCCCCAGCAGCACCACTTGAAAAGGCTGTATACAAAAAGAACCGCGAAAATATCTTCGGAATTGCTGATAATGTACCGGTTGCAGCCTTCTTGGCCATTCTTGCTCTGGATGAATTTCATTTGCCGGATGGTTTGGATCGTATCCCTTACAATCACATCTTCAAACTGATCGGCATGGACGGAAAAGTCCTTCCGGAGGAGTATGGCAAGCAGTTCATCATGTCCCAATTCCCCCAAACTGGCCTCGATCAGGTTTTCTTTTTTCAGAATTTCCTGGACGGCCTGTTTGTGAACGCTGTGGTTTTGCCTGATATCGAGAGTTGCGAAATGTGTTTTGAAGATCCGAACCTTATCGATAAGATTATCCAGATTTTCGAGATACAAGCTGTTGTACTTTTCTATAAGTGATGCTTTTATTAGGTTTAAAGGGTCTAGGATCTCTTCATGGGCGATCGTTTGGGCCGGATCGAACATGGTCACGTAAAGTCTTTGCTTCAATTTTTCGACAGTATCTTCTACCGCTCTGAAGGTCAGTTTCTGCTCTAAATCTTTCAAGTCCTGGTAATAGCATTTCATCAAGGTCATGCGGAGTTCATCGGCCACGTCCCGGGTTGTTTCCCAGGTGACAAAAGGGTTCCCGTCCCTGTCACCACCGGGCCAGAAGCCAAGTTGAATGATATCAGGACAATCAAAATGCCTTTCCCGGGTATTTTTCCAGATATATGCGTACAATTCACCCACGGCATCGTAATACACATTCCGGAAAAAATAGATAATATTTTTGGCTTCATCAAGGGGCGTCGGTTTCCTGGCGTTGATCAAGGAGGTCAATCCCAGTTGTTGTAGTGCGAGATCGATTTCATTGATATTGTCATCATCGATCAGGGATCTCAAGTTGCTGATAATCTCCAATACCGAAGAGGAATAGAACTGCGTTGGATGGGCAGTAAATACGATGCGCACATTAAAACAGGATAGATTTTCGGATAGTGGACACGAATTATCATTACCGGCCAATAGATGATTGCAATCTCTTAGGGATAAATGATCACCCAGTTGAAGCATTTGGGCCAAAGCAGCATCTTCAACACTGTCGTAAAGCACTACCTGCCGTTCAACGTACTGGATCACATAAAACATAAAATCGATTTTATCTTTTTCAGATTCAATACTTGTGTGATTGATAAAAAAGGAATCCAGGATCTCAAGTGGATCACTTCCCGCGTCGAGACCTTGTTTACAGACATGGTACAACAAGGGAATCAGTATGCCGATATTGCCGACTTTTCGAAAAGGAAGATTCAAGAATAAGCTGTTGTAGACTGTAAATTTATTCTTTATCGATTTTTCAAATGCTTTTAATTTTTTTAGCTCATTCATCGTTTGTCACAACTTTCGTGGCTAGGCTGCCATCTGAAATACGTTGATATGAAAAATTAATATGTAAGATACGACCCTGGTGTCTAGAAGCCGGGCCATCAAGGAAGCTAAAAGCCCACGGGATTTCTGCAACCACAATAGTACCTAATCTTCTGAAATTGATCAAGTGGGTCACTTGTGGTATCGTTGCCATATAGTCAAAAACGGCGCATACCAATTTAGTCCGGACTCGGATTTTAGACAGATGAGCCAAATTTGAAAACCATGGTACGGCTTGAAAACATACACAAATCCTACACCACCGGCGCCAATCGTCTGCATGTCCTAAAAGGCATCGATATCAACATCGATAGGGGCGAGATGGTGGCGGTTATGGGGTCGTCAGGCTCGGGGAAATCCACATTGCTGAACATTTTAGGGCTGCTGGATTCTTATGACTCCGGCAAGTACCGGTTTAATGGTGAAGTACTGGCCAACATGAATGAAACCCGGGCCGCCCGGTTTCGCAATCAAAACATCGGCTTTGTGTTTCAGTCCTTCCATCTGATCCCCTTTAAAACCGCTCTCGAAAACGTGGCCTTACCGCTCTACTATCGCAAGGTCAAGCGCAAAAAGCGCAATCGCCTGGCGCTTGAGATGCTGGATCGGTTTGATATCGCCGATTGGGCCCATCATCTGCCGGCGGAGCTCTCGGGCGGTCAGAAACAGCGCACGGCTATTGCCCGGGCCATGATTGCAGAACCTTCCTTGCTTTTGGCAGACGAACCCACCGGTGCTCTGGACAGTGCAACATCTTTTGACGTGATGGACGTTTTCAAGCAGGTAAACGAACTGGGCACGACCATTGTGGTCATAACCCATGAGAAGGATATTGCCGCGGCCACGGATCGGGTACTTGTTATCAAAGACGGCATTATTGAATATTGAGCGTGTCAGATTTAAAGCAGGCTATTAGGCTGAAGAATATTAGGCTGTTAGGCGGTAAGCAGAATTCAGGAGACAGTCGTCGTAGCCCTTCGGCAAGCTCATGGCTATGGCGGCCTGGGAAGTCAGAAGACCTAGGTTAGTAAGCTGCAGGCCGTAAGGCGTAAGCAGAGGCTGAAAGCTGCACTATGGCGGTTGTCATCCCCATTAAAATGGGGATCCAGAATAGGCCTCGAGCTGATAGCCTTGTCTGGATTTCCACTTCCGTGGAAATGACGGTAAAGGTTGAGGGCTCATAGTTATTTGGGTTTAGGTTTCTAAGAGCCAACAGCTAAGCGCTGCTAATAGCTTACAGCCTAATAGCCTAAATTCCTGAGATGCAATCTATTGAAGTTTAGATTAATGATATGCATGAACCAGCATAATGAAATTTGGAGATGCCACTAATGGGAGCATCGCGGTATGATTGCACTAGAAACTTTTAAAGATAAACTGCAGGAGATCTTTCATAATCTGGGCAAGAACAAGTTGCGCACCCTGCTGACCGGATTTTCGGTGTCCTGGGGGATCTTCATGCTGATTATCCTTTTGGGATCCGGTTATGGTATTGAAAAAGGAGTCCGCGACGCCTTTTCCGAGGACGCCGTCAATAGCATATGGATTCGAAGCGGTCAAACCTCCAGGCCCCATGATGGGCTTAAAGAAGGCAGACGGATAAAATTCAGAAATGACGATTATGATGACCTACAGCAATCCATCAAAGGCCGCGAGCATATCGCCGGTCGATATTATTTGGGGCGCGATACGACGGTTCGTTTTCAATCCACGGCCGGCACTTTTTCAATTGTCGGTGTGCACCCGCAATATGCCGCCATCGAAAAGCTTACGGTCATGCAAGGGCGTCTGCTCAATGTGAATGATGAAGATCAGCAGCGTAAAGTCGCCATTATCGGCCCCAAAACAAAGCGCGAATTGTTTCCTGATCGCACAGCCGTGGGGCAATATATATTGATAAAAAACATTTCTTTCCAAATCGTCGGGGTGTTCAATGACGAGGGCGACGAATGGAATTTGGATCGGATATATATCCCCATCAGTACCATGCAGAACCTGTTCAGCCGCAGCAATCGGGTTCATAACCTGGCTATGACCATTGATAGCAATGCCTGGGAACAACCCAAGGCCGTGGAAACTGCGGTTCGGCAGCGGTTGGCCCAGCGCCATCGCTTTCACGTGGATGATAGCCGGGCGGTTTTCACCTACAATACACTGGTAACATTTCAAAAGTATATGCGCCTCTTCGCCAATATCCGCATTTTTGTTTGGATTATCGGTATCGGTTCGATTGTGGCCGGTATTGTGGGCGTGAGCAATATCATGCTGATTACGGTCAAGGAGCGGAAGCGCGAAATAGGCATCCGCAAGGCTATTGGTGCTTCACCAGCTTCAATCATCGACTTGGTTGTGACCGAGGCCATCATCATTACGCTTGTTTTCGGATATCTCGGTCTGGTGGCGGGTGTGGTGGTATTGGAACTGATGGCCTATCTTATAAAAGGGGTGGCCTACTTCAAGGATCCCGAAGTAAATCTGGTAACGGCCTTTGGGGCTGTTTTCCTGTTGGTGCTTTCAGGAGCCTTGGCGGGAATATTCCCGGCCCGGCGTGCCGCGCAGATTAGGCCGGTGGAAGCACTGCATGATGAATAAAAAAATGCGGAGCATTTTTTTATGAAATTGCTTGAACCCGACATCTGGCAGGAAATCTTGCATACGGTCAAACAAAACCGGCTGCGGTCTTTACTGACGGCGTTTGGTGTATTCTGGGGCCTTTTCATGCTGGTGATTATGATCGGTACCGGCCAAGGTCTTAAGAAAGGCGCATATTCAGAGTTCAGCAGTTATGCCACCAACAGTGCATTTGTGTGGGCCCGTGTTACTACCAAACCCTACAAGGGCTTTCCCATTGGCCGACGCTTTCGATTTACCAATGAAGACACTGACGTGATCCGACGAACGGTGCCCGGCATCGCCTCCCTGGCACCACGCGGACGCAGGCGGGGGGGTGAAGGCGACAACCTGGTAACCCATGGTGATAAAACAGCTGTTCTGACCATTTACGGCGATCATCCTGAAGTATTAAATATTCGCCTTCTGCAGATATTATCCGGTCGCTTCCTGAATCACCTGGATTTGACCGACCGCAGAAAAGTGGCCATCATCGGGGAGGAAACTGTCAAGCTCCTGTACGATAAAAACGAAAAACCTATCGGTACACATATTAATATTAATGGTATCAATTTCAAAGTTGTGGGTGTGTATCGGTTGCCAAATAAAAATGAGGATAACTACGAAGAAAATGCCAAAGCAGTTTATTTACCTCTATCCACCTTTCAACAGGTCTTTAACTGGGGTGAAATTGTGGGCTGGTATTCGATTACATCCAAGCCGCATCTGAGAGTATCCCAGGTCCGCGATAGCGTTATCCAGGTATTGGCGGCCCGGCATCATGTTGCTCCAGATGATGAACGTGCTTTCGGTTCCTGGAACATGGAAGACGAGTTTCGAAAAATTGCCGATCTATTCGTGGGAATACGCTTCATCGTCTGGTTTGTGGGGTTGTTTACCTTGATTGCCGGCATCATCGGTGTTTCCAATATTATGTTGATCGCCGTCAAGGAGCGTACGCGCGAAATAGGGATTAAACGTACAGTGGG
>Ga0180436_10006040_pt1 | contig 10592 bp, 9 predicted proteins | sample SS_ome_2_FD_132434 | JGI IMG/M metagenome (GOLD analysis project Ga0180436, IMG submission 132434) | Hypersaline lake sediment archaeal communities from the Salton Sea, California, USA - SS_3_S_2 metaG | ecosystem: Environmental > Aquatic > Non-marine Saline and Alkaline > Hypersaline > Sediment...
AGAAAAACAACCTTGCACGAGGCACGCGTTTGCGCTGCTTCGGCGAAGTGCGCAATGGGCCGACTCACTACGAACTGGTACACCCGGAGTACGAACGGCTGAGCGATGGTGTGCCCGTCGAGGTCGAGCAGTCTCTGACCCCCATCTACCCGACGACAGAGGGTATGCACCAGCTAAGCTGGCGTGACCTGTCCGAAAAGGCGCTGGTGTTGTTGCGCAGGGGTGGGCTGCTTCAGGAACTGTTGCCTGATTCCGTGTTGCACGATCTGCAGCTGCCGCCGCTACCGCAGGCCATCGCGCTGTTGCATCGCCCGCCGCCGGATGTGTCACAACAGTTGCTGTCGGAGAATGGTCACCCGGCGCAACGTCGCCTTGTCTTCGAGGAGTTGCTGGCTCACCAACTGAGTTTGCGTCAGCTGCGCGCGAGACATCGTCTGCACGTGGCGCCGGTGGTACCTGACCATGTTGGCAGGCTTGCGCAGCAACTGCAGGAAAACCTGCCGTTTGAGTTGACGACAGCCCAGCAACGGGTCAGTGCGCAGGTTCTGGCAGACATGCGCAACGCGCACCCGATGATGCGCCTGGTACAGGGGGATGTGGGCTGTGGCAAGACCGTGGTGGCGGCGCTTGCCGCTTTGCAGATGGTTGAAGCCGGGTACCAGGTCGCCTTGATGGCGCCGACCGAGTTGCTGGCCGAACAGCATCGCAATAATTTTGAACAATGGTTGCAGCCGTTGGGGTTGGAGGTGGGTTGGTTGAGCGGTCGCCACAAGGGCAAAAAACGCGAGGCTATTCTGCAGCGTCTTGCCAGCGGTGATATCCCCATTGTGGTGGGAACCCATGCACTGTTTCAGGACGACGTACAGTTTTCCAGGCTTGGCTTGGTGATCGTTGATGAGCAGCATCGTTTTGGTGTGCATCAGCGCCTGGCACTGCGCGAAAAAGGCAATGGCATGACCCCGCACCAGCTGATCATGACGGCCACGCCGATCCCCAGAACCCTCGCGATGACGGCATATGCTGATCTGGATTTGTCCGTGATCGACGAGTTGCCGCCTGGACGGACCCCGGTGCAGACCGTGGTTATTTCCGAACAAAGGCGGGATGAGATCGTCGCGCGGGTTGGTAAGAACTGCGCCCAGGGGCGCCAGGCCTACTGGGTCTGCACCCTGATCGAGGAGAATGAAACCCTGCAGGCGCAAGCTGCCGAAGAGACGGCCCGGCAGTTGGCGGAGGCGCTGGCGCCGTTGCGCGTCGGACTGGTGCACGGGCGCCTCAAGGCAGCGGAAAAAGAGCAGGTGATGCAGACTTTCAAGGCCGGCGGTATTGATCTGCTGGTGGCGACCACTGTCATTGAAGTCGGCGTGGATGTGCCGAACGCCAGCCTGATGATCATTGAAAACGCCGAACGCCTGGGTCTTTCCCAGTTGCACCAATTACGTGGCCGGGTAGGGCGCGGTTCGACCGAGTCACACTGCGTGCTGATGTACCATCCGCCCCTGGGACAGGTGGCGCAGCAGCGACTGGGCATCATGCGGGAGACCAACGATGGTTTTCTGGTTGCGCAAAAAGACCTCGAGCTTCGTGGTCCCGGTGAGGTGCTCGGCACTCGTCAGACAGGCGAAGTGCAATTTCGCATCGCCGACCTGGTGCGTGATCAGTCCATGGTGCCCCAGGTGCAGGCGCTTGCCGACCGGCTGGTTGAAGACGATCCAGCCCTGGTTCAGGCACTGATCCATCGCTGGCTCGGTGAACGTGTGAATTACTCGGTAGTTTGATGAGTAAACCAATTAAAGGGCGCGGAGCCCTGAATAACCCGGACAATCGTTTCGACAGTCATACTTATGAGTTGGTGGACGATGGTTGGGGCAGTCTCGAAGAACAGCAGAACCCGGCTCGCGAACTGATTCGTGATAGCAGTCGCAGCATCATTGTGCGCAACCAGTCACCGGATGTGCCGTTTCGCCAATCGATCAACCCCTACCGTGGCTGCGAGCATGGCTGTGTGTACTGTTTTGCTCGCCCTACGCATGCTTACCTGGGTTACTCTCCGGGGCTCGATTTCGAGACCCGCCTGCACTACAAGCCGGATGCGGCACAGCTGTTGCGGGATGAATTGTCAGCACAAGGCTACCAGTGCGAACCGATTGCACTGGGCGTGAATACCGATGCTTACCAGCCGGTCGAGCGGCAGCTGGGGATCACCCGTGACATTCTCGAAGTGATGCTGGAGATGCGCCATCCGGTCAGTATCATCACCAAGGGAGCCCTGATAGAACGCGATCTCGATCTGCTGGGGGAACTGGCTGCCGATGGCCTGGTGCAGGTGATGGTATCGGTCACCACCCTTGACCCCTTGTTGGCGCGGCGCATGGAGCCCCGTGCCACTGCGCCGGCCAGGCGTCTCGCGCTGATTGAAAAACTGCATGATGCAGGGATTACCGTGGGGGTGCTGGTCGCGCCGATGATCCCCTACCTGAATGACAGTGAGCTCAGTTTGATCCTGGAGGCTGTGCGCGAGGCCGGTGCTCAGCATGCAGGCTACGTGCTGCTGCGCCTGCCGCATGAGGTCGCCGGCATGTTCGACGACTGGTTGCGTGCCCACTATCCCAACCAGGCGGACCGGGTACTGAACCGTATTCGCGATTGTCGTGATGGCAGGCTATACGACAATCGCTTTGGCAAGCGCATGCGCGGTGAGGGTGTATTTGCCGACCTGATCTCTAGGCGCTTTCGCCTGGCCGTCGACAAGTTGGATTTTCCCGGCATGCCGGAACTGCGTTGTGATCGCTTCAGGTCCCCGGCGCCGGTGCAGCCGCAGATGGACCTGTTTGACCTGCTGTAAGCGTCCGGCGATATGCGATAATCCGATTTTTTGCTGGCCTGCTGTTGTCGATGCCGTACTCTCGTCTTTCCGCTGTTGCCGAGCCTGCCTGGGTCAGTCTCGATCGGTTGCGTGGCGCCATGCTGCCGGGAAAGGTGGCCCCCTGGCTGAAAGACAAGGGTTCGCTGACCCGCGCAATCATCGGCGCCTGTGATGGCCGCTTCAGCGTCAAGGTGCAGCAGCAGGGCTGGGGTGGGGCAACCAGTAGCGAACGTCGCATTCTCGCCATGTCGCATGGACTTACCGCGCTGTTACGTGAAGTCGAACTCTGGTGTGACCAGACCCCGTGGGTTTTTGCGCGAACGCTCATTCCTGCGACCAGCCTGGTCGGCGGTGCGCGGCGACTGGCACACCTCGGCAACAAGCCGCTGGGTGCCGTGTTGTTTGCTGACCCGAATACGCGTCGCCTGGCCGTCGAGGTGGCGCGCATTGATCAACGCCACGCATTGTTTCATGCTGCCTGCTCGCACATGACCGATCGGCCCGAGGAGGTCTGGGGAAGGCGGACGCTGTTTGCTTTCGCCGGCAAGAGGTTGCTGGTCAACGAGATTTTCTTGCCGACTGTGCCGGAGCGCACACGGTGATCCCCCCTTTTGTGTGCACCGGCGCTTTGCATGTGAAAGATGGCAGGCCGGCGCGGCGGAGTTGCCGGCAGGTCTCCCGGTCCCGTAGTCGGTCGGGTTGGCAGCGTTCCAGGAAAGCGGGTGCGTGATGTTGCGCCTGTTGACCCGTCTGCTCTTGATAATGTCGTTGCTTGCCTTGGCGATATGGTGGGGGTGGCGCCTGTTACATGCTCCACCGCAGGCCACTGCTGCCGATGGTGCCACGCTGGAGTGGGGTGAATGCTGGTTCGAAGTGCCGTTGCTAACGCCGGTCCATTGCGGCCGTTTGCATACGTCGGGCAGCCGGACATTTTCGCTTCCGGTGGTGTACTTGCGTGCCCCTTTCTGGAGCCGCTCTGCACCGCCCGTTCTCTATATTGCCGGTGGGCCAGGCGGGGCGACCGGACTGGATGCGCAGAATATGCCGAGTTGGTTCACCTGGGTGGAGCAGGTTGGCTGGTCGTCTGATGTGATCCTGTATGACCAGCGTGGGGTTGGTCTGAGTGAGCCAGCGCTGGGGTGTCCGGAAACTACCCAGCGTCGTCGTGAGTTGCTTGACAGCACGCTGCCGACCGAGCAGGAATATGTGCTGATGCGTGACGCCTCGTTGGCCTGTCTGGAGCGCCTGAGGGACGAAGGCTGGGACCTCGGGCTGTTCAGTAGCCGTCACAATGCAGATGACGCCTTGGCCCTGGTCAAGGCCCTGCGACTGGACGAATGGCAAATCTACGGGGTTTCGTACGGTACCCGCGTGGCGCTGGAAATGATGCGCCGAGAACCTGCCGGTTTGCGAGCCGTCGTTCTGGACTCGGTCTACCCGCCCACGGTTGCCGGTGAAGGCAGCGATACCTGGCTGCTCAACCGGTCGCTGCAGCTGTTTATGCGTAGCTGTGAACTGCTGAGTGAATGTGATTTCCATCCCGAGCGTTTACGGGCCGATCTTGAAAACGCCATGGCCTATCTGCACAGGCGGCCTTTGCGACTGGAACTGCGGGACCCGGATAACGGACTGCCGCTTGCGGTCCGGATGGATGCCGACGACCTGGCCTGGTTGATTTTTGAAAGCCAGTACATGTGGAGCAATCTGCGGCTTTTGCCCGGCGCAATCAGCTCGCTGGCGAAAGGTAATGTCAGCAGCGAGTTGCGCGCTATGTTGCAGGAGTCGCTGGAACTGATGCTCGACGATTCCCTCAGCGAGGCGGTTTCCAACGCGGTCGATTGTGCTGACAATCGATATTTCCCGCGCGAGGAATTCGCTCGTCAGCTGTATCGCTACCCGATGGTGGCATCCATCCGCCGCCATGACTGGGACTATGGTGCGTGCCGTGACTGGAAATTTGATGATGCGGGCGAGCACTTCCGACAGCCGGTGATCAGCGACATCCCGACCCTGCTATTGGCCGGCGAGTTCGACCCCGTTACCCCGCCGCAGTGGGCGTACGAGGCTGCCGGCCGGCTGCGCAACAGCTATACCTTTACCTTCCCCGGCATCGGTCACGGCGTGCTCGACAGCGACAGCTGCGGGCTGGAGGTCGTGCGTGCTTTCCTGGCTCAGCCAGAAAACCCTCAAGCACCTGATTGCCTGAGATTTTTCTGAATTGGATTCAGCCTCTTTCTGGTGTGCTTGATCCCAAAAATTGTATCGAGAAACCAGCGTAATGTGGCAAACGCTTGCTTTTCCCCCCCTAAGGCTGTAAAAAACCGCCGCCTTTAAGGATTTAGTGGAGAGAGCCGAATGGCCGTAAAGCTTCCAGCCAACTACAAGCCAACTGAAAAAGAGGATTACATGAGTCCCAAGCAGTTGGAGTATTTCCGCCTCAAGCTGATTGCTTGGCGCCAGGAGCTCATGCAGGAAGCGCAGGAAACGCTGGATAACCTGCGTGATCAGTCGTACCAGGAAGTGGGGGACGAGGCAGACCGTGCCAATCGTGAGAGCGAACACGGCCTCGAGCTGCGCACCCGTGACCGCTACCGCAAGTTGCTGCGCAAGGTGGAACAGGCGCTCGAGCGGATTGACGACGGTAGCTACGGCTATTGCGAGGACACTGGGGACCCCATCGGGATCAAGCGCCTGGAAGCCCGTCCGATCGCCACCCTGAGCATCGATGCGCAGGAGCGCCGCGAGATGAAGGAAAAAGTCATCGCCGACCGCTGAGTGCGCCGCTTCGCGCGAACAGGGCTGGAGCCGGTAACGGTTCCGGCCCTTTTTATTTTCAGTGGCCGGGTTTGGGGGTTCTGGCCACGGCCCAGATCTCGACCCATCCGGCACCGGCTTTTTTAACTGCCATGGCCGCGGCCCTGGCGGTTGCGCCGGTGGTGATCACATCATCGATGATAGCGACCCTGCCAGGAAGCCCGGTCGGCGCGCAGGCAAATGCCGAACGCACATTGCGGACCCGATCACGTTTGCGGGCTTCGCGTTGGCTTGGCGCCTCCTGGATTCTTTTGAGCAGGCGACCGTTGGCCGGGATGCCGCTGGCCTGGCTGACCACGCGCGCCAGTTCCGCCGCCTGGTTGTAACCGCGCTGGCGCAGGCGTGCCGGATGCAGCGGCATTGGCAGTAGCAGTTGGATCGACGTCGCGGTTTGTACAACCGTCCGGCCAAGTATCTGTGCCAGAAGGCGGCCATCCGCCAGACCTGCGTGGTATTTGAAGCGGCTGACCAAGTCGTTTACTGGCGGGCGGTAGCACAGTGGCGCGATACTGCGATCGAAGGGAGGCGGGTCTGCCAGGCACTCTCCACACAGGCTGCCTGGCGACGCGTCAGCGGGTAAAGGCAGGGCACAACGCGGACAGGCGTGGTGTAGCCAGGGCAGGGATTGCAGGCAGTCGGTGCACAAGGCATGAGATGCCGGAATCAGTGCGTGGCAAAGCTCACAGTGGCCCTGGCGGGATTGTATAAAAAATGTACACATGTCGACCTGGAAATCCTTTTCGGGTTGACAGTAGGGGCTGGCGGCCTAAGATGTCGCGCCTGTGTTGGTGCCTGGATTGTGCGGTATCTGAATGAACGAAAAAAGCCCCCGCGTGCTCAAGGCTGGATCGTCGCGATTTGCCGCGATGCAGATGGATCTGGGTAACCTGATCAGTATGCTTCTGCCACCTTTGCCGATCCTCTGGTTCGGTATTTCCATGCTGATCTATGCGCTGCATCGTCACCACCCGGACCCTCGCGTGGGTAGCTATACCCAGTGGGCGGCCTATCGGTTTTATGGCGTGATGGGGCTGATCATTCCAGTCGGCACCTTTTTTCCCGGCAAGGGCATCATGCCGTGGCTGATTGCCTGGGGTATCGGCCTTGCCATCATCGTTCCCTGGTCGATCTGGTCGATGATCCGTATCCGTAGAGAAGATTGGCAGGATATAGAACTGCCGGAAACTGAACCACATGAGGAGTTTGGCGATGGTTGAAAGCATTGTGCGTCATGATTGGACGCTGGACGAAATCCAGGCGCTGTTCGACCTTCCCTTCAACGATCTGTTGTTCAAGGCGCAGACGGTCAATCGCGAGAACTTCGATCCCAACCAGGTGCAGGTCAGTACCCTGCTGTCGATCAAGACCGGTGCCTGTGCCGAGGACTGCAGCTACTGCTCGCAGAGTGCCAAGTACGATACGGATCTGGAGCGCGAAAAACTGCTGCCGCTGGATGAAGTGATCGAGGCGGCGCAGGCGGCCAAGGACAAGGGGGCCAATCGCTTCTGCATGGGCGCGGCCTGGCGCAACCCGACCGACAAGAACCTCGACAAGGTGATCGACATGATCGCTGCGGTGCGCGGCCTGGGCATGCAGACCTGCGTGACCCTCGGCATGCTTACCGAACCGCAGGCGCAACGCCTGCGCGACGCCGGCCTGGACTACTACAACCACAACCTGGATACGTCGCCCGAGTTCTACGGTAACGTGATCACCACGCGTACCTTCCAGGACCGCCTGGATACGCTGCAACACGTGCGCGATGCGGGCATCAATGTCTGCTCCGGTGGGATTCTTGGCATGGGCGAGACCTCGACCGACCGTGCTCGCATGCTGCAGGAACTGGCCAACATGCCGCAGCATCCGCAGTCGGTGCCAATCAACATGCTGGTGCAGATCGAAGGGACTCCCTTGTATGGCGCGGACGAGATCGACCCGTTGGAATTTGTGCGCTCGATCGCGGTCGCGCGCATCCTGATGCCGCTCAGCTATGTACGCCTGTCCGCCGGGCGTACCGAGATGTCAGACGAGATGCAGGCGCTGTGCTTCCTCGCCGGTGCCAACTCCATGTTCTACGGTGAACGTCTGCTAACCACCGATAACCCTGGTGCAGATACTGACCAGGCCCTGTTCGAGCGTCTGGGTATCCGCATGGAGCAGACGGAAATTGATGCCGACCGGCAGGTCTGTGCCGGGCCCTGATTGCCTTGCCGTGATTGCGCGATGAATCCACTGGCTGGCCTGTCCGAGCAACTAGAATTACGTAAAGAACAGGGGCTTTATCGGCGTCGCCACGTGATTGATGGCCCTCAAGGGGTGCTGTTGCGGCGCGATGGGCGTGAACTGTTGTCATTCTGCTCGAACGACTACCTGGGGCTCGCCAATCATCCGCAGGTCGCGGAAGCCATGCGTGCCGGCGTGTCTCGCTATGGCGTAGGCAGTGGTGCGGCGCATTTGATCAGTGGTCACTCGGTTGCCCATCACGCACTCGAGGATGAGTTGGCTGGGTTGTTGGGTGCCGAACGTGCACTGTTGTTTTCGACCGGCTACATGGCCAACCTCGGGGTGCTGTCAGCATTGCTTGGGCGTGGCGATACGCTCTTACAGGACAAGCTGAATCACGCTTCGCTGATCGATGGTGCAGCACAGTCCGGTGCGCGTTTGCGTCGCTATCGGCACGCCGACATGGAGGGACTGGGTGAGCAGCTCGCGCGTGCCGCAGGGGCGCGGCTGATCGCGACCGATGGTGTGTTCAGCATGGATGGTGATCTGGCGCCACTGCGGGAGATGGCCGTGCTGGCGCGGCAACATGATGCGGCGTTGATGGTTGATGATGCGCACGGCTTTGGCGTACTTGGCAAACAGGGTGCTGGCAGTGTGAAAGCGGCCGGCCTGGGTTTCGAGGAGGTGCCAATCTACATGGCGACCCTGGGCAAGGCGCTGGGTGTGGCCGGTGCCTTTGTCGCCGGTTCGGATGATCTGATCGAGACCCTGATCCAGCGTGCGCGAAGTTACGTTTACACCACTGCGATGCCGGCCGCCCTGGCAGAAGCAACGCGAACCAGCCTGCGCATCATGGCCGAGGAGCAGTGGCGGCGTGATCACCTGCGCACTTTGGTCAACCGTTTCCGTGCAGGCGCGCAGGCGCTTGGCCTGCAGCTGGTGGATTCGCCTACCCCGATTCAGCCGCTGATTTTGGGTGACGCGCAGACGGCGCTCGATTGGAGTGAGGCGCTGCTGGCACAGGACATCCTGGTGACGGCTATTCGTCCGCCGACGGTGCCGCAGGGTGCTGCGCGCCTGCGGGTAACCCTGTCAGCATTGCATCAGGCGGAGCATGTCGACCGCTTGCTTGACGCCCTGCAACCGTTGGCGGAGGCCGCATGAGCCTGTGGCATGAGGCGGCTGGCCATGGCCCGGACATGGTGTTGGTACATGGCTGGGGCATGAATGTCGGCGTCTGGCACTTGTTGTTGCCTGCTCTGCGCGAACGCTTCCGGGTGACCGTGATCGAGTTGCCCGGGCATGGGGAGAGTGCATTCGGGGGAGAAGGTGACCTGGATACCTGGGTGCAAGCCTGCCTGGCGGTGGCGCCGCGCCAGGCGGCCTGGGTTGGCTGGTCGCTCGGTGGTTTGATTGCGCAACATGCGGCGCTGCGGGCCCCTGAGCGCGTGCGTGCACTGTGCATGGTGTGTTCCACGCCGAGCTTTGTTCAACGTGACGGCTGGTCCACCGCGATGCCTGCCGATGTGTTTGCCCAGTTTGCCCGTAACCTGGTGGCAGATCCAGGTGCAACCCTGAAGCGTTTTCTGGGGTTGCAGGTGAGGGGCGCGCAAGATGCGCGTACCGTGTTGCGCGCCTTGAATGACGCGTTGGCGCAGCGTCCGGCCGCAGACATCGAGGCGCTCAAGGCAGGACTGTCAATTCTGTTGGATACGGATCTGCGAGCGCAGTTGCCACAACTGTCGATGCCGGTTCATTGGCTGTTCGGCGAACGCGATACGCTGATCCCGGCAAGCGTGGCGCCAGTGCTCGAAGCGTTGCTTCCGTCGATGGATAGCGAAGTGCTTGAGGGGGCTGGGCACGCGCCGCTGTTATCGCATCCGCAGCAGAGCCTGCAGTGGTTGGAGCAGTGTTGTGGATAAACCTTTTGAACTCGACAAGCAGTCAGCCCGACGCACCTTTGGCAAGGCTGCGCAAAGCTACGATGCGGCGGCAGTGCTGCAGCACGAAGTCGGGCGCCGCATGCTGGAGCGTCTGGATTACGTGAAGTTGCAACCACAGCGGGTACTGGATGTGGGCTGCGGCACGGGCATGCATACTGAGGCGTTGCTCAAGCGCTATCCGAAAGCCGAGGTGCTGGGTCTGGACTTTGCGATGCCCATGCTGGAACAGACGCGTAAGCGGGGGCGCTGGCTACGTCGGGCCAAGTGCCTGTGTGGAGACCTTGATTCTCTGCCGCTGGCTGCGCACAGCGTCGACCTGGTTTTTTCGAATGCGGCCATTCAGTGGAGTCGCGACCCGGCCGGGGCGATTGCTGAGTTGCACCGGGTGCTGAGGCCGGGCGGCTTGTTGATGTTTTCCAGTTTTGGCCCGGACACCCTGAAAGAGCTGCGGCAGGCCTGGTCTCTGGTCGACGGGGAGGAGCACGTGCACGGTTTCGTCGACATGCACCACTACGGTGACATGATGGTTCAGGCTGGTTTTGCTGATCCGGTCATGGATATGCAGCACCTGTGTCTGACCTACCAAAGCGTGCCGGACCTGATGCGGGATCTCAAGGCAGTGGGTGCCAACAATGCATCTGTCGGGCGTTCCCGAACGTTGACTGGCAAGGCCCGCTTGCAGGCATTGAAGTCGGCGTACGAACAATTCCGTGACGCTGAAGGCCGGCTGCCTGCTACTTACGAGG
>Ga0180436_10006041_pt1 | contig 10592 bp, 10 predicted proteins | sample SS_ome_2_FD_132434 | JGI IMG/M metagenome (GOLD analysis project Ga0180436, IMG submission 132434) | Hypersaline lake sediment archaeal communities from the Salton Sea, California, USA - SS_3_S_2 metaG | ecosystem: Environmental > Aquatic > Non-marine Saline and Alkaline > Hypersaline >...
AGCGCGAGGCGGATGCGCACGCCGTAGCTCGGCCGTTTGCCGCGCGAAAACCAGTAAAAGGGGGAGAGAAATTTCAGGAAGCGGATCGGCCGGAAGAGATGCGCCGCAAGAATGATTTCATCAAGGCCGTGACGCAGCAGCACCCAGGTGATGTGCATCAGGCGCAGTCCCTCGCCGAACCGCATCATTCCTCCTTTCCGGCAAGCTGGCTGATGCGTGCTTCGAGGCGTTCGATATCATCGCGCAGGGTCTCGACCTCTTCCCGCCACTCATCGAACTCGAAGCGCGTTGGCAGCAAGCGACGCTCCTCGGTCAGGTACTCCCCCATATCATCCTGCAGGATGCGCGCATTGCGTCTGCCCCAGGCAACAAGCGAGCGCATTGCATTGCCAGCCTGGTGTGCAGCAGCATCACCGGTGAAACCTGCAAGCAGTTCCTCCCAGTCAGGATCCAGGTCTGAGAGAATGGTGCTGAACGCCTGCGCAACCCGGGTATCACCACCGAGCTCGATCCTGCCTTTGAAGACCTGGTCTTCCTTGCGCTCCTGCATGGCTGTCCCGGCAAGGTCGAAGGGTGTACCGCGAATCCAGCCATCAGCCTCCTCGCAGTTCCCCGAAAAGAGCTGCACCTTGCCGCTGGCATCCGGAACAAAAATCAGTGTCAGGTTCCACTCGCGAACGTCGAGGGCGATACGTCTGCCATGCAGGCCGGCAAGCCGCTCCCGGCGGATCGGGTCGAGCGCGAGCAGGGCGTTGATGGCTTGCTCGATACCCAGTAGCGCGGCACTTGCAGCTTCCATGTCAGAGTTTGAACCCACGGTGCACGGCGACGATTCCCCCGGTCAGGTTATGAAAGTCACAGCGCTCGAATCCTGCCTCCTCCATCATCCCTCTCAGGGTCTCCTGATCGGGGTGCATGCGGATCGATTCGGCCAGGTAGCGATAGCTGTCGGCATCCCTGGCAACGAGCTTGCCCATCAGCGGCAAGGCCTTGAAGGAGTAGAAGTCATAGAGTTTCTCGAGCGGTTTGCTGACGGGTTTCGAGAACTCGAGGACCAGCGCACGACCTCCGGGCTTGAGCACACGGTACATTTCGCGCAGCGCCCGGTCCTTGTCGGTGACATTGCGCAGCCCGAAGGCGATGGTCACGACGTGGAAACTGTTATCCGGAAAGGGGATCGACTCGGCATCGATCTGCATGTATTCGATGTTGCCGGCATAGCCCTCGTCGACCATGCGCTTGCGACCCTCCTCGAGCATCGCGAGGTTGATGTCGGACATGACAACCTCGCCGTCGGAACCGACAAGGCCTGCGAAACGGGATGCGAGGTCGCCGGTGCCCGAGGCCAGGTCGAGAACCTTCATGCCGCTGCGAACGCCAGCCAGGTCAACGGCGATATGCTTCCAGAGACGATGGATGCCGAATGACATCAGGTCGTTCATGATGTCATACCTGCTCGCGACCGAGTCGAACACGGTGCGTACGCGCTCGGCCTTCTCATCGACATTGACGGTCTCGAATCCGAAATGGGTTGTTTTCTCGGGCATGTTGCATCACCGGATGAAAAGATGGTGACATTATAACCCGCAGGCACAAAAAAACCCGTCCGGGGACGGGTTGTGCTGTTCAGTCGCCACGCAACGGATCAGGAAGGTTCCTTCCGCTTGTGGCCTGCCTCCTCGAGTTCCTCGAGATAGCGGTGCCACATGCTGTCGTAGTTTGCACCCATGTTGTAAAGCGTTTCCCAGGAGTAGATGCCGGTATTGTGTCCGTCATCGAAATGCAGGAGAACCGCATAGTTGCCGACAGGCTCGATACGCTCGATGTTGACATTCTCCTTGCCGACCTGCAGTTTGCGCTGGTCTTCCGTGTGGCCCTGGACCTCGGCAGACGGCGAATAAACCCGCAGGAATTCGCAGGGCAGCGAGAAGTTGTTCCCGTCATCGAAGCTGATATCCAGAACACGCGACTGGCGATGCAGATTCAGTTCTGTCGGCATCGGTTTGGACATGGTGCGTTACCTCGAATTGAAATCATGGCGCGATTCTACCTGCTGCGGCAGACGGGATTCACGCGGTGGTTGTGCCGGATTTCAGCAGAGTTCAGTGCAGCTTGTTGGGTACCGCGAGTGAAAAGGGAGGAATCGGGGCAAGAAACTCCCGGCCATCATTGTCGACCATCTCGTATTCGCCCTCCATGCTGCCAACCGGCGTGTCGAGCATGGCACCACTGGTGTAGCGGAAAGCTTCGCCCGGCTTGAGATAGGGCTGCTCCCCGACAACGCCCTCACCACGCACCTCCTCCACCTTGCCATTGGCATCCGTAATCAGCCAGTGCCGGCGCAGCAGCTTCGCCGGTTCCTGGCCGGTATTGTGGATGGTAATGGTGTAGCTGAAGGCATACTGGTCTTCATCGGGTGACGACTGCGCCTCGATGTAGGCCGTTTCCACGTGGATACTGATTTCGTTCTCGGAATGCATAGTCTCCTGTCCATAAGGCTGTCGTTACCCTGCAAGGCGCCTGCACGATGGGTGGACGCCGCAAGAGCAGCAAATGATACAATCCGTGCCACGCTTTTGGAACTCGCAAGAATCTTATGGCAGCAAAATTGAAGGTTGGCGTCGCGGGCGTCGGCTACCTCGGGCGCTTTCATGCACTGATCTACAGCCGGATGCACAATGTCGAGCTGGTCGGTGTCAACGACAGCGATCCGGAACAGGCAGCAAGCGTCGCCGCGGAAGCCGGGAGCCAGGCACTGCCGCTGGCTGACCTCGTCGAGCAGTGCGATGCCGTGAGCATCGTCGTCCCCACTTCCCTGCACCTCGAGATCGCCAGGCCCTTTCTCGAAAAGGGTGTCCACATGCTGCTCGAAAAGCCTATCGAGGCGGATGTAGAAAATGCCGCGGAGATCGTCCGGCTGGCCCGGGAATCGGGCGCCATTCTGCAGATCGGTCACCTCGAACGCTACAACGCAGGCATCCTCGCACTGGCGGAGCGCATCCATAATCCTCGCTTTATCGAGGCCCAGCGGATGGGGGGCTTCAAGGCACGCGCGACCGATGTTGATGTCATCTCGGATCTCATGATCCATGACATCGATATCATTCTTTCCCTCGTCAATTCAGAGCTGGTTTCGATTTCCGCCTCCGGCACCTCGGTACTGACTGACCACATCGATATCGCCAACGCCCGGCTCGAGTTCGCCAACGGCGCAGCCGCCAATGTTACGGCCAGCCGCGTTTCACGCGAGGACAGCAGGCGTATCCGTGTCTTCGAGCCGCAGCACTACCTCTCCCTGGATTTCATCGCGCAGCGGCTCGAGACGGCACGGGCCGTTCCTGTCGATGGCGCCGATTGGCCCGAAATTCGTACCGAGGCACTTGATATCCAGCCCGTCAAGCCGCTCGACGCGGAACTCGCCTCCTTTGTCGACTGCGTCATCAATGGCAGTCACCCCGTCGTGGACGGTCCCACCGGGCTGCGTGCACTCGAGGTCGCACTGCAAATCAAGGAGAAGATCGAACAATGAGCAACCAGATCGAAGGGGTTCCCTATCTCGACCTCGCCAGCGAATTTCATACCCTGCGTGACGACTGGGTCGCAGCTATCGACCGCCTCGGGAGCAAGGCTGCGTTCATTCTTGGCGATGCGGTCACGGAATTCCAGCAGGAGGTCGCCGACTATATCGGCTGCCGGCATGCTCTCGGCGTTGCCAACGGCACGGATGCGCTGGTGCTTTCATTGCGCGCACTGGATATCGGGCCCGGCGACGAGGTCATCACCTCGCCTTTCACCTTCTTCGCCACTGCCGAGTCGATCTCGCTCGTCGGGGCAACACCTGTCTTCGCGGATGTAGACGAGGCCAGTTTCAACCTCTCGCCATCGAGTGTGGAATCCAGGATCACTGACAGCACGAAAGCCATACTGCCGGTCCATATCTTCGGCCACCCGGCTGATATGGCCCAGCTGCGCAGGATCGCCACTGAGCACGGCCTGAAGCTCATCGAGGATGCGGCCCAGGCCTTCGGCGCAAAATCGGGCGAGGCGATCGTCGGCTCACTCGGTGACACCGGCTGCTTCAGCTTCTATCCCGCCAAGGTGCTAGGCTGTTATGGTGACGGCGGCCTCGTCACGACCAGTGACGAGGGCATCTTCGAAGAGCTGCAGCAGCTGCGCAACCATGGTGCCATCGCTGCATTCACACATACCCAGATTGGCTACAACAGTCGTCTCGATGCCGTGCAGGCTGCCTTGCTCGGCATCAAGCTGAAGAAAATCGAGCAGGATCTCGCCCAGCGCCAGAAGATAGCAGCCTGGTACGACGAGCGTCTCGAGGAGACCGACGCCCTGCCACCGGCCCGCCCGGATCATGGCCGCCACGCTTTCAATCTCTACACCATCCGGCATCCGCGACGGAATGCCCTTCGTCAGGCCCTGGGTGACGCGAAGATCGGCACCAACCAGTGTTATCCGCAGGGTCTCCACCTGCAGCAGGTCTACAGCCATCTCGGCTATCAGCCAGGTGACCTGCCCGTCACGGACCAGCTTTGCACCGAGACCCTCTCACTGCCGATCTTTCCCGGCATGACCGAAGAGCAGGTCGAGACGGTCTGTGAGGTCATTCGGAAAGCCTGAGTCCGGATCAGGATAATTCACCACGAAGAACACGTAGATCACATAAGTTCCATCGTTATCAAAGACAGGTATTCGCGAACAAACCAGAGATGCCGGATTAAAGGCGCTGCAAGATCGATTGTCCGCATACCTAAAACGGAAGATTCCTCCAATTTCAAATTCTCTTGCCCCGGAAATCACACAGGCACCCGATCATCAGGATTGAATTGATAGCACTTCGTGTCCTTTGTGCACTTCGTGCTGAAACCTCATTCATAAAGTCTGTGTTCAAAACTGGTCAATTCACTTGGGAGAGCGCTAACCAGCCTGGCCTGATTGCGACGACTGCAGAAAGAAACGAAGCGCATTGCCGTGACGGATCGCCTCGGCAACCTCGCCGGGCAACTCCCTGAGCCAGCGCTCATGTCCTCCCCAGAATCGCCCGACCTCATTCCAGCCGGTATCTGCGCTGTCCCAGCTGTCGAGCTGCTGCACAGGCCAGACCGGGTCCGAGCCGAGCATGAGCCTGTCCGAGAAATCAAGAATCAGGCTGCGCCATTCCGGTTTCAGTGCTCCCTTCTCATCGTCGTAGATCAGTGATGCCGAGTAGCGCCACGGGTCGCGTGCAGACAGCTCCCACCAGAGTGACGGGCAGGCCTCGAGCGCACGTCTGACCTCCTGCGGCCGCATGGGCGCGCCTGCATGCGCCAGCAACAGCCGCGCATCGGGGTTGTGCTTGCAAAGCCCGATGAGATAGTCGGCACGGCCGAACTCGACATGGACAAGTAGCGGGGCCTGGTACTTTGCCGAGAGCCCGAGCAAACCTTCGATCACGGGCGTATCCCATCCGGGTGCAAAGCCGCCGATCAGGTGGAGTTCACCGACACCGATGTAATCGCCGCTTGCCAGCGCCTTCTCGACACGCTCGAGTGTTTCAGGCTGCTGGTACCATCGGTACCAGTCCGCGCGGGACTGGTAGACACCATACCAGGCGAGCACGCGCTCGGGATCGAGCTTGCGCAGTTGCTGCACGAGTTCCGGGGGCGTGCCGATAATCACGGCAAGCTCGATGTCGTTTTCATCGAGGATATCGAGAGCCTGCCGGGGCGAAGTCACCTCCTGCTGGCTCCACTTGTAGTGCATGTGAACATCGGCCCGGGGCATTGCTGCGGCAGCATGTGAAAGGGCCAGCAGGCCGGCAAACAGGAGGAGTCTCAACAGGATCTGGTTGATGGAAGCTGTCATGGCGATACTCTCCGGAGACGCGTCAGGCCGTTGACTATAGCCCAGGAGCAGGGCTCGCAGGCAACCCCGCGGGCCAGGAGGTTGTCATGCAGGCCTGACGAGTGCCTTTTCGACCTCATGGCGTTTCTCCGGCCCGACCAGCTGCTCGATCAGGACGAGTGCGAAATCCATCGCCGTTCCCGGGCCGCGCGAGGTAACGATCTTGCCGTCGATAACGACAGGATCTTCGAGCACTTCCGTGGTCTCCAGCTTCATGGCATCGATGATACCGGGATAGGAAGTTGCCGACTTGCCCTCGAGCAGGCCGGCACTGGCCAGCACCTTGGGCGCGGCGCAGATAGCGGCGGTGTAACGACCGCTCTGTGACATGGAGGTGAGCAAGGCGCGGATTCGGTCATCCTCATCCAGATGGTCGGCGCCTGGCAATCCTCCCGGCAGCACGATCATGTCAAAGTCCTCTTCCATCACATCGGCCAGGAGAGCATCGGGAATCAGCCTGACCCCGCGGCTAGCTGTCACGGCCTGGTCGTCCAGCCCGGCTGTCACCACGTCGATACCGGCCCTGCGAAGCAGGTCAATGACTGTAACGGCCTCGAGTTCCTCACACCCCTGCGCAAGGGGTACCAGTACGCGTGCCATTACTCCTTGCTCTCCTTACTGTCAGACTGTTCGCCAAGGGGTTGCAGGATCGCCATTGCCCTGAGGATGTTGAGCGCTTCACTGAGGGCGTAGTCATCGACAACGAGCGGCTTGCTATCAGCGGTTTCCTGTTTCTTTCCTGCGCCGCTCTTCTGCCCCTCCTGCTTGTCACCGTTCTCTTTTTTATCCTCGCTGCCCTCCTGCTCGCCTTCATCGGAATGGCCATTGGCAAGGTGTCCTGTAAGATCCTTTTCCGTGACGGAAACACCATTGGACTCGCTGCTGATGGAAACCTCAATATTCTCCAGCTCGATATCCGGAACGATACCCTCTGCCTGGATCGAGCGACCCAGCGGGGTGTAGTAACGGGCCGTCGTGAGCTTGATCGCGGTGTCGTCGGCCACGGGAACGACGGTCTGCACCGACCCCTTGCCAAAAGTCTGACTGCCCATGATGACTGCACGCTTGTGATCCTGCAGTGCACCGGCAACGATCTCGGAGGCCGAGGCCGACCCCTCGTTGACGAGCACGATGATGGGTGCGCCAGAGAGAATATCCTCCGACTTGGCGGCATACTTGATTCTGGAGTCCTCGGTGCGCCCCTCGGTATAGACGATGATGCCCTCCTCGAGGAAAGCATCGCTTACCGAGACAGCTGCATTGAGAACACCACCGGGATTATTCCTGAGGTCCAGTATGATCCCGCGTATTGGCCCGTCAATCTCCGCGTGAAGTTCCTGGAGTTTGCTCACCAGGTCACGCGCGGTTGCATTCTGGAAATTCGAGATGCGGATGTAGCCGAACTGCTTGTCGAGGACGCGCCCCTTCACACTCGCAATCTGGATGATGTCGCGGGTGACTGTGATTTCGAGTGGCTTCTTTTCGCCCTCGCGAAGGATCGTCAGCGTGATATCCGTTCCGGGTTTGCCGCGCATCATGTCGACTGCCTTGTTGAGCGGCATACCCTTGATCGGTTTGTCATCGAGCTTGATGATCAGGTCGCCGGCCTTGATGCCCGCCTTCATCGCGGGGGTATCGTCCATCGGGGCAATCACCTTGACGAGACCGTTCTCGAGACTGATCTCGATGCCAAGGCCTCCGAATTCTCCTTGCGTGGACTCCTGCAGATCGTCGTAATCCTCCTTGACGAGGAAAGCCGAGTGAGGGTCGAGACTCTCGAGCATGCCGCGTATCGCTGCTTCCACGAGATCACTGTCATCCACCTCCTCGACATAGTTGACCTTGATCCGATTGTAGGCCTCGGCAAAGAGACGCAGGGTATCGAGAGGGGTCCGCTCGACCTCCTCAAGAGCGGACTCTGGTGTCGAATCCGTCTCAGGGACCTCCTCGTCTGCCACAGGCTCCTCTTCGGGGACCGGTTTGGCAGGCGGCGTCTGTTCTTCGACTGGCGTCAGCTGTTCGACCGGCGCGCTATCGGTTCCCGGTTCAGTCTGCGGCTCTTCCGCAGACAACGGCACCCAGGTGAAAAGGAGCACCAGGGCTGTAATCAGTGTTTTCATCACTCTCGCTTATCCAACATTCCTGCCCGAAGGACGAACGCACCAGCTCAGCGGATTGACCGGAGCGGAGCCCTTGCGGATTGCAAAATAGACGGCCGCATTGCGGCGGCCTCCACTGACGCCTGCCAGGCTGACAACCTCTCCAGCCTCGACGCTGTCTCCCACTTTCTTCAGCAGGCTCTGGTTGTAGCCGTAAAGCGTCATGTAACCTTCCCCGTGATCAACAATAAGCATCAGGCCGTATCCACGCAACCAGTCGGCGAATATGACGACCCCGCCATGGACAGCCCTGACGTTCTCGCCCTCCCGGGACTCTATCACCATTCCCTCGAGCTTGACGTCGCCTTTCCTGCTCTCCCCGAAACGCTCCACCATTCTACCTGCAACAGGCCACGGCAGCTTTCCCTTGCGCGATTTGAAGGGGATACTGGCCGGCACCGGCGGTGGAGCGACCTCGGCAAGCTTGCGTGTCAGCTCCTCGAGCTGTGCAACATCCTCCCTGAGGGTAGCAAGCCGCTTGTCAGCCCTGGCGATCTGCTTCTCACGCTCCGCCAGCGCCTGCTTGCGCTGGTCCCTTGCCTTTTCCACCGAGGCAAGCAGTTCCTGCTGCTCGGTACGCAGAGTGTTGAGCCTCGCTTCATCTGCACGAATCCGCTTCCCCGTCTCGATCAGCGTGCGGTAGGAGTCCTCGATATCCGCAATCAGGCCGGCCCGGGCCTGATTGAGGTAATCGTAGTAGGAGAGAATCCTGCTGAGGCGCGCAGGATCATCCTGGTTTAGCAGGAGCTTGAGTCGCTGCTGGCGGCCCATGCGGTAGCTCGCGAGTACCTGCTGTCGAAGAAGCTGTTTCTGGCTGGCGAGTCGCTTTTCGACAGGGCCGAGGGTCTTCAAAAGTTCTTCACGACGCCCGGCGACACTCTCGATTTCCTGCTCGGTCTGGCGCAGACGGGCTGTATGGCGACTGATCTGCTGTTCCGTCTCGCGCAGCGCTGCAACCTCGGTCTCTCTCTCCTTCTGCGCAGCCTTGAGTTCGACCGTCACCTCCTTGACCTCGGCACGTAGCGCACGCATCCTTTCGGCGTTGTCCTCATCGGCCGCGAACAGGGGAGCCGATGCAAGCAGGGCTGCCATCAGCGAGGCGATGGCAGGATAGCTTCTCACCTAGGCCGCATCCTCGTCGGCTTCATCGAGAGCAGGCTCGACAAGCAGGACCTTGCCACTCATTTCGGTGGGTTGTTCCAGCCCCATCAGCATGAGCAGGGTCGGTGCGATGTCGCAGAGCGCTCCTCCTTCCTCGAATATCTTCTGCCCTGTGCCAACATAGATAAGGGGAACCGGATTGGTGGTATGCGCGGTATAGGGTTGCCCTGACGCGTGGTTGACCATCTTCTCGGCATTGCCATGATCGGCCGTGATGAGGCACTCACCGCCGGCACGATGCATCGCCGATATCACGCGCCCGATGCACTCGTCGACCGCCTCGGCCGCCGCAATCGCAGCTTCGATCTTGCCGGTATGACCGACCATGTCGGTGTTGGCATAATTACAGATGATGGCATCGTAGTCGCCGCTTTCGATCGCCGCGACGAGCTTGTCTGTGACTTCCGGTGCACTCATTTCAGGCTTGAGATCGTAGGTCTTGACCTTTGGTGAAGGCACGAGAACCCGGTCTTCGCCCTCGAATGGTTTTTCGATTCCGCCGTTGAAGAAGAAGGTGACGTGTGCGTATTTCTCGGTTTCGGCGATACGCAGCTGTCGCATACCAAGATTTGAAAGATATTCACCAAGGGTGTTCTGCAGCCGCTCCGGAGGGAAAGCGACGGGGAGTCCGAAACCTTTCTTGTATTCTGTCAGGCTCACGAAGGCTGCCAGCTCGGGTGTCGCAGTGCGCTCGAAACCGTCGAAGTCTTTCTCGATGAACGGGCGCGTGATCTGGCGCGCTCTGTCCGAGCGGTAGTTCATCGAGATAATGACATCGCCATCCTGCATGCACACCGGCTTTTCACCCTCGGGAACGATAGCCGTGGCCTGCACGAACTCGTCGGTTTCATCGCGGGCATAGGCCATCTCGAGCGCCGTGATGGTATCGGGTGCGTGGAATTCCGCCTTGCCGAGCGTCATAAGATCATAGGCGGACTTGATACGCTCCCAGCGATGATCCCGGTCCATGGCGTAGAAGCGACCGATCAGGCTCACGACACGACCGCCGCCCACTTCCCGGAAGACCTTCTCCACCTCTTCGAGCGACCTGTGAGCACTTTTGGGGGGCGTATCACGCCCGTCGAGAAAGGCGTGGACGCAAACGTTCTTTGCCCCGCGTTCGACGGCGAGTTTGATAGCGGCATGGATGTGGCACTCATGACTGTGCACGCCACCCTCGGACAACAGGCCGACGATGTGCACGGCCGAGTCATTCTCGATGGCCTTGTCGACCGCATCGGTCAGGGTTCCGTTGGTAAAAAAGGAGCCGGTACGGATCGAGCGGCTGACGCGGGTGAATTCCTGGTACACCACGCGCCCGGAGCCGAGATTGAGATGGCCGACCTCGGAGTTGCCCATCTGGCCGCCGGGCAG
>Ga0180436_10006042_pt1 | contig 10591 bp, 7 predicted proteins | sample SS_ome_2_FD_132434 | JGI IMG/M metagenome (GOLD analysis project Ga0180436, IMG submission 132434) | Hypersaline lake sediment archaeal communities from the Salton Sea, California, USA - SS_3_S_2 metaG | ecosystem: Environmental > Aquatic > Non-marine Saline and Alkaline > Hypersaline > Sediment...
ACGTGGATCCACCATCAACGATGATTTGCTGCCCAGTGATGAAATCTGCATATTCCGATGCCAGGAACAAAACCATGTAGGCTACATCCTCAGGAGTGCCAAGTCGTCCCACCGGGATCCGCTCGATATATTTTTTGCGTTTTTCTGGATCAGGCTGCCTGTCTTTCAAGAGATCTGTTTCAATAATGGCAGGCAGTACGGCATTCACGGTAATACCTTTGGGCGCCAGTTCTTTGGATAGGGCTCTGACCATTCCATTGATGCCGGCTTTGGCTGCCGAATATGCTGCAGATCCACCACCGCCAGTGATCGATCCTGCCGAACCGATATAGATGATCCTGCCGGTTCCTTGGGCGAGCATGTGTTTGTGAGCTGCTTTGGTTGCAAAATAAGCTCCGCTAAGATTGACACAGATCCAATCATTCCACGTATCGGCTGATAATTCCTCTATCCCGGCCGGATTAGAAAATCCAGCGCTATTGATCAGGATGTCCAAACTGCCAAATCGTTCCATGGTTTTATTGCAGAGATCTTCCATAGCCTCTGGAGATGTGATGTCAGCAGCAAAAGAGTCAACGATGCCGCCGTTTTCGAGGATCTGTTTTTCAACTACTTTCAGGCCTTCGATATCTTTTTCCATTGGTAAGTAATCAATCATCACATTTGCGCCGCTGGATGCGAATAATATGCTGATAGCTGCCCCGATTCCTCGACTGCCGCCGGTAATAATAACTGTCTTTCCCGTGAAGTCTAAATTCATAAACGTTTATCCTTTTGTCTCTAATTTTCTTCTTCTAGGTCGGCAATGATAAGTTCAATACCTCGATTTATTAGTTTGTCGCGATATTCCTCTTGAATTCCATTATCCGTGACAATGGTATCGATCTGGTCTAGCCCAGCAAAGTGGGTGACACTGATGTTTCCAAACTTTGAAGAGTCAGCGACCAGGATGATCTGACGGGCAGAACTGACCATCTCGCGCTTGATTTCTGCCTCGTAATAGAAATAGGTGGTTAGCCCAAGGTCAAGATCACACCCACCTGTAGAGATAAACGCTTTATCAGCTCGGATCTTGCTAATTAAAGCTTTGTTCTCAACACTGTGAAAGATATTCGAATCCCTGTGGAAGAAGCCGCCCAGAAGGATGAGGTTAGCATTCTTGTGCGAGTAGATTTCCATGGCATTGGTCATGGTGTAGCAGAGGACGGTTAAAGGAAGGTCGTGATCGAGATGCTTGGCAATGAAAGGGGTTGTGGAACCAGAGTCAAGGTAAATCGTCTCGTTGGGTTGGACCAGGGTGGCCGCGCTGATCCCTATCAGATTCTTCTCCCGGACATTCTTTGTGGTGTGTTCACCGATCAAGTACTGATCTTTCCCGTTTGTGCTGGGATCCAGCAATACAGCTCCACCGTGAGTCCTGCGGACTACACCCTGGGTTTCAAGGGTATCTAAATCACGCCGCACAGTCATATCTGAGACGTTAAGTAATTCTGCGATCTCTTTAACCGAAAGTTCAACTTCCTGGTTGAAAAGATCAATAATATTCCTGATGCGATTTCTTCTTTCGTGTGACATAAAATGCACAATAATCCATGAAAGAGCAATAAAATTTACAATATATGTTCAAGTTATGTGAAATATAACAAAAATAGCACAAATAATCAACGATAATGCCTCAAAATATGTTATGAGTTACTATGGCCAGGGATGTGCCAAAAACATACTAAAAATAGATTGAGATAGTATAGGATCAAATCAAGGTGAGGGTGCTGGAAGGTAAGAAAGAGAAATCGCATATCTCGTGTACGATTTGGAAGGCACACAAAAATGAATTGTGAAGAGATGCTGTTTACTGGGCATGGAAGAGTTTTCCAGAGAAATGCATGAGAGAACGGATTATTAGCGATTCCTTGATAATTTGTATAGAACCTTATCACTCTCGTAGCGCCTGATATCTCTTTCAGTCATTCCCCATTTGTCAAATATTCTTCTGTGTGTTAAAATGCCGTCCGGCAGAGCTGAGGTCTTGGCTCTGCTGTGTCATGTAAATGGAAAAATGCAGCAAAGGTAGTGAAGATATGCAAATCGGCATCGTAGGCTTGCCCAACAGCACCAAAACAACAATATTCAACGCGCTGACCAAAAGCCAGGAAGAGACCGCTGTAACCAGTTCAGGTCAGGTAGAAGTACACACCGCGATCGTGGAAGTGCCTGATCCCAGAGTTGATATCCTGAGCGAAATGTTCAATCCGAAAAAGACCACGCACGCGCGGGTTCAATATAATGATGTGGCCGGTTTGAAGATTGGCTCTGGCCAGGATGGATCACTGAGCGGCCAGCTTCTGAATGCAATTTCACAAAGTGATGCAATATTACATGTCGTGAGAGCTTTCGAAGATGACAGAATTCCGCACCCAGATGGCAACGTAGACGCCATCCGCGATCTTTCAGCGCTTGAATTTGAATTCTTGATCTCTGATTTGCAGATCATTGAAAAGCGGTTGGAGCGCCTCAGTCATGATCTGGAAAGAAAAGGGGCGTACCCTGAGCGGCAAGCCGACCAGGCCGAATTTGACGTGCTGAGTAAAATCAAAATAGCTCTTGAGGAAGAAAAACCAATCAGATCGCTGGAATTCTCTCCGGCTGAAGAAAAGATAACCCGAGGTTTCCAATTCCTGACTGCAAAACCTGAATTAGTCGCTTTGAATGTTGGGGATGAGGGGAGTGAAGATCCATCTGATTTCTCCATCAGTTTGAATGAGAATGGTGATGTGGTCTGTTTACACGGCGCCCTGGAAATGGAAATCGCTCAGCTCAATAAGGAAGACGCGGATCTGTTCATGCAGGAATACGGCATTGTAGAACCTGGCTTGAACCGCATGATCCGGTTGAATTATGAATTATTGGGATTGCAATCCTTTTTTACTGTAGGTGAAGATGAAGTTCGAGCCTGGACGATTCCTCAGGGCGCAACTGCGGTTGAAGCGGCCGGGGCTATCCATTCGGATCTTGCACGGGGGTTCATCAGGGCAGAGGTTGTCAGCTACCAGGATTTAATTGAAGCAGGATCTTTGGGGGAAGTAAAAAAACTTGGCAAAGCCCGCCTGGAAGGCAAGGACTACATTGTTCAGGATGGGGATATCCTTAATATCCGGTTCAACGTTTAAGGGCTACAAACACGCCGCTTTCTTTTGTGATCTGGATTGCACCATTCTTTGAGATCTGATCTTGGAGATAATCACGAAGCTGTTTGGTACCACACGCATCATCTTCGAGTTTTGTATAAGACTTGATGTAGTTGATGAGTGGCTCAATTTGGTCCACCAACAGGCTGTCGGGATATTTCTGAAAACGGATATCACTGAACTCGCTCTGCAGTAAACCAGCACCATTCTCGACAGAAAAACCAAGTGCAGCTGTACCCCAGTCATCACCTTCTTGATCTGGGTAGAATTTGGTTTTCCAATCCCTGATTTCATACAGATGGGAAACCCCGTTGGTAGCTGCGTATAGGCAAAAGCCAGGTTTTAGGACGCGTTTGATCTCTTTCAAAGCTGCAGGAAGATCTGAGACATGATACAGCATATGGTTTGCTATCACAGCGGAAAATGTGTTCTCTGGAAAGGGAATCTTGCAGATATCTGAGACAGCGTACCTTATATTTTCGCATCCTGCCAAATTAATATAGGCTTCCTGAAGCATACCTGCAGATATATCGGTAAGACAAATGTCCATATCTTTCTGAAGTCTTGAGCGGTTATACTGCCATAGATATCCAGGGCCGGATCCAAGCTCCAGTATGCTGGCTGTATCAGGAAGGACAAATTGATTGAAAACCCATTCATGCCATCCGGTTGGATTGGTGCTAAAACGCTGATGTAACTCAGCCCGAGCGGCAAGATTTGAGGAATCTTTATATTGATCTGATCTAAGGGAATCGGAGTTGGTCAACCCGGATACCATGGCTCACCCTCAGCAAGTGAATGCTATTCTAAGGTATCATAACTTGTTTTTCGGCACTGCGGAGTTTATTAAGCCGGGATTGAAGGAGCATATTCAATCCCATTTTCATTACACCTTTATCCAAAAATTCTTGGAGATCATCATTGTTCTGGAATGACATGATGCCCCGCTTCTGATTCTCGCTGGTTTGTTTGACGAGGTGCGTCATTAACCGCTTATAAATTTCAATCACAGGTTTTCCAGTCTTTTCTGCCAGGCCGATGGCTTTTCCAGCCAGTCTACCGCTTAATGCAGCCGCGTCCATACCAACACCTCGCGTAAGGTCAATGAGACCTGCAGCGTCACCAACCATCAAGAAATTGCCCTGTCCTAACCAGATGCGGCTCGTTCCACTCATGACCATGCTGCTGCTGTAGCCTTCTCTTTTTACCACTTGAATGTTCTTGAGATTATAAATCTCCTTCACGTGGTCGAAGAAAGCATCCAGGCGTGTTGTGACGTCCTTATCATAGCCAGTACCGACCACCCAGTAATCCTTGCCATCTGACAAAGTCTTGTTATAGATCCAGGCAAACATCATATTGTTATAGTCGATATTCCAGAATTGATAAAGCTTATCGTGCTCCAGATCACCATCTGCCGTGAAATAATAATTTAGTGCCGCTCCACTGCTTCCTTTTTGAAAACCGGTATCGCTTCGCAGTTGCTGACGGATCACCGGTCTCATTCCTGTAGCGTCAATCAGATATTTTGTCTGAACAGTTTCCGCTCCGTTTTTACCTTCCAGGTAAACAAGGATCCCATTTTCATTTTCTTCATAGTGTTTGTACTTTGTGCCATCCTGGAAATCTGCACCATAAGACTGGGCCAGCAAGCACAGCCATTCATCAAAGGTATCCCGCATGAAATTCACCATGGGGAATTTTCCCTGAATGACCTGACCATTAGGGAACCTTATTTCAGTCTTTGTGAGAACATGATTACACAGGCGTTCGGGAGGTATTGGATCACCGATGATCTTTTCGAAATACGTGAATTGTATGCCAGAGCAGGGTTTTTCACGTGGGATTTCAAATTGTTCTACCAGCAGCGTTTTCTGGTTTTCGATGGCGCAAAACTTTGCGGCGACAGGTCCTGCAATCGCTCCACCAATGATCACGACATCATATTCTTTCATAATGGGCCTTTTGGAAAAGTAAAACCGGCTTCCTTATTTAATAGGAAACCGGATTATTAATATTGTGTTACTCAGTTAAGACTTTATCTGCAAGCGTCATAATCCTGGAAATATGAGCTCTCCTCACAGTACAGCTCGCCATCATCGTTTAGTGCGCACTCTTCTCCTTCATTGTATTGAAATACAGGGCTGTCCCCGAGAATTTCTACTTGATCTTCTATTGCAATGCAGTCATCAAGAAAAGCAAATGAAAAATGGTAATTATAAGAAACGATCTGGAATCCGCCGTCCAGCTTGATAAATGAGTAATAACCATTTGGGCATGACTCGCAATCATATTCACCGAAATTTGTAACAGTTCCACAGACAGTGATCGTATCTCCTTCTTCGTCAACGGTGACAGAATTAGGATTCCTGCATCCACCCTGGTAGATCCTAACCGTTGGGGTAGGTGGAATGGCAGTGTCTTCGATGACGATTTCCGTAGCTACGGGTAGAGGTGTTTCTAAAACCTCATTGGCTGGTTTCTCTCCGGTGAGAACGAAGTTGATCCCTTCCTTCGACGAATACAGCATAACCGACATTAGAATTACTGAAAAGATGGCAGAAATTGTTAGATTCGAAAGGCGGTCTTTGCGAATGATCGTGCGGGATGCATGTAGGAATGAATAAATTCCTCCTATGGGAATCAACGCTAGCAACAATGCCCCGGCCTTTTTATTGGGAGTAGAATCTCTTTTTAAAGCCTGCTCCTGGAGGGCCCAAAAGCCAATCATAACCCTTGTTAGAACCTGGGCGATAATTGCGGCAATGATGATATTCTTAACAGATCCCGAATCCAGGTAAATAGGTATCGTTATGATCGCAAGATTTATACTCCAGAAAAAGATAGCTAACAGAAGCAAGCTAAGAACTGTTTGCTCTGGGGGAATATAGGCACCTGTTTTCGGGGTTTTGATGATCTTGGGGGCTGTCAGCTCTTCGCTTTCTCCGTTTCCGGTTCGATACCCACAGAAGGGGCAAGACGTAGAGTTAGGCGGCAGCTCCTTATAACACTCGGGGCAGTATTTCATCATATTCATAGATAATTTCAACCTGCTAATAAAAAAAGATTATCTATTTGAGTATAGCACGAACGGAAATTTGAGAAGGTATTTTTTGTTTACTGTTTTGTAAGAGGAGCCCTGAATCAGACATGATTTAATGACTGTTTTGATAAGCCTGGGTTATTTGATTGGTGAGGAAAATATCGGCGCCCATATGGATGAAACATATTCAGGTGAATATTTGCTTCGAGCTCTTTGGTTTGCCCATTGAAGGATCTCTGTGCTCTTTGCTGCATCTGTGCATAAGCGTTTCCGGGATGGCTTGATATGAACGCGGAGCAGGTCCAGCCGATCTGAGTCCCAGCAGATCTGGATTGTAATATCAGCCTCTGTAAGACCATCGGTATGATCTCTGCAAGCCAGCTGAAGCATTGATAACTGCTCCTGGCTGACCTCTGGGTGGTCTCGTAGAAGTTCGCCCGCTAAAACCGCTCCTCGTTGTCCGTGGCCTGGATCTCTGGCTTGATTATGACGGCAGGCATCATGGAATATCGCAAACAGGCTGATCACAGTAGTATCTCCACCTTCGATCTCAGCCAATTTCAACCCGTTTTCAAGCACTCTGGCCCAATGACTGAGACCGTGCAGACCATTGGGATTAAGTGTATATTGTTCTGCGATTCTATTTAGCAGGGGCAGCGTGTCAATAGCAATATTAATATTCAGCTCCTTTGGTTGCTTTTAGGTTGCACAGGAAGTAGGTTATGGGTCGGCAGGGAATAATTCACACTCACCACAACCTCCATAGAATCGAGCAGGACCATCTTCAAATACAAAGTTTATGGTCAAAGTCCAGGTATCATAATCTACATAAAAATAGCCAAAGACCCTGGCTGTACCCGAGAGATCTTGTTCTTTATTCTTGAACACTGAAAGGTTACCTGAGTCATCAGGGCAATATGCTTCCAGCCGGTATTTCAGATCCACATGACCTGTGCCCTCCAGTTTGTATCTTCTACTTCCTCCATCCGCTTTCATGACAGTTCCTGTGATGCTATCAATGGAGTAGACCCCAAAACCATGCCAGTTCCATTCCTCGGAATCGAACTCGCCTGTTCCTGCTGCGGTTCCTTTAAATGTGCCTTCATCCAGATCGATGGTCAGATCGTAAAAAGCTCCTTCTCCATAAGCCTGGTGCCTGACGCAACCGGGAAGGAAACCTTCCCAATCCATATTTCCTCTAGCTTCTTCGAATGTATCTCTGATCTCGTAAACGCCGAGCTCTTCTGGTTCCTCCTCTCCATATCCTTCCTCATCTTCTTGCTCGTTTGCTAATTCTTCAACATCTTCATTTTTTGGATCACATATATCGATTCCTGCAGCTGTTGCCACTTCAAGCTGAATCTTGAGCAGGCGCTGCAGGCTTTTGTAAGCAATCTGCTTTAAGTGCTCACGCCCAATCTTTTTTACCGTATGTTTGAATAGTTGTTTTAATGCTTGCTCGCTGCCAATGCCGCCAGTAGCTACAATCTGCAGCGCTTGTGGGCCAACTTCACGAAGCACCTTTCTGGCGATTGGGCCGATACCTCGCCAGATCTTTGCGCCCGATCTTTTTATCCCGTGCCAGGCTTTGGTGAAGGGGTTTCGTAGATCGCCTCCTCGAACGATTCGTAATGAGGCAATTTTATCTGTCATTTGCTGGTATTGATTCTCGCAAAAAGATTTAGTTCGCTCAGCTTCACAGTTTTTTCCCTGTTCAAGGAATAGGTTAACAGATTCATTACATTTGTGATATTGGTCATTCCTCTTGTTTTTCGCGGCATTGATCATCTGGTTGATCATGTCGGTCTTAATATCTGAAACAGGTCCAGGGATCGCTGGGGATAAAACTGCATCAGGAATTCTGGTCTCAATATCCTGAACTTCATTGAGCAGGATCGATTCACTTAAGTAGAGGAAATCCAGGGCGCTGGATAACGTCCGAGTAACCTTTTCCTCAGCGTGCGTGGCTTGAAATGGAATCATGCTAAATAAAAATATCAATAACAAGAAGATTGATTTCTTTTTCATAGGATCTCCAGTCGGGTTGCCTGGGTGTTCATTATTGGCTAATAGCAAATGATTCAATATAGACCAGTTCGTTATCCTTTAAACCAAAACTCAATCCTTCTGCAAAATACATCACGCCTTCTTCCATATATAATTCTTCCAGAGGGATTTGAATATATGATGCAATCCCGCCGGCAGACAATACTTGATCAAGATCCATAAAAGCAATGAATTGTTCTGGGTAATAAGGCAGAGAGGCTAAATCGACTGGTCCAGTTATTTCCAGCTGGTCCTCTGCGATAAGTTCGCCATTCAGGAAAGTTAAACTGAGGGCCAATGAGTAGTAATCCCATGTTTCCAGGCGAACAGTTTGAATTCCCCCCCCAGGGATCTCCTCTTCATAGAAGAGGATTGTAAAAGCTTCTGGATAGCCAATACTGAACAGTTTTTCTTCTTGTGGTTTGGTTGGTATATATGAGTCCTCAAGTTGAACACTTAAAGCAAGAGGTTCCACAAACATGGGTTCCTCTTGGTAGCCAAGCCAGCCAGCATAAAGATATAGACCGCTGAGTATAAGGAGGATGAATAACGAGCACCCACAACCTATTCCGACGATTTTCCAGCCGCGATTCTTTTTCTTGTTTGCCATGCCATCTCCTTTGTTAGGATGATGTGGAATGATAACTAATTGGGCAATTTCCTCGGATAGCGTTTATTGTTGTGCATATTAAATCGATATGAATAGGTGAAAAAGAAAGGAAGATAATGCATTCCTATTGCAGTATACATTAAGCCAGGGAGAGGTTCAACATAATTTTTTTTGTTATTGATTATGATATGCTATATGGATGGCTGTTCTTTATTAAATATTTGAGATGAGGAAATCATAAAAGATGAAGTTTGGCTATTTTGATGATGAGAAACGGGAGTATGTGATCCAAGTGCCGGAGACTCCGCTGCCCTGGATAAATTACCTTGGCAACGAGAGATATTTTGGAATCATTTCAAATACAGCTGGGGGATATTCTTTTTATCAAGATGCTAGATTGCGACGGATAACCAGATATCGGTACAACAACGCACCGTTGGATGTGGGGGGAAGATATCTTTACATAAGGGATAATAAAGCAGCTGATGAGGGGCAAGAAGATTACTATTGGTCTCCTGGTTGGCAGCCTGTACGCAAAGATCTGGATCGATATGAATGCCGCCATGGATTAGGCTATACCTCGATCCTGGGAGAAAACAAAGATGTAGTTTGTGAAGGGACTTACTTTGTCCCACTGAAAGAGGATTTTGAGGTCTGGAGATATGTACTTGAAAATCGAGGGGGCCAGCCGGCCGATCTTTCACTGTTTTCGGCAATAGAGTTTTGTTTGTGGGATGCCGATGACGATCAAAATAACTATCAGCGAAATCTCTCAATTGGTGAGGTAGAAGTCGAAGATGGAGTGATCTATCACAAAACGGAATATCGAGAACGGAGAGATCATTACGCGTATCTGGCGTGCTCGGAAACGGCAGAGGGGTTTGAGACTCAAAGGGAAACATTCTTGGGTCCATACAGAGGCTGGGATAATCCTTTGGTAGTTGAGCGAGGAGCTACCAGCGATTCTATTGCCCATGGCTGGCAGCCTATCGGGATGCATCATGTCCGTTTCACACTTCTACCAGGCGAAAGTAAGGAAGTAATATTCATATTGGGATATCAGGAAAATCCGGGGGAGAATAAGTTTGCTGATACGCAGCAGCAAGTCATCAATAAATCCGGGTCAAATGAAAAGCTGGAAAAATACCTAAATCCGGCATATGTAGCTAGCGCACTTTCTGAGCTGAAAGCATACTGGGACGATCTTCTTAATACCTATCAGGTATCTTCGCCTGATCCTCACACGGATCGAATGGTCAATATCTGGAATCAATACCAGGTAATGGCAACCTTCAACTTTTCCAGATCAGCCTCATATTTCGAATCCGGGATTGGACGGGGAATGGGATTTAGAGATTCGAACCAGGACCTGTTGGGTTTTGTACACTTGATTCCGGAAAGAGCCAGAGAACGAATTCTGGATCTGGCGGCCACTCAAAAAGAAGATGGCAGCGCTTATCATCAATACCAGCCACTGACGAAGCGTGGAAACGATGCTGTTGGGAGTGATTTTAATGATGATCCCTTGTGGCTGGTTCTCGCTGTAGCTGCTTATTTGAAAGAGACGGCGGATTTTGCAATATTGGATGAGCTCGTCCCCTATGATAATCAGCCTGGTACCGAAAAAACTTTATATCATCATCTCAATGCGTCAATCAATTTCACATTGGATAGATTAGGACCACACGGATTGCCTCTAATAGGCAG
>Ga0180436_10006045_pt1 | contig 10590 bp, 10 predicted proteins | sample SS_ome_2_FD_132434 | JGI IMG/M metagenome (GOLD analysis project Ga0180436, IMG submission 132434) | Hypersaline lake sediment archaeal communities from the Salton Sea, California, USA - SS_3_S_2 metaG | ecosystem: Environmental > Aquatic > Non-marine Saline and Alkaline > Hypersaline >...
ATGATCGATTTGAAAAATGGTACGGAATGTGTACGATAAATACAACATGTGTACAACTTGTGCTGCATACAAATCCACGGTGGCAGCCCCGTTCCCGTCTCTATGGCGTTAACCCCCATCGAGACGGGTTTTGTTTTGTCTTGCAGGTTGGCACACGAAACTCGAGATGGAGGTCGAGCGACACATGAACAAAGTACTCGTCACAACACTCGCAGTAATGCTAGTTGTCGGCGGGCTGGCGGTCACGGGAGTAGGACAGGATGATTACCAGGTCCTGAAGCTCTCCGAAATCCTTTTGGATTCCGTCAACCCAACCCTCATGATGGGCCGGCCGGGCAACATGCAGGTTTGCAGCTTGATGTATGACTCGATGGTCATCATCGACGCGAACTTCAGCCCCAAGCCGGAAATCGCAGAGTCCTGGGAACGCCCAGACGACACCACCTGGATCTTCAACATCCGCGAAGGCATGACCTGGCAGGATGGGAACGAGATCTGGGCAGAAGGCGAAGGCCGCGCAGTAACGGCCCATGATGTCGTGTTCGCATACGGCATCCATGCCAAGTACTCGATGCCTCTGCAGAGCACGTTCAGCAGGATCCTCTCAGTCACAGCGCTCGACGACTACACCGTCGAGATCAAGACCGATGGCCCGATGCACAACCTGATTACAGGTACGCAGACCCTGACGATGGCTCCCATCTTCCCGCCGGAGGCAGTGACTGAGTTTGAGAACGGCGCTGACGTACTCCCGATCGGTTCCGGACCCTTCGAGCTTCAGGAGTTCGTAGCCGGTTCCAAGGCCATCCTCACCAAGAACGAGGACTACTGGATTGAGGTCAAACTCGACGAAGTCCAGAAGATCGTCATCAACGATCCTGCAGCCCGCGTCATCGCGTTCGAAGCCGGTGAGGTTGACTATCTCCAGTCCGCACCGCTGCCGGACGCACCCCGACTGCTTGACCTTGGCTTCCTCCGCGTCGGAACGTTTGGCGGTTGGAGAGGTATTGGATTCAACGTCACCAAGGCTCCATATGATGACTATCGCGTCCGCGAAGGCATCTCCTTGCTGCTTGACGTCGACTCCGCATGGCAGGCCATCGTTCCTGAAGGTCTTGGTGTACGTTCCTACGGCCAGCAGGGCCCGTGGAACCCCTACAACTACGACCCAGAAGGTCTGATGGACTTCGACCGCTTCGACATCGACGAAGGTCTCTCCATGCTGGCTGACGCTGGCTGGACCGACAGCGATGGCGACGGATGGTTGGACAAGAACGGCGAAAAGTTCTCCGCCAACATCAAGACGTGGGGCGGCGACCAAGTACAGGTCTTGACGATTCTTGCCACCCAACTGCAGCAGGTTGGAATCGACGCACAGGTTCAGGTTCTTGAAACCGCCACCTATGCACAGGACCTCGCAACCGGAAACAGCGACATCTTCTTCGACTACACGTATTCGAGCAATACGGGTCTGTATGCGCTGTTCCATTCGAGCAAGCTGTACGCAAGCAACACGCACTTCCTTGAAGACCCGATCATGGACCTGCTGCTGGACGCCGCCATGGCCCAGGCAGATCCTGAAATCCAGGGACAGTACTTCAAGGCCGCACAGCGACTCGCAGTTGCGAACCGCTACATCATCGGCATGTACTACTCGCTGCCGTCCAACTTCGTGTACCCGTACGTGAAGGAGTTTGTGGCACCGTACGGATTCCTCGAGTTGGTTAACGTCGAGCGAAACGTGTACATCGAGAAGGACTAGTTTCACAACTGAAGCACCTAACTGATGGATGGTGGGCCTCACGGCCCACTATCCATCTTCATTTCGCAAAGAGAGTAGAATAGGCGCGACGAAGGGATTGAGAGAATGCTTTCATACATCATTCGTAGAATACTGATTGCGGTTCCTGTACTTCTCGGAATCACGTTCATTACCTTCGCACTAGTCAGCTTCGCGCCTGGCGATCCGATATCGAGCATGCTGCTCGGGAACGAGCATATCAACCCGGATCTTGTCGAATCTCTGCGGTCTTACTATGGACTGGATAAGCCGTGGTATGTGCAATATGCGACCTATATGGGGAATCTTCTCCGAGGCAACCTCGGCGTTTCGATGGCTTCCCGAACAAGCATTGCAGACAGCGTTCGTCAGTTCTTCCCAAACACGATGCTGCTCGCCTTCACGAGCATGTTTGTCGCACTCATCATTTCGATCCCTATTGGCGTGATCAGCGCAACCAAACGAAACTCGCTGTTTGACTACGGCTCGTTGACGGTTGCCATGTTTGGCGTCTCCATGCCCAGCTTCTGGCTCGGGCTCATGATGATGCTGCTGTTTGGCCTTCGCTGGAGGATTCTGCCGGTCTATGGGATGGGCAGCTTCGATGAGGGGATGTGGGACGTCATCAGCCACCTCATCATGCCAAGCATCACACTCGGTGCAGCCATGGCCGCGCTGCTGGTACGATTGACGCGCGCCAGCCTGTTGCAGGTACTCTCTCTTGAGTACATCCGAACCGCTCGGGCCAAGGGATTGCGGGAACGCATCGTGCTGTACAAGCATGCGTTGCGCAATTCGCTGCTGCCCGTGGTCACAGCTGCAGGACTGCAGTTTGGGAGATTGCTCGGCGGCGCATTCATTGTGGAGAGCATCTTTGCCTGGCCGGGGATGGGGAAGTACACGTTGTACGCCATCGGCGTGCGCGACTATCCCGTGATCCAGACCACGACATTGATCTTCGCGGTGAGCTTCGTTGTCGTCACCCTGATTGTTGACATTCTCTACACGTTCATTGATCCGCGGATTCGCTACAACTAGTCCGCTAGATTCTGGAAAGGAACGCCATGTGGCGACGTAAGAAGAAGAAAGACTGCGGCTGCGATGCCCCGAGGAAAGAATGCAGTCGTTGGCAAAAGGCCGTACGGACGTTTTGCCGCAATCGCCTCGCCGTCATCGGTGCCGTAATCCTCGTGGGCTTTATCGTCTGCGCCATCTTTGCGCCCTACATCGCGCCGCATGGGCCCTTGGAGATGAATCTATCGGCCTTACACAAGCCCCCGGGGACACCAGGTCATCTGCTTGGAACCGACGGGTTGGGTCGGGATGTGCTGTCGCGCCTGATCTACGGGTCTCGGATCTCGTTGAGCGTGGGCCTCGTGGTTGTGAGCATCGCTGCGGTCCTGGGTACGGCCATGGGACTCATCTCTGGATTCTTCGGCAAGACGACTGACGCCGTCATCATGCGCGTAGTCGAAATCTTCGTGGCATTCCCATTCTTGATACTTGTTGTTGCTGCAATCGCCATTCTAGGACCCAATCTATACAACGTCATGATTGTGCTCGGCTTGGTGAGTTGGCCGCTTTACGCACGATTGGTGCGGTCTGAGGTGCTGGCCATCCGCGAACTGCCCTACATTGAAGCATCCCGAGCCATTGGATGCAGCAACGTTCGCATCATGTTCAAGCACATCCTGCCGAACTGCATCTCCTCGGTACTCGTCACAGCAGCCATGAGCATGGCAGGTGCCATCCTTTCAACCGCGGCACTTGGATTCCTTGGACTTGGCGTGCAGCCACCAACCCCCGAATGGGGCATGATGTTGAACGAGTCCAAGCAGTTTCTCAGAAGCTACCCATGGGAGATCTTCTACCCTGGCATTGCAATCATGCTCGTCGTGCTTGCGCTCAACTTCCTTGGAGACGGCCTGCGCGATGCACTAGATCCATACCTGCGCAAGTAGCCAACAGGGGTAGGAAGCTTCGACACGATCACGCAATCCCTAGAGTGCTTGATGTGTGCGTCGAATGATCGATCGAGGGCACTTCTCAATTGCTGTTTGTGCTGATGCTGTGGTGAACTGCGGAAGGTCCAGTGCGTCATTCCACGAGACCTCGTCCTCTTCGGGAGAGACCCGCACGCAGATCCTGCAATGCAAGCATCCCTCTGAGCATTTCGGACGTTCCGGAATGTCCTTCCCAGCCAGGTAGTTGCAGCCGAGATACTGTGGCTGGGCTGCAGATACCAATTCGATCAGCCGCTTCGGACACACCTCAACGCAGGCCCCGCACCCGATGCAGCGACTCCAATCTACAGTTGCTGGACCATCACTGACGCTGATTGCATCAACTGGGCACACCCCGGCACAGTCGCCCAATCCCAGACACCCGAATGCGCACGCCTTGAAGCCGCCTGCAACCTGGTTTGCCGCTGCGCAACTCTGGATGCCGCTGTACTCGGCAATCTTCTGTGAATCGCCAGCGCAATGGACGACCGCGCAAACAGCATCCACTGACGCGTCGGCCTCCAGCGTGATGCCTAGGTACTCCCCGAGAAAGAGGTGTGCCTCTCTATCGGCGGCCAGCACGCGACAGGGGGACTCTAGCAGCGTCTCTGAACGCGCTGCAACAGCCTGAGCATAGGCGAAGCAGCCAGGCTTTCCGCAGGCTCCGCAATCCGCTCCGGGAAGAAGCCCCTTAATCTTGGTGGCTTCCTCAAGTGAAGGATCCTCTTTGGGCAAGACACGATGCGCCAGATAGATGGCCAACGACGAGGCCAACCCAAGTGTTGAGAGCAAACCCGCAGCGAGAATCGGCGACGTCATAGCTTCATCCCTCCAAATGCCAAGAAGGCGAGGCCAAGCACTCCGGCCACGAGAAGCGCGATGGGTGTACCTCGGAATACCCGCGGTACGTCGGCTACCTCCAGCCGTTCGCGAATCCCTGACATGATGAGCAGGACCAAGGTGAAGCCCACGCCCGCCCCGAGCGCAGATGACACGGCTTCAAGGAAACTGAATCCCTGTTCGGACATGATGAAGGTCACGCCAAGCACTGCGCAGTTTGTAGTAATCAGTGGCAAGTAGATCCCCAGCGCACTGTACAGCTTCGCATTGGTGCGCTTGATCGTCATTTCGACAATCTGGACGAGCGAGGCGATGACAAGGATGAAGATGACGGTTCTGGAAAACTCGAACCCAAACGGAACCAGCATCCATCGATAGATCGGCCATGTGGCGGCAGAGGCAATCGTCATCACGAGGGTTACCGCGATCCCCATGCTAAAGGCACTCGATGTTTTCTTGGAAACGCCAAAGAACGGGCACAGCCCCAGGAATCGTACGAGCACCATGTTGTTCACAAGTGACATCGTGAGGAAGATGCTGATCAGGTTACTCACACTCGCTCACCCCGATCCAACGAAGCCCTGCAAGCAACAGCCCCATCACAAAGAACGCCCCCATCGGCAGAATCGCAATCGCCAACGGCGTCTTGGCAAATGCTGGGATTGCGAGCAATCTAGCGCCGAATGCCTCGATCGAGCCTGTACCAAGCAACTGGCGGACTGCTGAGATCAGGAGAATGGCCAGTCCGAAACCGGCAGCCATTCCAACCGCGTCGATTGCAGAGGCTAGAGGGCGCTGTTTCCGAGCAAACGCCTCTGCCCGCCCGAGAATGATGCAGTTGACCACGATTAGCGGGATGTAGATGCCAAGGGATTGACTCAACGAGGGCACGTACGCCTTCAGTGCCAGTTCAACGATCGTTACCAAGGTTGCAATGATCACAATGAACACTGGGATCCGGACCCGATCCGGAATCCACTGCCTCAGAATCGAGACGATCACATTGGAGAGAAGCAGGACGAACAGGACAGATCCCGTCATTCCGACAGCGTTGTCGATCGAGGTGCTGACCGCGAGTGTCGGGCAAAGCCCTAGCAGGAGTACGAATGTAGGATTGGAGCGTCCTACGCCGTTCAGAAAGACACTGCGCAGACTCATATCCTGCCTCCAACCAGCTCAAGATCGCGAAGCGTCTCTCGAACGCTGTCCACAACCGCGGAGGAACTGACTGTGGCACTGGTAATGGCGTCAATCGCCCCGCCGTGTCGCGAGAGCAAAGCATCCTGTGCGGAGATTCCAGCAAAGCGGCTCAAGAAACTGAGCTCTACAATCCGTGAGCCCAATCCCGGTGTTTCCTGCTGTGAGATGATCCGCAATCCACGTACCGTGCCATCCAGCTCGATCCCCAACAGCATAACAATCGGACCGCCATATCCCGCTGCAATGATTCTTGAAGCCTGCCCAACGCGAGAACCATTCTTGATAATCCTCCATTCAGAGGGATGATTGCCGGTCTCAAAGGCATCCATCTCAGGGAACAGTTCAACCAGTTGTGCGCGAATCCGTGCAATCTCGGCCGCAACGATGCGCTCACGCGTGATCAGATCAACCGCAGTCAGCAGCAGGACAGCGAGTGTCACAATGAACGTGAGTACGAAGATCGGAGAACGCAGCGTGTTCGTCATCAAGCCACCTTCTTTCCTTGGCGTCTCGGAATACCAAGCGGTCGAGTTCTTGTGTAGCGATCAATGAGCGGTGTGAGTGCGTTCATGAGCAGGATCGAGTAGTTGACTCCTCCAGGCATGCTCGCGAACGATCGGATCAAAACGGTCAGGGTTCCCGCGCCCACCGCAAAGACGACACGTCCCTTGGTAGTTAGCGGACTCGTGACATAGTCGGTTGCCATGAAGAAGGCACCAAGCATCAGCCCACCGGCAAGGATCTGGATCATGGGGTCGTGCCCGAGAACCCAAGAGCCAATGAACACGGTGCCGATGTAGATAAATGGAACGTGCCAACGGATGACTCGAAACGCAAGCAGCATCGCGCCTCCAACCAGGATCAGTAGTGCCGAGGTCTCGCCGATACTGCCTCCCACACTGCCAAGAAACAGGGCCTTGTAGAGCGCAGATGTGCTAGCTGTCCAAACGAAGCCATCTGCAAGGGGCGTCGCAGTTGTGACTGCAGAAGCCGTTGTAGACAGCGGCGCGACCCAGTGAGTCATTGCGCCTGCAAATGAGACTGTGAGAAAGGCCCGTCCCGCGAGCGCGGGGTTGAAGATGTTGGCGCCAAGCCCCCCAAAAGCCTCCTTCACGATGCCAATCGAGAAGACCGCTCCCAGTGCGATCATCCACAGCGGTACGGTCGGTGGCAGGACGAGCACCAATAGGATGCCCGTGACCAATGCGCTCCCATCCATGAAGAAGGGCTTGCGCCTGAGCTTCTTGGCACACCACTCAGTGAGTAGCGATGCAATGATCCCTGTTGCGAGCATCCAGACGACACGCAACCCAAAGAATGCAATCGCGCCTCCCGTTGGGAACGCCAACGCCAGCGTCACGAGAACCATGTCTCTTCGTATGGACTGTCTTCCCAGGAAGTGCGGCGCGGTTGAAAGCGTGAGCTTCTGATTGCCCTTCATTTCCCACCCCTTGCCAAGGATCGGACCCGCGCCTTGCCTATCTTGATGTAGGAAACGATGGGAATGGCGGCTGGGCAGTCGTAGGCGCAGGCGCCACACTCTACGCAGTTCAATAGATGGCATGCATCGAGTTCATCAGTCTGGTCTGCCTTCACCAGCTCGACAAACCGTTGCGGCATCAATCCCATGGGACAACGCTCGATACAGCGAGCACAGCGTATGCAGTTGCGCTCAATGCGCTGGGGTGCATCAAGCAAGAGGATGCAGTTCGTGCTCTTCAATGTCGGGGCATTCCAGGAAGCTTGTGCAATCCCCATCATCGGTCCTCCAAACAGCAACCGATCCGATCCAGGCAAAGCGCCCCCACAGGCGGCAATCAGCGCGCACGCAGGCGTACCCACGCGTGCGATCAAGTTCGAAGGAGACCGAACTGAACCTGCAACAGTGACCACTCTTTGGATCATCGGTTGTCCACGCAGCACCGCGTCCGCAATCGCCGCAGCCGTTGCAATGTTTTGAACCACAACACCAACATCGGTCGGAAACGACCCAGGCGAGATTTCAATGCCGAGCATGTAGTGGATCAGTGTCTTCTCCGCGCCCATCGGATATCTCGACGGCAATGACACGACTTCGGCGTTCAATCCAAGCTCATCGCACGCAGTCCGCATCGCTGCGATCGCAAGCGGTTTGTTCTCTTCGACACAGAAGGCAATGCGATCCACCTGGAGCAGTTCTGCCAAGATCCGAGCTCCCTGTACGATGCGGGCGGAGTCCTCGATCATCAGCCGATCGTCTGAAGTGATGAAGGGCTCGCACTCAGCACCATTGATCAGCAGCGTGTGGATCCGTTCACCCTCCGGGCGATCAACCTTGGCATGGGTCGGGAAAGCAGCACCGCCTAGACCAACGATGCCTGCGTCCTGGATCCTCCCAATCACGTCCTTGCGAGAGAAGGGTTCATCTACGTCCGGAACGAACTCGAGCCACTGGTCCTTGCCGTCCGACTCGATCACAACGCCCTGCACCGGCATGCCGCTCGTTGGCGATAGAAGTGTGACCAATGGTTGGACGACTCCTGAGATTGACGCATGCAGATGGGCGGAGATGAATCCATCCGCCTCTGCAATCCGTTCTCCAACACGCACTTCGTCTCCGGGCTCGACAAGCAGGCGGGCAGGCTTCCCAATGTGCTGAGCCAGCGGTAGGACCACGCGCTCGGGGATGGGAGCCAGTTTCGAGACTTGGTCTGCTGCAAACTTCGAAGTCGGCGGGTGGATGTACCCGAACTTACGAACGTGAGAGCGCTTCATCGCAGGTCACCTACTGCGCGCTCGAAGGTGGACAAACCACTCGAACGTGCGATTGAGGTGGGTTCCTCGAGCGGGAGGATCATCGCTTCAATTCCAGGAATCCCCTCAACCATGGTGATCCCCTCCACAGGTCCCAGCACGAAGGCAGCCGTGGCCAACGCATCGGCTCGCATGCAGTTTGGGGCGACCACCGTGGCGCTGGAAGCACGATCTGCTGCATAGCCCGTACGAGGGTCGAGGATATGTCCCACCCGAGCTTCGGGATCAAAGAATCTCAAGTAGTTGCCTGAGGTGGCAATCGCCCCGTCAGCTAGGCCAAACAAAGCTACGACTCTCGCCTCATCGTCTGGATCTCTCAGGGCAATCTCCCAAACCGAACCATCGGGCTTACCGCCAACCGCGCAGATGTCGCCGCCAGCGTCGACCAGTGCATGCTCGATGCCCGCTGCCACGAGGGCGTCGATCGCCTGATCCACAGCGTACCCCTTGGCGATCCCTCCAAGGTTGAGTTCGGTCCCGTCTTGGAGCTCGACCCAGGTGGAGCCTTCAGTGCCCAGCGTAATGCGGGATGCGCCGACAAGTGCGATCCGTTCCTGAATGGCAATCTGCTGTGCGTCTGGGTCAAGGTCCCAGAACTGGGTCTCCTGGTTTGCATCGAAGCGCCAGAGCGCAAGTAGCGGTTCTACCGTTGCATCAAAGCCCCCCGAACTGAGTTCGGCGATCCGAATGGATTCCTGGAGGATCTCGAAGAGTTCTGCTGACGCACTGGTTGTGCCTCCTTCAGCGTTCAACTTGGAGAGCTCAGAGTCCGGGGTGTGCGATGAGGCGATCTGCTCAGTCTCCTCGATCCGCTCGAACGCGGCCCGGAATGCCGTATCGGCCTGCTCAGCTGAGACTGCGTACACGGAGATCGAAACGACTGTTCCCATGAGCGAAGCCTCGTCGTGATAGAACTGCAGAGCGGGGTGCTGACGACGGCCGTCCAGAACGAGAAGCAGGATAAGTGCGGTTGCGCCGAGGATTGGAAGTATGCGTTTGAGCAGAGTCCGCACGGTGTGATCCCTCCCGGCGTGTTCGACGTAGAAAAAGCGGTCCGGAGGGAAGCATCGTGCGGACTATCGACGCCAGCATGCTGTCGGGTTGTGAGCTGGCGCCGCGGTGTCGTCGCAGTGCTTTTCTTGTTTCCGCCTATCTATTCGGGAGATAGTGGTTGTTCCGCATCCGCGGACACATTCCCTCCAGACATGCGCAGTATAACTTCTATGCTTGCTGTATGCAAGTTGTATACGCAATAAGAGGGGCGAGTCCCGGATGGAACTCGCCCGCTCAAGGAACAGGAACAGTGAGGCGTTTACAGCGCGTTGATGAAGTGCAATCCAGCCCCAAGCTGGATTTCCACGAGTTTCTTGATCGGGATGACTTCGTAATTCAACTCAGATTCAAGCCCAGCAGCCCAGCCGTCGAGCTTCTCCTCCACCTGCTGAAGCGCCTTCTCCAGGCTGGGCGATGGGGTCTTCTCGATTTGCATGGAGATCGCTCGACGCGTCATCCCTACAAACAACAGCTGATAGAAGCGGAATGCAATCTCGGAATCAAACTTCTGGGCCACAGTCACCGGGACATCTAGCGATTCGTCGTTATTGGCCCATGCACGTTTGGAGTCGAGGTTCCGTGACATCATCCCAACGATCTCATACGCCGCGTTTCGGGGCAGCGTCAGTGCCGTCATCTCGGACTCGAGGCTGCTAAGCGTCTCGGACAGGAAACCAATAATCTCAGAAGCCTTGTCCACGCCAGTCAGGATTGCCTCACGTCGCGTGCCGTTCTCGGCGATGCTCGTGTCTGCCGTGCGTGGTTCGTAGAAGTACGGGAGCTCAACGATGAGGTGTGCGGGATCACAAATCGGTTCCGCAAACCCATAGCTTCCAGCGCCAGACATGAGTTTCGTTGCCGGATCCTCTTTGATGTTCTTCTCAAGGAAGTCATAGTGATCCCGAATGAGCGGTGTCTTGA
>Ga0180436_10006046_pt1 | contig 10590 bp, 9 predicted proteins | sample SS_ome_2_FD_132434 | JGI IMG/M metagenome (GOLD analysis project Ga0180436, IMG submission 132434) | Hypersaline lake sediment archaeal communities from the Salton Sea, California, USA - SS_3_S_2 metaG | ecosystem: Environmental > Aquatic > Non-marine Saline and Alkaline > Hypersaline > Sediment...
ATGATGGCGTGCCCGACGACCGTTACCATGACCTGCTCACCGAAGAGGTGCGGCCCTGGTCCTACATGAAATTTCCCTATCTGAACGCGCTGGGGCCGGAGGCGGGCTGGTACCGCGTGGGCCCGCTGGCGCGGATGAATACCGCCAGCCGGATCGACACGCCCGAGGCCGATGCGGCCCGCACCGATTTGATGGCCCTGACCGATGGCCTGCCGCAGCACGCGATCCTGGCCAACCACTGGGCCCGGATGATCGAGGTTCTGCATTGCATCGAGAAGATCGACGGCCTGCTGCACGACCCCGACCTGCAGGGCACCGACCTGGTGGCCAAAGGCGACCGGCGGCAGGCGGGCATCGGGGTGATCGAGGCGCCGCGCGGAAACCTGATCCACCATTACGAGGTCGATGAGAACGATCAGGTGACCTATTGCAACCTGATCGTCTCGACCACCCACAACAACGAGGGCATGAACCGCGCCGTCAGGGACGTGGCGCTTCAGCACATTTCGGGCCAGCCCGAGATTACCGAAGGCATGCTGAACCATGTCGAGGTGGCGATCCGCGCCTACGATCCCTGCCTGTCCTGTGCCACGCACGCGCTTGGACAAATGCCGTTGTCGGTGGAAATCCACGATGCGTGCGGCGCGGTTCTGGCGCGCCGGGTGCGGTCGGAATGACGCTGGTCATCGGCTACGGCAATCCCGGCCGGGGCGACGACGGGCTGGGCCCCGCCTGCGCGGAACGGCTGGCGGCGATGCAACTGCCGGGGGTCGAGGTACTGGTGGATTTTCAGCTGAAGCCGGAACACGCGCTGCGCCTGGCCGCGTGTCGCCGTGTGATCTTCGCCGATGCCGCGATCGGTATGCCCGACGTCTTTCGCCTGACCCCCCTGGAACCGGCGGAAACCGGTGACGTGACATCGCACGCGATGGCGCCCGGCGTGTTGCTGGCGCTGGCGCGCGATCTGGTCGGCGCAACGCCCGAGGCGCATGTGCTGGCCATCTCGGGGGCCGATTTCGGGCAGATGCAGGACGGGTTGAGCGAAACGGCCGAGCGCAATCTGGGCACCGCATTGGCCCACCTGGCCGACTGGCTGGCCCGGCAGGACGACCACGCGGCACCCGTGCTAGGATAGGGAGATGCACGAGATATCGTTGTGCGAATCCCTCCGCGAAATCCTGGAGGAACAGGCGGTGCAACAGGGGTTTGAGAAGGTCACGCGGGTCTGGCTGGATATCGGCCCGCTGAGTTGCGTGGAGCCCGAGGCGCTGCGCTTCGGCTTCGACGCGGTGATGGCCGGATCGGTCGCCGAGGGCGCCGCGCTGACCATCGAACAGCCGCCCGCGCGGGCCATCTGCCTTGCCTGCGGGGCCGAGGTTGCGGTGACCAGCCGCCTTTCGCCCTGCCCCGATTGCGGCGCGGCCGAGTTGCGGCCTCAGGGCGGCGATACCCTGAAGATACGTAAACTGGAGGTCGTCTGATGTGCGGAACCTGCGGATGCGGCGAAGGCGACCTGCGGATCGACGGCAGGCCGCACCATCATCATGGCCCCGCCCCGCGCGAGGTCGAATTGCATCTTGACCTGATGGCGAAGAACGACGCCCACGCGGCAGGAAACCGTGCGGCGTTGGCGGCGCGCGGCGTGCTGGCGCTGAACCTCGTCTCCAGTCCGGGTTCGGGCAAGACAACGCTTCTGGTCGAGACGCTCAAGGCATTTCCCGGCCCCGCGACGGTGATCGAGGGCGACCAGCAGACCAGCCGCGATGCCGACCGGATCCGCGAAACCGGGGCGCCGGCGGTGCAGATCAATACCGGCAAGGGCTGCCATCTGGATGCGCACATGGTCGGCCACGCGATGAATGACCTCGCGCCCCCGCCCGGATCGGTCCTGTTCATCGAGAATGTCGGAAACCTCGTCTGCCCCGCATTGTTCGACCTGGGCGAGGCCGCCAAGGTTCTGGTCTTTTCCGTCACCGAGGGCGAGGACAAGCCGCTGAAATATCCCGACATGTTCGCGGCTTCGGACCTTGTCCTGATCGCCAAGGCCGATCTTCTGCCGCATCTCGACTTCGACATGGATACGGCGCGGGCCAATATCCGGCGCGTCAATCCGAAGGCCGAGATCCTGCTACTGTCGGCCCGTACCGGCGCGGGCATGGCGGAATGGCTGGGCTGGATCACGGCTGCACAGGCCCGCCTGCACCCCGAAACGGCAGCGGGATAGACCAATGTGCCTGGCCATTCCCGCCGAGATCGTGGCCCTGGAACAGGGCGACATGGCCGTCGCCGCCGTCGAGGGTATCCGCAAGCGCATTTCCACCGCGCTTCTGGACGAGGTCGCGGTTGGCGATTTCGTGCTGGTTCATGTGGGCTATGCCCTGCACCGGCTCAGCCCGGACGAGGCCGAACGCACGCTGGCCCTGATGGAAGAGGCCGGCGTGCTGGATTCGGAACTCGACGAAATGCAGGGGGGCGGCTGATGCGCTACATCACCGCCTTTCGCGACGGGACGCTGGCGCAGGGCCTTGCCGCGAGGATCGCGGCCGAGGCCGATCCGGCACGCGCCTATCACCTGATGGAATTCTGCGGCGGGCATACCCATGCGATCTTCCGCTACGGCGTGCAGGATCTGATGCCGCCGAACGTGCGTTTCGTCCATGGCCCCGGCTGCCCGGTCTGCGTGCTGCCGGTCCGGCGGCTGGACGACGCGATCGAACTGGCCGAACGGCACGGCGTGATCCTGGCCACCTATGGCGACATGATGCGGGTGCCGGGCACGGCGCGGCATTCGCTGATCCGCGCCAAGGCCGCGGGGGCCGATATCCGCATGGTTTATTCCACCCTCGATGCGCTGGCCATCGCGCGCGACAATCCGGGGCGCGATGTCGTGTTCTTCGCCATCGGGTTCGAAACCACGACGCCGCCCACCGCCGTCGCGATCCTGCAGGCCGGGGCCGAAGGGCTGCGGAACTTCTCGGTCTTCTGCAACCACGTCCTGACGCCCGCGGCGATCGATCATATCCTGTCCTCGCCCGATTTCGCGCCGGGCGGGCTGGGCCGGATCGACGGGTTCCTCGGCCCGTCGCACGTGTCGGCGGTGATCGGATCGGCCCCCTACCGGGCCGCGGTAGAACGCCACGGCAAGCCGGTCGTCATCGCCGGGTTCGAACCGCTGGACGTGATGCAATCGGTCCTGATGCTGATCCGTCAGATCAACGAAGGCCGGGCCGAGGTCGAGAACGAATATACCCGCGTCGTGACCGATCACGGCAACCGCAAGGCGCAGGCGCTGGTAAACCGGGTTTTCAACATTCGCGAAAGTTTCGAATGGCGGGGTCTGGGCACAGTGCCGCGCAGCGCGCTGGCGATCCGGCCCGACCACGCCGCCTTCGATGCCGAGGCGCGTTTCGCCCTGTCCGACAAGCAGTCGCGCGAGGTGAAATCCTGCGAATGCCCCGCCGTGCTGCGCGGCGTCAAGAAGCCGACCGAGTGCAAGCTTTTCGGCAACGGCTGCACACCGGAAACACCGATGGGGGCGTGCATGGTATCCTCCGAAGGCGCCTGCGCGGCCTATTGGAGCTATGGCCGCATGCGGGAACCGGCATGACCGGCGACCGCATCGACATGACCCATGGCGGCGGCGGGCGGGCCACCGCCGACCTCGTCGCGCAGCTGTTTCGCAGGCATCTCGGCAACCCGGTCCTGGATGCCTGCGAGGATGGCGCTGTCATCACCTCGCCCGGCGACCGTCTGGTGCTGTCGACCGACGGTCATGTCATCTCGCCCCTGTTCTTTCCGGGCGGCGATATCGGCAGCCTCGCGGTCAACGGCACGGTCAACGACCTGGCCATGATGGGGGCACGTCCGCTTTACCTGACGGCCGGCTTCATCCTGGAGGAAGGGTTTCCCCTTGCCGATCTCGACAGGATCGTCGCGTCGATGGGGGCAGCTTCGCGGGCGGCGGGTGTCGAGATCGTCGCAGGCGACACGAAAGTCGTGGAACAGGGCAAGGGCGACGGCGTGTTCATCACCACGACCGGGTTGGGCGTCGTTCCCGCCGGCATCGCCCCCGGCGTTACGGGCGCGCGCCCCGGCATGGCGGTCCTGCTGTCGGGCACGATCGGCGACCACGGCGTTGCGGTTCTTTCGAAACGCGAGAACCTGGATTTCGAGACCGACATCCTGTCGGATTGCGCGGCGCTGAACGGGCTGGTCGCGGCGATGCTGGCCGCCGTGCCGGATATCGCTGTCCTGCGCGACCCCACGCGCGGCGGCCTTTCGGCGGCGCTGAACGAGATCGCGCAGGCCTCGGGCGTGGGCATCGCGCTGAACGAGGCGGCGATTCCGCTGCTGCCCGGCGTTGCCGCGGCCTGCGAACTTCTCGGCCTCGACCCGCTCAACACCGCCAACGAGGGCAAGCTGGTGGCGATATGCCCGGCGGACAAGGCCGCGGCATTGCTGGCCGCGATGCAGGCCCATCCGCTGGGCCGGGACGCGGCGATCATCGGCAAGGTCACGGACCAGGCCGGGATGGTGCAGATGACCACGGCCTTCGGTGGTGCGCGGATGGTCGACTGGCTTCAGGGCGAACAATTGCCGCGGATCTGCTGATGCCGGGCCGCGGCATTCGCGTCACCGGCCGGGTGCATGGCGTGGGCTTTCGCCCCCATGTTTGGCGGTTGGCCACGCGGCTTGGCCTTGCCGGTACCGTCTTGAACGACGGCGCCGGCGTCTGGATCGAGATCTGGGGCAAGGTGGCAACCCTCGATGCGTTCTGCCGTGATCTGCAGGCCGACCCGCCGCCTCTGGCACGGATCGGCGCGGTCACGGCGCATGCCCTGCAAGGCCCGGCGCCCGGCGGATTTGCCATTGTCGAAAGCCGCCAAGGCGATACGGGCGCCGAGATCGCGCCCGATGCCGCCACCTGCCAGAACTGCCTGGCCGAGATCGACGACCCCGCGAACCGCCGCTACCGCCACGCCTTTGCCGCCTGCGCCGATTGCGGCCCCCGCTACAGCATCACCGAGGTCGTCCCCTATGACCGGGCCGGCACCACGATGCGCCGTTTCGACATGTGCGCCAATTGCCGTACCGAGTATGACGATCCGGCCAATCGCCGTTTCCACGCCCAGCCCATCGCCTGCCCCGATTGCGGGCCACGTTTGTGGCTGGAAGACCGGAACGGCCCGATCGACGCGGCCGATCCCATCCACGCGTCGGTCGAGGCCCTGCGCGCCGGGCGCATCGTCGCGATCAAGGGGCTGGGCGGTTTTCACCTATCTTGTGACGCGACCGCCGGGGACATTGTCGCGCTATTGCGCCACCGCAAGCATCGGCCCGACAAGCCGCTTGCACTGCTGGTGGCCGACCTGCCGGCGGCACGCGCGCTTTGCCCTCTGACCCCGGCGGAAGAGGCGGTGCTTGCCGGCCCCGCCGCGCCGATCCTGGTCGCCGCCGTCCGGGCCCCGCTGCCGGGGGTCGCGCCGGGGCTTGCCGATCATGGCATCATGCTGCCCGCCACGCCATTGCATCACCTGCTGGCCCGCTCCGCCGGCCGGCCCCTTGTGCTGACCTCGGGCAACCTGTCGGGCGCGCCCCCGGCAACCGACAACGCCGCGGCGCGGCACGACCTGGCCGGCATTGCCGACCTGTGGCTGATGCATGATCGCGACATCGCCGCGCGGGCCGACGATTCGGTGCTGAGAACGGGTGCCTGTGGCCCGACCGTGCTGCGCCGGGCGCGCGGCATGGCCCCCGACCCGATCCGCCTGCCCGAGGCGTTCGCCAAGGCGCCGCCGGTTCTGGCCATGGGCGGCGACCTGAAATCGGCCTTTTGCCTGCTGGATCGGGGCCGCGCGGTTCTGCCGCCGCAGATCGGCGATCTGGACGACGCGCGGATGCGGCAGGATTACACGCGGACGCTGGAAAGCTTCCGCACGCTTTTCGTCCTTGAGCCCGCGCGCATCGCCATCGACGCCCATCCAGATTACGCCTCGGCGCTGATCGGGCGGCGGCTGGCGCGCGAAACCGGCGCGGAATTGGTGACGATCCAGCATCATCACGCCCATTTCGCCGCCTGTCTGGCGGAAAACGGGGGAGAACCCGGCGAAACCCATGTGGGGCTGGTGCTGGATGGCACCGGCTTTGGCAGCGACGGCACGATCTGGGGCGGAGAGGTCCTGGTAGGCGGCTATGCCGAGATACGTCGCGCGGGGCACCTGCCCGCAATCGCCCTGCCCGGCGGCGCGCAGGCGGTGCGCGAACCCTGGCGGAACACGCTGGCCCATCTGGTCGCCGCCTTCGGGCCGGATTGGCGCGCGCAACTGGCCGGAACGCTGGCCGACTGGTCCCGCACGGGCCCCGTGGCGACCGTCGAACGCATGATCGCGCGGGGGTTGAACGCGCCGCCCGCCTCGTCCGCAGGGCGGTTGTTCGACGCCGTCGCCTTCGCGCTCGGCCTTTGTACCCGCCAAAGCCACGAGGGCCAGGCGGCAATGCGGCTGGAGGCGCTGGCCGCCCCGCATGCCGACGGCGCAGGGCCCTACCCGGTCGAAATGGCCGCGGACGCGGGCATGATCGTGCCTGACCTGGCGCCGTTCTGGGCGGCCTTTCTGGCCGATCTGCGCAGGGGCACCGGACCCGGTCCGATCGCGGCACGGGTTCACCGCAGCCTGGCCGGCCTTTTCGCCCAGTTGGCCATAGAGGCCGCCGAAGCGGCGAACACGCGGCACGTGGCGCTGTCCGGTGGCGTCATGCAGAACGGGCTTCTGGCCGAAACCCTCGACGGCTTGCTGCGGACTGGCGGGCTGAATGTGCTGCGGCACCGGCAGGTTCCGCCGGGTGACGGCGGGCTGGCATTGGGGCAGGCGGCCGCCGCGGCCGCGAAGGACATCGGCTAGGACAAGACGAACCGGGCAGGATGGAACCCTGCGTTTCCCGGCGGAATGATTCGGCCGCATGGCCCGACCCGGTCACAACCAAGGCGGGATTTCTCCTGCAATATTCGGATGATGACCGCCTTTCGGATCGGCATTGGGCTGGACAGACTATACTTTTGGATGCATAGCGAACCGCGTTTCGACTTTGTCAACCCCGGCTCCATACCAAAGTCGCGGCAAGCCACCGGTTGGTCGACGCAAGGAGGGGCGAAGTGGAAACGGCAATCGTACCGGCACCGCCCGCCGACGTCCGTCGTGCGGGTGCTTGGCCGGCCCCTTGGGCCGAAAGGCGACAGAAGGCCGCCGATCACCCCGCAGAAGCCCCGGTTCTATAGTTCTCCTGGAAAGGTACAGAGTATGTACAGCAAGTTCCCTGGTTCCCGCCTTCAAAGCCTCTCGGTCAAGATCCCGCTGCTGATGGTCGGCCTTGCCGCACTTGCCATCCTGTCGGTCGGGGCCCTCGCCTATGTCATCACCAAGACCGAGATCGAGCACGAGGCGCAGGCACGCCTGACCAATGTTCTCGAAACCCGGAAAAGCGCGATCGAAACCTGGTTCGAAAGCCAGATCGTCGATCTTCAGACGCTTGCGGGCAATTCCTCCAGCCAGGCGGCGCTGTCGAATTTCGCCTTCGCCTGGAAGGCGCTTGGCGCCGCCGATGGCGAACGCCGCGCATATCTGCACGAGCATTACATCGATGCCAACCCGCATCAGGCCGGGGAACGGAACCAGCTTGAAACCGCCGGCGACGGATCGACCTATTCGGACGCGCACCAGCGCTACCACGCCGGCTTCGACCAGTTCCGCAAGGCCAAGGGCCTTTACGACATCTTCCTGATCGATCCGTCGGGCAACATCATCTACAGCGTCTTCAAGGAAGACGACCTGGGCGAAAACCTGATGTCGGGCCGGCTGGCTGATAGCGGCCTGGCCAAGGCGGCGCGGGGCGTTCTGCAGAACCCCGAAGAAGGGCGCACGGTCTTTACCGATTTCGCACCCTACGCGCCGTCCTACGGGGCACCGGCCTCGTTCATCGCGGCACCGGTCTTCGGCCGCAACGGCGACTTCGCCGGCGCATTGGCCTTTCAGTTGCCCATCGACCGCCTGAACGCCGTGATGCGCGACGCGTCGGGCCTTGGCGAAACCGGGCAGGCCTATATCCTTGGCGACGACAACCTGATGCGCACCGCCGCCCGGTTCACCGGCGACGACACCGTGCTGAACCGCGCGGTCACCGGCCCGATCGTCGATGCAGCCCTTGCGGGCACGTCCGGCGTGGGCATCACCACCGGCCTGAACGGGGAACGCGTGGAAATCGCCGCGGCCCCCTTCGAGGTCGCCGGCCAGCCCTTTGCCGTGGTCGTGGAACAGGACATGGCCGAGCTTCTTGCGCCGGTCGACCGTCTGACCCTGAAGATGGCGGCCGCCGCGCTTGCGGCGCTGTTGCTGGCCAGCCTGCTTTGCATCCTCTTCGGCCGGTCGATCGCGAAACCGCTCAAGACCCTGGCCGGCAACATCTCGGAACTGGCCAACCGCAACTGGGACGTGCAGTTCGGCGCGATCAACCGCGGCGACGAGATCGGGACGATCGCGCGCGGGCTCAAGCAACTGCGCTACGACCTGAACGATTACGACGCCAAGGCCGAAGTGGCGCGCCTGCATGCAGCCGCGCTGGCGCGATCCTCCAGCGGGGTGATGCTTGCCGATGCCGACTTCAACGTCACCTATTTCAACGACTCGCTGCGCCAGATGATCGGCGACAACATCGCGGCGTTCCGCGGGATCAGCCCCGAGATCGATATCGACAGCCTTGTCGGCATGAGTATCGACGTTTTCCACAAGAACCCGCGCCGCATTCGCGACATGCTGACGGACCCGGGCCGGCTACCGATGAAGACGGCGATCCCGGTCGGCGACATGACCTTCTCGCTCGACGTGTCGAACGTGCAGGATGCCGAGGGCCGCACGACGGGTTTCGTCGTGGAATGGGCCGACGCCACCAAGGCACTGCGCAACCAGGAGATCGTCGACAGGCTGCGCGCGGCGCTGGCCAAGCTGTCCGACGGCGACCTCACGGCGGCGCTGGACGACGGGTTCGACGGCGAATACGCGCAACTGCGCGAGGATTTCAACGCCGCGATCCAGACGCTGGGCGATGCGATCTCGACCGTCATCGACACGTCGGTCACGATCAAGGGCGAGGCGCACGAGATCTCCAACGCGGCCGACGATCTGGCCCGGCGGACCGAACAGCAGGCCGCCACGCTGGAACAGACGGCCGCCGCGCTGGATCAGCTGACCTCGTCGGTCGGATCGGCCGCCACCAGCGCCAATGAGGCCAATCGCATCGTCTCGGCCGCGCGCGGCGAGGCCGAGGAATCGGGCAAGATCGTGCGCGAGGCTGTTTCGGCCATGCACGAGATCGATGCCTCTTCCGCGCAGGTCACCCAGATCATCTCGGTGATCGAGGAGATCGCGTTCCAGACCAACCTTCTGGCGCTGAACGCAGGCGTCGAGGCCGCCCGCGCGGGCGAAGCCGGGCGCGGTTTCGCCGTCGTCGCGTCGGAAGTGCGGGCACTCGCGCGCCGGTCCTCGGACGCGGCCAAGGAGATCACCGGCCTCGTCCAGGGTTCCACGCACCAGGTCAAGCGCGGCGTCACGCTGGTCGAGAAGGCCGGCGAGGCGCTGACCCGGATCGTCGGATCGGTCCAGGACATCGACGGCCGCGTGTCGGACATCGCGCAATCGGCGCAGGAACAATCCTCGGGCCTGAGCGAGATCAACATCGCGGTCAACCAGCTTGACCAGGTGACGCAACAGAACGCGGCAATGTTCGAAGAGATGTCGGCGGCCAGCCAATCGCTCAACGCCGAATCGCAGGTGCTGCTGGACCGGACCGGGATCTTTTCGGTCCCCCCCGCAAGCAAGGCCCGGCCCGAGGACCAGGCCGAACAGGCGCCCGCCGCGAAACAGGCCTTTTCCTCGGTGCGCAAGCAAACGCCGGCCACCAAGGCCGGACCCGGCGCCGCACCCCGCGCGCGGCCGGTCAAGGCGATCGCTGCGGCTGTCGGAACCGCGCCACGGAAACTGGCGGTCGAGGACGATTGGGACGAATTCTGAACCCGCCGCACCAGGCGCGACAAAAGCGACCGACAGCCTGGCGGGAACCAAACGTAAAGATTGACTGGTTAGCGTGTTTGCAATCGCGTGGGCTGTCCGAAACCGGGCGACCCGCGCCCGTCACGACGCCAGATTGGATCGAGTGGTATGGGGAAGATTGACGTCCAGGTGGGTGGCAAGCGCTACGAATTGCCCTGCGCGAACAGCGAAGAACGCCTGCTGCGCGAGGCCAAGGCCATGATCGAGGAAGAGGCTCAGACGCTGCGATCGCTGCACCCCAAGGCCAGCGACAACCAGTTGATGTTCCTGACCTCGATTTCGCTTGCCGATCTTGCCCTTGCGGTGAAGGCCGAATTGCGGGCCGAACAGAACCGCGTCCGGTCGCTGGAAATTGCGCTGCGGTCGCTGCGCGAGGCGCGCGCAGGCCAGGGTGCCGGTCAGGGCGTGGGCCGCAAGGGCGCCTGACAATGCCTCAATAGGCCATCGTCGCCGCCACGGCCCGGCGCCAGTTTTCATAGCGCGCGGTTCGGTC
>Ga0180436_10006049_pt1 | contig 10584 bp, 8 predicted proteins | sample SS_ome_2_FD_132434 | JGI IMG/M metagenome (GOLD analysis project Ga0180436, IMG submission 132434) | Hypersaline lake sediment archaeal communities from the Salton Sea, California, USA - SS_3_S_2 metaG | ecosystem: Environmental > Aquatic > Non-marine Saline and Alkaline > Hypersaline > Sediment...
CGTGCGATGCAGAGACGCTGCTGCTGTCCACCGGAGAGGGCGGTCGCCGGTTCCGCCAGTTTCTCCTTCACCTCGTCCCAGAGGGCGCCCCGCTTGAGCGCATCCTCGACGCGGTCGGTGATCTCGCTCCGGCTCGCGCGGTAGTGCAGCTTGATCCCGTATGCGATGTTGTCGAAGATGCTCATTGGGAACGGCGTCGGTCGCTGAAAGATCATGCCGACGTTCTTGCGGAGCTTCAGGAGGTCCGTCGACGGCGACAGCACGTTCTGGCCGTCGATCTCCACGATCCCCTCGGCCCTGTGCGACCTGTACAGCTCGTAGATCCGGTTGTAGACGCGAATGTGCGTCGACTTGCCGCACCCCGACGGTCCGATGACGGCCGTGACACGAAGCGCCGGGATACTGATGGTGTTGTCGAACAGCGCCTGGTGCTTGCCGTAGAAGAAGTTGAGGTTCTTGACCGTCACTTTCGCAGGCAGAGTCGATGCGTCCTCGATCTCGCCGGAGCGCAGGTTCGCCACCTCCGACGGTGGTCGGACGAGGGCTCTCTCCTCGACTGCCATCATGCCGTTCTCCCTTTTCTGTCCTTGATCACGAATCGCGCAAGCACCGCCGCAACAAGCACACTGACGGTGATGAGGAGCGAGGCCCCCCAGGCCTTCTGCTGCCAGTCATCGTAGGGCGACATGGCATAGTTGAAGATGGTCACGGTGAGGTTCGCCGTAGGCTCACCAAACGACTGAGGCCAGTAGAAGCTGTTGAGCGCCGTGAAAAGAAGCGGAGCTGTCTCACCGCTGACCCGTGCGACCGCGAGCAGCAGACCCGTCACGAGCCCCGTCTTCGCTGCCCGGAAGATGATGCCCAGCGTGACGCGCCACCGGGGAGCGCCGAGCGCGAGGCCGGATTCACGCAGCTCATCAGGTACCATGTTGAGCATGTCCTCGGTCGTCCGCATGACGACTGGAAGAATGAGGATCGCCAGGGCGACCGCGCCCGCCCAACCGGAGAAATGACCGATCGGCAGGACGATAATCGCGTAGACGAAGATGCCGATGATGATCGACGGCGTTCCCATGAGGAGATTCGTCGTGAAGCGGACGGCCGTGGCGATTCTGCTCGACGGCCCGAACTCCGCCAGGAAGACCCCCGCCAGCAGCCCGACCGGGGCGCCCAGAAGCGTCGCCGCGAGAGTCATCAGCGCCGTGCCGAGGATGGCGTTCCCCAGACCTCCGCCCTCCATACCCGGGGGTGTGGGCAGCTCCGTGAAGAACGCCGGCGTGATAGCGCCTATGCCGCGTGCTATCACCTCCCACAGGATCCATGAGAGAACGGCGATGCCGATGAGCGCTGCCGGAACCATCATGACTCGGATGGCAGCATCAGCCGCGCGTCTCTGGGCCCTCGATCGAGGCTGCATCAGCGGTCCCCCGCTTCGAGTCGCTGCATCCGCGCGACCCAGTGGTGCGCGATCGTCTGAAACGCCAGCGTGATCCCGAACAGCACGAGCGCCAGAGCGAACAGCGAACTGAGATAGATAGGTTCGGAGGCCTCGTTGAATTCATTGGCCAGGCTTGACGCGATTGTATTGCCCGCAGAAAAGAGGGAATCTGAGATTCCGTGGCTGTTACCGATCACGAAGGTCACGGCCATCGTCTCCCCCAAGGCTCTTCCGAACCCAAGGAAGACCGCTCCCACGATGCCGCGTCTCCCGTACTTGAGACTCACGAAGCGGACGGCCTCCCACATCGTTGACCCGACGCCGTGGGCCGACTCCTTGAGCACAGGCGGGACCATCATCAGGACGTCCCGAGTGACGGCGGTGATGAACGGAAGCACCATGAGCGCGAGAATGAGCCCGGCCGTGAGCATGCCGATGCCCATCGGCGGCCCCTGGAAGAGCGGGAGCGCGCCCAGGCGGTTTCCGAGGAAGGGTTGCACGTGGTCCTGCATCAGAGCCGCGAACACGAACAGACCCCACATGCCGTAGATGATCGACGGAATGGCTGCGAGGAGCTCGATCGCGCCGCCGATGAACCGGCTCGCGCGCGGTCTGGCCACCTCGACAAGATAGACGGCGATGATGATCGACAGCGGCACGGCGATGACCATCGCGATCGCCGTCGATACGAGCGTGCCGTAGACACTGCTCGCGGCGCCGAACTCTCCCGTACCCGGGTTCCAGGCATCGGACGTCAGGAAGCTGAAGCCGAACTCCCTGATCGCCATCCCGGAGTTCCGGACGAGTTCAAAGAAGATGCCGCCCATGATCACGATGACCACCAACGAGCACGCAGCCGTCAGCCACTTGAAGACGGCATCCGGCCGGCTCTGGTCGCGCGGTGCGGCGTCGACTGCGCCCGGTCTTGCTGCGGTTCTCTCTACCATCTGTCCTCGCTCAATGTCGGGGCCCGCGACCCGTGGGCCGCGGACCCCGACCTCTCGAGAGCGTGTCGGTGCTGTCTGTCCGCGCTACTTCCAGACGGGTGCGCCATCGATGCGAATCTCGTCCGCCCACGTCTGCCGAACCATGTCGGCGACGTTCTTCGGGATCGGCACGTAGTCCTTCTCAACCGCCATGTCGGCGCCGTGGTCGTAGCACCAGTCGAAGAACTTGAGCATCTCCACCGCGGTCTCGGCGTCATCCTGCTTGGCGTAGAGGAGGATGAACGTCGCACCCACGATCGGCCAGCTCCCCTCGCCCGGCTGATCGGTCAGGACGAGGTAGTAGTTGTCGGTGTTCGCCCAGTCGGCGCTCGCAGCGGCCGCCTGGAACGACTCCATGCTGGGGCTCACGTACTTGCCGTCCTGATTCCGGAGCATCACGTACGGCATGTCGTTCTGGACAGCGTACGCGTACTCAACGTAGCCGATCGAACCGTTGACCCGCTGCACGTAGTTCGCAACGCCCGGATTGCCCTTGGCGCCAACACCGACCGGCCACGGCACGATCTTGCCGGTTCCGATCTTCTCGTGCCACGAGGACGAGACCTTGTCGAGGTAGTTCGTGAAGATCCATGTGGTACCCGAACCCTCAGCCCGGTGAACGACCGTGATCGGCTCGTTCGGAAGCGCGACGCCCGGGTTGATGCCCGTGATGGCCTCGTCATCCCAGTACCCGATCTCGCCTGCAAAGACGCCCGCAAGCACCTCGGGGGTGAATCGGAGCTGACCCGCCTCGATACCATTGATGTTACAGATCGGCACGACGCCGCCGATGACCATCGGGAACTGTACAAGGCCGGCCTCGCGGACCTCCGGCCCCTTCAGCGGAGCATCCGAGCCGCCGAAGTCGACCGTGCGAGCCTTGATCTGACGGATGCCGCCGCTCGAACCGATGCCCTGGTAGTCGACCTGGACGCCGGTCAGCTGGTTGTACTTGTACATCCACACGGCGTAGATGGGCTCGGGAAACGTCGCTCCCGCGCCGTGCAGCGCCTTCGCGCCGAGAGCGGGAACGGACACGGCCAGGACGGCAGCGGTGGTCGCGAATACGATGGCGATTCTGAAGAACTTCTGCATTGCACTTCCTCCTAAGTGTCGGGGCGCCGCCGGGAGGGGTTAGTGCCCGGCGACGCACCCGCGGTCTGCGACTAGAAGTCGAACTGAAAGCGTGTGATGAGAGCGCTTGCGGTTCCGACCTCGTCACCATCACCGTCGCCGACCGTTGACATGACATAGTTGATCATCCATCGGGCGTTGCCGTGCATGTACCAGTTGAGGCCGAGCGTGACATCGTCCATCGTGCCGCCATAGACATCTGCGTCCTCGTCGTTCAGGTCGAGACTCGAGTACCGGGCCAGGATCTCAAAAGCCCCGAGACCACCATCTTCCATGAAGCTCTTTGCCGGCTTCGTCCGCTGCCACTGCCCCTCCTTGTACCCACGGGTCTCACCCGTGAGGAAGTAGCCGATCTGCGCGTAGTATCCTGAGAAGCTCGCATCCTCTCCCCCGCGTTGCGTGGTGCGCACGGGGAGCTCCTCCTCGACATCGGCAGCCGTCACGTTGGCCACGATGTATTCGCCGGCGAGATGGAGCGGACCGAACGTAGCACCGACCTCCGCGCCGAACCTCAGGATCCCGTCGCTCATGATCGTACCGGTGTCCACGAAGCGGTCACTCAGATGAACCTCGGGACGCTGACGGAACCGCACCTCGCTGAACTCAGGCGTCACGCTGTTGACCGACGCGCCCACGTGCACACGGTTGTCATCCTTGATGTCGCCCGCGACAAGACCCGCGACGCGGGCGCCGAACGAGACGCCATCGTCCCCCTCACCCACCCCCGCATCGTCGGTTGTCCTGAAGGCGCCCGCCTGCCAGATGAAGCGCCCCTCCGCAACGGTGTCGTGGAGCATCACGCCGCTGTTGCGCCCGGGCGCGAACGCATTGGTCGAGGCGCGCTCGAGGAAGGCGATGTACTTCGAACTTGTGAGTTCGTCGAGACAGAACGGCTCGTTGAAGTGACCTATGCGAGCGTTTCCAACACCGGGAAGGCCCGTGATCTCGAGATACGCGTCCTTCAGGGCCGTCTCGTCACCATCCGAGAAATCCCAGTTCACTTTGAACTTCATGTTCGAGTAGATCCTGCCCTTCGCGAAGATCCTCGCGCGGCGGATCTCGGTCCCGTTGACCTGTTCACCGACGGCGGACTCAAGAGCGTCATCGACCGAGCCCCAAACGGTGTAGTCCTGCATGAAGCGGCCACCGATCGTCAACTCCTCGACGCCTGCTGAGACAACCTCGGGCGAGCAGACGACCAACGCCAGCGCAACCAGCACACACAGCTTCATCCTCTTCCTCCTGCCGCGGATTCAACGAACGACTCCCGTCCATCTGTCTCATCGCACACTGGAAGTATGCGACAGGAGTGTTCACCGGAAATCACGGCCAAGTGAGGATTGTGTTAGGGATGTTCGTGGTACGTGCGTGGTGTGATGGTCAGCCGGTCGGGCGCCCCTGTGTGACTACGGCCGGCCCCCGGGGAGTCGGATCGTGAACGTGCTGCCCTTGCCGGGAGTGCTCTGCACGTCGATCGCGCCTCCATGTGCCTGAGCGATGTGCTTGGCAATGGCGAGCCCGAGGCCGGTCCCACCGAGTTCGCGGCTCCTTGACTGGTCGACGCGGTAGAATCTCTCGAACAACCTGGGCAGGTGTTCCGGTGCGATTCCGACGCCATGATCGCGAACGTGGATGACGACGTCCTCCCCCGTCTCGGCAACCTCCACCTGGACCATCGCCCCCTCGTCGCTGTACTTCACCGCGTTGTCGAGGAGATTGATGATGGCGTGCTCGAGGAGCTGCGGGTTGATCTGCGCCATGATCCCTGCATCGCCGGTCGCCTCGATGCGGATGCTCTTCTCGGATCCCGTCGACCGGCAGACATCGATGGCCCGAGCGACCACGTCGTTGACGGAGCCGGGACTCAGTGACACGCGAGACTCTCCGGCGTCCTGCTCGATGCGGGACAAATACAGCAGGTCCTCAATGATCGAGTTGAGACGTTCCGAATGCCGCTGAACGATCTTGAGGAAGCGCGTCGACTCAGCTGGATCCTCGATCGCGCCGTCGAGAAGCGTCTCGATGAACCCCTGGATGAGCGTGACGGGCGTTCTCAGTTCGTGCGAGACGTTCGCCACGAAATCGGTTCGAACACTCTCGAGCTCACGCATCCGCGTCACGTCGTTGAGGACGATCACGGCACCGAGTTCGCGCCCTGCAGTGTCGCGCAGTGCCGCACCGCGAGCCTGGAGCACTCGCCGGTCATCTCCGAGCAGCTCGATCTCCTCCTCCACGGCCTGCGACGCCAGCAGAGAGCGTGAGGCGAAGGCGTGGATATCCGTGTTCCGGATGAACTCCTGGATGCTGCGCCCTGGCGCGCGATCGTGATCGACTCCGAGCAGTTCGCCCGCGGCCCGGTTCACGATGAGCAGTCGCTCGTCGGCGTCGACTGCGATAACCCCTTCCTGCATCGAGTGGAACACGGCATCCTGTTCGGCGCGCTGCTGACGAATCGTGCTGATCTGCTGATCCAGATCTTCCGCCATCCGATTCAGGGTCTCAGACAGACTCGCGAGCTCAAGCGAGCCGGGCACGGGAAGACGATATCCGAGACCGCCTTTCGCGAACCGGAGTGCGCCCCGGCGCATCTCGACCAGCGGGCGCGTGATGCGGCGCGAGACCACGTAGCTCACTGCCGAAGCCAGCGCGACCATCAGGAGCGCGGCCAGCACGATGCGCTTGCGGACGTGCCTGAGCTCATCGTCTATCGCCGTCGTAGGGAGCGACACCCTCACCACGCCGCGCACGGCGCCGTCACGCTTCACGGGAACGGCCACGTACATCCTGTTCATGCCCAGAGTGTGACTGAACCGAACGGCACTTCCGCCGTTGCCGCCCATCGCCTCCACGATCTCGGGCCGATCGGCGTGGTTCTCCATGGCAGACGGGTCCTCATCCGTGTCCGCCACGACGGTCCCGTCCGGCAGAACGAGCGTGATGCGGCTATCGGTCGCCTCACCGAGTCGCACGACAATCGACTGGAGCGCTCCGTCCCCACTCATCTCAGAGTCGATCGATCCGGATACGATCTCGAAGACATCCGCGAAGCGGCTCTCCAGAAGAACGGCTCGCGCCCGGAGGTCGCTCTCCGCTCGGTCATAGAAGAACGTCCTGAGCGCGACCGAGCCGTACCAGCTCACACCGACAACTGAGATGATCGTGATGAGCAAGTAGGTCGGGAAGATGTGCCAGATAAGACCGTGTCTGCGCATGTGCTCCTGCCGTCGCAGCTCTCCGGCGCCCTCGGGCGCCGGAGCTAATCATCGTCCCGGAACCGGTACCCCACTCCGCGGACTGTTTCGACGAATACTCCTGCCTTCCCGAGCTTCTTGCGGAGTCCGACGATCTGGACATCCACTGAGCGTTCCGTCACGGGGTAGTGCTCTCCATGGACGCGGTCCACGATCTGGTAGCGAGTGAAGACCCAGCCCGGCCTGCGCGCCAAGAGATGCAACACCTTGAACTCCGTGTTCGTCAGTTCGATCCGCTTGCCGTCGTACACGACCTCGCGGCGCCCGGGATGGATCTCAAGATCGAGGATCGTGAGCACATCCTCTTCCTTCGGAGTCTGTCGTGCGCGGCGCCGGAGGACGGCCCGGACCCTGGCCGTGAGCACTCTCGGACTGAAGGGTTTTGTGATGTAGTCGTCGGCCCCGAGTTCCAACCCCGCAACGACATCGGTCTCCTCACCCTTCGCCGAGACGATAACGATCGGGACGTGTCTGCTCCCTTCTCCTGCTTTGAGCTGTCGGCAGACCTCGAATCCATCAATCCCCGGCAGCATGAGGTCGAGCAGCACGAGTGACGGGAGATCTCGCGAGACCGCATCGAGCCCATCCTCCCCGGACTCGACGCCGGTCACAGCGAAGCCGTCTTTCGTGAGGTTGTACACCATCAGCTCGCGGATGTCCTTGTCGTCCTCGATGATGAGAATGCCGTTCCTGCTCATCGCCGCGGTCCCTCCTCGCTGAGTTGGCGCTGACAGAACATCTCCATGGTGCCTCAGGGATGTTAGCAGAGTGTTACGGTCTCGATAGGAGACATTGAGCATATCGTGGAGGAGCCTGTGCGGCCCAGCATAGGTGACCAGCGAAGACCATGCAACCGGCCCGACATGCAACAGGCCCTCCCTTTCGGGAGGGCCTGCCTTGGGTCAGTTTGGCGTCGAAACCGTCGTGGGGCTCTCATTAGTCTTAGGACTGTTTCTGAACCCCCGGTTTCGCGGGAGTGACACCTCGCTGCCCCGCACCCATTTTTGATGCGAGGCGGTTCGCACAGTTTCCCGGCACCTAGAAATCAATCTGAAATCTTGTCAAGAGTGCTGACGTACTCCCCTCGATGTCCTCTCCCCGCTCCTCCGCATCCGGTCCCATGTAGTCCGAAATCACATAGTTGAGCATGATGCGGCTGTTCGCCGACGTGTACCAGTTCAGGCCGACCGTGGTGTTCGAGAGCTCACCGAACTCGATGTGCGCGCTCGTATCCGTGAGATCGAGCCCCGAGTAGCGGACGGCCAGCTCGAACGCGCCGCGACCTCCGTCACCGAGCGGACTCCGAGGCTTGATGCGCCCGGGTGCGCCCTTCGAGAACGGATGCGTCTCGCCCGTCATCAGCCAGCTGACCTGGACGTAGTACCCGGAGAAGTCGGCGGAGCTGCCGCCGCGGACCGGGTCGCCAAGCCAGGGCGTCCCCTCCACCTGATCGACCGACGCCTTGACGTACTCACCCTGGAGCAGCACCGGTCCGAACCCCGCAGCGATCTCGAACCCGAGAAGCGACACTCCGTGAGCCTGGAGCTCGCCGGTGTCGGCGAGCACGGGACCCAGGTGGTTCTCTGACGCCGACTTGAACCGGGCGATCTCGTCACCCGGGTTTCGGTGGCTGTATGATGCGCCGAGATGGACGATCCGCCGGCCGTCCTCGCTCCTCCAGGCCTCGCTCGCGAGTCGCGCCGTGTAGGAGAACTCGTCCTCCCCTCTCCCCGCACCGGTCGCGTCGGCGTCCCGAAAGATGCCGGCCTGCCACGTGACGACATCGTCGGCCACGGTGTTGTGGAGCATCAGGCCCGTGTTCCTCCACGGGTAGAAGGCCGACGTGAGCGCCGGCTCCATGAAGGTCGTGTACTTGCTGCTTGTGAGTCCCTCGAGCCCGAACGGCTCCCTGATGTGTCCGATCCGGATGTTGCCGAGATGCTCGATCCGACGGTACTCCATGTACGCATCCTTGAGCTTCGCCTCACCGCCGGAGAAGTCGTAGTCGACGAAGAAGCCGATCCGGTCCGAGACCTCACCCGCCATCTGCACGCGCGCCGTCCGGAACTCGGTGCCCCCGACGAATTCGTCCTCTCCGAACGCTGTCTCCAGCGACGAGTCCACACTCCCCCACTCCATCCAATCGCAGAAGAGACGCCCGCCGAACGTAACGTGCTTCAGCCCGAACACCTCGCGGACCACCGCCTCGACCGAGGCGTCGTCATCGACCTCATCCGCCGCGGCCGGCAGCGTGCAGACCATGAGAGCAAAGAACGCCGTGAGAACGAGAACCGCCGCCGGGACGGCGGCGTGCGACCTGTGGGACGAGAACATCCGGACCCCCCGGTTCACTGTGAATCGTCACCCCGCGAGCGTGACGAGCATAGCGTGCCGGTTCCTCAGATGAAAGCCGGAACGATTGAGGTCGGAACAGGGATGGGATCTCTGCTGTGGCGTGGGTCAGGTGATGCGGACATGGCTGCGGACGTGTCTTCTGATACGAGGGTGTCCTTCGACGCGGATGTGTCAGCCCTCGTAGATGGTGACCTTGTTACGGCCGCCCTGCTTGCTGCGGTAGAGCATCTGATCGGCCCGCTCGAGCAGCGACTCGGGCGAGTCGCCGGGCCGAGCCGTGGTGCCGCCCACCGAGATGGTCACACCGACCTGTGCACCATTGCGGCGGACTTTGGAACTCGAGACGAGCGCGCGGAGCCGCTCGCCGATGATGCGAAGCTGTCCCCGATCGACCTCTCTGATGACGGCGACGAACTCCTCGCCACCCCACCGGCCGATGGCGTCGAGCGGACGGCAATTGTGCAGGAGTGTGCGGCCGACAACGCGGAGAACCTCATCACCGGTCTCATGACCGTGTGAATCGTTGACGCTCTTGAAGTCGTCGATGTCGGCGAAAAGCACGCCGAACGGCTCTCCAACGCGCGACATCTCCATGATGCGGCTCGTCAGTTCCCGGACGACGAACCGTCGGTTCGGCAGTCTGGTCAGCTCGTCGAGCAGCGCGAGATCCTCGAGGTGCTTGATCCTCTGGCGTGCGGCGAGGGTCGGCGAGTTGTCGCTGAACACCTGGATGATGCCGACGATCTCGCTGCCCGGGCCGTCACTCCAGACCGGTGCCACCTTGACCATGACGGGGATGCGGTGTCCGTCCCTGTGGTGCAGGTAGAGCTCCGCAGTCTGCTCCTGGCCGTCGATCGCCGCGTCCATCATTGGGCACAAGGAATCGCAGAGCGTCACGCCGTCGTCGTTAACATGCACGAGCAACCCGTCGCGGCACTGATGTCCGACCATTTCGTCACACGAATAGCCGGTCAGCCGCTCAGCCGTGCGGTTCCAGTATGTGACGGTTCTCTCAAGATCGGTGCAATAGACACCGTCTGAGAGGTTGTCGAGCATCGCCTCGAAGATGTTCACGCGGTCCATAGCACCCCCCACATGCGCGCACATCAGGCCCTTCCCGGCCGCAGAGCACCGGGATACCTCGTACTGCGTACACATCAATGCAATGTTCATGCCATTTACCGGCTTCTGTGGCCCATCGTTCATCTTCAGAATGCGCTTGCCGGATTCGGCGCTCCGGTGTAGTCTGCCCCGGAGAGTTGCAATGGCGTCGCGCGGACGCCGAAACGGAGGGAGCCGACAGGAGGCAGATCATGAGGAGATGGGTCGCAGTGATCCTCATCGCCGCTCTGGCCGCCATGTCATTCGCCGGCTGCTCGCAGGAGCAGCAGACCGAGGCGGAAGAGACGATGGAAGGCGC
>Ga0180436_10006050_pt1 | contig 10583 bp, 9 predicted proteins | sample SS_ome_2_FD_132434 | JGI IMG/M metagenome (GOLD analysis project Ga0180436, IMG submission 132434) | Hypersaline lake sediment archaeal communities from the Salton Sea, California, USA - SS_3_S_2 metaG | ecosystem: Environmental > Aquatic > Non-marine Saline and Alkaline > Hypersaline > Sediment...
CCTTCAAGGGCAAGGGGCTGTCTCCGGAACTCAAGGACGCGGGTTGGGCACAGATCCGCGATGCAGCCTACGAAGGACGTGGTTCGTGATCGCGGTCGATACGAACATCCTGGTCCATGGACATCAACGGGAGGCCAGCCTGCATGAGCGAGCGCGAGAGGCGATCCGCGGCCTGGCCGAAAGCCCGGTTCCGTGGGGAGTATGCTACCACAGTCTGGTGGAGTTCTACGGGGTGGTGACACAACCGCGATTATGGCACGAGCCGTCCACTCCGGTCCAGGCGATGGATCAGGTCGCGGCGTGGCGGGAGTCGCCCAGCCTCCGAATCATCTGTGACACTCCCGAGGATCTTGCCCGGCTTGCGGGATTGGCGATTGGGGCCGAGGTGCGGGGAGGCCTGATTCACGATGCCCGGATTGCAGCCTGCTGCCTGGCGCACGGGATCACGGAGCTGTGGACGGTCGATCGGGACTACAGTCGGTTCGGGGAGTTGAGAATCCGCAATCCGCTTGCCTGACCTGCTGCAGGAATCTCCCTGTCCGTGGTGGATTGATCGGACATCCGAACATGATCGGAAACGGGACAGGTCCGTTCTCGATCCCCGTGATGGAAATGCCAGGACCCATCCACAACCCCGGTGGCGGTCGCTCCCGTCGCGCCCAGCCAAGCGAGCACCAGTCCGACCAACATCGCGAGCGAGACCCGGATGGGGCAGGCGGAAAACCGGAACTCCCCATTTATCCTCCCGAATTCGTGTGAATCAGTGTTCATTCGTGGTTCCCCGGAAGTTGCCTCAATGGGGGAATGCTCCACGCTGTTACACGGTGCGCAAGTTCATCTCGTTTTGGTCATCTCAAGGCATCGGGCTAGAACCGCGCTTTTACCATCAGCTTCACGTTGCGTCCGGGCTGGTCGTTCAGGCCGAACGCCTGCCAGGTGGACGAGAGGTGATCCTGGTAGAGTTTGCCGGTGAAGTTCTCGACGGCGGCCACCATGCTCCATGTTTCTCCGATGTCCATCCCGAGCCGGAAGTCGCCGAGGGTGTAGCCGTCGGTGGGGCGTTCGTTGGGGCCGGTCCGGTCCTGGCTGGCGGCGGTCCGCCCGCCGAGTTCCGTCCACAGCCGGCCGGCCGCGCCGGCCGGCCGCTCGTAGCGGATCCCGTAGTGCGCCTTCAACGGGGGGATGCCGGGGAGTCCGCCGCCGGAGACATCGGTTTCGCCCCGCACCCATGAGACCGACGCAAAGCTGGTGAAGCCTGCGCCCATGTCCCACTCCAGTGCCGCCTCGGCGCCGTAGAGGCTGACGTTGGCATAGTTCTTGTATTGGTAATCACCGCTGGGCTGCCGCTCGCGGGCAATGTAGTCTTGCACCTTGTTGTAGAACACGCTGAGCGAGGATTGCAGCCGTTCGCTCCGGATCTTCACGCCGAGGTCGAAGTTCCAGCTCGTTTCCGCCTCGAGGCCGGGGTCGCCGATGTCGTTGGCCACGTCGTGGGGGCCGTAGAAGTAGAGTTCGAGGAGGGTGGGGGCCCGGAACGCCCGGCCGATGTTGGCATAGCAGTTCACTTCGTCGCTCGCCCTGAAGAGCAGCCCGAGATTGCCGCTCAAGGCGCTGCTCACGGAACTCCGGCTGCCCGTCAACTGATGCCGCGGGTGACCGTCGGTGTCCGCCTCGATCCAGTCGGCGCGCAGCCCGGGCGTCAGCACCCAGCGGTCCGACAGCGTGATTTCGTCCTGCGCGAAGACGCCCGCTCCCAGCCGGCTGGAATCGGGAATGACCGGCACCCCGTCGAACACCGGGTTCACCCATGCCGACCCCGTGTCCCGGATCGTCCGCTGCGAACTCGCCTGCTCGTGGAACAGGTCAACGCCTGCCGTGATACGGTGCCGGTCGTTCGGCGCCACCACCAATTGGGGTTTCAAGGTGAAGGTATCGAGGTCCAGCCAGATGTTCACCGCGAGGTCGCCAAGCACCGGCGGCGGGGTGGCCGCCACCTTGCGGCGGTAACGGTGGCGCTCATGACGCTGCCAGCCGAAATCGACGCTCAGTCGCTCGCTCGAACCCGGCAGCTCGTCGGCCTCGAATCTCCACGCAAGACGATGGTGCTTCTCGCCCTTGAAGAAATCCTCCGCAAACGCGGGGGGACTGGGGATGCCGATGTCCGCCTCCATGAACGAGTAGTCGACGCGGCTCTTCCAGCCCTCGCCGAGGGAGTTGCCGCCGCCCCAGAGCGTGAATCCGTCATAGAAGCTGTTCGCCACCTCGCCCGCCGGATTCTCGATGTTCGCGGTGTCCCGGTACACCCCTCCCGCGTAGCCGTTGAACCGCCCCTTGCCGAATCGGAAGTGCGACGACCCAACCCATCCCCCGCCGTTGCTCTGCAGCCGCAGGTCCGCCTCGCCGCCGATGCGTGCCTTCGGCCCGGTCTGCTCGTCCGCCCCCTTGGTGATGAAGTTCATTACCCCGCCAATCGCGTCCGACCCGTAAAGCACCGAGGCCGGCCCGCGCACCACTTCCACCCGCTCGATCTGCGCCGGATCAAGCGAAAACACATGATTCCCGCCCGGCCGTTGCTCGGAGAGGCGGATCCCGTTCACAAGGACCAGCACCCGCTCGCCGTGCAGCCCCCGGATCACCGGCTGCACGCTGCCCGGACCGGCCGTCACCGCATCCAGGCCCGGCTCACCACGGAACACCTCCGGCAGCGAAACAACCACTCGTTTCTCCAAATCCCGGACCTTGATCAGGTTGACCGGCAGCGAGGTATCGAAACGATCCATCTCGCTCCCGGTCGCAATCACCACCAGCTCGCTCAATGTTTCCGGCTCCGCTTCTGACAGGAGCGTCCATGAGCCTTCATCAGCATGCCTGTCGGGATCTGCCAATACCGGGAAGATTCCGTGCGCCCAAAACGCTGCCATCACCAAACATTCACCAAAAAACCGCTGTTTCATTGTCAGGAAATTCCAATTGCTCCCGCAGCCTTGACAGAACAGCCGGCCAACCGCAACCCTTTTATGCGACTTTGTTGCAATTGCGCAAATTTTGCATCGTGTCCCGCGACTACCTCGCCTCGGGATACCGTCGTGGAGGGACCGGCCGGTTCTGGCGGGCCGGTTCTGGCGCTGGACCTCAAGCCGAGCCGATGACATCGATCCGATTCAACGGGAACGCGGCGGCGGCGGCGAGGATGTGCCGGTGATTGGAGTAAATCGCATCGAACCCCTGTTTCTGGGCGCAGGCGAGGTGGACGGCCTCATTCGTCCTGACATCTTGATCTGCTTGCCTCGAGCCTGCTGCGCCGCCGATTCCGGGGACTCCGGGGGCCTCCTCCGAGGGGGCCGCTACACCAGCATCAGGACGGGGTTTTCGATGAGCTTCTTGATTTCGGCGAGGAACTGCGCGCCGAGGGCGCCGTCGACGACGCGGTGGTCGCACGAGAGGCCGAGATCCATGCGGAGGCCGGCATCAAGGCGGCCGTCTTGGGCGACGGGTTTTTCGGTGATGGCGCCGACGGAGACGATGGCGGCTTGCGGAGGATTGATGATGGCGTCAAACGATTCCACTCCGTAGGCGCCAAGGTTGGTGACGGTGATGGTGCCGCCGTCGAATTCGTCGGGCTTGAGGGCGCCTTCGCGGGCGCGGGTCGCAAGATCCTTCACTTCGCGGGAGATCTGGAGGAGCGATTTCGAGGCCGCGTTCTTCACGACGGGTGTGACGAGTCCGGCTTCGACCGCCACCGCCACCGCGATTCCGACGTGGCCGAATTCGATGATGTGGTCGCCGTTGAAGGAGGCGTTGGCGGACGGAAACGCCCCGAGGGCGTTGATGACCGCCTTCAGAACGAAATCGTTGACCGTGAACTTGTTGCCGTGAGCGGCCTCGGCATCCGCATTGATCTGCCGGCGGATGTCCATCAGAGGCGCGGCATCCGCCTCGATGTGAAGATAGAAGTGCGGGATGGTGGTCTTGGACGCAAGGAGCCGTTCCGCGATGATGCGCCGCACGTTGCCGAGTTCCACCCTGCGGTCCTCGCCGGTGACGACGGGTGAGATGGCCGCCGGAGGCGCCGTCGTCTTCGCCGGCGGGCCGGGAGGAACGGCCGCGGGCGCCCCGCCGGCCGCCTGCTCGACGTCCTTCCTGACAATGCGGCCTCCCGGACCACTGCCCTGCACGCGGCTGAGATCGACCCCTTTCTCCGCGGCGATCTTGCGGGCAAGGGGGGATGCCTTGATGCGTTCTCCGGCGTGTTTGGCGGGCGCGGCGGCAGGCGCCGGTGAAGCGGCGGGCGCCTTGGAAACGGTCTCTTTTTCCTCCGCGGCCGGCTCGGTTTCAGGCGGGAGCGGTTCGGCGGTTGCGGCGGTGTCGTCGAGGGATTCGCCCTCGCCGGTCAGCACGGCGAGGACCGCTCCGACTTCGGCCTTGCCGCCCTCTTCGACGACGATCTTGGCGAGGGTTCCCTCATCGAAGGCTTCCATCGTCATGGTCGCCTTGTCGGTTTCGATCTCGGCGATTTCGTCTCCGATTTCGATTTGTTCCCCTTCCTTCTTCAGCCAGCGAACCACGGTCCCTTCGGACATGGTGTCCGATAGCTTGGGCATGTCGATGTTGGTGGGCATGGGGAAGCAGTGAAAGTTGGCGCCGCGGCACTTGGCGTGGCCGGAGGGACTTAACCAATGGGAAGCCCCGGCGCAAAAGCAATTTCAAGGTGCGCCCCGATTCGGACGCCCCGGGAACCTGGCAAAGACTCGGCCCCACCACCAACCCCTCCTTGGGGACGGCGCGGTTCCTCGCGCCCTTGAAAGAAGGCCCGGCCCTGCGCCGCCGGGGACGGCGGCGTCCACAAGGAAGAGAGCGCAGCCCCTACGGGGCGAGGACCTTCATGGTCGGGATCTGGCCCATATGGGGCTCGCCGCTGGCCCCTTGGACGGTCGCACGACGCAGGACGGCAGTACTGACGGTGTCGCAGCAGTCCGAGCCGGCGCAAAACCACGAACCACACTCATTGCATTGCACCTTCTGCTTGACGGTCTTCTGGACCGGCCGACGGACGGTCATGGGGGTGGGCGGTCCGCCCTTCGGCCCGGGATCGACATAGACCACCTCTTCCACCCACTCCGTTTTGGTGACCTCGATTTGCTCCCTCTCGCAACCGGCGACGTCAAAGCGCTCGCCTCTGGCGCAGCCTATGCAACACGAATTGAGAGCCGGAATGACAAGGGCAAGGCCGACGAGAACTGCGAGATGTTTCATGGATTTGGGAACTGTGCGATGGTGACGTTCGCGATACAAACAGAATCCGGCGGTATTTGTCCAGCAACAAGCTGCGGGTTGATTATCAGAGTCGCCAAACCGCCGCGCCTCCTCAACTGATCGCAAGGACCTGTTGGACGATTCGGGCGGGATTCGGAAGCTGTTCGTCTTCGATGTGGGGCGAATAGACGGCGGGCGCGTCGATCGTGCAGACGCGTTTCACGGGGGCGTCCAGGTAGTCGAAGGCGTGTTCCTGCACGATCGTGGCGATCTGGGCGGAGACGCCGTTGAACGGCTTGGACTCGTCGACGAGCACGGCGCGATTGGTCTTCATGACCGACGCGATGATGGTGTCCTGGTCGAGGGGACGAATGGAGCGCAGATCGACCACTTCCGCCGCGATGCGATGCTCGGCGGCGAGAATCTCGGCGGCCCCGAGGGCGTGCAGAACCGAACGGCCATGGGCGATCAGGGACACGTCAGAGCCCTCGCGCTTGATGTCGGCGCTGCCAAGGGGAACGAAATGGTCCCCTTCGGCGGGATCCGGGACAGGCCCCTTCTTGCCATAAAGAAGGGTGTTCTCCATCACGAAGACCGGATCGTTGTCACGGATGGCGGCCTTGATGAGGCCCTTGGCGTCGGCAGGGGTGGCCGGAGCGCAGACTTTCAGTCCGGGAAAAGCCGCAAAGAGGCCCTCCGGACAGTGCGAATGGGTCGCCCCGACATTGGTGCCGCCGTTTGCGGGGCCGCGCACGACGATCGGCACATGGAGGAGCCCTCCCGCCATGTAGCGCACGCAGGCGGCGTTGTTGACGAGCTGGTCGAAAGCGACGGAATGGAACGACCAGAACATGAGTTCCATGACCGGCCGAAGGCCGAGCATGGACGCGCCGACTCCCATTCCAATGAATCCGGCTTCGGAGATCGGAGTGTCAAAGATGCGCTTGTCGCCCCATTTCTGCCAGAGGCCTTCGGTCACCTTGTAGGCGCCGTTGTATTCGGCGACCTCTTCCCCAAAGACGACGACGTTCTCATCCCGGGCGAGTTCCTCGTCGAGGCCTTCCCGCAGCGCGTGGCGATAGAGCAATTCTCTCACGGGAGGGAAGTCAGTCAGTCGTTGAAGAAGTGCCGGCCGGTCCGGCCGGCTTCGGTGCCTTGGTCGACCTCCCAATAGACGTCTTTCCGGACGTCCTCGATCGTCGGGGCGGGAGAGTTTGCGGCGAACTCGGCGGAGGCGTTGGCCTCGTCGCGGGCCTCGCGGTCGATCCGGCCGGCGGTTTCCTCGTCGAGGACTCCTTCGCTGATCAGGCGGCGCCTCCAGAGGCGGATCGGGTCGTGATAGGTGCGGTAGCGCTCGATTTCCTCCGGGGAGCGGTACTTCTTGTAGTTGGCGTCCGCGATCGAGTGTCCATAGTAGCGGTAGGTTTGGATTTCGAGCAGGGTGGGCCGCCGCTCACGGCGGCCCCGCTCCATGGCGAGGTGCGACTTGGCGCGGATCTCGTAGACGTCTTCACCGTTCACGAGATCCCATGCCATGTCGTAGGACTCGGCCCGTTGCGCAAGGCATTCGCGATAGGCGCTGGACCGCGTTTGGGAAGTTCCCATCGAGTACCCGTTGTTCTCGATAATGAACACCACCGGCAGCTCGAAGAGGGCCGCAAGGTTGAGGGATTCGTGAAAGGCGCCCTGGTTCACCGCCCCGTCGCCGAGGAAACACAGGGCGCAGCCCGGCACGTCCCGGTATTTCAGCGCGTATCCCAAGCCGAGGCCGAGCGGGGTTTGTCCGGCCACGATCCCGTGTCCTCCCCAGAAGTTCTTGTCGGGAGCGAAGAAATGCATCGAGCCGCCCTTGCCCTTCGAGCATCCGGTGCTCTTGCCGAAAAGTTCCGCCATGCACTCCTCCATCGACATGCCCACTGCGAGGGCGTGTCCGTGATCGCGGTAGGCCGTGATGATGTGATCATGCTCGCCGCGGAGGGACAGGCACGCCACCGCCACCGACTCCTGGCCGATGTAGAGGTGGAGGAAGCCCCCCATGCGCCCGCTGGTGTAATGCTTCTGCGCGACCTGCTCGAACCGCCGAATGCGCACCATGAGCCGGTAGAACCCGATCTTGTCGTCCGAGGTGAGATCGCGATTGATCGGGGAGCTGGCGAAATCCATCGCCGCAAAGCTGGGATCGGCCGTGTCCTGCATCACCTCCCGGGATGCATAGCCGCCGCCCCGGCCCCGCGCAAGGGCGAACCGAAGCCGGACCCGTCCGGAACAGATCAACCGGTCCGAGGCTTGCCTCGCTCGAAGACGCTGGGAACTCAGCGCCGGACTCGAACCGCGGCGAGTTCTTCCTCCGGCGCCGCCGCCCATTGTCGCTGACCGAGGAAGAACAGAGCGGTGAACAGGAGGTTGGCAAGGAGCGCTCCCCGCAGAAAGACCCAGGTCGGCAAGGCGTGGTGAGGCGCACCGGTCCACAGCGCCTGCACGAGACCGGTAGCGGTCTTGGCATAGTCCGGCAGAAGGAGCCAACTCGCCAGACCTGTCACCAGGTAGAAGACCACCGCCGCCGCCGCCGCTCCTCCCAGAAGGACCGGAAGGTTCGTCCTGCCGCGCAGGCCGCGGCCGACGAGCACCACCGCGGCAAACCCGGCAAGCGCCACCGCCATCTGCCAGTCCCACCCATGACCCTGAATGGCGTTGGAAAGCGGATAGGACAGCAGCCAGGCCGTCGCAGGAATCCAGAGCCAACGGAGACCCACCAGCGCCGCGGTGCACAAAAACACCGCCGAAAGGGGCTCGAAACCAGGCATGAGCCCCGACCATGTCGCCGACACAAGACGAAATGCAATCAGCAGGAACACCAACAGCGCAACAGGAAAGGCATGTTTCATCGCGCCGGTGCTACACGGTTTGTCCCGGTTCCGCACGCACAAAAATGCCGGCTGCCCCTTGATTTCCTCAGAAAGGTCTCGCAACAGAATTCCCGGGCGCCCCACCCGCGATCCGGGACCTGTATCGTTCCAGCCGCTCGTATTATCAGGAATTGCATAAATCCCTTCCGGTCTCGTCTCATAGGTGGTCATTTCTCGACAACCGAGCAGGATCAGAAAGGGGTAAACATGAGAACCATCACCACACCAGAGAACAGGTCCGATTCGATGCCCGGGCAACCGGCCGAAACCGGCTCCCGGATCATGATCGACGAGACATCGACGCCCGATCTCGTGATGGTGCGGGTTGCGGCCGCGGACGGGCGGATGCTGCGCCGGAACGTCCCGCGGGATTGCTGGTCGCAATCGGGTTATCGCTCCTCGCTCCTGCGGAGCCTCCTGACAATGCTGGCGTGAGGGCCTCCTGCCGGAGATGGCTGAGGCGCGGTCCCCGGACCCGGAATCAATCACCGAAGGGTTCCGGCTCCGTCTTCTGCTCCCCCTCCTTTGACGACCGGCCGGATCCGAGCGGCTTGACGACGATGGCATGTTCGTCGAAGCGGGCGGTGGCATGGGCATTTTCGAGGGCGTACTTGAGAACCACCGTGGCGGGGATCTGACTGAGTTGCAACGAGAACCGCCGGTTGTCCAGCACCCCGGCCGGATCCTGCACGACGAAGTTCGGGATAAACTTGCCGTTGGTTTCCCTCTCCACCAGCGTCCCGAGGGCGTCGAGAGCTTCCCGCAAGTTCAGATCCGCAAAGTCAACGCGCGGAATGGTGACTGCCTTGAGTTGCGATTCCCGTCTCTTTGCGAGCAGCGTTCCTTTCCGGAGGGTAAGCTGCCGCAACTGGTAACGGGCGTTCATGTTGCTTGGCCGGAGTCTCAGCACTTCGTGAAAACATTGCCGGGCCGTCTCGATGTCGCCTCGCTCCATCGCCCGGATTCCCTGCCGGTACCACTCGCTGGCCGAAGCACGAGGGCTCTCGTCTTGCGCCATGGCGCAGCTTCCGAGGACCATCAACGCCCCCCATACAACGAAGATACTCCGTTTCATTGCTCTTGAATCGTGTGGTGTGATCGCAACGCCCCTGTGGAGCGTTCCGGATATGAACGTAGCTTCCCGCCCGAACCCGGTCAAGGACCCACAAGCAGGAGTTCCAGCGAGGCAAGCCCCGGACCGGTTGCGGAGAGCGGCGACAAGAACGGTCAACGATTGCGCGAAGCACCCCTCGTCATCCGCTCTCGTCGCCCGCTGTCGTTCGCCGGCCTTGCCGCCCGAAAACCTGACTCATCCGTGAGGAGTGCCGGATTGCAGGGACTCCAGGCAAGGCCTGATGAATGATCTCATTTCCAGCCCCTTGAATTTCTTCTTCTTCTGGAGGGGAACAACCTCCGGGAAAGAATGTTTCCCGGCACAACGACGGGCGTTCCACGAAAAGAACAACCGGTGCGCAAAGCAGGGCCGGCCACGCATGCTGTCCCGATCCTGTTCGTGTTCGCAGTTTTCTCAGCCCTGTTGCAACGTTGCCGGCAACATTTTCGCAGGTTGCTCGGGGGACTTGCCCCGAGCCGCGGCGGGGCGTATGCAAGACCTGTGAACGATTGCGAATGGATGCGCGAGGCCCTCGCGCTGGCCCGCAAGGGAATTGGTCTCACGAGCCCCAATCCGCCCGTCGGCGCGGTCCTCGTCAAAGACGGACGCGAAATCGGCCGGGGATGGCATCGGGGAGCAGGCCGCCCCCACGCCGAAGTGGAAGCCATTCAGGATGCCGTCTGCCGCCATGGTCCGGAAGCTCCTGCCGGCGCAACGATCTACGTGACCCTCGAACCGTGTTCCACCCGCGGCCGCAGCGGCGCCTGCACGACCGCCATCATGCAGGCCGGCATCCGACGCGTCGTCTTCGGAGCCATCGATCCCCATCCGGCCCACGCCGGTCGGGCCACCGGATTGCTCCAGGCAGCGGGCGTCAAGGTCCTCGAAGGCGTCGAAGAATCAGCCTGCGAGGTCCTCATCCGGCCTTTCGCAAAAGCTCAGCGCTGCGGACTGCCGTGGATCATCCTCAAAACCGCCATGAGCCTCGACGGACGCATCACACGCCCGGCAGGAGAGGGCCCCTGGCTCAGTAGCGCCGCCTCGCGCCGCGATGTCCAGAAACTCCGCCTCGAAGCAGACGCCATCCTCACCAGCGGACAAACCGTCCGAAACGATGACCCGCGGCTTACTCTGCGATCTCTCGATGTCCCGGATACCAAGAAACAACCCTGGCGAATTGTCTTGACGTCAAGAGAAGACGGGGTGCCCCCGGATGCCCGCCTCCGTCGCGATGCGTGGGCGGACCGCACCCGGATCTTCCATGGCCGGCGGATCGAACAGGTCCTGCGGGAACTGGTGGCCGCCTGCGA
>Ga0180436_10006051_pt1 | contig 10583 bp, 10 predicted proteins | sample SS_ome_2_FD_132434 | JGI IMG/M metagenome (GOLD analysis project Ga0180436, IMG submission 132434) | Hypersaline lake sediment archaeal communities from the Salton Sea, California, USA - SS_3_S_2 metaG | ecosystem: Environmental > Aquatic > Non-marine Saline and Alkaline > Hypersaline >...
CAGCGTGCTCAAGGCGTTGTTGCCCCCGTGATTTCGACAATGGGCTCGCCGGCTTCTAGAAGTTTCAGGGCCGCAGAGAGTGTCGTTGTGAGAATCTCACGGACGTTCGTATTCGACGTATTCCCGCATGTGAGCCAGAGGACCCTCGGAGGCGGAGCGTGCTGTTGGATAAGATGCGGGAAGTCAGCATCCTTCGTCAGGACGATGGCATCTGCTTCGCGCGCGGCCTGGAAGATGGTGTGCTCACATGGATGTCCCCCAACGTTGCACGCCGTCGGCGTGTCCAATTGATGACCCCAACGTTGCACGCCTTCAGCGTGCTCACATGGATGTCCCCCAACGTTGCACGCCGTCGGCGTGTCCAATTGATGACCCCAACGGGGTCAAACATTAAAGCCCAGCCAGAATGGCTGGGTTGAGTAGGAGCCCAAAACCCCCCCGACCCCAACGGGGTCGAACATCATGGTTTCAAGGGGACCGACTATTAATGCGGCGACTAAACAGTAGCAACCAGAGCCTTTTCTCTTGTTTATGCCCAGGACCCCACGGGGCATGCTTTCATCCGATGCGGAACCGGGCCGCGATTGGTTGGCGGCTGATTTGAGCTGCGACTCGGTCTCGCCATTGTCGATCCCGTAGCGTTCGCAGGTTGTCGTTTACCCACTTGTCATACTGCGCCAGCGAAAGGTGACGCGGCTTCGCCTCCGGAACGACACACACGGGCAGATTCAGGTCAACTTTCACAAATGCCTCCCCAGCTTGTCACGGATGCCTGCCGGGCCGTAGCGCTCGCAGACTTCGCTCAACTCCCGGTCGGAGACCGCGCGGGGATTTGCCCGCAAGAGCTCCACAATGTCTCCGAGGTCTTTAAGCTCCCTCTTCGGGTTATGCTTTACGGCATGGAGCTTCAGCGCAATCAGGTGCAGCAAACAGGGAACGCGTGCGGTAAGTGACTGGACCTCGCACTCGCAGCTTTGCGCAAACATCTTGTCGAATGTGCCGCCGTCGACAGTCATGACGTCGACATCCATGAACCATACCGACGGGTGCGAGTAGCGGATGAACGCTTCCGCACGCTGCTCTTCTACGTAGCCGGCGTCACAGAGGACGGCCCTGAGCGAACCTTCTTCCTGGTCCGCGACGAGGCAGTCCAAGTCCAAGGTCTGCCGCACAACACCGTATGCCTGCAGCGCATAGGCGCCAATCAGCATCAACCGTGTGTCGCCGCGGGCCAATCCGTCATGAACGATCTCAAGAGCGGTCTTCATCAGGATAATCTCACCATACAGCGCAGCACCGATCCTCGCAACGGAATTCAGCCCTGAAAGCGGTCTATCAGTATAGGGTTCGAACATCCCGCCCTTTGTCTACCTTGGGCGGCAAGTTCGGTTAAAGAGCAGGTTCATGAGGTCGCCGTCGGCCATGGCGCCGAGGGAGCCCTGCAGGCAGGATATCTCGTTATAAACCTGCACGGCGTCCGGCTCCGCTCCGGCCATGCGGACGGCGACGGGCACGGGCGTGCGCGTGTGCTCGCCGATCGCGATCGGCACGGGATGGTCCGGCAGCACCGCGGCGTTAAGATCGGGACCGGCCGCCCGCAGCACACGCTGCACGACGCGCGCATCGAAATCCTCGATGGCCGCTATCTTCTTGCGCAGGTCCTGCTCGTGCGAGACTTCGTCGATGGCCTCGAGATGCAGAAAGACGAAATCGCGCGTTCGCAGCGCTTCGACCGCGGCGTCGGCCTTGCCCTCGTAGTTCGTGTCGATGTATCCGGTAGCTCCGGGCACATCGATGACGTCCATGCCCAGACAGCGCCCGAGCCCCACGATGACGTCGACGGCCGAAATCACGGCGGAGCTGATGCCGTACTTGTCGCTGAGCTTGCGCAGCGCGCCGGTCTCGCCGCCGCTCCAGATCCATACCGCGTTGGCCTCGGCACGCCCCTCGGCGCGCCTGCGCCGGTTTGCCACGGCCTTTTCCAGCACGGCGGGCGCCTCGGCCATAATCCGGCGCAGCAAATCCACCGTGTTCCGCGCCGCGTGTTGCGAGGCAACCGGCAGGTGATCCGCCACGCGCTCCCCATGGTTATCGTCGGGTTTCTCCGTCGCAACTTCGGCCGAATACTCCGGTCCCGACAGAACCAGGATGTTGCGGTAACTGACGCCGGCGTAAAAACGGATTGATTCGCTGCCGAAATGCCGGTTGAGCAGGTCGATAAGTTCGCGGCCCTCGTCCTCGGTCACCCGCCCGCCGGAGTAATCTTTCAGGATGCCGCCGGCCACCGTCACCAGGTTGACCCGGAATGCCTTGTCGCCCGGCCCGAGCGGAATGTTGCGCCCCGCCGCTTCCAGCGGCCCGCGGCCGTGGAACTCGGTTGCCAGGTCGCATCCCAGCACCGACATGTTCGCCACTTCGCTGCTGGTCGGGAAAGGCTCGGGAAGCGTGAAGAGCGTCCCGCAGCGTCCGTCGCGGGCAATCGCATCCATGCCGGGAGTGCGCGCGGCCTGCAGCGGCGTCCTGCCGCCCAGCTCGGCAATCGGTTCGTCGGCCATGCCGTCGCCCAGGAATATAATGGTCTTGCCGGGAGCCATGCCCGGAAATTTGCCAGAGCAGGCCGCCGGTGTCAACGGCAGCTTTTTCCTTTAAAACCGCACCCGTGTCGGGTACTTTGAGCATTCAGATTGGGTGGGAATCGACGCATGGAGTTAAGCGATTGTGAGAATACTTTCGGGAATTCAACCTTCGGGCAGGCTGCATCTGGGCAACTACTTCGGCATGATGAAGCCGGCCATCGAGATGCAGGCGGAAGGCGAGGCCTACCTTTTCATTGCCGACTACCACGCCCTGACGACCGTTGCGGAGCCCGCTGCGCTCAGGCAGGGCACGCGGGACGTGGCCATCGACTTCCTGGCCTGCGGGCTGGATCCGGAACGGACCGTGTTTTTCAGACAGAGCGACGTCCCGCAGGTTACCGAGCTGACATGGCTGCTCTCGGTGGTGACCCCGATGGGCCTGCTGGAACGCTGTCATTCGTACAAGGACAAGATCGCGCGCGGCATTTCTCCCAGCCACGGGCTGTTCGCGTATCCCGTCCTGATGGCGGCCGATATCCTGGCCTACCAGTCGGACGTCGTGCCGGTCGGCCGCGACCAGAAGCAGCACGTCGAGGTGACGCGCGATATCGCCATCAAGTTCAACGGCCGGTTCGGCGACGTCTTCAAGGTGCCGGAAGTGTCCATCCGTGAAGATGTGGCGGTCGTGCCCGGAATCGACGGCCAGAAGATGTCGAAGTCCTACGATAATCACATCGAGCTTTTTGGAGACGAAAAGGAAACGCGGGAGCGGATCATGCGGATCGTTACCGACAGCACGCCGCTTGAGGCGCCGAAAGATACTGATTCGTGCAACGTGTTTGCCCTGTACCGTCTGTTCGGGACCGAAGAGCAGGTCGAGAGCATGGCGGCGGATTATCGCCGCGGAGGCTACGGTTACGGCAGCGCCAAGAAAGCGCTGTTCGAGGCCATGTGGGGTGCGCTCGAGCCGTTTCGCAGGAAGCGCGCGGAGCTCTGCCGCGATCCCGATTACGTTGACGCGGTTCTGCGGCGGGGGGCCGAGCGGGCCGCGGCCGAAGCCGATAAGACCCTGCGGCACGCCCGCCGCGCCGTAGGCCTGGATTGACAACGGAAGTCGCGCCGGAATCGCTTATGCTGTCTCAGGACGAATACAAGGTGGAACTGGACGTCTTCGAGGGCCCCCTCGATCTCCTGCTTTACCTCATCAAGAAGAACGAGGTCGATATCTACAATATCCCCATCGAAAGAATCACCACCCAGTACATGGAATACCTCAACATGATGAGGATGCTGGACCTCAATATCGCCGGCGAGTTCATCGTTATGGCCGCGACGCTGATGATGATCAAGAGCCGGATGCTGCTGCCCGAAGAAGAGAGGCCCGAGGAGGAGGAAGAGGAAGACGATCCGCGCTGGGACCTGGTGCGGCAGCTCGTCGAGTACAAGAAATTCAAGGATGCCGCCATGCAGCTTCAGCGGCTGGAGGGGGAACAGGAAGACATCTTCGGCCTGGGCCTGGAGAAGGTTCACGTGGAGACGGACGAGCCGGGCCTGGTCATGCAGGATGTCAGCCTGTTCGACCTGCTCAACGCGTTCAACGAAGTCCTGAAGAGAGCCGGGCCCGAGCAGATCGGCGAGATTTACGCGGAGCGGTTCACCGTGGCCGACAAGATCGACGCCATTCTGGAGTCGGTCGCGGGGCAGAAAATGGTTGCTTTCTCGACGCTTTTCGGTGATATGGCCCCTCGCCACGAGATCGTCTGCACCTTCCTGGCGCTGCTGGAGCTGATCCGCCTGCGCCAGGTGGCGGTCGAACAGAAAGATCGATTCGGCGACATAATGATTCTTCAAATCGAACACGACACGGTTGCCGTGGAGGCCGCCGTGCCGGTGTGAGTGGAGCGTAAAGCATGCCCGCAACCGAGGTTATGCCCGAACTCAAGGAGATCGTCGGCGCGATGATCTTCGCGGCCAACCGTCCCATCGGGGTCGGCGAGATGCACCGCTGCCTGCAGGAAGTCGCGCGGACGCACGGGGGCGAGACCGCGGTTTTCGCGGAGACGCGTCCTTCCGATGTGCGGGCCGCGCTCGGCGAGCTGGAAGCGGAACTGCTGCGCGCGCGCTGCGGTTTCGTGCTGAAAGAGGTGGCCGGCGGATTCAGGCTGCAGAGCCGCTCGAGCTGCGGCAGGTGGCTCAGGCACCTGCTAGACCGCGATAAGCCGCGGCGGCTCTCGGTGCCGGCCCTCGAGACTCTGGCAATCATCGCATATCGCCAGCCGGTCAGTCGCGCCGAGATCGAGAACGTGCGCGGGGTGGCCGTCGACCACGTTGTCAAGCTGCTGATGGAACTGCACCTGATCCGGATAGTCGGCCGCAGTGAACTGCCCGGGAGGCCGTTTCTCTATGGAACCACGCGCAACTTCCTCGAACACTTCGGGCTGAAGGACCTGAAGGACCTGGAGCACCTTGGACCCGGCATCCTGAGATCCCTCGAGCGTGAGAGGCTGCGGGCGGAGCAGTCGGCGCAAGCAGGCGATGACGACGGTGGTCAGACGGACTGTAGCAGCCGCTCTGCGAGCGGCTCTCCGACGGATCGGCTCGCAGAGCCGATGCCACAGGGGACGGATCGGCACGCAGAGCCGATGCCACAGGGGACGGATCGGCGCGCAGAGCCGATGCCACAGGGGACGGATCGGCACGCAGAGCCGATGCCGCAGGGGACGGATCGGCACGCAGAGCCGATGCCACAGGGGATTGACGACGATGAAGAGGAGGACGAGGAGGCGTGAGAATCGAGGAATGGAGAGAACGGATTGACGAGATAGACCGTGAACTCGTCGCTCTCCTCAACAAACGCGCCGCCCTGGCCGTCAGGGTGGGGGAGGAGAAGCGGCGGACCGGAACCGGCGTTTACGATCCCGAGCGCGAAGACGAAGTCCTCGGCCGCATTCGCCGTCTGAGCGGCGGTCCCCTGCGCGCGCACGCGCTGGATGCCATCTACCGCGCCATTATCGCCGGTTGCACGGAAGTGCAATCGGACAAATCGCTACCGCAAACGGGGTGTGAAACATGAATGCCATAACCGACAGAGCGAATCCCTGGGTCAAGGATCTGCCGACTTACGAGCCCGGCCGGCCGGTCGAGGAGGTCGCGCGCGAGCTGGGATTCGAAAGCGCCGACGAAATCGACAAACTGGCTTCCAACGAGAACGCGCTCGGCCCGGCGCCGAGCGCGATCGAGGCCATGCGGGCGGTCTCAACCCGGATGCACCGCTATCCCGACGGCGGCGCGTTCTACCTCAAGCAGGCCCTCGCGAAGAAGCTGGATGTCGCGCCGGAGATGATTCTGGCCGGCAACGGCAGCAACGAGCTTATCGAGCTCATCGCGCACGTTTATCTGGGCCCCGGAGCAGGCATTGTCACGGCGGATCACGCGTTCGTGGTCTACCGGCTGATCGCGGCGTCGTCGAGGGCCGATGCGGTCTCGACGCCGATGAAGGCCCTGACGTACGATCTCGACGCGGTGCTCGCCGCGATAACTCCGGAGACCGCGGTGGTCTTCATCAGCAACCCGAACAATCCCACCGGGACAATGGTCGACGGCGACGAAATCGATGCATTCATGGCGCGCGTGCCCGAGCACGTTGTGACCTGTTTCGATGAAGCTTACGTGGAGCTGCTGCCGCCGGAAAGGCAACCGGATACGCTGCGCTACGTCCGCGAAGGGCGTTCGGTCATAGTCTTGCGCACGTTTTCCAAGGCTTACGGCCTGGCGGGTCTGCGCATCGGGTATGGCGTTGCGCCGGCCGAATGCATCAAGCTGCTACACAAAACGCGCCAACCCTTCAACGTGAATGCCATGGCCCAGGCCGCGGCCCTTGCCGCGCTCGACGACGAAGAGCACGTCGCGAAGACACGGCGCATGGTGGCCGACGGTTTGAAATACTTCGAAACCGAATGCGCCCGGCTGGAATTGCCGATCGTGCCGTCGGTCGTCAACTTCCTGCTTGTCGAGGTGGGCGAAGGCCGTCGCGTTTTCGAGGAACTCATGAAGGAAGGCGTCATCGTGCGGCCGATGGACGGGTACGGTCTACCCCGTCACGTGCGCATCACGGTGGGAACGCGGCGCGAAAACGAACGCTGCATCCGCGCGCTGGAGCGTGTGCGCGGCCGCGGGTGAACCCTTGCAACTGAATCCCCTTCTCCAGACATGAGCGAAGACTCGGCAACTGTTCATCCTGCCCGCCGGATCGGCGGTACGCTGAGCGTCCCCGGCGACAAGAGTATCTCTCACCGCCTGGCCCTGCTCTGTGCGGCGGCGCCGGGCGCCTCGGTCATACACGGCTTTCTGACCAGCGAGGATTGCCTGCACACGCTGGCCGCCGTAGCTTCCCTGGGCGCGCGCGTGAGGAGGGAAGGCGACCGCATCGAAATAGCGGGGACGGGCGGGCAACTGTGCGCCCCTCCGGATGTTCTGGACCTGGGCAACTCCGGCACCGGATTGCGCCTGCTGTCGGGATTGCTTGCCGGGCAGAACTTCACGTCCGGGCTGACCGGCGACGCCTCGCTGCGTTCGCGCCCGATGCGGCGGATCAAGGAGCCGCTCGAAATGATGGGAGCGCGGGTGGAACTCCTGGGAGAGAACGGTTGCGCGCCGCTGCGGATTACCGGCGGCGGGCTGCGCGGGATCGATTACACGCTGCCCGTGGCGTCGGCGCAGGTGAAGTCGTGCGTACTGCTGGCCGGGTTGTTTGCCGAAGGAGAAACGGTCGTGCGTGAACCGAGGCCGACGCGCGACCACACCGAACGCCTGCTACGTGCCGTGGGAGCGGAAATCAAGGTAGACGGTCCCGATATCAGGCTGCGCGGCGCGCGGGGAGCGCGCAACCTGCGGTCGGCCGGCGAACGGACCGTGCCCGGCGACTTTTCGTCGGCCGCCTTCTGGTTGACGGCCGCGGCCTGCAGGGAAGGGGCCCGGGTGACGGTACGGGGCGTCGGCCTCAACCCGCGCCGCACGGCACTGCTGGACGTTCTGAAGCGTATGGGCGCTCTGGTGGAGACGCAAGCCGGCGAGCCGGAGGAAGGCACGGATCCGGCGTGGGAGCCGGCCGGCGCCGTCACGGTCGAGGGTCGGCCGCTCAAGGCGACGGAGATCGGCGGCGACGAGATCCCGAACCTGATCGACGAGCTTCCGCTGGTTGCCGTGGCCGCCGCGCTGGCCGAAGGCCGCACGACCATACGCGACGCCGCCGAGCTGCGCGTCAAGGAGTCGGACCGCATCGCGGCCATGGCCGCGATCCTGACGGCATTCGGCGTGCCGGTGCGCGAGGCGCCGGACGGCATGATCGTGGAAGGCGTGCCTCGGCCGCGCGGCGGCGCCGCCGTGGACAGCCGCGGCGACCACCGCATGGCCATGGCCGCGGCGATCCTGGGGCTCATGGCGGACGGCCCCAGCAGGATCAACGGAACCGCCTGTATCGCGACGTCGTATCCGTCTTTCTGGGAAGATATGAATAGACTGTCGGCGAAATAGACCGGCCCGCAAGCCGGCAATTCCGCCGGCGGTCCGCGCCGGCAACTTCGCCCGGGGGAACGCAAGTGTCTGCTGAAGATGTTATCGCAATCGACGGGCCCGCGGCCTCCGGTAAGTCGACCGTGGCGCGCCGCGTGGCAGAGGAACTGGGGAGACTTTATGTCGATTCGGGAAGCCTCTACCGCGCCGTAACGTGGCGGACGCTCGAAGACGGCGGGTCGGGTGAGGATCCCGCCGCGGTGACACGGTCTCTGGAAAAGTGCCGGCCGGAATTCTTCGCTGACGGGAATCGCGTCGGCTTCAGGCTTGGCGGCAGGCTGCTCGATCGCGAGCTGCGGACGGAGCGGATAAACCGGCATGTGAGTCCGGTCGCGGCGCAGACGGCCGTGCGGCAAAGGGTCGTGGCCTGGCTGCGCGGGCTGTCCGGGTTCGGGAAGCTGGTGATGGAGGGGCGCGATATCGGCACCGCCGTCTTTCCCGGCGCCCGCCACAAGTTCTACCTGGACGCGTCGCCCGCCGAACGCGCGCGCCGCCGGCACAGGGAAATTTCCGAAGGAGGCCCGTGCGGGGAGGAGGTGCACAAGGTCGGCCTTGCGCTCCAGCGCCGCGACAAGATCGACAGCACGCGCAAGAAGGACCCGTTGCGCGTTGCCCCCGACGCGGTAGTCGTCGACTCGACGGACCTGACCATCGACGAAGTCGTCAACAGCATCATCGAAACGGTGCGCCGGAATGAATGCTGAGACGATCGCGGGAACATCGATTGTTGTCACGGCGTTGACGCTGCTGGTGGGTCTTGTGGCCTGGAGCCGCCGGGCAATCGAACGCATTTCCGAGCGTGATCTCAAGTCCGTGCGGGATATAGTCAAGGACTTCCGCAATGGATCGTGACCGGCAGCTTTCGTCCGAGCTTTCCCGCGACCTGTCGCTGTTTCACGTGACGATGATGGGGCTCGGCATGATGATCGGCGCCGGGGTCTTTCTGGGCACCGGCAAGACCATAGGCTATGCGGGTCCCGGCGGCGTCCTGCTGACCTTTGCCCTGAACGGCCTGATAGCGCTTTTCACCGCTATGTCCTACGCCGAGTTGAGCTCGGCCATACCGCGGGCGGGCGGCGCGTACAACTTTGCGCGGGTTGCCTTCGGGCGCGGGACCAGTTTCGTGGCCGGCTGGATGGAGTGGTTTGCCTCGAGCGTGGCCGGCTCGCTTTACGCGGTCTGTTTCGCCACCTACACCGTGCGCTTCTTCGCCGGGCTCGGTTTAGTCCCGATTACCGCAACGCAGGAAGCGGTCGCGGTCAGGATTGTGGCGGTGCTTGTGGCCGCGGCATTCATCTACATCAACTATCGCGGGGCTTCGGAGACCGGGAAAGTCGGGGCCGTCATGACCGTGGCACAGACCCTTTTCCTTGTGTTCATCGGAATCGTCGGTTTTGTCGTAGTGTTGCGCGATCCTTCGCGACTGGACAACTTCAGCCCCTTCCTGAATCACTCCCACGGAGGCTGGAGAAGCCTGCTTGTAACCATGGGATTTACGGCCGTTGCCTTTGAAGGCTACGAGGTCATCGCGCAGGCCGGGGACGAAACCGTGAATCCGCGCAAGAACATTCCCAAGGCCATGCTCTATTCGGTGCTGATCGTGACGCTGACCTACGTGGCCTGCGCTTTTGCCGCCGTTGTTGCCGTGAAGGCGGGTCCCGGCCTGACAATCGGCGGCCGCGAGGTGGCGCCCTGGGAGTGGATAGGTCATTTCGGCGGCAAAGGTTTCGGCGCGGCCGTGGAGAGACTCCTGCCGCGGGGCGGGGGACTGCTTGTGATGCTGGCGGTCATATTCGCTTCGACCTCCGCCCTCAACGCCACGATCTATTCGGCGACGCGGGCCTCTTACGCTCTCGGGCGCGACCGCATGCTGCCGGCTTTCTTCTCGATAATTTCCGAGCGCCGCAAGACACCCTGGGTGGCGCTTTGCTTCACCGCCGCGATAGTGCTGGGCGTGGCCGGGCTTCTCAACGCCGACCAGGTTGCGAGCAGCGCCAGCATCATGTTTCTTCTTCTGTTTTTTCTCGTAAACCTGTGCGTTATCAAGATCCGTTACAACATGGGCGACGAGCTGCACTACGGATTCGTAATGCCGCTTTTTCCCTTACTGCCGGTGCTGGCAATCCTCCTGCAGGGCTTGCTTGCCGTTTTTCTGCACGAGATGGGGCCGATCGCGTGGGTAATTGCGCCCTGCTGGATCGGCGGCGGCATTGTGATCTACCGCTTCTATTCGAGACACCGCGCGGCGCCCACGGCGGACGAGATCACGGTGATCGAGGAAGAACGCGCTCCGGGGGACGAGGGCTACCGCGTCATGGTGGCGGTTGCCAATCCCGACAACGCGCTTTCCCTGGTAAAGCACACCTACGCCGTCTGCCGCGCCAAGCAGGCGCGGGTGGAACTGCTGCACATGGTGCGCGTGCCGGACCAGGTTCC
>Ga0180436_10006052_pt1 | contig 10583 bp, 8 predicted proteins | sample SS_ome_2_FD_132434 | JGI IMG/M metagenome (GOLD analysis project Ga0180436, IMG submission 132434) | Hypersaline lake sediment archaeal communities from the Salton Sea, California, USA - SS_3_S_2 metaG | ecosystem: Environmental > Aquatic > Non-marine Saline and Alkaline > Hypersaline > Sediment...
ATCTCGGCGGTGGTGACCGCGGCGCCGCGTTCGACCAGCAACGGGATGACTGCATCGAGTATGGCGGTGCGGCGATCTTCGGGGGACAGAGGCTTGGCGCGGCCGGTTCTGGTGGTCATATCCGGCCACCATAGCCGATATGAGTGAGCACTCACTCATATCGGTGGGCGATCCCCCATTTGCTTTCCGATTGGCTCGAACTCGACTATCGAAGGGGAAAGGCAAAGATCGGCCTCAACCCTTGTCAGCAGCTTTTCCTCCGCTACGTTTGGAGGAGGAGGTTCTGATGGGCAACGAACTCTTGTTGGATGCGGTAAGTGGGGTCAAGGCCGAATGGAGGGGCCGCACGCTCAACGTGCCGGTCCGCTACTTCGCGGCAAGGAACTTCGCGGTCAGTTATCGCGCGCCGCTCGAAGTAGTTCGCCGCCTTGTTCCCAACAATGTGCATCCGTTGCGCTGGGGCCGTAATGAGGCGGTGACGTCGATCGTCTTCAACGACTTCTCGGAATCGGACATCGGTGGTTATCAGGAGGTCGCCATCGGGTTTCCGGTTTCGGTCGGCGAGTCCATGCAGCCCTACCTGGGATTGCGATCCTTTCTGAAGCGGGGCGGAGCGGTGTTCATTCACCAGATGGTGCTCGATGACCAGGACGCCATTGACCTAGGGGTGGAGATTGCGGGTTACCCCAAGCGGTACGGGGAGATCGAACTCGACCTAGATTCATTCATGATCAAGTGCCTGTGGCGCGAGGATGGTGAGGAAGTGCTCACCGTCACCGCTCCACGGCCGGATCCGACTCCGGTCGACAAGAGAGATCGGATGGATTACATCACTACCAAGGATGGCTACGTGCTCCGCAGCCAATCAGTCGGTTACGTCGGCCGGGCCGGTCGGGTCGGGGGCGAGGCAGTGACCGTCGAGTTCGGGCCTCACGGACGAGCCTCCGAGATTCGCAAGTTCCTTCAGGGCAAATGTCTGGGCGGGCGGTTGGTGCTGGATCGCCAGCTGGCCCTTTCGCAGCCTCTGGAGGCTTGGCGGTAGCCTCCGTTGCCGAGAGTCCGTGCGCCCGGTCGGCTCGTTGCTCCGATCCGCACGAACCACGAAGAGGAGGAGAAGCCCTTCGCACTAGTCACCTTCAGGTTGGATCTATTCAGTTCGATAGATGTGTGCAATGTCGATGCCAGCACAGATCCTTCCCGACGACTTCCTGCGGCCCGTCTTTCGGGCGAGGTTGGTGCTGTACCTGTTTGGAGTGGCGATTGCCCTGATTCTTGTTGGTGCCGGAGGTCCCCCGATTCTCCTGCCGCTGTTGGGAGGGGGTGCGTTCATGGCTTGGTGGCAGCTCCGCAGCAACGCGCTGCTCCCGGCCTGGGCATTGGACTCGGTCATTGCGGTCACGGTCGCCAGCGTGCAGGAAACGCCGATCGGGGTGGCCATCGTTGTTGGTTGGGGGGCGGTCATCGGGCTTGTCGACGAAGAGCGCAGCTGGATCTATCCGATGGGGATTGGGCTGGCCGCGGCCGCCGCAGCAATGCTTGCGCCATCGGCCGAAGTCACGTGGGCAATCGAGCCGGTCCTGCGAATCCTCACCGTGGTAGCGGTTGCAGTCTTCTTCGTCCTCGTGTTCTGGCGTGTCGGGGACATCCTGCGCCGCAGCGAGCGTGAACTGCGTGCCTTCTTCGATAGGGTGCCGGTGGCCCTGACCCGTACCTTGCCGAATGGGCAACTGGTCGAATTCAATCGTGCGCTGGCCGAGATGTTTGCCAACCCGATGATCGGGGAACAGGTGGTCGGGCGGTACGTGGATCCACAACAACGCGGGGAGTTTATTGACCTGCTCCTGAGCGACGGTGAGGTGGTCAACTTCGAGGCCACCTTGCGAACCTCCCCAGAGGAAACCACTGAAGCGATGATCTCAGCCAATGCAGTCCTCGACGAACGCGGGGAGCTCCGCTACATCGAGTCTGCACTTCTCGATGTTACGCCTCTGCACAAACTCGAGGCCGAGCGAGAGCTTCTGGCCCGGGTTGTCGATTCGACATCGGACCTCGTAGCGCTAGGTGGATGGGATGGTTCGGTGCGCTATGCAAACTCAGCGGCTCGGGAATGGGTCAGGCGCTTCGTAACTGAGGAGGAGTTCTGCAGCGCTCTGCAGCTGGTGTCGCCTGATGACTACGAGCTCGTGTTCAGTGTCTTGCGCGGGGTCGGAGAATGGTCTGGAACCCTTGCCGTCGAGGGCTACGAGCAGGTGCGCGTAGTCGACGTGTCGTTTCAGGTACTGGAGATGGGGGAAGACTACGCGATCTCCACCATTGCCCGCGATGTGACCGATGAGGTCGAAACACAGCGGCGCCTAGAGGACCTGGTTCGCGCCAAGGACGAGTTGGTGGCTTCGATCTCGCACGAGATACGTACCCCGCTATCGGTGGTGCTGGGACTGGCATCGGAGCTGCGCGACAGCCGGGGCGAGTTTGACGAGGCAACCCACGACGAATTCGCCGGGTTGATCGCCGAGCAGGGTCAGGAGATGGCCCACATCGTTGAAGATCTCCTGGTGGCGGCGCAAGCTGACAGCGGCACCATCATTCTCAATCTCGCCGAGGTTGATCTGCGCTACGAGACAGAGATGACCTTGCGGTCGATCAGCAAAGGGGATCAGCCCGAGCAGATCGAGAACAACATGACCGGGACCTGTTGGGGAGATCCGAGCCGGGTCCGGCAGATTCTGCGCAACCTGATAGTCAACGCGCAGCGTCACGGCGGCGATCGAGTCAGACTTGTCTCAGCTGAAACGGACGGCATGGTCTCGATCGAGGTAATCGACAACGGGCCCGGAGTCGTCGAGGAGGGCATCGATTCCATCTTCGAGCCGTTCGGGCGGGCTTCGGGCGAATCATCCCAGCCGGCATCGATCGGGCTCGGGCTGAGCGTGTCCCGTGATCTTGCCAGCCGGATGGGTGGCGATCTCACTTACTGTCGGCGCAACGGTGCAACCGTGTTCACGTTGATGCTCCCTGCCTCGGTAGCGCGACTGGAATCACGCCCTAGCGACGACGTCGCATCTCTCTGATCGTTGACAACGCCAGGCCGGTGAAGCCGGGGTGGCGATCTAGGACCTCTTCTAGTGCGTCGATGTAGGTGTCGAGGTCGGCAGTTGCGACGTTCAGCGGCGGTGCCAGCCGGATGACGTTGACATTGGTGAACGTGTAGAGGCTGATGATTCTGTGACGGTGCAGCATCTGCATCGCGACCATGGCGGCCGTCTGCTTGCGCAACGGCCGGGTCAATGAGTTGCCGTTAGGCGTGAAGTCCAATCCGATCATGAGGCCTCTACCGCGCACCTCGGCCAGAGCTTCGTGACGTTCCGCCAGCGTGTTCAGCCTGCCGCGGAAGTAACCACCGAGCTCGGCAGCGCGGCCGGGGAGATCATGGTCGACGGTGATATTGATGGCGGCGAGGGCCGCGGCACAAGCGAAGGTGTTGCCACCGAACGTCGAGCTGTGCAGGGCAGCCCTTTTCTTCGTGCCGTAGGCTTGCCGCCACACGCGATCGGAAGTGATGTAGGCCCCGATCGGGTAGACACCACCGCTCAGGCCCTTGGAGACGCAGATGACATCGGGGACGACACGCTCGTGCTCGCAGGCAAACATCTTCCCGGTGCGGCCCAGCCCGGTCTGGACCTCGTCGAGGATGAGCAGGGCGCCGTACTGCTCACAGGCTGCTTTCACCGCCTTGAGGTAGCCCAGCGGGGGAACGATGATCCCGGCGGGGCCCTGGATCGGCTCCAGGATGACCGCCGCAACGGGTTTTTTACGCAGCAGTTCTGTAGCAGCATCAGCGTCGCCAAACGGTACGTGGTCCACGTTGGGCAGCAGGGGGCGATAGATCGTCTTGAACGGCTCGTGGCCGGTTACCGAGAGCGCTCCCAGCGTCTTACCGTGGAACCCGCCGCTGGCGGCGACTATGCGGGTACGGCCGGTGGCGGCGCGAGCCAGCTTGATGGCTCCCTCGACGGCCTCGGATCCGCTGTTGCAGAAGAAACTGCGCTGCAGGTTACCCGGCGAGATTGCGGCCAGGCTCGACGCAAGTGCCCCGGTGACGGCTCCCGGCGACAAGACGAAGAAATTGGGCTGCGTAGCAGCGGCAGCAACGGCGGCGAGGACTTCGGGATGATTGTGGCCTAGGGGAAGCGCGCCATAGCTGCAGAGAAAGTCCAGATACTCGTCGCCGGCTTTGTCCCAAAGGCGGATCCCTTCGGCCCGGGTGAACCGTCGTGGAATCCCATAGCTTTCTATCAGGCCGACAAGTGACTCGTTGATGTACCTGCGGTGCAGATCGAGCACATCGGCAAGGTCGAGGGCAGAGGCCTCTTCGACCGTGTAGATGCGGTCCTCGCTCATTGCCACCTCCGTCGCCTGAAACTACACGATCGGCTGGCCTGATGAGCGGCGATGGCGTACGCTCCAGACCTCACCAAACGGAGACTGCGGATGAACAAATACATCCTCACGCTGAGCTGCCCCGACCGTCCCGGGATCGTCCACGCTGTCTCTGGGGCTCTGCTCGACGTCGATGCCAACATCCTCGAGAACTCCCAATTCGACGATCTCGATTCGGGGCTATTTACCATGCGTACCCGCTTCGAGACAAAGCGGTCGCGTGCAGATATCGAAGAGGTGCTCGCCCCGATTGTGAGCGAACTCGCAGCCGACTATCACGTTCGCGACGAGAAGCGCAGGCAGCGTGCGCTGATCATGGTGTCGAAGCAGGATCATTGCCTGGTCGATCTGCTCTACCGGCAGGGAACCGGCGAGCTTCCAATCGATATTCCCATAGTTGTGTCCAACCACACCGACGCCGCTCACCACGCAGCCAGGTACGGCGTGCGGTTCGAGCACCTCCCGGTGACCCCGGATATCAAAGCGCAGCAGGAGCAGCGGCTACTCGACTTCGTTGCGGAGCACGACATCGACTTCGTCATCCTGGCGCGCTACATGCAGATTCTGTCGCCCGAGCTGTGCGAGCAGTTGTCGGGCAGGATCATCAACATCCACCACTCGTTCTTGCCGGGATTCGTCGGTGCCCGGCCCTATCACCAGGCGCAGCAGCGTGGCGTCAAGATCATCGGAGCCACCGCGCACTATGTGACCTCGGATCTGGACGAGGGCCCGATCATCGAACAGGACGTCGAGCGGGTGAACCATTCGCTGACTGCGGAACAATTGGCGGTGATCGGTCAGGACATCGAGCGACGCGTGCTGGCCCGAGCGGTCCGTTATCACGCCGAAGACCGGGTACTCATCGTCGGAAACAAGACCATCGTCTTCAGCTGACGGTCAATCCACTTCGGGAGCGAACTGGATCATGCCCCATTCCCCGTCCGTGAGCCAGTCCGGATCGGCTGCGGCCGCTTGCTCGACCACGCCGGGATCGATGCCTGCGGCAACGAGCGACTTCGGTGTGCGCAGCGCCAACAAGGGTTGGAGCGGGCGAACGATGTTGGTGAACGGCGTGGTTGGATCCCAATGCAGGTCACCGAGCAACCGCCGGTAGTTGGCGTCCCCCTTGATCACCACGAGATCGGCGTCCGCCAGTTCGTCGACCAGATCGTCCGGGCACTCCCAGAAGGGGAGCGGGGATACCCAGAAGGGGTGAACCTTCTCCAGCAGTGAACCCCGACTCCGCGCCTCCACCAGGGTGCGAGCGACACCGGCGGCGGCGGACGGCTCCGCTCCGAGCCTTGCGATAGTCTCGTCGAGATCGGGCAAGGTGACGTCCGACACGAACGTGGGATGTGGTTTGGCGTGGATCGTCACCCTCCCGCCGCGGCCCAGGACTCCCGCAGCGAGAGCAAGATCGGCAACCAACTCAGCTCCCGCATTGTCCAGGACGATGTGAATACTGGCTCCGTCTTCCTCGAGTAGCCCGATAGCGCGGTCCGTGTCGTCGACGAGGAGGCGCTCGTCCCTCCCGCCGAGCACCGTCGCGGTTCTGGCATCGATGTTCTCTTCGCCGGCTCGCCACAGGCTCAGATCGACCCGATTGGCCCACAGCGAGGCGCCGACGAGAGTGCGGGTGTTGGCGGTTTCTTTGCCGAGCTCGGCAGCCAGAACGAGGGCGCCATCCAGCGCCGTCTGTTTCTGCAGTGCAAACGGATCAACCCTGCAGCGATGTCCCGGATGCGAGTACCCGGTGGCCGCGAGCAACCGTCGATAGAAGTAGGTCTCGGCGAAGAACCATGGAGCGTCGACCCAGCTCATTCCCTTGTACGCGTCGACGTAGCCCTGCCAGGCGAGAGAATCCGCAGCCTCGGGCTCGTCGACGCCGACGATCACTCCATCGTGGACTGCAGCGGCAAGCTGTTCGACGCTTTCTCGGATGTCTCCGTCGAGCTTGTTGTCATCGATCGTCTTGAGGGCAATCTCGGGCAGGCGGCGCACTACCGAGTCTTCGGTGAACGTTCCGGTCTCGTTGCCGCGTAGGTGGTCGGGGAGAGGAAGGATTGGCTTGAGCATCTCGGTCTCGGTTTGGTGCCATGACCCTACCCCAGCCAATCCGACCGGCCGCCAAGATGAACTCAGTGTGAATTCTGCGCGATTGAGCGTCGCTCAAGCCCTATTTGCATAATCTCGGACACCCGGGAGCCGACACAATGAACAGAGACTGATTTCGGTCGGGTGTGTTCATGATGCAACTGATGATTGCCCTCGGTGCGGCCGCCTCTGCCGGCTGGGTCCTCATGTTCCTCGAGTGGAACAGGCGGCGACGCATTGCGGACTGGTTCACCGAATCGGCGTCTGCATTGGCCACTGCGCCCATCGGCGTGATCGTATTCGACCGGTCGGGGCGTGTGGTGTGGAAGGCCGGTGCGTTGATCGAGTCGATCAGGATCACCTGGTCTAGCGCGCTCGGGATGGGTGGAGACTGGGCCAAACTCCAGGCACCGGTGATGCGGGCCGTGCGCGGGCTTCCCTCCGATGTCCGTTGGCGGGTCGGTGGCATGGTCATGGAGGCCACGGTGCGACCCAACACCGCTGAGTCGTTGTATTCAGGGGCAATTGTGCTGCTGCGTGATGTGACCGTGGAGGAGAACGTCTCCGAGGATCTCCGCGACCTCGTCGAGTCAAAGGATCGCCTGATTGCTTCTGTTAGCCATGAGTTGCGGACCCCGCTGACGAGCGTGATGGGCATTGCACAACTGCTTGCCGATCCAGACACGCAGTTGGAACCGGGTGAGGGCGGGGCGTTACTTGCTGTTGTCGCCGAGCAATCCGCCGACATGGCGGACATCATCGAGGACCTGCTGGTTGCAGCCCGTATCGGATCCTCCCATTTTGTCGCAGTCTCCGAGACGATCGATCTAGCCGGACTCGTTGGCAACGTCGTTGCCAATCACAATCGACGCTTCGGCTACGACGTGCCGATATCCGGTCCACGTTCCTATGCCATTGGCGATCCGCTGCGGATTCGCCAGATCGTCCGCAATCTGCTGTCTAATGCCGAAAAGCACGGTGGCGGTGACATCCGGGTCCGGCTGAGTGCCGACCTGTCGGGTGTCCACGTTGATGTTCTGGACGCGGGGCCGCCGATACCGCAGGAGCTTCGTGGATCAATATTCGAACCGTATCGAGGATCGGAACATGTTGGCCGGACCGACTCAATAGGCTTGGGACTCACCGTGTCCCGTCAGTTGGCCCGTCTCATGGGTGGAGACGTTGTCTACAAGCACGATGGTGAGCAAGCTTGCTTCCGGCTTCGATTGCGGGGGGCCGAGTTCGAGTCCTCCAGAGCGGCGGATGAGGTTCTGACCCGGGCAGTCTGATCGTGGACGGGCCTCGGTATGATGCCGCTTCCCGATCCGAGCCGCGATGGAACACCCAATCGACGATACCGAGGTCATCGCTCTAGAGCGCGTATCGGTCGTGCGCGATGGTCGGTACCTGCTACAAGATGTCGATTGGCTGGTTCATGCGCATGAGCGATGGGTCGTTCTCGGGCCCAACGGAGCCGGCAAGACCACGATGCTGCAGGTCGCATCTACCTACATGGGCCCGAGCCGCGGCAGTGTTCGTTTGCTCGGACAGCGCTACGGCAAGGTCGACGTCCGGAAGCTGCGGGAACGCCTCGGCTACGCCGGAGCGGGAGTGTCCGGGTTCGTCCGGCCAGATCTGCCCGCCCTCGACATCGTGGTCACCGGGCGCCATGCGTCGTTCGTCCCGCCCCGGTTCCACAAGTACACCGATGAGGACTGGGACGCGGCACGCCTTCACCTGGACCGGCTTGCGTCCGACCATCTCGCCGGCCGGCGGTTCGGCACGCTGTCGTCGGGGGAGAAGCAGCGGGTGCTGATCGCCCGCAGCATGATGACTCAGCCCGAGGTCTTGCTCCTCGATGAAGCCATGACCGGGCTCGACCTGGGAGCCAGAGAGCGGCTGGTGGCGTCGCTGGGAGCACTCGCGGTTGACCCCGACAGCCCGGCCGTCATCCTGGTCACCCACCATGTCGAGGAGATCCCTCCTGGGTTCACCCATATTGCGCTGATCGCCGGCGGGTCGGTGGTTGCGGCCGGCGCCATCGACGAAGTGCTGACGGCTGATGCGCTCAGCGCCACCTTTGCCCAATCCCTGCACTTGGAGCGGCGCGGCGGGCGTTTTCACGCCTGGTCGTGAGCATTTCGTCGGCGTCCTCGCAGCAGCTCAACGGAGCTTGACGCTGTTCGCTCGATCCACTTAGCATCGATCAACGACCAGTTGAGAGGACATGGCTCCCAAGTTCCATCACGTCCATATCAAGTCAAAGAAGCCCCGGATGAGCGCACGATGGTGGGAGAGCATGTTTGGGGCCAGGATTCTTCCTGAATTCGAGTTCGGGACGATGCTGTTCACTCCGGTGGAGATAGACGGGGTGCGTATCAACATCACCGGGCATGCCAGTGATGAAGCAGCCGGCATGGCTGAGCCACCCGACATCCCGTATTGGGGTCTCGAGCACGTCGGGATCGAGATCGAGGACATGGATGCAATCCTCGCCCGCTTCGAGGAGCAGGGTCGCCGAATCTACGCCCGTCGCCCCGGCCCCGGTGGCTACGAGATTGCCTTTGTCGAGGCTCCTGATGGCGTGGTGCTGGAACTCCTCTGCCCAACCGACCGGCAATGAATGGCCGGCCGTCCTAGTGTCGCTCAACCACAATTAACTCTGCGCGACGACAGTGGGCCGAGGAGCCGCCAATCCGAACCTCAAAGGTACCCGGTTCGACGGTACGGTTCATGGCCTTATCCAGCAGCGATAGCGCTTCGGCGCCGATCTCGAAGCTGACTGTCCTGGTCTCGCCCGGTTCGAGATGTATTGGAGTGAATCCACACAGCCACTGGATTGGGCGGGTGACCGATGCCACTCGATCGTGTAGGTAACACTGGACGATCTCGACACCGCTGCGCGAACCTGTGTTGGTGACCGCAACGCTGGCTGTTGTGGTCTCAGCGGGTCCGATCGTGGTCGGGGTGACAACAGGATCCGCGTAGGTGAACTCGGTGTATGACAGGCCGTGGCCAAACGGGAATAGAGGTTCTCGGTCGACAAACAGATAGCCACGGCTTTTGGATGGCTTGTCTCGATGGGTGACCGGGACCCTTCCGACACTGCCGGGGAAGGTCACCGGCAGTTTCCCAGACGGATTGGCGTCGCCGGCCAGAATCGCAGCAACCGCGTGGCCACCTTCCTGACCCTGGTACCAGATCTGGAGGACGGCGCGGCATCGCTTCGCCACTTCAGTGAGGTCCAGTGGTCGTCCGCCCATGACCACCGCAATCGTCGGGGTATCGGTGTCGGTGACTGCTTCCAGCAGTGCGCGCTGTTCGCCCGGTAGCGAGAGCGAAATCCGATCACCCAGATGGTACGTCGCCCAACCTTCTCGTGCGGTCGCCTCGCTACCGCCGATGACCAGAATCGCCAGGTCATTGCGTTGCGCAACTGCCCGGGCTTCGGCAATCCGTGCCGCCTGCTCGCCGGCCGGAGAGGGATAGACCTCGTCGACCCACCACTCGGTGCTACCGGCCCGTCCCTCACTGATTCGGCACCCTTCTGCGTAGTCGACACGATCAGCGCCAAAGCGTTGCCGAATCCCCTCCAGCACGGAAACTCCGAGCCCATCCTCGCGGGAGTATCCCCCGAGGTGAAGGTCGGCTGCATTTGGCCCGATCACGGCAATCCCCGCCAGGGCATCGGGATCGAGCGGGAGCAAGGAATTGGTATTCGTCAGCAACGTAACCGACCGGATTGCAGCCCGGTGCGCCAGCGCGCGATGCTCCGGGCAGTTGGCCACTTCTGCCGCCCGATCAGCGTCGACCTGTGGTGTGGCTTCGAGTAGACCGAGGCGCTGCTTTGCTCTGAGCACCCGGATCACCGCGCGGTCGACCAGCTCGATGTCCAACAGCCCCGAGCGCACCTGATCGGCGAGGGTGCTGAAGCAATGTGGCTCCGGTACCTCGCAGTCGACGCCGGCAGCCAGCGCCAGGCGCCCCGCCTGTTCGACGTCTGCAGCGACATGGTGAACATCTACCAGCTGGGGAACCCCGAACCCATC
>Ga0180436_10006054_pt1 | contig 10580 bp, 9 predicted proteins | sample SS_ome_2_FD_132434 | JGI IMG/M metagenome (GOLD analysis project Ga0180436, IMG submission 132434) | Hypersaline lake sediment archaeal communities from the Salton Sea, California, USA - SS_3_S_2 metaG | ecosystem: Environmental > Aquatic > Non-marine Saline and Alkaline > Hypersaline > Sediment...
CACCGAGCTTGCCGCCCTGCCCCCGACCTGGCTCGGCATCGGCACCGCCGATCTGTTCCACGCCGAGACCACCGCCTTTGCCGCGCGCCTCGCGGCGGCGGGGAAGCTGCACGGTTTGGTCACCGTCCCGGGTGGGTTCCACGGCTTCGCGACGTTTGCCGCGAAAGCGCCGGTATCGCGCGGCTACCTCGCGGAGATGAAGTCGGCCCTGACGCAGGGGCTGGGTCTCGACACCGGCTGAGGCCTTGCGCCCGATCCGCAAAAAAGCGATGACAGGAGCGTGTTGCAGCGAGGGTGCGCATGGCCCTGCCGGTCGGAGTTCAGGTGAGATACTGGGGGATCGCCGCGGTGATCTTCCTCGTCGCCCTGTGGTTCCTCGGCGATGTGCTGACGCCCTACCTGATCGGCGGCGCGGTGGCCTATTTTCTCGATCCCGTGGCCGACCGGCTCGAAGCCCTCGGCATCAAGCGGATCTGGGCCACGGTGATCATCACCATCGGCGCGATCCTGATTTTCACGGTGGCCGCGCTGATGGTGGTTCCGACGCTGGTCAACCAATCCATCGCCCTGTTCGAGACCGCGCCGCAGCTCGCGCGCGACCTCGCCGCCTTCATCACCGAACGCTTCCCGGCGATCATGGACGAGGATTCGATCCTGCGGCAATCGCTCAACACCCTCGGCGCGACCGTCCAGGAACGCGGCGGCGAACTCGTCAACGCGATGCTGTCTTCCGCCGCCGGCGTGCTGAACATCGTGCTGCTCATCGTGATCGTGCCGGTCGTGGCCTTCTACCTGCTGTGGGACTGGGACCGGATGGTCGGCGCGGTCGACGACATGCTGCCGCGCGACCACGCGCCAGTGATCCGCACTCTGGCCCACCAGATCGACCGGACGCTCGCGTCGTTCATCCGCGGACAGCTGACCGTCTGCCTGATCCTCGGCACCTATTATGCGGTCGCGCTGATGATCATCGGGCTGCAATTCGGGCTCGTCGTCGGTTTCATCGCCGGCCTGATCAGCTTCATCCCATACGTTGGCGCATTGGTGGGCGGCGCCTTGGCGATCGGACTCGGCCTGTTCCAGTTCTGGGGCGATTGGTGGATGATCGGCGGCGTCGTCGCGATCTTCTTCGCCGGCCAGTTTTTCGAGGGCAACATCCTGTCGCCGAACCTGGTCGGCCAATCGGTGAGCCTGCATCCGGTCTGGCTGATCTTCGCCCTCTCGGCCTTCGGCTCGGTCTTCGGCTTCGTCGGTATGCTCGTGGCGGTCCCGGTGGCTGCGGTGATCGGCGTGCTGGTGCGCTTCTTCGCCGACCGCTATAAGAACGGGCAACTCTACAAGGGTATCTCCGGCCATACCTTGAGCATCGACGACGACGCCCCGAGATCGTCGGGGGACGATACCTGACCATGGCCCGCCAACTTGCTTTCGATCTCCCGCTGCGCGAGGCACGGGGCCGCGGCGATTTTTTCGTCTCGGACTCGAATGCCGCCGCGCTTGCCGCAATCGACGGCTGGCCGGGCTGGCCCGGTCGGAAACTGGTGCTCACCGGGCCGCGAGGGTCCGGCAAAAGCCACCTCGCGCATGTCTGGGCCGACCAGGCGGAGGCCGTGGTGGTTGTGCCGGACAGGCTGCGCGACACCGATCCGGAGGCGCTCGCCGGCCGCAACGTAGCCCTCGAGGATGGCGATCGGATTGCGGGCGACGCGCAGGCGGAAGCCAAGGCGTTTCACCTTCACAACCTCGTCCTTGCCGAGGGCGGCAGCCTCCTCATCACCGCGACGTCGGCGCCGACGCGCTGGGGCCTTGGCCTGCCCGATCTCGCCAGCCGGATGCAGGGCACACCGGTGGTGGCGATCGACCCGCCCGATGATGCGCTGCTGGCGGCAGTGCTGGTGAAGCTCTTCGCCGACCGCCAGATCGAACCGCCGCAGACCCTGATCAGATTCCTCGTGCCACGGATCGACCGATCCTTCGCCGCCGCGCGCGAGATCGTGGCCCGGCTCGATGCAACGGCACTGTCCGAAGGCAAATCCATCGGCCGCGACCTGGCGCGCGCCCTGCTGGAAGCGCCCGGACGGGAAGGCTGACGGCACCGCGCGGACGACCGCGTGCCGCATCCCGGGATGCTGGATTCTCCAGGCACAAGGGCGCATATGTACCCCAAGCCACTACAGAACCTGGGAGACGGACCATGACCCTCGATACGACGCCCGCCCCGATCAACGCCGACTTCCTGAATGCCGGCTATCCGGCCGCTGTCGAAATTCCGTCCGAAGAGGTTGCCGGCCCGCATCGCTATTTCAACCGCGAACTCAGCTGGCTCGGGTTCAACTGGCGGGTTCTGGAAGAGGCCGAAAACCCACGTGTACCGCTACTGGAACGGCTGCGGTTCGTCTCTATCTCGGCCACCAACCTCGACGAGTTCTACACCGTGCGCGTCGCCGGCCTGCGCGAGCTGGCCAAGGAGGGCAACACCACGCCGTCGATGGACGGGCTCACCGCCGCCGAGCAGCTCGTGCTGATCAACGCGGATGCGCGCCGGCTGATGGCGCACCAGCAGAAGGCGTTCGACGATCTGTCGTCGGGAATGCAGGATCAGGGCATCAACCTGTGCAGCCGCGACACGATCACCGCGGAGGACCGCGCCTACCTCGAACAGATGTTCTTCAGCCGGGTCTTTCCGGTGCTCTCGCCGCTCGCGATCGACCCGGCGCACCCGTTCCCCTTCATTCCCAACACCGGCTTCGCCCTCGCCCTGCAACTGGAGCGCAAGTCCGACAAGCGCAAGCTGCAGGCGCTCTTGCCGGTGCCGCATCAGGTCGACCGGTTCATGCCTCTGCCGGCGCCGGAGGGCACCGCCCGGTTCCTGCCGCTCGAAGACATCCTGCTGTTGTTCATCGACACGCTGTTCCCGGGCTATGTCGAGAAGGGCAGTTGCGCCTTCCGGGTGCTGCGCGACAGCGACATGGAGGTTGAAGACGAAGCCGAAGACCTCGTGCGCGAGTTCGAGACCGCGCTGAAGCGGCGGCGCCGCGGTGAGGTGGTGCGCATGGAGATCAGCGCCAATGCGCCGGCGGACCTGCGCGAGATGGTGCGGCGTGAGCTGCACGCGGTCGAGGAGGAAATCGTCGAGGTCGAAGGGCTGATCGGCATGGCCGACCTCTCCGAACTGGTGCTCGACGACCGGCCCGACCTGCTCTGGCCGTCCTACCTGCCGCGCGTGCCGGAGCGGATCGAGGATCACGGCGGCGACATGTTCGCGGCGATCCGGCAGAAAGACATCCTGCTGCACCACCCCTACGAAACCTTCGACCTCGTGGTGCGCTTCCTCGAACAGGCCGCGCAGGACCCCAATGTGGTGGCGATCAAGCAGACGCTCTACCGCACCTCGCGCGACAGCCCGATCGTCTCGGCGCTCTGCGAGGCGGCGGAGGCGGGCAAGAGCATCACCGCATTGGTCGAACTCAAGGCCCGGTTCGACGAGGCCGCCAACATCCGCCAGTCGCGCCGGCTGGAACGGGCGGGCGCGCATGTCGTCTACGGCTTCATGAACTACAAGACCCACGCCAAGATCTCGACGGTGGTGCGCCGCGAAGGCGACGAACTCGTCACCTACACCCATTTCGGCACCGGCAATTACCATCCCATCACGGCCAAGATCTACACCGACCTCAGCCTGTTCACCTGCGACGCGGCGCTGGGGCGCGATGCGACGCGGGTGTTCAACTACCTCTCGGGCTACGCCCAGCCGGAGAAGCTCGAAAAACTCGCGATCAGCCCGATCACGCTGAAATCGACGCTGATCGAACGCATCGAGGCGGAGGCCAAGTTCGCCGAAGAGGGCAAGCCCGCCGAGATCTGGGCGAAGATGAACAGCCTGATCGAATCCGACGTGATCGACGCGCTCTATGCCGCGAGCCAGAAGGGGGTAAAGATCACCCTCGTGGTGCGCGGCATCTGCGGGCTCCGGCCCGGCATCAAGGGGCTTTCGGAGAACATCCGGGTCAAATCCATCGTCGGGCGCTTCCTCGAGCACAGCCGGATTGTCTGTTTCGGCAACGGCCACGGGCTGCCGTCGAAGAAGGCCAAGGTCTACATGTCGTCGGCCGACTGGATGGGCCGCAACCTCAACCGCCGGGTGGAAACGCTCGTCGAGGTGTCGAACGCCACGGTGAAGGCGCAGATCGTCGGCCAGATCATGGCGGCGAACCTGCACGACGTGGCGCAGAGCTGGGTGATGCAGCCCGACGGCTCGTTCCTGCGGCCCGACCTCTCGGAGATGGATGCGCCGTTCAACTGCCACCGGTTCTTCATGGAGAACCCCTCGCTCTCGGGCCGCGGCTCGGCCGGGGCGAAGGACGTGCCGGAACTGACCCATAGCCACGACTAGCGAGCGCGCAGGACCCATGGCGACCCGCGAACAGAAGATGCGCAAACGGCTCGTCACCGTTGTTGTCACCCTTGTCGTCAGCGGTCTGCTCCTCTTCACCGCCGCCGGCTCGCTGGCCTATGCGCGCGGCTGGGCCTATCTCGGGCTGACGGCCGGGCTCTACGTGGTCAACTACCTCGTGCTGATCCGGGTCAATCCCGACGTGATCGCCGAACGCGCCGAGATGGGCGCGGACACCAAGCCCTACGAACGGGTCGTCGGCGTGTTCGTGCTGCTGGCAATGGTGCTTCTGCCGGTGCTCGCGGGGCTGTCGGCGGTGCGGTTCGGGTCCCCCGCCTTCGGCCTGGCCGGGATCGTCGCGGGCGTCGTGCTCACGGTCGCGGCGGATGCGCTGATCCTGTGGACGATGGCGGAGAACCGCCATCTCGCCCTCGCGGCGCACGATCAGGAAGACCGTGCGCAGAAGCTCGTCACCACCGGTCCCTACCGCTTCGTCCGCCACCCGATGTATGCCGGCGCGGTGCTACAATACCTCGGCGCGCCGCTGCTCCTGGGCGCGACTTGGGCTTTCGCGGCAACGCTCATCATGGCGGTCACGCTCATCGTCCGGACCCTGTTCGAAGAGCGGGCGCTGCGGGCCGACCTCGACGGCTACGCCGCGTACATGAAGAAGACACGGTATCGGCTCGTGCCCGGCCTGTGGTAGCCTGAGGCGCGCCCGATGCTCCTTGCGCCGCCGTGGGATGCGACGGCCTTGAAACCGGTAAACCGCGCCCCATTTGCCCGGAGTTATCGGCCGCGCCCGCGAAAGGAGCCAGCCTCGTGACCTACATTCTCCTTGCCGTCGGCTTCGCTCTTCTCATCCTCGGTGGCGACGTTCTGGTGCGCGGCGCGGTGACGCTGGCGGAACGGTTGGGCGTCTCGCCCCTGCTCGTGGGCCTCACCGTGGTGGGCTTCGGCACTTCGACCCCGGAGCTCGTCACTTCGCTCGACGCCGCGCTCTCGGGCGCGCCGGGCATTGCCGTGGGCAACGTCATCGGCTCCAACACCGCCAACATCCTGCTCATCCTCGGCGCCGGGGCGCTGATCTTCCCGGTCGCGGTCAGCCCCACCGCCTTCCGGCGCGACGGCGCCATGGTCGCGCTCGCCTCGCTGGCGGCGGCGGGTGTGCTGTTGACCGGCACGGTCTCGCGCCCGGCCGGGGCCCTTCTGCTCGCCGGGCTTGTCGGCTACGTGGTGATCGCCTACCGGCTCGAACGCGGGCCCGTGGCGGCCCCGGACAGCGACACGTTTCCCGCGCCGACGGGCAACCTCTGGCGCCCCGCCCTGCTCACCCTCGTCGGCATCGCCATCACCATCGCCGGGGCGCGGCTTCTGGTTTCCTCCGCCACCACGCTGGCGCAAGCCTGGGGCGTGTCGGAAACGGTGATCGGGCTGACCATCGTCGCCGTCGGTACCTCGCTGCCGGAACTCGTCACCGGGCTGGTGGCGGCCCTGCGCCGGCAGGGCGACATCGCCTTCGGTAACGTCGTCGGCTCCAACATCTACAACATCCTCGGCATTCTCGGCATCACCGCGCTGGTCAAGCCGATCCCGGTGCCAGCGCAGATCGTCACCTTCGACATCTGGGTGATGCTCGCAGCCACCGCCGCGCTCTCGCTCGCTGCCGTCACCGGCTGGCGCGTGAGCCGGGCCGAAGGCACGGCCTTCCTCGTCGCCTACGCCGCCTACACCACCTGGCTGGTTGTCGCCGCCTGACCACGTTGGCCGACCGGTTGACCCCCGTCGATTGACCGGCCCCGCCCTGCGAGCGATAACAGTTCCCGGAGCGGGGAGGAATCATGGACGGGACCGAGACTCGCGAGGATTGGGGGCCGTTTGGGCGCCCGCTGTTCGAAGACCCGGAGGCGCGGGCGCTCGCGCGCGTGGGCGTGCTGGACGTCGGGTCGAACTCGGTGCGCCTTGTGGTGTTCGACGGCGCGGCGCGCAGCCCGGCCTATTTCTTCAACGAAAAGATCCTCTGCGGACTCGGCGCCGGCGTGTCGGAAACCGGCCGGCTGAACCCGGAGGGCCGCGCGCGGGCGATGGCCGCGATCAAGCGGTTCAAGCTGCTCGCCGAAGGCATGCACCTGCCGCCGCTCTCCGCCGTCGCGACCGCCGCCGTGCGCGATGCCGAGGACGGGCCCGAGTTTCGCGCCGAGGTGGAGCGTGAAACCGGCATCCGGCTCTTCGTGATCGACGGCGAGGAAGAGGCGCGGCTCTCGGCGCAGGGCGTGCTGCTCGGCTGGCCCGGCGCGTCGGGGCTGATGTGCGATATCGGCGGCTCGTCGATGGAGCTCGCGCAGATCGCCGACGGCGCGGTGGGCAAATGCATCACCTCGGGCCTCGGCCCCTTGAAGCTTTCCGGCATGAAGGGCGGGAAGAAGGCACTGAAGGCCCATATCATGACGGTGATGACCGAGCTGGCCGACCAGATGGGCACCCACCCGCAGCGGCTGTTTCTTGTCGGCGGGTCGTGGCGCGCGATCGCCAAGCTCGACATGCTCCGGCGCGGCTACCCGCTGTGGGTGCTCCACGAGTACCGGATGACGCCCAAGGAACTGGGCAAGACACTCGACTGGATCGCCAAGACCGATCTCGACGTCGCCCGGGCGCAGACCTCAACGTCGTCCGCCCGGATGGCGCTGGTGCCGGTGGCGGCCCTCGTGCTCAAGCGGTTGATCCAGACCTTCAAGCCGCGCGAGATCGCGATCTCGGCCTATGGCATTCGCGAGGGCCTGCTCTACGAGCAGATGCCGGACCGGCTGCGCCGTCGCGACCCGCTGATCGAAGCCTGCCGCTTTGCCGAGAAGAAAGACGCCCGCATGCCGGGCTTCGGCAAGGGGCTCTACGAGTTCCTGCTGCCACTCTACCGGTCGGCCAGTCCGGCGCGGCTGCGCATCATCCGCGCCGCCTGCCTATTGCATGACGTCAGCTGGCGCGCGCACCCCGACTATCGCCACGAGGTCACATTCGAGGCCGCCACCCGGGCCAACCTCGGCGGCATGACCCACGAGGAACGGGTGTTTCTCGGCGTCGCGCTTCTGCATCGTTACAAATCGAGCCGCGCGGACTGCCATTTCAGCGACGTGTTCACGATTCTGCCCGAGCCGGAACTTGACAAGGCCGAGGTGCTTGGCAAGGCGCTCCGGTTCGGAGCGATGTTTGCCGTCGACAAGCCGCACGAGAAGGCGTCCCTGCGCTGGCGGCCGAAAAAGCGCGAACTGCATCTGACGATCGACAGGGCGGCGGCGGATCTGTTCGGCGAGGTTGCGCAGGCGCGCTTCGCCAGTCTCGCTCAGGCGCTCGGCGCAGAGACCGTCGTCCATATCCGCGACCAGGCGCCTTAGATATCTGTCTCACCGGCGGCCGGCGGCTGTGCCGGCTCTGGCTTCCGGCGGATGATGATATCGCCGTTCGGCAGGCGTTCGGGTGGTTCGTAGAGGCTGATGTCGTCGAGCCAGTCGATGAGCTTGTCCCAGCCCTCGGCCCCTTCCGCCATCAGGCCGCGCAGCAGGAGCTTCATCCCTTCGGACAGTTTCTGCGCGCCTTCCGACAGCTCCGACGCCGCGGGTGGCTCCGTGGTGTTTTCCTCCGCCGGAGCCGCAACGGGCAGGGCCATCAGGGCGACAGAGAGGGCGGCGACATATGCTGCGTGTCTGGTCATGGCAGTCATGTGGGCATCCCGCCTGCGGGTTTCAAATCTCACAGCGACAGGTCGACCGAAACCGGGAAATGGTCCGAGGCCGTGAGCAGCGCCTCGCGCAACTCCGGCGTGCCATAGCAGATCGGGTCGTCGAACGGATGCCAGATCCGCCAGCGCGGGTTGGCGTCGGCGTTGAGGTCGGGCGAGATCATCACGTAATCGAGCAGGGCCTGAAGATAGCGTTTCTCCTCCCAGATGTAGAATCGGGCCGTGGCCGGCATGGCGCCGACGCGGCGGCTGAGGGCCATGCGCGCATGCGGATCGTAGAGTTCGATCTCGCCGTCTTCGCCAAGCACGATCTCCACGCCGGAGCGCCCGAACAGTTTTTCGTATTCATCGAGGCCGGGGCCGTCGTTGAAATCCCCCAGCACAACCAGCGACGCGCCCGCGGCGAGGTACTGGTCGACCCGCTGGCGCAGCCAGACGCATTGCGCAAGCTGCTTGCGGCGGTTCTCGATGGCGAGGCGCATGATCTCGTCCGGACTGTCGGCGCCGATCGGGGCTTTCGATTTCACATGCACGCCGATGAGCCGCAGCTTGCGCCCGGTTTCGCGCACCGTCAGGCAGGCTTCGAGCGGCGGCTTGGAGAAGGTGATCAGTTCCGGGTGCGCGTCGATGTCGAGATCGAAGCGGAACACGCCGTCGAACCGCGGCGCATCGCGGGCGCCCTTCTTGCCGGTTTCGTCGCCCTTGGGATCGTGCTCGGCGAGGAAAACGTCGGGGTTGTAGAGCAGCGCGATTTCCTGCTGGGTGTCGTTGCGGAAGCCGAGCAGCGCGTTGCGGGCGCGCAGCCCGTAGTGGTGGGCGAATTTTTCCAGCGCGCGCACCGTCGAGCGGCGCCGATTGTCATCGGGGGCCTCGATGATCATCACCGCGTCGGCGTCGAGCGCGGTGAAAACGATGCCCAGCGCGGCCAGTTGATCGCCGCGCTTCACATCCTGCCGGGCCGACCATTCGTGGTCTTCGAGCAGGTTGCCGTCGTCATCGAAGAGCGCGTTGAACCACTCGATATTGTAGGTGGCGATGCGCAGCATGGGCCGTCCTCAGCTCGGGGGCGATGCGCCAAAGCCTAGAGCCGCCGGCGCGGGCGGGCAAGCGGACAGGCCCCTAGCGGCCGGCCTCCAACGCCGCCTCGATCGCGGGCCACAGCGCCTCCACCGGCTCGGTGCCGACCGACAGGCGGACGAAGCCCGGCTCTACCGCGTCACCCCACCGGGCGCGGCGCTCGGCGGTGGTGTGGACGCCGCCGAAGGAGGTGGCCGGTTCGATCAGCGGGCAGCTTTCGATGAAGCGGTCGGCAGCGGCCTGGTCGGCCAGCGTGAGGCCGATCAGGAACCCCGGCCGGCGCATCTGGCGGGTGGCGAGGTTGTGGGCCGGGTGGGACGGCAGCCCCGGATAGCGCAAGGCCCGCACCACCGAATGCCCCGACAGCCGCTCGGCGATTTCCGTGGCCGTGTCGCACATGCGTTCGAAGCGGAGTTCCAGCGTCTCGAGGCTGCGGTGCAGGAGCCAGGCGTCGAACGGCCCCGAGATCGAGCCCGTGAGCGTGCGCCACTCGCGCATCGCCTCGAACAGTGCCGCGTCCTTGCTCGCCACATGACCGGCGAGGAAATCCGAGTGCCCGCCCGGCGCCTTGGTGTCGGAGGCCACGACGATGTCGGCCCCGAGCGCCAGCGGGCGCTGGCCGAATGGCGTCATCGTCGTGTTGTCGACGATGGAGACCCCACCGGCAGCGCGGATCTGCGCCGTCACCTCTGCGAGGTCGCACAGGTCCAGCCCGGGGTTGGAAGGCGTTTCGATCAGCACCGCCGCGAACCCGTCGAACCCGCCGTCGGCCAAGGACGCGGTCGGGCGATGTTCCACCGCGATACCGAGGCGGTTCAGGAACCGGTCGCCGAGCACACGCGGGGTGTAATACCCGTCGGCGGGCAACAGCAGCCGGTCGCCCGCCTTCAGCGTCGCGAACAAAGCCGCGGTGATCGCGGCCATGCCGGAGGGGAAGGCCAGCGCCGGCGCGCCCTCGAGATGGCCGAGCATCTCTTCAACGGCGGCCCAGGTCGGGTTCGTCATCCGGCCGTAGGCATCGACCCCGGTTTCCGGATCACCCGGCAGGTAGAACATCGACGCCTGGGTGAGTGGCAGCGCGAGCGGCGCGCCCTTGGAGAGCGCCGCGGCACGCAGGTGCAGAAGTCGTGCCGCGTCGGGCTTTTCAGTCGCCATCACCGGTCTCCTCAATCGCGCCAGAACCGCAGGGTGAACAACACGTAGACAGACAGCACCTCGAGCCGCCCGACAAGCATCGCCGCCGTCAGCAACCACTTGGCGGTGTCGTTCAGCGAGCCGAAGTTGCCCGCCGGCCCGATGGTGTCGCCAAGGCCGGGGCCGACGTTGGCGAGCGCCGTGGCGGCGCCCGAGACGGCGGTAGTCATGTCGAGGCCGGTG
>Ga0180436_10006055_pt1 | contig 10576 bp, 9 predicted proteins | sample SS_ome_2_FD_132434 | JGI IMG/M metagenome (GOLD analysis project Ga0180436, IMG submission 132434) | Hypersaline lake sediment archaeal communities from the Salton Sea, California, USA - SS_3_S_2 metaG | ecosystem: Environmental > Aquatic > Non-marine Saline and Alkaline > Hypersaline > Sediment...
AATCGCCGTACCGGTATCCCCCCACCATATCGCGAGGTATGGCGTTTCCTTGTACGCATCGAAAAAGGTGATACTTTCGTCCTTCACCTTCTTGGAAATGGTCAGAATGTTTTGCACGCTGACCGCGACGAAGGCACCAAGCATGAACAAGGCCCCGTGGGCAAAATTGACCACGCCGAGGGTGCCGAAAACGAGCGTCAGGCCAAGGGCAATCAGTGCATAAGCACCCCCCTTGTCCAGGCCGTTCAGTATCTGTAGCAGAATCGCATCCATAGCAGAAACCGTTGAGTTAAAAGAAGAAATTTCCAGTAGTCGTCAAACAGGAAAACTACTGGAAACTCCTTGTCCTGTGAAAAGGCCGACCGCCATTGGCGGTCGGCCCAGTGGTCAGCGTTCAGTTACGCTTTACACTCACCAAGATCGCCTTGGTAGCCTTCCATGTTCGGAGAGTACTCAACCTTGGAACGCGGAGTTACCTCAACGATCTTCAGCAGGTCGAACTGAGAAGACGGGTTCTCGTTACCCTTCACAACCAGTACGTCTTTGAAGGCCTGGTGGTCTTCAGCACGATACTCGGTCGGGCCGTTACCCATACCGTCGAACTTGTGACCTTCCAATGCTTCGATGACGCCGCATGGGTTGAAGGTACCTGCACGCTCACACGCGTCTGCGTATTGCATGGCTTGTACGTAGCAGGTGTGTGCAGCCTGTGAGGGCGGGAAGCCGTACTCTGCACCGAAGGACTTGACGAATGCCTTGGAGCCTTCGTCGGTCAGCGACCAGTTCCAGTTGGTGGAACCGTAGATACCCTTGATATTCTCGCCAGCACCTTGTGCCATCAAGCGAGAGAACAGCGGAACGACGATCTGGAACTGCTTGCCGTTAACCATCTTGTCACGCAGACCGAACTGAACGGCCTGGGTCAGAGAGTTAACCATGTCCTTACCGTAGTGGTTCAGAACCAGTACGTCAGCGCCGGAGTTCAGAACCGGTGTGATGTACTGCGAGAAGTCACCGGCACCCAGCGGGGTACGAACAGCTGACTTGGTCTGCCATCCCAGTGCCTCGGTGTACTTCTTGATAGAGCCTTCCTGCGACCAACCCCAGTTGTAGTCAGCGGTCAGGTGGTAAGCGGTACGATCGTTACCCATCTCCTTCTCGAGGATCGGAGCCAGCGCAGCGCCAGACATCTCGGTGTTGAAGAAGTGACGGAAGCCATACTTACGGCGATCCTTACCGGTGGTGTCGTTGGAGTGGGTCAGGCCAGCCATGAAGATGACGCCTGCTTCCTGACACAGCGACTGAACAGCCACAGCAACACCAGAGGACGAACCACCGGTGATCATGATAGCGCCGTCCTTCTCGATCATACGCTTGGCAGATGCACGTGCCGCGTCGGACTTGGTCTGGGTATCACCGGTTACGTAAGCAACCTTCTTGCCGAGGATGCCGTTACCGGTCAGGCTCTTCGGAGCCATGGTCTGCAACATACCGCCGTCGCCCTCACCGTTCAGGTGTTTGACGGCCAGCCGGTACGCACGCAGTTCGTCTGCGCCTTCATCGGCGTAAGCGCCGGTCTGAGGCACGTTGAAGCCCAGGGTGACGGTGCCGCCCTTCGGCTCATTGACGAAAGCGTGGGCTTTGCTGGTTAGAATGGTCGGTGCAGCAGCAACAGCAGCGGTAGCCGCGGTAGCTTTCATAAAGCCGCGACGGGACAGGGTCCCGAACTTGTTTTTCTCATCGGACATGTTTGGAATTCCTCCAGTGTGAGGTGTCGTCTTGATTGACAACTAAATGGCCATACGTGGTCAGGGACGGCACCGTATTATCTCGGTTTGGTATTTACGACCCTGGCTAAACCATGGCCTGGAAAACCGTCATGAATCCACGGAGTGGACTATGGCAATCACACTGAAAAGCAACAATTAGACTTTAGTCGAATACCGTTGGTAACCGACCCCGACCATAATAGCCGTGAACTGAAAGGAAGCTTCACCCTAAAGGGTCCAATTGCGGTACCACCCTCGACACTTGACCTCATGACCACGCGCATCATTGTTGCCGACGATCACCCACTCTTCCGGGATGCCATCATCCACCTGTTGGAACGCAGTTTCGAGAAGGTGGATATCACCCAGGTGGAAAGCTTTGGTGCCTTGACCGAGGTGCTTTCGGACAAAAAACTCCCGAGCCTGGTGCTGCTGGATCTGAAGCTGAGCGACACCCAGGGCATGGACGGTCTGCTCTTTTTAAAGAAGCAATACCCCTCCCTGCCTGTACTGATCATCTCCGCCTATGACGACAGCGCCGTGGTACGGCTTGCAATGCAGTACGGCGCCAGCGGTTTCGTTCCCAAAAGCCTGGAGATGGACCGCATGGCTGAAGCGATTCACGCCGTACTCGACGGCGATATGTGGTTCCCCGAAGTATCCGACGATACCGGCACATCCGATACAAGCCCCGGTAGCGCCTTCGAAGAGTTGACCCCGGCTCAACTCAAAGTGCTGGCGTTATTGCGCGATGGCAAGCCAAGCAAGCAGATGGCGTCGATCATGTCGGTGACCGAATCAACCATCAAGGCGCATCTCACCGAGATTTTTCGCAAGCTCGGGGTCAAGAACCGTACCCAGGCAGTCCTTGCGGCAAAAGACCTCGACTTGCCTGAAGTCAATCTCGCGGATCACTCCTGAACTCGTTTCTCAAGGCGCCGCGTCCTGCTGGGCCTGGCGCCTGGCCAACATGGCCGTGTTGAGAATGGAGCGCAGCTTGGCAGGCTCAACCGGCTTGGCCAGGAACTGGTAACCAGCCTCAAGCGCAGCCTCCTCAACAGCAGGATCCTGCTCTGCGGTAATCAACACACCCAGGAACGGATTGACGCGATGGCTGCGGTACTCGTTCAACAGCTCCAGCCCGTTCAACTCATCATGCAGCTGGTAATCCATGAGTACGATCTCGTATTCAGACCCGGTTTCCACTTCCCGCCTGAACTCCTGTACCGTGCCAAGGCTGCAAACGTCCGCACCCCATCGCTCCAGCACGGTACGGGTGGCATTGAGAATATCGTGGTCATCATCTACGCAAAGAATACGAACACCCTCAAGCCAGCGGGTCTTGAAAGAACGTGCACCCACCGCTTTGGCCGGTATTTCCTGTACCTTGACGCGCGGCACGGTAACGCTGAACGTACTGCCTTCACCGATGCGCGAGCGCACCTGCAGCTGGTGACCAAGCAGCTCAGCCATGCGTTCGCTGATCGCCAAGCCCAGCCCCACACCCTCCGCGGAACGATCCAGTTGCTGAAACTCGTGGAAAATCGCTTCCAGTTTGTTGTTGGGAATCCCCCTGCCGGAGTCGCGCACTTCGATACGGATGGCATCCGGACCGGCACGACGACATAAAACAAGAATGCTGCCCTCGTCTGTGTAACGAATAGCGTTGGCCAGGAAGTTCTGCAAAATGCTGCGCAGCAGGTTGCGGTCAGAACGGGTACCGCATTCACTCTTGTGGATACGCAGGTTGAGACCCTTCTGCCTGGCCACGACGGAAAATTCGTTGTACAGGGCATCAAACATCTGCTGAATCGGGAAACGACTGATCTCCGGCTTCATGACCCCTGAGTCAAGCTTGGAGATGTCCAGCAGGGCGCGCAATAAAGATTCCGCGGTCGACAAAGCACCCAGGGCATTTCTGGCCAATCCCTCTTTCTCATCCCCGGAAAGATCTTCCAGCAATGCACCCAGGTAAAGTTTGGATGCACCCAGCGGCTGAGTCAGGTCGTGACTGGCGGCGGCCAGGAAGCGTGATTTGCTGCGCGTCGCCTCTTCCAACTGCTCGTTCAGCTCGGACAACATGGCCGTGCGCTCGCGTACCTTCGCTTCAAGCGTCTCGTTGTACGCAGCCAGTTCCCGCTCTGCCTGTTTGAGCGCAGTGATATCGGTGAAGGTCGTGATGAACCCACCATCCTGCATACGTGCACCCTGGGTCTGGATCACCTTGCCATCACGCCATTCACGCACATAGGTGTATGGCTTTCCATGCTTGAGGTAATCCAGGCGCTTGCGGACATTATCCTCGATCGACCCGAACGATGGCCCATAGCCACGGTTCACGTTGTAACGAATGACCTCCTCGACCGGCTTACCAACGTACAGAAAGTCCGCTGGAAAGCTGAACAACTCAAGATACAGCCGATTCCAGGCCAGCAATTTCAAATCGGCATCCACCACGCTGACCGCCTGGCCGATGTGATCAAGCGATGACTGCAGAATCTCGCGGTTGAACTGCAGCGCCTGCCCGGCGGTATCGAGCAGCTGGTAGATGTCCTCGGCGCTGTTGTCGCTGCCACGTATCGCGGTATGCACCAGGTGCTCTGCGGTCGCCGTGCCTATACTGCCGGCGAGCAGGTGCTGTGCATTGGTCAACATCTCGTCATTAACCAGGTCGCGTCCTATTTCATAACCGTGTTCTTCGAAGAACTGGCGGGCGCGTTCTTCGCCGGTAAAACGACTGCACAACTCAAACAGGTCAAGCACCCGCAGCTCATGTGCCACCCGGCCGCGCGGCGCTTCATGCAGGTCAACGTAGGCGCTCGCCTGCAGGCGGTCGGTAAAAGAGGGTTCTGCAGCAAGCGAAAAAAGCAAGTAGCCAAGTATGTTGCCAAGCAGGCTCCAAAACACACCGTGCGTCAGTGGATCGTCGAAATGGACGCCAAACAGGGCGTTCGCCGCCAACCAGTCGATACCCCAGATTCCCTGGCTGACAAAAGCAACGCCGATCCAATCCGAACTCGCCAAAGACGGCAGCAGCAGGGTGTAGGCCCAAACGATGAACCCAACACCAAGTCCAGCCAGGGCACCGTGACGATGCCCACGGCGCCAATACAAACCACCAACCACCGCCGGCAGAAACTGGATCGCGGCGGCAAACGACAACAGGCCAATGCTGTACAACGATTTTCCGCCGCCTGCGACCACATAGTATCCGTAGGCAAGCAACATCAGGCCCACGATGGTAAGACGCCGAATGAACAGCAAGCGCCGGTGCAGGCGAGCCCCCTGGTCCCGCGTGTAACGGACCATCAGCGGGAAGATCAAGTCGTTGGACACCATGGTGCTGAGTGCAAGGGTGGCCACGATGACCATGCCGGTAGCCGCAGAAAAACCGCCCAGGTAGGCCAGCATGGTCAACAGTTGCTGATCGTTCTGCATCGGCAGGAACAATACGAACAGGTCGGCATTGCCGGTCCACTCGGTCAGTTGCAAACCAGCGGTGGTAATCGGCAACACTGCGACACTGAACAACAGCAGGTAGAGTGGAAAACCCCAGCGCGCGGTTTTCAGCTCTCCGCCTCGGGCCTCGACCGCCAACACGTGAAACTGGCGCGGCAGACAGATAATGGCGGCTGCCGCGAGCAGGGTCTTGGTGAAAAAAGAAAGGTTGAATACCGATTCGCTGAACGGCACCAATGTCAACGAGAGCGGCGTCAGGTTGTCGGTATTGGCCGCCAGCTTGAAGATGATGTCCACCGCCAGGCCGGCGATTGCGAGAAATGCCGCCAGCTTGACCACCGACTCGAAACTGATCGCCTGCATCATGCCCCGGTGATGAGCAGTGGCATCGATGGTACGCGCGCCGAAAAGAATGCCAAACACCGCAAGAATCGCGGTCAGGGCAAGTGCAGTGTCAACACCATGCCCTGCGACCGCCTGCATGTGTGGGCCAACCGTGAGCGCATCGTAGGCACCCGCGATCGCCTTGATCTGCAACGATATGTAAGGGAGCGTGCCGATCAGTGCAATCAGCGAAACCAGCGCGGCGACCTGGTTGCTCTTGCCGTAACGCGTTGCGATGAAGTCCGCAATCGTCGTGGTCTTCTGACGCTTGCTCACGCTGACCAGCTTCTTCAGAAACGGGTAGAACAGCACAAAGACCAGGATCGGACCGAGATAGATGGAGAAAAACGACAGCCCACCCTGCGCCGCATTACCGACCGCGCCAAAGAAAGTCCAGGAGGTGCAATACACGGTCAAAGACAGTGTGTAGATCAACGGCTGGTAGCGGGAGATCTGACCCTCGGGCTGACTGTCGCCGCGATAGGCGATATAAAACAACACCGCCAGGTAAGCTGCGGTAGAAGCGATGATAATTTCGGTGCTGATCAAGAACCTGTTGTCTTTATTCGGGAAACCTTCGCCGCATCGTCCATAGCCCAACACGCCGCTGTCAAGCCCGGTACATGGCGGAGGGACAGTATGACCTGGCTCAAATGGACAAGGGAATCCAGCGCTTTGCCATTGGGCCCGCCTGTATTTTGAGTCGATATCAGGGTATAAACGCCTTCCATGACGTTTCAGGCCCACAATCACCCTCCCGTGCTGAGTGCCATGCGCACCTTCGGCAGGAACAATGTTATGCCCTGGCTCGTCTCGCTGGTTCTGATCGCACAGGCAATGATTCCATTGCAGAGCCACACCCGCCTGGCGGTGGATGAAAGTGGCATGGTGGTGGAAATCTGCACCCTGGATGGAGTTGTCGAGAAGACCGTTTCCACGCAGAGCGGCATTCCCACGCTCATTGACCATCCCTCTGATCCGGACAGCGATACCGACCCCACACCTGCCATGACTTTCTCCCAACTCATGGCAGAAGCGTTGCTGGCCCTCGATGCCGCACAACCTTCCTGGTTGGCATTGCAGGTCAGCGAACCCGCTCCCGCAGTAATAGGAACGCTGGTCAGACGCCCCCACCGTCTGGCGAGTATTCGCGCCCCACCCTCTCTCGTCTAAGTCCTAAAAGCTGTTCCTTGCCACCGAGCGCACCCGATCCGGTCAGCGCCGTTTTGTTTTGTGTGGCCGTTTCCAGACCGAACGAGAGAAAACATGTTTTTACCCGTCCGAGTGCACCTCTGCGTGCTCCCGCTTGCGCTCGTCGCAGGGCTATCCACTTCCCATGCCGCTCCGCCTGACACGGCCAGCGCCTCTGCCGCTGAGTCCGATCAGGCCGCCAGGGAAGATGCGCATGCACACCACGGGCATAGCATGCAGGACAATTGGACAGAACAACCCCTGCTGCGCAAAGCACGTAATGCCAATCGCCGCGTCAAACTGTTGCGTGTCGACGGCCTGGTCGCCTCACAGCTGACGGTACAACCACCGACCGAGGCAGGCGAGCCCACCCAGACAAAACAAATTCCCCTGACAGATGGCAAGGCCGGGGTACGCGTACTGGGCAAACTCCAGGGCGGCTGGTACCGCGTCAGCGCGCGCGCAGATGATCGAGAGAATCGAGCCAGCACCCTGGTTTACTTTGGCAACCCGGGACCGGCTCCCAGGGACATGCTCAAGGCATCCCTGCCCGGACTGGATATCTCCCCGGCCATCCTGCCGACCGAGCACCAACACTACCGCGCCGGCGAGACATGGCCCTTCATGGTGCGGATGTCCGGCGACCCTGTGGCCAACCAGTCGGTACGGCTCGAGACCAGCGCGGGTTCTGCTGAAACCTATATCAGCGATGCGGAAGGGGTGGTTCACGTCACGTTCCCTGACGACTTCCCACCGCCGGAACAACGGGAAAAAGCCATGGGCGGACACCATCACCGGTTCAGCCAGCAATTCGTGCTGAGCACGCACATCGAATCCGATCAGCACCTCGCGCAGAAGGCCAGCTTCAACTACGAATACCGCCCCGGCGCGTATGACCAGAAAAGCCTCTGGCTCGGCAGCGGGTTTGCACTACTCGGCATGCTTGCCGCCGTGCCGCTGGTGCGTCAACGCAAGACCAAGGAGTCAGGTAAATGAAATTTTGGCAAACCATCCCCTTGGGCCGTGTGCGTCTCGGCGTACAACTGTTCATGTTGGTGTTCCTGCTTTATGGCGGCTCGATACTCGGTCATTACCTGGCGGATCGGGTCTCCGGCGCATTACCGGCGCTGGCCTGCGCCTATGACGGCGAGACGGCCGACCATTGCGTGCTGGTTCCGATGCAGCACCAGATCCATCATCAGGTTGGCGAGGGGCTGGTGAGAATGCAGGAATTCGCCGTGAAAATGGTGATCCCCTTGTTCTTCACGCTGCTGACCTTCTTCACGATGTTCGTGGTATTAAACAAGGCATTTTGCGGCTGGATCTGCCCCCTCGGCACCGTGCAGGAGCTGATTTACCGCCTGGGCCGATGGCTGGGTAGACCGGTCAAGCGCCTGATGCCCGGCAAGGTCGAGAAGGTCCGTCCGGCGAAGTGGTTGATGCTGGTGGGACTCGTATTTGCACTGCCCCTGGCAACCGGTCTGGGCGTAGCACCACATGCCGCTGGCGATGCCTTTTGCGAGGTCTGCCCTTCACGCGTCCTTACCACCCTGGCAACGGGCGAAGCGGAAGAACTGGCGGTAAACACCAGCGGCTGGGCCGACCTGGCACTCGGTGCGATACGTTCCTTCCTGTTCGGCTTCATCATCATCGCAGCGCTCGCAGTACGCCAACCCTTCTGTCGCATATGCCCGATGCTCGCTCTGCATGCGACCTTCCGCCGCCTAGCATTGACCCGCCTGACCAAGAAGCCACATGCGAAATGCGAGAAGTGCGGGATCTGCCACAAGGCCTGCCCGATGGACATACACGAGATCTGGAAGAAAGACGGCAGCAAGGCCTTCCACGAGGACTGCATCCTGTGCGGTCGTTGCGCTGAGTATTGCCCGGACGACGGTGTGATTGCGATCAAGTTTGGGCCGTTGGCGGTGTTCGAGTCCTCGCGCAATTACTACAAGGCCCGAGTCAAGACAGAGAAGCCCGACGGCTCCCGCGCAAAGCGCCGCGCGCCCAGGCGGGAGGGATCGTCATGACCCCGATCGAATTGATCGAACCGGCTATGCCAGCAAGCACTGCCGACTTCGGCTGGCTATCGGCCTGGCTGCTTGGCCTGTCGGTCGGGCTGACTACCTGCACCGCGGTGTGCCTGCCCTACCTCGGCACCTGGGCACTGGGACGAGGCCAAGGTGGACGCGCCGCCACCTGGGATACCGCGGCTTTTGCCGGCGGCAAGGTCGTTGCCTACGCTGTGCTCGGCGCCACCGCCGGGCTGCTCGGCGCAAAGCTACTGGGTTTTCTTGAAGGCAGCATCGGTCACTGGCTGATCGGACTGACCGCCATTGGGGCCGGGGCCTGGTTGTTGCTGCCGCGTGCGCCGCATCGTCGTTGTGGCATGTCACGCGGCGAACGCACCTCGCCATTCATGATGGGTTTCGCCCTCAGCTTCACTCCCTGCGCCCCACTGGCTGCGCTGCTGGCAGCCAGCGCAGGCGCGGGCGACGTGTTGCAAGGCGGCGTGTATGGCCTGCTGTTCGGGCTGGGTGCTGCACTAACCCCGCTATTCATCGTGATCCCACTGCTCGGCAGCTTCGGTCGCAAGCTGCAGGGTGAGCGCCCCTGGCTTGGCCCCTGGCTACTGCGTGCCGGCGGCATGGTGCTGGTACTGATCGGCGTAAGCCGTCTGCCCTATTAAACACACCAGCGAGGAAAACGATATGGAATGGCTGAAACTTTACCTCGACCACATGGTTTTCGGCGTACTCGGCTTGATGAGTTTCATCGCCCTGGCCTTCGCCATCGAACGCTGGATCTACCTGCGTAATGTCGACATCGGCGTTTACAAAGACCAGCACAATCTCAATGTCGATTTGACCCGACATATGACGGCAATCGCCTCGGTTGCGGCAAATGCGCCTTACGTTGGCCTGCTGGGGACAGTGCTCGGCATTCTCATCACCTTCCACGACCTCGGCAGCGGCAGCGATCTGTCTGCGCGCAACATCATGCTGGGCCTGGCCTTGGCATTGAAAGCCACCGCAGCAGGCCTCGTGGTGGCGATCCCCGCAATGCTGTTCTACAACGGCCTGCTACGCAAAGTGGACGTGTTGCTGGCACGCTGGCAGGGAGCCCGGACATGAGGCGTTTCGACCAGATCAACGTCATCCCCTTCATCGACATCATGCTGGTATTGCTGGCTATCGTGTTGACCACGGCCAGCTTTATAGCCCAGGGCAAGATTCCACTGGACCTGCCGGTCGCAGAGTCGTCTGCCCCGTTAGAGCAAATCGAGCGTTCGCTGGAAATCTCGGTCGACAAGGACGGCATCATTCATCTGGACGGTACAGCCATTCACCGACACGCGCTGGACCGACGCCTGTCGGCATTGCCTGAGGACACCAGCCTGGTATTGCGCGTGGATGCAGCCACCCGCTTCGATGCCTTCGTGTTCGTGGTGGACGGTTTGAAAAAGCACCACCTCAATCGCTTGACCATCGTCACCCGACAAGCAAAGTGATCCGTGTTTCCCGTCATATCGGTTTCAGCGTCTCCATGCTGGTGCATGGCGGTTTGCTGCTGGGCTTCATTGCCTGGCAACAGGCCAATCAAGTCGGCCTGATTCCGGGTGTCGAAGTACCTGTGCAACTCTCGATGTTCGCAGAACCCGAGCACGTTCAACACGTCACTGAAAGCCCAACAGCGCCACCGGAACCGTCCACCGTACCCGAGCCAAAACCCGAGCCAAAACCCGAGCCAAAGCCCGAGCCAAAGCCCGA
>Ga0180436_10006058_pt1 | contig 10570 bp, 6 predicted proteins | sample SS_ome_2_FD_132434 | JGI IMG/M metagenome (GOLD analysis project Ga0180436, IMG submission 132434) | Hypersaline lake sediment archaeal communities from the Salton Sea, California, USA - SS_3_S_2 metaG | ecosystem: Environmental > Aquatic > Non-marine Saline and Alkaline > Hypersaline > Sediment...
GTGAACGTAACCACCAGCCAACCTTGCCACTGCCGATAAATGAGAAGAATCCGACCCGTTCGTCCGTAACCAGTCGGGACGCAGTTTCGTTGTCAACGGTGAGCAAGGCCTGTGCCCACTGCTTGGGCAGGCCGGCCTCGCGAAGAATCTGTACAAGGCGCATGCAGGACAACGGGGTGTCCGGTGCAGGCTTCACAATCACCGGGCAACCGGCTGCGACTGCAGGGCCGACCTGGTGCACGATCAGGTTGAACGGGTGGTTGAAGGCGCTGACTGCGACTACCACGCCGATCGGTTCATGTCGGGTGAAAGCCACGCGCCCCGCCGAGGCTGCTGTCAGCCCCATCGGGATCTCCTCGCCGGCCGAGGTCCTTAGTGCCTCGACACATAACGCCATCCCATCAATGGCGCGCGCCACCTCGACCTTGGAGTCCATCAAGGGCTTGCCGCCTTCGCGGGCAGCTTCGAGCGCCAACTCGTCCGCACGTTCCAGCATGATGGCCTTGGCTTTCTCGAGAATCGCGACGCGCTGATGAGGTTTTAGCCAGTTGCCGCGGTCGAGGTACGCAGCATGCGCTGTGGCGAGCGCCTGTTCCACGCCGGCCTGGTCAATGGTATCGATGGTTGCAATAGCGGACTGGTCGAAAGGGGTGGTGACTTCCAGCCTGCCCGCAGCTTCAACTTCCTCGGCCAACAGGTGAACAAAGTGTGGCAGTGCACTCATCAAGTGGTTCTCAGGTTGTAGGCGAAATTCGTGATCAAACTATAGTCCAACTCCGGGCTCCGCTATCTTGTGGAGGCTTGCTAGTGTTGCCGATCGCGAACCAGGTGGCTGCGGGTCATGAACATGCGGTACAGCAGGGGAATCACGATCAGGGTCAGGACGGTGGAAAAAGCCAGTCCCCAGACGATGGCGGTGGCGACCGGACCCCAGATCAACGATTTGCCGCCCAGGCCGGTGGCCAGAGAGAACAGGCCCGCGATGGTGGTTAACGAGGTGATCAGGATCGGGATGACGCGGCGACGCGCGGCATACAGAGTCGCATGCAGCACGCTCATGCCATTGCGCAGTCGCTGGTTGCCCGCCGAAATCAAAACGATCGCAGCATTGACCGCAATCCCCGCGAGCGCGACGACGCCGTACAGGGTATACAGGCTGAGCGGGTTGTTGGATACGAGCAGGCCGAAAGTGACACCGGTAAAGGCCATCAAGACAGTGGACAGGATCATCAACGGCTGGAAGTAACTGCGGAACTGGGTGCCAAGTATCGCAAACATCACCCCGAGACCGGCCACGAACAGCAGCACCATGCTGTCGATGCTTTCCTGGAGCTCATCGAGTTCACCTTCCGCCGCAAGGTTGATATTTGGGTACTTTGCCTGAACTTTGGACCAACGTTCGGCGACCATTTCATTGGCTGTCTTGGTGTCCAGGTTGCATAGCGTCCAGTCAGGTAGTTCACCCATTAACCGGGGAAGCTGACAATCGGCAAAGGTCGCGGTTGGTTTGTCCTTTTCCAGATCGGCCTGAACGGTGATGGCGCGGCGGAAGTTATGGTGCCGGATGTTGCCCAGCCCGGGTTCCCGTGTCTCTATCACCAGGGTGTTGAGCGCCACACTGCCGCCTCCGGGCACCGGCATCTGGAAGTCGAGAAGCTGGGATATATCGCTGAGGTTACGGCGTGGCCCCTGTACACGGACTTCGAGTTTTTCACCATCGTCACGCATGTCGGAAACCACCAGGCCGTCGACCAGCAGCTGCAGGGTGCGGTTGATCTCCAGCGGATTGAGGCCTGCACGATTGATTGCATCGGCATCCAGTTTCAATACCAGCTCGTTGCGCCCCTTGGCGGCATCATCGTCGATATCGATCACGCCAGGCATGTCTGCAAGGATGCCTCTAACTTCGTCCGCTGCGGCGCGGATCTCTGCATAGTCATCGCCACGCACCTTGATATCGATCGCCTTGCCGGCAGGGGGACCACCTGCGAGACGCAGGAACGAGATCTGCAACGGGCCAGGTGTCGCAGTCACGTCTGGCCGCATGTCCTCGATCATTTCCTGCACGGTGCGCAGTACGGGGCTCTTGGGGTTCAGGCCTACCATGATCTGTCCCAGGTGATCACCCAGGCGTGGTGCTGTCTCGGTAAACATGTTCCCCGAGTAGCTGATAATGGCGCGGGCCTCGCCATCGCGGATATGCTCGCGGACCTTGTGCTCGATTTCCTTGACCTTCGCGAGGGTGCCCTCGAGAGGCGTTTCCGGGGGCATCTCCACGTTCACGTAAAAGAGACGGATCGTGTCAGCAGCGAAGAAATCGACTTTTACTGCTTCCATCGCGACTACCACGATGGCACTGAAAAACAACGCAATTACCGTGACCAGTGTGAGTACGCGGTAGCGCAGGGCCTTAACCAGCAGGCGTACGTAACGGATCTGGATCCAGTGGGTGAACCGTGCCCGCTTGATTTGCAGTTTCGAAGGTTTCCTGAAATTGACTTTCGCGGCTATGACATGGGCCGGCAGCATCCAGAATGATTCGACCAGTGAAAGTGCGAGGCCAGTGACGACCACCATGGGCACGACTTTCATGAAGTCGCCAAGGATGCCCGGCAAGAGGATCAGGGGCCCGAACGCGGCCATGGTTGTCAGTACCGCCGCGGTGACAGGCGCGGCTACTTCGCGCAATGCATCCAGCGAAGCGTTCATCGCATCCATGCCGCGTTGCAGGCGGTAGTAGATACCCTCCACGACGACCACAGCATCGTCGACCAGCATACCCAGCACGATGACGACGCCGAGCAGGACCATCACGTTGAGCGTCTCACCGCTGCTTGAAAGAATCCAGAAGGTGCCGGCAAGAATGAACGGTATGCCGATAGCCGTCAGCATGGCAATGCGTGAGCCGAGAAACAGCCACGCCACCAGCAGCACCAGTAACAACCCGATCAGGGCATTGTTCTGCATCAGCGAGATCGCGTTGCGTGTCATCACGGTCTGGTCATCGATCAACACCAGGTCCACGCCAGTGCCTTCCGCAAAGGTGTTGCGGTTCTCCTGGTAGGCCTGCACGCGTTCAACCAACTCGAGGGTGTTGGCGTCGGCCTGTTTCATCACAGCCAACAGCACGGCGGGTCGGCCCTCGTAGCTGGTAAGCTGCGAGGGCTTGTCACGGGCACGCTCGACCCTTGCCACCTGGCCAAGCGTGACTTCGCCTTCGGCACCGACCACCGGGCGCGACGCCAGGTAGCCGGGGTCTGCATTCGATCCGACCAGCCTGACCAGCCAGTTCTGTTCGCCCAGGCGCACGTCGCCGGCAGCGATGTCCTGGAAGAACGCGGTCACGGTATCGGCGATCTGTCCCGGTGTGAGGCGCAAGTTCTCCAACACCGCGGGTTCAAAGGTGACCTTGAGCTCCGGGTTGGGGAGTCCGACCGGGTCGACCCGGTCCACGCCGCTCAGGCGTTCCAGGTCCTTTTCGATATTGCGTGCCTGGATGCGCAGGTTTTCATCCATGGCCTGTCCGACCACGGCAACGGTGGCGGAGGGAAAGGCGTTGGCGCTGGTGATCTCGAGGATTTCCGGGTCCTCGGCCGCGTCCGGCAGTTCCTGTTCCTTGTTCTGGATCTCGCGGCGCAGGTCGGAAACCCGCTTGTCGAATATGCGTTGGTCGATGTCCTGGAAGCGCACCAGGATGCTCGATACGCTCTCGCGAGAATTGGAAGACATGAACTTGATGTCCTGGACCTTCTCCAAGGCATCCTCGATCGGGTCAGTGACTTTCTTCTCAACGTCCAGCGCGCTGGCACCTGGCAACACCGTGGTGATCACGATCCAGTTGAAGTTGATGGTCGGGTCCTGCTGGCGGGGCAGTTGCAGGTAGGAGAGCACCCCGAGGACCAGAACCAGCAGGAACGTCAGGTTTGCCAGCACATGGTTGCTGTAAAGCCTGCGCAGGAGATTTTTCATGCGCCGCCGTTCCCGTGGCCTTGCGACAGGATTTGGTCACCGTGGTTGAGACGCTGGCGCCCCTCGGTGATCAGCAGTTCATCGTCATCCAGGGCAATGTTCGCGGCCTGGCCCTCGCGTGCCCCGGGAATCGCGACGAATTCCGCGGTGTTTTCACGTGCCAGGAAGATGCCGAGCTGATCGCCACGGCGCACCAGGAAGTGTGCGGGCAGCTGGCGAGCCGTGCTACTCCAGTGCAGGCGTCCGGCAGCGCCGACCGGGGCGCTTTTTCCGGTAAAGACCAGGCGGGCCTCACGGGTCCGGGTACGTTCATCGATCAGGGGTGGGAGAACGCGCAATCGCAGCGGGTAGTCGGCTCCCTGGTAGCGGAAAACCGGTTTTTCCGTGTCGGCCAGGGACTCCGCCTGGTTTGCGCGCAATTCTGCGCTGACCTCCAGTTGCGAGAGTTGGACCAATTCCAGCAACGGCGTGCCGGGAGTTGCAAGGCTGCCCTCGCTACCCAGGCGTTTGCTGATCAATGCATCGAATGGCGCGCTGATACGGCAACGTTGCACATCGAATCCTGCCAGTTCCCTTTGTGCCAACTGGGTGGCTAGGTCTGCACGGGCGATAGCCAGTTCCGTACGACGCTGTTCTAGGAATTCCTCGGTGATGCTGCTTTTCTGCTTAAGGCCTTCGGCGCGTTTCAACTGTGCGACCGAGAACTGGGTTTGCACGCGCGCGCGCTGTACCGCTGCCAATGCAGTTCTTTCCTTTTGTTCATGAACCTCACATTCCAATTCCACAAGAACCTGACCGGCCTCGGCAGTCTCTCCCACGCGAATTGGCATGTGCAGAATACGGCCGGTGACCTCCGCGGTCAGTTGCGGGCGATTGAATGGCTTTACGGTAGCTGGGGCACTGTACGCCATTGGTGACAGCAGGTTGCCCAAAGTCTCTGTGCGTACCGGAACCGGTTCGGCTGACGACATCCCACTGAACATGGCGGCAAGCAGGGCAGGCAGCGAAATAAGACGTATATTCGGCATGGATCAATTCCTTTGAGATTCCGCAACTGAAACAGGTGGGTAGCGTGCTGCGTGAGTGAGGCCCTTATCTCTTCTGCTGATGGTGGTGGGAACTGGCGCCGTTATCGAGGTGAACATCGTGGCGCAACAAACAGGCGTAATCAAGTTTCCCGGTGTACTTGCCCCGGCCCTTCTTTCTCAGCGTCTCCGGCGCGGATTGGTGCTGCGTCCGGACCTATTCCGTTTAGCATGAGGTGACCTGCTATTACGTCGGGTATCTTTTGATTCGACGCCCGTGTGCTTGGTGCGGAAGGTGGGTGGTTTTTCGCCGCGCCGAACGCCTTCCGGTTGCCCGCCGGTTCCTTGCGGCTGCCAGCGTGGTACCAGGTGCTTCTTGCCGTTGCCGATCAGGTCCGCTCGTCCCATGTTCTGCAGGGCCTCGCGCAGGATCGGCCAGTTCTCCGGATCGTGGTAGCGAAGGAAGGCCTTGTGCAGGCGGCGCTGGCGACGCCCCTTGGGTGAGAAGACCTTCTCGGAGCCACGCGTAATCTTCTTCAAAGGATTGCGTCCCGAATGCCACATCGCGGTGGCCAGAGCCATCGGTGAGGGCAGGAAGGCCTGAACCTGGTCAGCGCGGAAGCCGTTCTTCTTCAGCCACAGTGCCAGGTTGAGCATGTCTTCATCGCTGGTGCCCGGGTGCGCAGCGATGAAGTAGGGGATCAGGTACTGTTCCTTGCCGGCCTCTTTTGAGTACTTGTCGAACATCGCCTTGAAGCGATCGTAGGTCCCCATGCCCGGCTTCATCATCTTCGACAGTGGCCCGCTCTCGGTGTGTTCCGGGGCAATCTTCAGGTAGCCGCCGACATGGTGGGTCACCAGTTCCTTCACGTACTCCGGTGTCTCCACCGCGATGTCGTAGCGCAGGCCGGAGGCGATGAAGACGCGCTTGATCCCGGGTAGGGCACGCGCCTTGCGGTACAGCTTCACCAGCGGTATCTGGTTGGTGTCGAGATTTTTGCAGATGCCGGGGTAAACGCACGACAGGCGGCGGCAGGAAGATTCGATCTTCGGGTCCTTGCAGTGCAGGCGCCACATGTTGGCGGTCGGTCCGCCGAGGTCAGAGATGATCCCGGTGAAGCCGGGCGTCATGTCGCGGATGTTTTCGATCTCCTTGAGGATCGATTGTTCGGAGCGGTTCTGGATGATGCGCCCCTCGTGCTCGGTGATCGAACAGAAACTGCAGCCGCCGAAGCAGCCGCGCATGATGTTCACCGAGAAGCGGATCATCTCGTAAGCAGGGATGCGTGCATCGCCGTAGGCCGGATGCGGAACGCGCTGGTATGGAAGTTCGAAGACCTTGTCCATCTCCGGGGTGCGCAGTGGCACAGGCGGTGGGTTGATCCACACCTGGCGGTTGCCATGCCGTTGCACCAGGGCGCGGGCGTTACCCGGGTTGGATTCGAGGTGAAGGATGCGCGAGGCGTGGGCATAAAGTACCGGGTCGTCGCGGACCTGTTCGAAGGCCGGGATGCGCACAACGGTCCTACTGCGATCCATACCCTTGGGGCGACGCTGAAACCTGAGCACCTGCACGCTTCCATCGGCCTGGTCGTCTGCAGGCTCCTGCAAGGCCGGGTTGGCGCGGGTGGTGTCCACGTAGGGGTCTGGGTGCGGGTCCACTTGTCCCGGCTCATCGATTTCGGACGAGTCGATCTCGCTCCAGCCCTCGGGTACTTGCTTGATGGCGAAGGCGCTGCCGCGCAGGTCACGGACCTGGTCGATGGGTTCGCCTGCCGCGAGGCGATGGCTCAGCTCGACGATGGCGCGTTCGGCATTGCCGAACAGCAGGATGTCTGCCTTGGCATCGAGCAGGATGGAACGACGGATCTTTTCCTGCCAGTAGTCGAAGTGAGCGATGCGCCGCAGGCTGGCCTCGATGCCGCCGATCACCACCGGCACGTTCTTATAGGCTTCGCGGCAACGCTGCGAGTACACGATTACCGCACGGTCGGGGCGTTTGCCGCCTTCATTGTCCGGTGTGTAGGCATCGTCCGAACGCATGCGCCGCTCGGCCGTGTAGCGGTTGACCATCGAGTCCATGTTGCCGCTGGTAACGCCGAAGTACAGGTTGGGCCGGCCGAGCCGCATGAAGTCGGCGGGCGAGTTCCAGTCCGGCTGCGCGATGATGCCGACGCGGAAGCCCTGTGCCTCGAGTACGCGCCCGATCACTGCCATGCCGAAGCTGGGATGGTCCACGTAGGCGTCGCCGGTGACGATGATGATGTCACACGAATCCCAGCCGAGTTGATCCATTTCCTCCCGCGACATGGGGAGGAAGGGGGCCGGGCCGAACTTGTGGGCCCAGTGGCGACGGTAGCTGAAAAGCTCCTTTGCGTGGGTTTGCTGTGCGGGGTTGGACACGGTGCCGGGCGCTGTCGAAATATGGCCCTCTAGTCTAGCATCGGCCCGCCAGACAAAGACGCCTCGCTGGGTGAGGTGATTGGACGTTTCGCTTGGTGGTTACTACCGACGGACGGCGCGTCCGTATCAGGCTGACTCGGCCTCCGGGTAAGCAGCGGGCTCAATGGCATCGATGGTGGCGGCAACGTCGTAGCGTTGATCGTCGCTCAAATTGCAACGCAAAACCGTGATCTGTGCCTGCATGGGCGGGGTGATGTCGTTTGTAGGGGTTACGGTGACTTCGTATTTCGAGCCCTCGTCCAGCTGATGGTCGATGAAGAAACGCATCCCGGCGGCGCTGAGGTCTTCCAGTATTACGGTTTCAGAGCTTTTGTTGCCCTTATGGTGAAGCTGGATCTCGCAGCCCATGGCCATACGAAAATGGTCGCGTTTTTCCGTGTAATCCTCCACTTCGGTTTTTCTCCTCGCGTATGCGGCCTTACGCCGTCGGCGCAGGCTCAGAACTTGTAGACCACTACTGTTCGTGTAGCCTAGCCGAACCGCTCCATGGTGGTGCGAATTAAAGGTTTCAACTTCAGGAAACAAGATGATGGTAAACAGATATTTGCTGGTGGCTATGGTTATCGGTGCAACCGCCGGTTGTACCCAGGAGACGCAGAACAAGTTCGGCCGCACCATTCAGAACTGGACCGGTACCAATGGCGTGTTGGAGGTTTACGCGGGCGACAAACTGGTGCGGCGCTTTATCGAAATCGACAAGCTGTCGACTGCCGTGGCAACCCAGGGCAGTTCCCAGCGTCCCTACCGTTTCGGCTACGGCGTGTTCGACGAAAACCTGAACATGCACCGGGACCCTGGTGAGAACAAGGTATATTTCGAGTTCAGTGATTACTCGACTTCCTACGTCTTCTTCGAGCATCCGCATAAGTAGCCGGCGTAGACTGAACTTGAACTGGAAACATTGGTCTCACTGTGCGTTGGCGCTCGAAATCCCCTGAGCGCCGCGTGGTCAGTACGCGTATAATCCCGCGCCCCCTGCTGTGTTTTCGGCCTGTTTGGCCGCTTTTCCCGTTTTCGAGATCCACAGCCCCAACCGAGTTAGGCTGTGAATATGTCAGAAAATGAACCCCAAACCAGTTTTGCCGACCTGAATCTACCAGAGCCGCTGGCCCGCGCGGTAGCGGAGGCCGGCTACGAAACCCCGTCGCCGATCCAGGCCGAGTGCATTCCAAAACTTCTGGAAGGGCATGACCTGCTAGGCCAGGCGCAGACCGGCACCGGCAAGACCGCTGCTTTCGCGCTGCCGTTGCTGGCGCGGGTCGATATGAAACGGCGCGTGCCGCAGTTGCTGGTGTTGGCGCCTACCCGTGAGTTGGCAATCCAGGTCGCCGAGGCGATGCAGGCCTATGCGCACCACCTTGATGATTTTCACGTGCTGCCCATCTATGGTGGGCAGAGCTACACGATTCAGCTGCGCCACTTGGCACGCGGTGTGCAGGTGGTAGTCGGTACCCCGGGGCGGGTCATGGACCACATGCGTCGCGGCACGTTGAAGCTGGATAAGCTGCAGGCACTGGTACTCGACGAGGCCGACGAGATGTTGCGCATGGGCTTCATCGATGACGTCAACTGGATCCTTGAGCATACCCCGGATGAGCGCCAGATCGCGCTGTTCTCCGCGACCATGCCGAAAGAGATCCGCAAGGTTGCTGATGAGCACCTGAATGAGCCACAGGTGGTCAAGATCAAGTCCAAGACCACCACCGCGGCAACCATCCGTCAGCGCTTCTGGGTAGCCAGCGGGCTGCACAAGCTCGACGCCCTGACCCGTGTGCTCGAAACAGAGCCGTTCGACGCCGTGCTGATCTTCGTGCGTACCAAGACCGCTACCGTGGAGTTGGCGGAGAAACTGGCAGCGCGCGGATTTTCCGCCGAGGCGCTCAACGGCGACATCGCGCAGGCGCAACGCGAAAAGATTGTTGACCGTTTGAAGGATGGGCGTGTCGAGGTGTTGATCGCCACCGACGTGGTGGCACGTGGCCTGGACGTGCCGCGTATCAGCCATGTGGTCAACTACGATATTCCCTACGACACCGAGTCCTACGTACACCGTATCGGTCGTACCGGGCGTGCCGGTCGTGAGGGGGATGCAATCCTTTTCGTGGCGCCGCGCGAGCGCCGTATGCTCAAGGCTATCGAGCGTGCAACCGGGCAATCGATCGAGTCGATGGAGATGCCCTCGGTCAGTGATATCAACGTGGTGCGGGTTGAGAAGTTCAAGCAACGCATTCTCGATGCTCTGGGGCAGGAAAAAGACCTGAGCCTGTTTTACCAGATGATCAAGCAGATCGAGGCAGAACAGGATGTGGATCCGTTACAGATCTCGGCGGCCCTGGCCTGTATGGTGCAAGGCGATGTGCCCTTGCTCCTGAAGGAAAGCGCGAAGCCGAAGCGAGAGAAACGTGATCGTTTTGAAGACGATGCCGAGCACAAACCCCGCAAGCGTAAAGAACGGACTTTTGACAAGGAACTGGAAACAGAGCCCAAGCCGCTGAAGGATCATCCTGAGGTTGAAATGGAGCGTTACCGCATTGAGGTTGGATACGACCACGGGGTCAAGCCGGGCAATATCGTCGGTGCCATTGCCAACGAGGCGGAACTGGAGAGCCAATACATCGGCCATATCGAAATCTTCGACGATTTCAGTACCGTGGACCTGCCGGCCGGCATGCCGAAAGAAACTTTTGGCCATTTGAAGAAGGCGTGGGTTTGCCGGCGCCAGTTGCAGATTGCCCGCTTGGGCGAGAATCCCGGCGGCGATTCCAAAAGACCCAAAAAGCCCAAGCGCACCAAAAAGTCCGAGGCTGGCGCACACAAGGGCAAGCGAAAGTCGCCCGGCAAGCGCAAATAAAAAAGCCCCCTAAGCGGGGGCGAGAAGCTATCGTTTAATGCGGCGCAGGGTTCGTTCGCTCCAGAAACGCGAGTCTTTGTCCGAATTGAAGGCGATCACCGACTGCGGAATAACCGCCCAGCTTTCACGCCCTGTGGTCAGGTCGATGCCGTACCAGGACTTCCAGAACAGTGCGCGCTTGTCTTCGACGTTGCTTTCGGCCACGCGGCCCCAGTCACGGTCGATGATTTTGATCATTTCGCCGTCTTTAAAGTACACGGTA
>Ga0180436_10006059_pt1 | contig 10570 bp, 12 predicted proteins | sample SS_ome_2_FD_132434 | JGI IMG/M metagenome (GOLD analysis project Ga0180436, IMG submission 132434) | Hypersaline lake sediment archaeal communities from the Salton Sea, California, USA - SS_3_S_2 metaG | ecosystem: Environmental > Aquatic > Non-marine Saline and Alkaline > Hypersaline >...
GAAAATTACTATGAACAACAATATGAAGGCAGATAAAAACCGGGTATAAATCTGCTTCATGTGCTCCGATACTGAAAAAGCCATTCTTTTTGAATGGCTTTTTCAGTATCAAGATAAAAAGAAATCATACGGTCAGAATCTCTTTCTCTTTTTTACTGATTATTTCATCAACTTTCTTATTGTATTTATTGGTGAGATCCTGAACCTCCTGAATGGCATCTTTTTCCAGATCTTCAGAAAGGCCTTCCTTCAATAATTTTTTAAGAAGATCATTTGCGTCTTTGCGTGCAGAACGTAAACTGATTTTAGCTGCCTCTCCCAATTGACTGGCTTCCCGGACTAATTCACGGCGTCGTTCTTCGGTCAATACAGGAACATTTACGCGAACAATTTCACCGTTATTATCAGGATTAAAACCCAAATTGGCATTAATTATGGCCTTCTCAATAGGAGCAATCATTGCTTTCTCCCAGGGTTGAATGGCAATTGTACGAGCGTCAGGAGTATTCACATTAGCAACCTGAGCAAGTGGTGTTAGCGATCCATAATATTCAACCATCACACCATCAAGCATTTTAGGGTTTGCTTTTCCTGCACGAACATGTCCCAATTCTTTATCCAAATGCTTAATTGCATGATTCATGCGCTCAATAACGTCCTCTATTATTAAAGAAACTTCTTCGTTCATAACCTGATTTTTTTATTTGAATGATGTTAAATGCAAATTTACTAAAAAACTATGACATAAATTCAGAGCAACCAGCAGCCTAAAAAACAGAATTAGTTGTGAACGAGGGTCCCAATAGATTCACCCTTAACAACTTTAAGCAGGTTTCCTTTGGTATCCATATTAAAAACCACAATCGGAAGATTATTCTCTTTACACATAGTGGTGGCCGTTAAATCCATAATACGAAGGCCCTTATGATAAATATCATCGTACGAGATGGAGGTAAACTTTACTGCAGCAGGATCTTTTTCGGGGTCAGCCGAGTAAATGCCGTCAACGCGAGTTCCCTTAAACATTACATCGGCTTCAATTTCAATCCCTCGAAGCGATGATCCGGTATCCGTTGTAAAATACGGATTACCCGTTCCTGCTGAAAAGATTGCCACTTCCCCATTTTCTAGGGTTTCAATGGCCTTATCTTTTGAATAGAACTCTCCGACCGGTTCCATACGAATGGCAGTCAGCACTTTGGATTTCGCTCCGATATTTTTCAAAGCTGAAGAGAGTGCCAGGCTGTTGACAACCGTAGCCAGCATTCCCATCTGATCGCCTTTTACACGGTCAAAACCATTGGAAGCCCCACTTAATCCCCGGAAAATATTCCCACCCCCAATTACAATTCCTACCTGTACGCCAAGATCAACAATCTCTTTAATCTGTTCCGCATAATCAGACAAACGATCCTGGTCAATCCCATACTGCTGCTCTCCCATTAAGGATTCACCGCTTAGCTTTAACAGTATTCTTTTATATTTTACCATAATGATTTTTATTTTTTTGCTAAATTAATAATTTGCCTCATGAGAAACATCGATGTTTTGATTTTTATTCCCATTTGTTTTTTAAAATTTAAACATGGATAATTCAATCCTATCAGGTAAACAACATGGGAAATGTAACCTGAAGAGCCGATATCAAGGTAAAAAAATCATTTATGAAGAGATTGCGAACCTTGATTCTTTCAACCGGTACAGACTCATTCCTGAAAAGAGGGGGGTACAAAAAAAAAAGCCCTCCCAAAGGAGAGCTTTTCATATCTATCGAAAATAAAAGACTATGCATTCAAAGTAAAACGCTTAAAACCTGTTACTGCAAGACTTTTGTCAGTTTGTGACAAATAGTCGCGAACAGAGATCTTTCCGTCTTTAACAAAAGTCTGATTCAACAAAGTATTATCTTTGAAGAATTTGTTCAAGGCACCCTGAGCAATTTTGTCAAGCATTGCTTCCGGTTTACCTTCAGCACGATATTTTTCTTTCGCAATTTTCAACTCCTGATCAACAACTTCCTGTGGACAGTCGCTCTTATCGAGAGCTACAGGAGCCATAGCAGCCACCTGCATTGCTACATCACGTCCCACCTGAACATCAGTATCTTTATTGAAACCAACCAAAGTAGCTAATTTGTTCCCCGGGTGAATATAAGGAACAACGTTTTCATCGCAGATGCAAGCATAGTGAGAAAGATCAATTTTCTCTCCGATAACACCTGTTTGTTCTGTTATGTGCTCGATTACCGAACGGCCGTCTAATTCAGCGGCTTTTAATGCTTTGATATCAGCTACTTTATTTTCGATTGCTAAATCAAGAATTTTTTCCGCAAATGATACAAAACCTTCGTTTTTAGCAACGAAATCAGTTTCGCAATTTACGACTACCAAAGCACCGAATTTTCCATCAGCAGAAGCTTTGGAAAGAACAACACCTTCAGAAGCTTCACGATCGGCACGTTTATTTGCAATTGCTTTCCCCTTTTCACGAATAATTTCAACTGCACGGTTGAAATCACCTTCGGCATCGGCTAAGGCCTTTTTACAATCCATCATACCGGCACCAGTTGCTTTTCGCAACTTCATTACGTCAGCTGCACTTATAGCCATTTTTTGTCTCTTTAAAGGTTGTAGAAATTTTTATTCTTCTCCTGCTTTGTCATCTTCTTTAGCAGGTGCTTCTGCCGGAGCTTCCTCTTTTTTGGCAGCAGCAGTTTTTGCTCCTTCTTTATCGGTTTTACGCTGAGCTGCTTTATCAGAAGATTCTTTATCTTTTTCTGCTTTGCGCTCAGTTAAACCTTCTTTGATGGCATTACACATCTCCCCTACAATAAGGTCAATCGACTGAGAAGCATCATCGTTGGCAGGAATTACGAAATCAATGCCTTCCGGATTTGAGTTGGTATCCACCATTGCAAAAACAGGAATATTTAACCGTTGTGCTTCGCGCACAGCGATTTTCTCTTTCATTACGTCAACGACAAACATCGCAGCAGGAAGACGGGTAAGATCAGCAATTGATCCTAATACTTTCTCCAATTTCGCACGCTGACGGGTAATTTGTAATCTCTCGCGTTTTGATAAACTTTTCCAACTATTGTTGTCTTTCATCAATTTATCGATGGAAGTCATTTTTTTAACCGCTTTACGGATTGTCGGGAAGTTGGTAAGCATCCCCCCCGGCCAACGTTCAACCACGTAAGGCATATTCACGTCCTTCACTTTTTCCGCAACGATATCTTTTGCTTGTTTTTTTGTTGCAACAAACAAAACTTTACGGCCCGATTTTGCGATCTGTTTCAACGCAGCAGCACTTTCGTCGATTTTAGCGACAGTTTTCTGCAAGTCGATGATGTGGATCCCGTTTTTCTCCATGAAGATGTAGGGAGCCATGCTTGGGTTCCACTTTCTTTTCAGGTGACCGAAGTGAACTCCGGCATTCAATAAATCCTGGAAATTTGTTCTTGGCATTTTACTAGATTTGTTTACGTTCTGTAACCACAACCCCTGCGTAGTCTTGTAGGAAAAAGAGTCGCAGGTGTTTAGATACTAAACAAAGTTTAAAACTTAAAAAATAATGATTAACGTTTCGAGAACTGGAATCTCTTGCGTGCTTTTGGCTGGCCTGGTTTCTTCCGTTCAACCTCACGTGGATCACGAGTCATGAATCCGGCAGCGCGTAAATCAGGTTTCACTTCTGCATCGATTTCAACCAATGCACGGGCAATCGCCAAACGAGCAGCTTCAGCCTGACCTTTAAAACCACCTCCGTCAAGATTTATTTTAATATCATACTGACCATCTTTTTCCAACAAAAGAAGAGGCTGCTTAACTACATATTGCAATGTCTCCTGAGGGAAGTATTCTTTAAGAGATCGTTTGTTGATGGTTATGTTACCAGCACCTTCGCTAACGTAGATACGTGCTACGGCAGCTTTTCTTCGTCCGATAGTATTTACTACTTCCATGCTTCTTATTTAGTTAATTTGATTTCTTTGGGTTGCTGAGCTTCGTGTTTGTGCTCAGATCCAACATACACATACAAGTTTTTGTAAATCGCTCTACCCAATCTGCTTTTAGGCAACATCCCTTTAACAGCTTTTTCAATTAAGCGCTCAGGATATTTGTCCATAATTTCCTGTGCATTTTGAGAACGCTGTCCTCCCGGATGTCCGGTGTGACGCAGGTAAACTTTGTCACTCAATTTTCGACCAGTTAAGCGAACTTTCTCAGCATTGATAATAATTACGTTGTCACCACAATCAACATGCGGAGTAAAATTGGGTTTGTGTTTTCCACGAAGTAATTTAGCTACTTCGCTTGAAAGACGTCCCAAAACCACATCTGTTGCATCGATAACAACCCACTCTTTGTTTACCGTAGCCTTGTTCGCCGAAACGGTTTTGTAACTTAAAGTATCCACTTGCTTCTTAAGATTAATAAATTAATAAAACTCTACTCCTACGAATAGATCGCATTACAATAATACACCATTAATAACAAACCAATCCACAGTGTTAACAACTGAGAGTTAATAACTTCTGCGCGGAATTGACTGACTCGTCGTAACTGTCTATCATTGTGGACAATAATCGGCGGTGCAAAGATAAGATGTTTTTTATTATAAACAAGCCCCATTTTTAAATTACTTATCTGGAAAATAACAGGAAATGAAGCTCTTTGCGCCTATTCTATTCTATTGATTATCCTGCAAAGAATCAAAAAATAAAATTCATCCGAAATCATTAATTTTGAAGAATTATCATTCTACAAATACAAGCATGTCCGATAATCGCCTGCCAAAATCTTTTTTTATTCGGGATGTTCTTCAGGTAGCCCCTGAATTGATCGGGAAAATTCTTGCCAGAAGGTTTAACGATGGAAGGATAAAAAAATACCGCATAAAAGAAATTGAAATTTACCGGGGCGAAGAAGATCTTGGCTGCCATGCCAGCAAAGGCAGAACCGGGCGTACAGAAGTAATGTATCACGAGGGAGGGAAAATTTACGTTTATCTCATCTATGGTATGTATTGGCTGCTCAATTTTGTGACAGGGCCTAAAAATGATCCTCAGGCCATCCTGATCCGGGGGATAGAAGATTTTAACGGGCCGGGAAAAGTTGGAAGAGAACTTCAGCTCGATAAATCGTTTTACGGGGAAAGTTTAATTACCTCAAACCGGATCTGGCTGGAAACGGATGAATATATCTCCCTTTACGAGGAGCTCCCACGAATAGGGATTGACTATGCCGGCAAACATTGGAGCACAATTCGCTGGCGATTAAAAGAAAAACAACTTAACCTGAATTCGTCATAAGTTTTTCGTCAGAAGAAGAGAAGGCCCCGAATTTAAAGAGGAGCGTCCCGAACACCGGGAATTCTTGCAGATGTTACAGCATACCATTGCGAAGTCCGCCGGCTGGCAGAAACATTTTCTTTAATGGATACCGGCACTATTCCAATTACATTTAGTTTCTTCGAAATGGTACACGTATCAAGGCAATAGGTATATAAAGAAACTCTCGTTAAAGGTGAAGAAAAATCCCCACACGTAAGATAAATTTTCAGCTCTCAAATCGTAATGCGTTTCCAGGGAGAATCCAAAATTTGCTCCTCTCATCACCTGTTTGTTAATATCATAATTCAGCGAAATGATCTCCCGGTCAGTCACCGAATGACCAGGGATTTTAGTGGAGACAGACTGAAATAATTCCATCCCTTTGGGAGCGATGTATTGGTGAGCATTCCAGTAATTTCCGGTCACCCTTCCATAACGGGAATCAATGTATGCTTCCAGTAAAAGACCATTCCCTTTATCATAAGCAAATTTCTTTGTGCCCGAAGCATCTTTAAATGAAGTATACCAGGCAGTAATACTCCATTGCTTCAATACCGGACTCGTCAGATCTCTTGAGAAGGAAATTCCCAAAGCGTTATTCCTAATGGTTTGAACCGGCTCCTCTGAAGTGTCAATCTGCCCTCCTTTATGGCTGATGATTAGCTGGAGGGGGATTCCAATCCGGGAAAGCCCCCGGGACCAAAGTTGAAAATCAGAACTCCATCCAAATGTAAAATGCTCCTGAAAAGGATCTTCAGACAAAATAAACTGCTCCCAGTTCAACCACAAATCGGAACTCAACCAACGATTATTGAACAGAAATTGAATCCCTGCTTCCGGTTTCTCAGTAAGGTATTGTTCCGGTTCAAAAAGAGGCCGTATTAAATGATGGTTAGCGTTATTATTCAAATTCCCAAAAACAACGGACAACTCATTAAACAGCCGGTAATGCGTATTAAACCAAAAGGAAACATGATCAAACTCCTCTCTTCCCTGATATTTTAAAAAATGCCCACCCGATTCGATCCGCAGCTTCTCCGAAGGATAGTAAACCAGCTTCGGACGCATCCAGCTCCCTATCAGGGTATATCCCTTTACCATGTCCCCCGTATATTCATTGTTTTTTAAAAAATCAATGTTTTCCAGCCTGAAATATAGTTTTCGGGAATTAAGGGGGGCAAACTCTGAATAATTTTGATATAACGTGGCGCTATTTTGGGAAAACAGCTCTGTAAAAGACAATAAAAAAATAAAAATATAGATTGCCGGCTTCATTGTTCCATGTAATTTCAAGAGAAAATATTTTAATTAATTAACTGGCCTCGTTAAACTTCCTATGACTGATATCTGCATACCCTTTTAAAATTTATACAAAATATTAATTATGGATGTTTCATCAAAAATAAAGAATAAATCGAAAACCAATAAAACAATGATCTGTTTTTCTAACCTGGCCAATTTCAACCATAGAATTTTATTCCGTAAGAATCATTTTATATAACTTAGCCTTCAAATTCATGAAAAATGGACAAACAGAATAAGCGGATTAAACCCGACTGGCTTAAAACAAAACTCCCGCTGGGCACTAATTATGCTACATTAAAAAAGATTGTTTCCGATAATGATCTTCACACCATATGCTCCAGCGGCAAATGCCCCAACATGGGAGAATGCTGGAACCGGGGCACTGCAACATTTATGATTTTGGGCGATATTTGCACCCGTTCCTGTAAATTCTGTGCTACCCTGACCGGTAAGCCATTAGCCCCTGATGTTAACGAGCCGGCAAAAGTTGCCGAATCGATCCGTCTGATGAAATTGCAACATTGTGTGATCACTTCAGTGGACCGTGACGATTTACCGGACTTTGGCGCAGATCATTGGGTCCAAACCATTCGCGCAATTAAAGCTGCAAATCCGGATACGACGATCGAAGTACTGATCCCTGATTTTCAGGGCAAAGCAGACTTAATCAACCTGATTATTGCAGAACACCCTGAAGTTATCAGTCACAATCTTGAAACCGTGCGACGCCTGACTCCGTTCATCCGAAGCAAAGCAAGTTATGCACTGAGCCTGAATGTGATTCCTATTTTGGCAACCGGCAACGTGGTTCCCAAATCGGGAATCATGGTTGGTTTGGGCGAAACATTGGATGAAATCTATGAAACAATGGATGATTTGCTTGAAGCTGGATGTAAAGTAATGACCATCGGTCAATACCTTCAACCCACGAGAAAACATCAGGAAGTGAAAAGGTACGTTCATCCGGATGAATTTGCCCTTTATCGGGAAGAAGGATTAAAACGCGGTTTTGAATTTGTGGAAAGCAGCCCTTTGGTACGCTCCTCATACTGTGCAGAAAAGCACGTAAATAATTATCCACCTTAAAATGTTTTTAATTTACCGGAATTTCTGAAATTCAAAGCCGATTCCCAGAGTCTTGCTGATAGCATACACATCTATTTCCCGGAATGGAATGAACTTGACACCTCCGGCATCCCATCATATTTTACAACGCATTCGGGTTTTCCACAGAATAGAAAACTATTGTTCATATGGTCACGTTCATCCAATCCAATGCGACGGAAGATATCTGCCCAGGTTGGCAGGTCGTAGTATTCTTTAACCTTTTCATTCGTGACAGATTGTTCTTCCCATTCAGGATGTTCAGCAACAAACTGTGCGTACTCATGCTCGGCATGATCCTCAAATTGCGCATTAAAGAGCATTGCCCTGCGAATATTTATAAAAGCCAACAGACGCGAGATCACAACATACAAGCAGACCATTAAAAAGGCAACAAACGGAGCCAGATACCAGGAATCCCGCACTCCGTCTTCTTTCATTTTTTCATTGATAACCAGTAAATGTACATACTCTCCATCCTGTGCTTCGCGGCCCCACATCAAAATTTCGCGAGCCTCCTGAACCAACTCCGGATTTCGATAACCGAATGTCATGCGTGTATATTGCCGGATTTCCCAGGAACGATAAGGAATACTGGCCAGAATCTCCAGGAGCTTAACTTTTGGAAGAGTTATCCTGGTTCCTGTTATCAAGTCCATCGACAAGAAAAAAAATCGGGCCGCCAGCGAATACGTATAACGCGGCCTCTGCTGAGTTGCTTTCTGTTCTTTCTTAAGATCTATAGTCATGAATTTTATTTTTAACTTTTATAATTTCTGCTGCCAATTTCATCTCTTCAATTAAATTAAGCTAATGCGACGCATTGATTCTTTGCTTATCGGAACTGGAGTTTAATCAATTTTGTATGCAGCTTTTGAATAGAATGAAACAATCAGAATCCGGTTTATGTTCACTCAACAAATGCCGTCCAGCTGAATATACTTAAAGTGTCTTTTGTAAATAAAGAGATTTACTAAAACATCAATGTGCTGCATGCTGTGGTTTGGAGAAATTTCATTCCATTAAACAACAGCATTGCAGCACAACTCCCCTTCCGTTATTTCTTTGCAACCAGTTGAAAATCCAGAGTGAATTCGTCATAGACCAGTTTATCCCCCAAATTGACAAAAAACTTCCCGGAATTAAATCTCATCCCATATAAAGTGCGGTCAATCACAATTTGGCCTTCCGCCTTGAGAATTGACCTGTTCAAGTCTACCTGTGCGTTAAATTGAACCGGGTGAGAAATTTCCTTAATCACAAGGTTCCCGGTGAATTGATAATTTTTCCCATCTTTCGTTCTCACACTGGTTAATTCAAGTGTGGAAGTTTTATGCTTGTCAACTGAAAAGAAATCATCGGACCGTAAGTGATTATACAGCATATCATGCCATTTCCCCTCGTCAAGATCATCAACCGTAAAGCTGGTCATATCCATAATAAAACTGCCACCAACAATCCGGTTGTTTTTCACGTTCAGTTCACCCGACTCAAAATAAATCTTTCCAAAATGTTTTCCCGTTACTTTCTTTCCGGTCCAATTTACAGTACTCGATTTTTTATCCACTGTATATTCTGCCGCAAATCCCCCAATACTTAACAAAACAAAGAGCAAAGCAATAAATAATCGGTTTAAGTTTATAGTCTTCATAATTCTAACGATTTATTTGTTTTGTTATTTAGACTAATTTAAACCAAAAACCTTACACTTTTAGTTAAAAAAATCAACCGGAAATGTTTTTGTCGCTTAGTTCCAGGTATTAATAAAGCAATCATTTCGAAGTAATAAAGCCTAAAAAAAGGTGATTGTCCTGGCAGGGCAATCACCTTACTATTTGGAAAAATCAAAACTTATTATATCTGAGAAGAAGCTTCTTTTTGTTTTTCCAGAACTTCAAGCGCTTTATCAATTGTGGTATCAATTTTTCGAATAATCGGATAAAAACCTTCTTCACCCAAAATATTACGTGCAATGTATGCTTTCACCTGGGTGTCAATTACTTTTCCTGAAATTTTTAAATCCTTTTTATTTCGGGGGATACCTTCTTTTTCAACATAAGCTAAGAATTGAAGGTATACTTTTTCTTTAGAGAGATACTGTTCAATCGCATCGGCATCACTTAGTTTATTAAGTTCTTCCCGGTGCGAATCGGCATACTGAAATGAAAAACTATAGATTAAACCCCTGGCAATCACATGTTCCAAATAGTTTGAAAAACCCGTAGTGTCATTCGGCACAAAATAATCGGGCATAATCCCTCCGCCTCCATACACAGTCCTTCCTTCCCGGGTGTAAAACTTCAACGAATCAGCAAATTGAATGCTATCAGCCTCTTCAAACTCTCCATGAAGATAGCGGCGCATAATTTCTTCACGGTAATTGTTCCCGTCATTGTAAGGTTTTTGGATGCTTCTGCCGGAAGGGGTATAGTACCGGGCAACGGTTAAGCGCAAAGCAGAACCATCGACAAACGGAATTTGCTCCTGAACAAGTCCTTTTCCAAACGAACGCCGGCCCACAATAAAACCACGGTCGTTATCCTGAATTGCTCCTGCAAAAATCTCACTGGCCGATGCAGAAAAATCGTCAATCAGCACCACTACGTTTTTATCCAGACATGAGCCCATCCCATTGGCTTTGTACAACTCACGCTTCCGCGATTTGCCTTCGGTATAAACGATCAATTCATCTTTTGCAAGAAACTCATTCACCATCCGGATCACTTCGGGAAGATAGCCGCCGGGATTTCCGCGCAGGTCTATAATCATGTTTTGAGCGCCGGCATTGGTGATTTTTTTAATGCCCTCCATGAACTCCCGGTA
>Ga0180436_10006060_pt1 | contig 10570 bp, 3 predicted proteins | sample SS_ome_2_FD_132434 | JGI IMG/M metagenome (GOLD analysis project Ga0180436, IMG submission 132434) | Hypersaline lake sediment archaeal communities from the Salton Sea, California, USA - SS_3_S_2 metaG | ecosystem: Environmental > Aquatic > Non-marine Saline and Alkaline > Hypersaline > Sediment...
CGGACGCAAAGACCCGGAGCGTCTCGCGCGCGCGGGTCACCCCGGTATAGAAGAGCTCGCGCGTCATGATCGGCGAAGACCGGTCGCCGAGCACGAGGTCGACCTCGTCGAACTCGGAGCCCTGACTCTTGTGCACGCTCATCGCGACCGCACTCTCGTGACTCGGAAGGCGCCCCGCCGAGAGCGAACGCACGCCGCCATGACCGTCGGGGAAGAGCGCCCGCAGGCCCTTCGTCGTCTCGTCGATCAAGCCGACGTCCCCGTTCCACAGATCCTGATCCGGCGCGTTGCGGGTCACCAGCAGCATGCGCCCGCGCCACCAGCCGGCGCGGGTCGTCGTCGCGTGGACGGCCGCCGCCGCTTCGTCGAGACGCGCCCCGAGGATCGCGGCGCCGAGCGGCCCGCGGCGATGGGCGCAGAGCACGCGGTGGCGACCGAGCCGCGCGAGCTTCTCGGCGGGATCGGTGACCTCGGCGACGGCGCGATGCATCGCCTCGCCGTGGGCGACGACGCGGGCGACCACCTCCTCCGGCCGGGCGGCATCGAAGCGCGACACCTCCGGAAGCGACGGATCATCGAGGAGCGCGAGCACCGCATCCGTATCGCCGTCCCGGATCGCCGCCGCGAGCCGACCGATCCCGCCCTCTGCGTCGAAGCGATGGCTCTTCGTGAGGCGGACCAACGAGCGAGCGAGGCCGTGCCCATCCGCGGTGGGCGTGCTCAGCTCGTGGAGGACCGCTCCCGACTCGACGCTCGCGAGCTGATCCGCATCGCCCAGCAGCAGGACCCGCGGCACGTCGACGCAGGCGTCGAAGAGACGCTTCATCATGGCGAGGTCGACCATCGACGCTTCGTCGACGACGACCACCTCCGCGTCGAGCCGGACGTCCGGCGCGCGCCCGAAACGATCGAGACGCGACTGACCGAGGAGTGCGCGCTGGATCGTGCCGGCCTGCTCGGGAAGGGCTTCGAGCACGGCGGGCGGCGCCTCGACGTTCGCGCGGCCGCGCGCGAAGGCACCGGCCATCGCCGCCGCTGCCTTCCCGGTCGGCGCCAGCAGCCGAACGCGAGGCGCGGGCTCGTCGCGCTCGAGGGCGCGCTCGACGAGCGCGGCGATCAGGCGTACGACGAGGGTCGTCTTTCCCGTCCCCGGCCCGCCGGTCACGATCGCGAGGGGACGCGTCAGTCCGACCCGGAGCGCGGACGCCGCCGCGGGATCCGCCTCGCCCGCAAGCCGAGCGATCACGTCCTCGGTCCAGGGCGCATCGAGCTCGAAATCCGGCGCAGCCCCGCGGCGGGCGAGATGACGCGCGAGGCCGACCTCCGCCTCGAACTCCCGGCTCAGATAGAGCCGGTCCTTCGCGTCGAGCACGAGCGGCCTCGGCTCGGTCTCCTCCCCTTCCCGGGTGACGAGCGGACTCTTCGCGATCGCGTCGATCCAGGCTTCGACGTCGTCGTGGGTCTGGAGCGCCGACTCGACCCGGACCTCGTCCCCGAGCTCCGAAACCATCCCGTCCCGGGCGAGCTGGCGCAGGTCCGCACAGACGTGTCCGTTCGCCTGTTGGTGGCAGACGACGGCCAGGGCCCAGCGGACGCCCTCGTCCTCGGTCTCGTAGAGCGCCGAGAGTCGCCGCGCGAACTGCGCGTCGAGGGCCGTCAGGACCCCCGCCATGCGCATGCGCGTGAGCACGTCCCGGTCGTCCTCGTTCGGCGTCCGCGCCTCGCTCGCTTCCGGAAAGAGCTCGAGCGTCATGCCGCACGCTCCCCGGTCTCGCGACCCAGGAGCGCCGAGACGCCCTCGACGATCTCCCGAGGCGGCCGGTCGTGGAACACGCCACAGACCGGCGCGTGCTCCGGCGCGAAGCCGCGCAGGAACAGGTAGTAGACCCCACCGAAGTCGCGATCGTAGTCGTAGTCCGCAACGCACGTCGCCAGATGGCGATCGAGGGCGACCGTGTAGAGCAGGTACTGCAGGACGTAGTCGTGATCGAGCATCGGCAGGGCGAGCGCGTCCGGCAGATAGTCCGCCTGCCGCGCGCCGAGATGGTTCGACTTGTAGTCCGCCAGGAAGTAGCGCTCGCCGTCGAAGAAGACGGCATCGATGAAGCCGCGCAGGAACCCGCGAAGCGCCGGGAAGCCCAGGCGCGACGCATGGGGGGCATAGCGCCGGAGGGGCGAGCCTTCCGGGGCGCGTTCCAGGACCGCGGCGAGGGCCGCGGGCGTGAAGCCGCCGCCCGGCGCCCCGAGCGTGAACTCCATCTCCGGGAGCAGCGCCCCGGGCTCCAGATCCGCGAGCCGGAACGGCGACGGGTCCCGCCGCAGCGGCGTCGTCGCGACCGCGTCCACGACCCCGAGCGCCGTCTCGACGAGGCCCGCCTCCAGCCCGCTCGCGGCGAGCAGGCGGAGGACCTCCTCGCGGTGGGGCTCGCTGCCGTTCGCGGCGATCGTGGGAAAGTCGACGAGCTCGAGCACCGAATGCAGGAACGTCCCGGCCTCCGCGCCTCGCGGAAAGAGATGCAGCCCGCGTGCGAGGTCCGGCTCGAGGAGAGGCGCTCCGTCCTCTTCCGCGACGTCGACCTCGGCGTCCAGGTCCCGACCGAGCACCTCGATCCCCGCCGCCGGCAGCCCGACCGCGTGCCCTTCCCGCGTGAGGGCGGTGAAGCTCGTCGTCCGCGTCGCCGCGGGAAGCACGGCCGGCGGATCGGGCGCCACGAGCGAAGCGATCTCCGGCGCCTCGCCTTTCCAGGGCGACCGTTCGGAGAGGTCCATCGTCTCGACCGAGACCGAGGCGCCGTCCGCGTGACCGATGGACTCGAAGGCCGCCACCCACTCGTCGTCGGTCCACTTCTTGAGCTCGAGGTCCGACTCGCTCGCGCCCTCGAGGAGCGACGCGAGCGGGGTGTTCGGCGCCTTCTTGAACGCTCCCCAACCGAGGACGCATTCGTGACGCGCGCGGGTGAGCCCCACGTAGAGCAGGCGCAGCTCCTCTGCGAAGGTCTCCCGCTTCGCCGCTTCGACGCTCTCCTTCGAGCGCGCGAGATCGAAGCTCCGCGTGCGGGTCGCCTCGTGGTGGAAGCGGACGGGCGGCTTCCCCTGCACGGACCGGCTGACGGAGTCGGGGTCCTCCCAGAGGAAGGGCAGATAGACCAGCGGGTACTCGAGTCCCTTGCTGCCGTGGAGCGTCACGAGCTGGACCGCACGGTCGTCCCGCTCCAACCGGAGGAGCGAGGCTTCTCCACCGAAGATCGAGCGCGCCTCCGGCGAGGCGATCGCGCGGTCGAGGGCCGAGACCAGGCCGCCGCGCGAGGGTCGGTGTTCGCTGGCATGTCGCTGGAGGAGCTCGGCGAGATGGAGCCAGTTCGTGATCCTGCGCTCACCGTCGCGATAGGTCAGCAGCCGCTCGGTCACGCCCTGTCGGCGACGCCAGGTCTCGAAGACACGCCCGAAGCCGGCCTGCGTCCAGATCCGGCCGTACTCCGCGAAGACCTCCGAGAGCTCGGCGAGCTCCGGGGAATCGTCGGACAACGCCGCGATCCGGTCCGCGTCGGCGCCATGCGCCCCGGTCGAGAGCGCCCCGCGAAGCCGCGCCGGGTCGGTCGGATGGAGCATCGCCTGCAGGACGCTCGACAGCTCCCACGCTTCCCGAGACTCGAAGACGTCCGCCTCGCCCTGATCGACGCACGGAACGCCCCTCGACTCGAGCGCTTCCCGCACCAGGCGGATCTCCGATTTTTTGCGGCAGAGGATCGCCACGTCCGACGGCGCGAGGGGCTTCCCGTCCACCCGCGCACCGGATTCGAGGCGTCGCACGAGATCGTTCGCGACAGCGCGTACGCCGAGCGTCCGTCCGAAGCGCGCCTCCATGAGCGCGGCGACGTCGACCGTCTGCCCGGTCTCGGGCTCGATCGACGCCCGCTCGAGCATCAGGACACGCAGCGCCCCCCCGGCTCCCGAACCCGCCTCGAAGGTCAGCCTGAAGTCGGGACGCGCTCCGACCGGCGCGAACCGGATCCCACCGACGCGGAACGGATCCTTGGGCCGCCCGAAGAGCGCGTTGACGGCGGCGATCAAACCGGGATCCGACCGGTAGTTGCGTTCGAGCCCGTACACCGACGCCCCGGCGTCGTCGTGCGCGGACAGGTAGGTGAAGACGTCGGCGCCGCGGAAGGAGTAGATGGCCTGCTTCGGATCCCCGATCAACACGAGAGCGGCATCGGCCTCCCCGGGCGCCTCGTGCCACACCCGTCTGAACACGTCGTACTGGACGGGGTCCGTGTCCTGGAACTCGTCGATCAGCGCCACTGGGTAGCGCTCGCGAAGCAGCGCCGTCAGCCGGGCACCCCCGTCTCCGCGGAGCGCGCGCCGGACCTCGCTCAGCAGATCGTCGAAGAAGTAGAGATGACGCTCGTTCCGGCGGCGCGCGGCCTCTTCGCGGGCGAGCTCGACGAAGCGCCGGCGGAGCTCGAGCGCACGCGCCTCGCGGAGCGCTTCGAGCACCCCGGTCCGGGACCACACCGCGTCGAAATCGGCGACGACGGGATGGACGATCGGGGCCTGCCCCTTCTTCGTGCCCTTCGCGAGCCCTGCCGTCGTGAACTTCGGAAACACGTCGTCCTGGATCGCGACTGCCGAGACGGCGCCATCGTCGTCCCCCGCGTCCGCGATCCGCTGCGCGATCGCGTCGAAGGCCGGAACGAACTTCTCGTCGATCTGCTTCAGCTTGTAGCTGCCCTGGTTCATCCGGTCCGGATCGGTGAACTCTTCCCGGATCTCGCTGCGCCCCGCTCGCCAGGCCTTCGCCCACGCGCGCCGCGTCGCGGCTACGTCCGCGACGAGCGCGGCTCGCTCCCGCTCGACTTCGTCCTCGCGTTCAGGGAGGAGCGGCATGTCGTCGTCGGCACCGAGCTTCGAGAGGACGTTCCGGTAGAGCAGGTCCGGCGCGAATCCCCATTTCGCGCCCTGCCCGTCGACCAGCCAACGCACCATCGCCGGATCCTCGTCCGCCAGGATCCGGCGGAAGAGATCGTGGGCCAGGGTCAGCTCGATCGGCTTCGATCTCTCGACGAGCTCCGCGTCGAAGGGCATTCCGCTCTCGAAGGCGTTCTCCTGGAGCGTCCGCTGGCAGAAGCCGTGGATGGTGAAGATCGCGGCCTCGTCGAACTCCGCGAGCGCGCGAAGGAGCGCGTCCCCCGCCGGATCCTGCGCGGCCGCGGCCGCGAGGTCGCGCAGACGCTGCTCCGTCTCGGGATCGTCGCCGAGCGACTCGCCCTTCGTAGCGCGATTTCCTGCGGCGATCACGTCGAGGATCCGGCTCCTCACGCGCTCGCGCAGCTCGGCGGTCGCCGCGTTCGTGTAGGTCACGACGAGGATCTCGCGCGGTCGGAGTCGCCGCTCGACGAGCAGCCGGACGTAGAGGGTCGTGAGGGTGTAGGTCTTGCCAGTGCCGGCGCTCGCTTCGATGAGCGCGGTACCGGAGAGCGGCATCGTCCACGGATCGAGCGGCTTCACGAAGCATGCTCCTTCCGTGCGTCGAAGAGCGGCTGGTAGATCGCCTGCGCCAGCCTCTCGAAGTCGAGGTCTTCCATGCCGGGCACCGGCTCGGCGAGCGGCGAGCGCCCCTCCCAGAGCCGCAGCGTCTCGAGCTCGCGCTGGCCTTCCGGACCCGGCCCGAAGGCGGCCGAGCCGCTCCCGAAGAAGTGGAGATTGGCGGTGCGGCGGGCCTGCGCCGGATCGTCCTTCGCCCCCGCCGCGAATTTGCGCGACGCGTCCGGGAAGAAGGGCAGCGGACCGTCCCCGGATTCGAGCACGCAGTCGAGGAGCCGCGCGAGCTCGCCGCGCGCGTCCTTCACGGGCACGAACTCGATCACCGGCCAGGGCTCCTTCGCGCTCGCGGGACGCCCGACGACGAAGGTGTGGGGCGCGAGGTCCGCCCCTTCCTCGACGCAGGCACAGAGGAAGAGGTGACGGATCCAGTCCTCGAGCTCGCCCCGCCCTCCGTTCTTCGTGAACCGCGCGAGGACGCGGCCGTCCGGTGTGAGATGATCGAGTCGCCCCGAGAGATGGACGCTCCGACCCGAAACGAGCTCGAGGGCGAGGCTCGCGTCGAAGTCCGGCAGCGTGCCGCATGCGCGTCGCGCGGCCGCGATCCGGGCCACCTCGAGCACCTGGGTCTGGATGCTCCGCAGGGCGGACGTCCCGGCGACGCCCCGCGGTGTCGAGGCGGACGCGACGAGGCGCTCGAGCGCGGCCTCCGGCGAGACCCCCTCCTCCATCGCCTGGAGCAGGGCGCTGCCGAGCCCCCATCGATCGAGGCCATCGAGGGTGAAGGGATCGAGCTCGTCGACGACGTCTTCCTCCTGCGGAAGACGGACGTGCAGCCGGTCGCGGAGGAAGGTCCGCGAGGCATGCGCGATCCGGGCGACCAGCGTCTCGAGGCCGAGCTGCGGGGTCGGTGGGAGCGCGTGGGCCGCGTCGATCGGCGATTCGAGGAACCGGCGCACGCGTCCGCCGCCTTCCTGGAGCGCCCGCCTCCGCGCCCGCGCGCCGCGGTAGGCGTCGGGGTCGAGCCCCCGTCGGCCGAGGCCCGGCCGACCTTCGAAGTAGCGCGGACTGAATCCGTGGAGCGGATGGGAGACGACGAGCTGCTCGCGAAGCGCGCCGCCGTTCTCCGCGGCGAAGGTCCGCTCGAGCGCTTCGAGCAGCTCGGTCACGACGATCGAGAGCGGAAGGTCGGTGCCGTCGCGCACGTCGCGCGCCGGCGCCGTCAGGATCAGTCGATCCCGCGCGGAGAGCAGCGCTTCGAGGAAGAGGTAGCGATCGTCGCTCCGCTGGCTGCGGTCCCCCGCGCGCGGAGCGCGTGCCATCAGGTCGTAGCCCGGTGCGGGGCGTCCGCGCGGGAACGCGCCGTCGGTCAGCCCGAGGATCACGACGACCCGGAACGGAATCGCGCGCAGCGGCACCAGCTCGCAGAACGTCACGCCACCTGCGAGGAACGCCTGCGGCGCCGGGCTCGCCGTCAGCGCTTCGACGACGCGCTGACGGATCGCTTCGAAAGGGATCTCGTCGCCGAATCCTGCGACGTCGGCGTCCTCCGCGATGCGCGCGAGCTGGGTGCGGATCCGCACGTGTTCGTCGGCGCGCAGGTCCCCCCCTTCACAGGCCGCATCGAGCAGCTCCGCAAGCCAATGGCACCACCCGCCGACCGACCGGGGGACCGAAGCGATGCGCCTCGATTCGACGAGCAGATCGACCAGGTCTCCGATCGCGCCGAGGAGCCCCGGATCCGCCATCGCCCCGATGCGCTCCGCTGCGAGCCCCTGATACGCGGCCCCGGTCGTGCCGACCGCATGCGAGAGCGCGAGGCGCGCGAGGCCTTCCGTCCAGGTATGCGCCGGATCGGCGGTCAGCCCGAGCGCTCCGCGATGATCGGCATCGAGGCCGAAGCGGATCCCGGCGCGCGCCGCCCAATCCGAAACCGCTTCCACCGCGTCCGGCTCGAGGCCGAAGCGCGCGCGTGCCGGCTCACGGGCGAGCCAGTCGATGACCTCGCCGCGCCCCGCGCGGCCGGTCAGGAGCGAGAGGAGCGCCACGAAGGTCTCCGCCACGGGGGAACGACGCATCGCGCCGCGGTCCGCGATCCGATGCGGAATCGCGCCCTCCTCCTCGCGCAGCGCGCCGAAGACCGCTTCGACGTCCGGCGCGATCCCGTCGATCCCCGGCGCCATCACGATCACGTCCTCGGGTACGAGATCCGGAATCGCGCGAAACGCCTCGTGGAGCTGTGCGTAGACGACCTCGAGCTCCCGGCGCGGACCGTGGCACCGGTGGACCTGGATCGAAACGTCGTCTGCGGCGACGACCCGCTCCTGCTCGTCGGGTGCATCGAGATCGAGGAAGCGCCGTTGCAGACGTCCGAGCAGCGTCCCGGCCGGCGGCGTCTCGTAGCGATCTTCTTCGGCTTCCCGGGCCGACTCGAGCTCTTCGAGACAACGCTGGAAGTCGGCGCCGAGGCGCCCGAGGCCGGAGAGCAGGCGGCCGGCGGGGGTCGGCGGATCGATCAGGGCCTCCGCGGGCTCGGGCGCCATCGGCAGCCCGCCGGGCTGCAGCAGCCCGGCACGCTCGGCGTCCCGCACCTCCTGCCAGAGCTCCGCCCACCAGTGGCGGGACGGGCTCAGGACGGAGAGATGGACGTCGACGATCCGGGACACCCGGTCGAGCACCGCGAGATCGACGGGCAGGAGCGTCGACACCGCGAAGACTTCGACGCCCCGCGGCCACGCCGCCGCCAGCGCCTTCTGCGCCGACACCGTCTCGAGCGCCTCGAGCACCGCGAGCGCACGATCGGCGAAGGGGCGGCTCTCGCTCGCCTGCGCGAGCGCGTGCACGAGGCGTCCCTGCCAGCAAGCGTCGCCGTCGGCCGGGAGGTTCCGCCCGGCACACCAATCGTGCAGCCACTGGGGTCGATGCGTGGCATAGCGATCGAGCATGGCCGCGATCTCCGCGGCGAGCTGCACCCGACGCCACGCGCCGTCCGCGGCGTCGAGATGGAGCGCGAGCGGCGCGAAGTCCGGGTCGGCGCGCAGCGCTTCGAGCTTGCGGGCGACCGCCCAGACGAGGCGCCCCCCCTGCCAGATCCCCGCGTCGGGAGCCTCGTCCCCTTCGACCTGGGCGAACACCCGCTCGAGGAAGGTCCGCGGGAAGATGAACTCGGTGTTCGCGCAGACGCCGTATTCGCGCGCCAGCGACTGCGAGAGCCACCGCTCCATGCCAGGCCCCTGGACGACGACGGTGGCCGGCGCGAGCGGATTCCGACCCGGCGCCATCAGTCGCGCCGCGAGCCCCTCGAAGAGTCGTTCGGTCCGGTTGCTGCGTTCGACGGTGAGCAAGCGCGCTCGCGAGGGCTAGAAGAAGGTCTTCTGGTTGGCCGCGAAGTCCCAGTAGGAACGCAGGAGCGTGATCTTGCCTTCGTCGTTCACTTCGTAGACGTTGACCACCTCGTTCCAGCCGACCCGGCCGTCGGGTCCCTTGGCGATGATCGTTCCGACGTTCACGCACGCGCCGTTGCCGTCGAGGGTCTGACGCACCTCGAAGCGGATCGAGTCGGGCTTGATGAAGGCGGCGCAGAAGTCGCGGATCTCTTCCTTGCCGATGCGGCCCCGGCCTTCCGGATCCCACTCAGACGGGCCGTAGGGATCCTGCACGATGGCGTCGTCGGCGAAGAGGGCGAGCCAGCCCTCGCCGTCGCCGGCCATCGACAGCTCCATCGACTGGATGCTCGCCTCACGAGCCGGCGTCTTCGGGGCATTCTTCACGACATCGATCGACATGGTGGGATTCCTTCGGCAGGGCGCGCGTCGCGCGCGGAGGTCGGGGTGGTGCCGCGGGCGGCGCGGCCGGTCGAGGATACTCGATCGTGGGCCCGAAGCGCGGGGCCGAACGGGCTTCAAGCGCGACCGAGGACCTTCGCGAGCCGGGTCGCCGCCTCGATCACGTCGTCGGCCGGGGCCGCGGTGAAGCTCAGCCGGATCCACTCGCCGTAGTCCGCGCCGCAGCTCGAGCCCGGCGCGACGAGCACGCCCTCGGCAAAGCAGTCTTCCAGCAGCCCCGGGAGCCCCCGCTCGTCCAGACGGTCGCGGGCGTCGAGGAAGAGGAAGGTCCCGCCCTCGGGCGCCGCCTCTCCCAGGAGCCCCGCGACGCGGCGTCCGACCTCGCGATCCTGGGCGTGGGCCGACGCGAGCCATTCGGCACCCCCCTCGAGGGCCGCGAGCGCCGTGCGCTGGGCGATGATCGGCGCGTGATAGTAAATGTGGGTCCCGATCTTCCGGGCGTTGTGGATCAGCTCCGCCGGTCCCGCGAGATAGCCGACACGCTGCCCCGCCATCGCGTAGCTCTTCGAGAAGGAGTAGACCGAGACGGTCCGCTCCGGCGCGAAGCGCGCCATCGACACGTGCGCGCCGGGCCCACCCGCGTAGTGATAGTCCTCGTAGACCTCGTCGGAGAAGATCCACAGGTCGTGTCGGCGGGCGAGCGCCGCCAGTGCTTCCAGCCACTCGCCCGGGATCACCCGGCCGGTCGGGTTGGAGGGCGTCGAGACGTAGAGGACACGGCTCTTCGGCGTGATCCTGGAAGCGACCGACTCGACGGCCTCCTCGACGTTCGACACGCGATCGAAGAAGGGCACCTCGACGGGCGTCGCCCGGAAGCTCTGGGCGATCCCGCGGATGAGGGGCCAGAACGGGGCCAGGATCAGGATCTCGTCGCCGGGCGAGAGCGTCGCCCCGGCGACCGCCGCCAGGCCACCGGTCGCGCCCGCCGTCACCAGGATCTCGTCGGGCGCGTGGGACAGGCCGTTGCGGGCGGCGAGCTTCGCGGCGATCGCTTCGATCAGCTCGGGCAGACCGCGGGTGTCGCCGTAGGCGTGCAGGCGCGGATGGTCCGCGGAGGCGATGTCCTCGGAGCGGGCGCCGACGAAGGGATCCCGCCAGGTGTCGCCCACGTGGAGCGGAAAGAGCGGCCCCGGGTGCTCCGCCATGCGATCCGCGAACGGCGAATAGATCGCCCCGGGCATGGC
>Ga0180436_10006061_pt1 | contig 10569 bp, 5 predicted proteins | sample SS_ome_2_FD_132434 | JGI IMG/M metagenome (GOLD analysis project Ga0180436, IMG submission 132434) | Hypersaline lake sediment archaeal communities from the Salton Sea, California, USA - SS_3_S_2 metaG | ecosystem: Environmental > Aquatic > Non-marine Saline and Alkaline > Hypersaline > Sediment...
AAGGCGGCTAAACAGGAAAAAAAGAACAAAATGATCATGTACGGCTTCATTGCGACAGCCGTTGTGATTGTTGGTCTGATCGGGTATGCGGTACTCTATTCAACCGTCTTGAAAGATAATATCCCGGTCGCAGAAGTAAATGGGGAGAAGATTGACAACGATTATTTTCAATCCTATGTCCGTTTGATGCGAAACTCTTATATTGAGTATTACCACAGCGTTGACCAGATGTACCAATCTCTTGGTGAATATCCCGACCAGCAGCAGAACTTTCAGCAGCAGCTGCTGCAAATCGAACAATCATTGGATACACCGACCTACATTGGAGAGATTGTCCTCAACAATACCATTGATGACAAGATCATCGAATTGAAAGGCCGGGAATTGGGCATCGTGGTTTCTGATGAAGAAATCGAGGAAGTTCTGCAGGAGTTCTATAATTACTATCCTGAGGGCACACCAACGCCTGAAGCGCTGCCGACAGCGGCCGCTACCCCAACCTGGGGCCCCACACAGGAAGCGATCCTGGATGTTCCCCTGCCCAGTCTCGATCTATCTCTTGATGCGACTGCAGAGGCAGTGGATGAAACAGCGCCAGAAACTGAACCGACAGAAGAAGCCGCGGAAGAGCCGACTGCTGTTCCCACCGCGACGGTGATTCAACCCACTGTTACGCCATCCATTACGCCAACACCGTATACGCAGGAGATGTATGAGGCGCTTTACAGCGAATACCTTGACACTCTGACCAATATCAATGTCCCAGAAGAACACTGGCGCGAATACATCTTCAACTTTTTAATGAAACAGAAGGTGCGCGACGCGATCGTTGCCGAAGTGTCTGTTGAGGAAGAACAAATCTGGGCACGCCACATTCTGGTTGGGACGGTGGAAGAAGCGATTGAGGTCCTGGAGAGATTGAAAGAAGAAAAATGGAATTTCGTCGCAGCTGAAGTTTCACTGGACACCGCGAACAAGGATTTTGGGGGTGATCTTGAATGGTTCGCTCGCGGACAAATGGTGGAAGCGTTTGAAGTTGCAGCGTTTGCACTTGAAGTGGGCGAAATAAGCGTTCCGGTTGAAACCCAGTTTGGCTGGCATATTATTCAGCTGGTTGATAGGGCTGTTTTCCCGGTAAACGCCAATGATTACGAAGTAAAACGCAGCGAAGCATATGACGCGTGGTTTTCAGCGGCAAAGGAAGAGGCAGATATCAAGATTAACGACGTCTGGCGCGACCTGACTCCCGCTGACCCCGATATCGAAGATGTCCCGCCATTACCGACGCTGACACCCGAATCTATCGAGTAATAAAAATTACAAGGCTGATGAAAATCAGCCTTTTTTCTTTAATGGACCATTTCGTCAGTCAGTTCATCCAGCTTCAGACTGATCAGCTGGCTGACAGAATCCGTACCCATGGTAACCCCGTAAATTATATCTGCTAACTGTACGGTATTGCGGTTATGGGTGATGATGATAGATTGGGTTGTGTCGCTTAATTCCTGAAGCAATTCGCCAAAACGCATCACATTTGATTCATCCAGCATCGCGTCTACTTCATCCATAATGCAAAATGGAGTTGGTGATATTTTCAGCAAGGCAAAGATCAATGCGACGGCTGTAAGACTGCGTTCCCCGCCCGATAAGAGTGCAAGTTCCTGTCTTCTTCTCCCGGGCAGAGTCGCCTCAATTTCAATGCCAGCATCCAGAATGGATTCCGCCTCTTCAATGACCAATTTCGCGGTTCCGCCATTAAAAAGCTGAGAAAAAATGGATTCAAACTCGGTTTCCACCTTATGAAACGTTTTCAAGAATTCACGTTCCATCAAGACATCCAATTCTTTAATTATTTTCCGCAGGTCATTTTCAGCTTTATTCAGGTCTTCTAATTGTTCAGTTAAAAACTCGAAACGTTCGCTGACTTCCTGGTATTCATCACGCGCAGTCGGGTTGACCGGTCCCATCCGCCTGAGCATTGTTTTTTTCTGAGAGATTTGGTCGGCCAGGTTTTCAGGCAGCAGGTCGACTTCCGGGAGAGAGGATACAACGCCTTCAATTGGAAGAGGTTTCGGGCCGAATGAATCTTCGACCTTGTCTTCAACAATTATTCCAAAGTCCTCGCCAATCTTTGTTTGCAGGTCCTCCAGACGTTCACGCAGCCGGTCAACCTTCATTTGGGATTGCATCTTGTGCCGTTCAGCGATCGCGAAATCCCGGCGTGAAGCATCTACTTTTTCCAGGAACTCCGTTTGATTGGAAATACTCCCTTCGACTTCCTTCTCGAGGGGCTGCGTGCGCCTGTTCAGATCATCAATCTTTTCCGCTATTTCCCTGCTCGCACGCAAACAGGCCTCAATTTCCTTAGAAAGATCCGAAATTTCTGTCCGGATCGCATTCACTCTATTAGATGCATCTGTAAGTGTGTTTTCCAGATCAAACAAACGCTCTTCTTTTTCCGCCAGAATCGTGCGGTTATTTTCAGAGACTTTTTCTTCAACAGCAATCGCGGAGGACAGGTGGGTCACCTTTGAGCGCTGGTCTTCTACCGGCAGGTCACTCAGATCAGAATATAATTTTTCGATTTCACGATTGATGCCATCAAGTTGGGTTTGGCATTCGGATTTTTTCTCAGTAAGCTTCAAAATTTCTTCTTCCGATTGCCTTATTTCCAACTTATTATTTTCAAAGCGGATGCCGTCCTCTTCAATCCTTTTTTGCCGCTGATCCTGTTCAATCTGCAATTTATGAATGGCGAGTGACAGGCGGTTGGACTCGCTATTCAAATTGTTCAAGCTTAACTCCACATCCTCAATTTCTTTGGCGAAGTTAAATTTATCCTTTTGAAGAGCTTCCAGTGCGAGATTTACTTCACTATGTAATGAATCAGTTTTGTTGATCTCAACCTGAATTTCAGATTTCTCACGTTTTCTGGAGATCGTCCGAACCCTGCTCTCCTTTCCGGCGGTGACAATATTATTCTGAGAAAATACTTCTCCATTTTTTGTAACCAGGAGACAATTATTTGGCTTGTCTGCATATAAATTAATAGCTTGCTGGAAATTATCCACGATTAAAATTCGGGACAATAATCCATGCAGCGGATTTTTACTTTCAAGCGGGGCTACTACTTTATCTATCGCCCTTTCATAAATCCCTTCATTATCAGCAGTTCCCTGATCTTCCCCGGTGCCGGTACCCCAAATAAACCTGGTGCGAGGTGCTTCTTTAACATTGATGAAATTTAAAGCACGCGCTAAATCTACCTCGGATCCTGCCATAATAGCTTCCACGGTGGCACCCAGAGCGGCAGCAATCGCTGTCTCGTATTCCTTTTCTACCTGTAAATAATCCATGATCAGCGTAAAATCGCCATTCAGATGGCCATTTTTGACGGCTGTCATGATCTCTTTCGCACCAGAAGAAAACCCTGCCATGGATTCCTCTGCTTCAATGATTAATCGAAAATCGGAATTTAATTTTTGCAGAATACGCTCAATTTTTTGAACTTCGTTTTGCCTATCTGCGATTGAGTTATTGGCTATGCGCAAGTTATTGGTTTTGTCTTCCAGGACCAATTTCTTCTCATTTTTCTCGCCGGTTATTCGCTCTAAATCTGCCATCAAACCAGATAATTCTTCAGCCTTTACCTGAAACTCGCGTTTCGTCTCCGAAGTAAATTTTTCCAACCGGGAAACTTCATTTTTTTGAACATTTATCTGCGACCGCAAACCCTCAACCAGTGTTTCTAGGCGTAACAAATCCTGCTTAAGCGTATTGCGTTGATTTTCTTTTTGATAAATTTCTGTATTGATGCTGGATCGTTGGTCAATCCTTGTTTCAAGTTGTTCCTGTGCCTGTAATAATTCCTGCTGTAAACCCTTTAACTCCTTTTGGTCATCTACCTGCTTTTGAGAAAGCTGGGAGATATCCTCCTGCAAACCTTGCCTCACCTGCTGAGATTCAGAAAGGGTTTTTTCTGTCTCATACAACCGGTTTTGCTGTGCTTTCTTTCTTTCTTCGAGGACAGCAAGCTGCCGCGCATTTTCCTCCTTTTCAATGTGCAACCGTGATAATTCCCTGTGAAGGTTTGAAAGATGTGCCCTCTTTTCAGAGAGAGTGTTCTGTGATTCCTGCAACTGATCTTCCAGGCGGCTGCGCACCTCAAGCTGTTGGTCCAATTTCTTCTTCTGGTCAGCATTAAAAGCAATTGCCGAGCGCAGATCATCCTGCAATTTCCGCCAATGGTAGCCGTACCAATCCTTCAGCAATATGTGCAGGTCCTTCTCCAACTGCGCGTATGTGATTGCTTTTTCTTGTTGCTTTTCGAGAGAGCGTATACGCGGTTTTAACTCTCGTAATATGTCCTGAACGCGTTCAACATTGCGGAGCGTTTTGTCCAGCTTCTGGTTTGCCTCATGCCGCCGGGATTTATAAAGGCCAATACCGGCAGCCTCTTCGAAGAAGCTACGGCGATCTTCAGGTTTAATTGATAATGCTGAATCAACCAGTCCCTGGCCGATTATGGTGTAGTTCCGTTCTGCCAGGCCTGAGGATGCCAGCAATTCATTAATCTCTTTGAGCCGGACACGTTGGTCATTGATCAAATATTCATTCTCGCCATTCCGGTACGCGCGCCGCGTCAGGTTTACCTCTGTGTAATCGATAGGCAGCCATCCCTCAGCGTTATCAAAAGTTATGGACGCGGAAGCCATGGATGCGCGTGACCGTTCTTCAGATCCGGAGAAGATCATATCGATCGTCTTTTTTCCCCGCAGCAATGAATAAGCCTGCTCACCCAGCACCCAGCGGATTGAGTCAGCAATATTGGACTTTCCAGACCCGTTTGGGCCAACAATGGCGGTTATTTTCCCGGGAAAAAGAAATTCGGTTTTATTGGCGAATGTTTTATACCCCTGCAATTGCAGCGATGTCAATAAATTATCTGTTGCCATTATGTATGATTCTCGATCATTTCTAAGACTTTAATTGCCGCCGCTTTTTCCGCCGCCTGTTTGCTCTTTGCCTGCCCTGAAGCACCCAGCGATTCGTTTACTTTCACCTCAACTTCGAAAATTTTTGCGTGATCCGGGCCGCTGACTCTGATAGTGCGGTATTTAGGCGGGTAGTATCCGTTTGCCTGCGCCCATTCCTGCAGCAAGGATTTTGGATCGTGGTTCTTATTTTGCGCAATTATTTCATCCACAGCGCTTTCCAGCAAAGGAAACACAAAAATCTTTACCGCATCCACACCCTGGTCAATATAAAAAGCGCCTATAAAGGCCTCGAAAACATCACACAGCAAACTATTGCGCAATTTTCCGCCGGATTTGATCTCTCCCCGGCCCAGCCGGATAGCATTCTCAAGATTGACCGATCGAGCGAAGTCGGCTAACTGCCTGGTTTGCACAAAAGCAGAGCGCATCTGGGTTAGGTCCCCTTCCTCCATCTCCGGGAAACGGTTGTAAAGCCATTCCCCAACCACGAAGTCAAGGACAGCATCGCCTAAAAACTCCAGTCGTTCATTATCTTCAAGCGCATCGGGATGTTCATTTAGGTAAGACCGGTGCGTCAGCGCGCGTGTCAACAAGTTTTCATCCTCAAATAAGATTCCCAGCCGGTTGATCAATTGCCCGGTTGTTTCCTGCACTGTTTTTTCATTTCCCATAGTTTTTTATTGGCAAGTTGTATTTCTTAAAATAGCCGCTCTGCTATAATTGCCTGCATGGCACTACCGTCACTCTGGCAGTCATCTTTCAATTATAAAATTTCAACCGAGGTCTATGAAGGCCCTCTTGACCTGCTGCTTCAATTAATTGAATCGGCTGAATTAGATATTACCAAATTATCCCTCGCCAAAGTGACTGACCAATATCTGACGTACCTCCAGGAAATTTCCAGCCGCGATCCGGTGGAAGTTTCCGCTTTTCTTGTGATAGCCGCAAAATTGGTCTTCATCAAATCTTCAATTTTACTACCATCTCCGGAATCTATAGACGATGAGGGCGAAGAGGATATTGGAGACCAGCTTGCCCGGCAATTGCTGGAATACAAGAAATTTAAGGATGTGGCAGAATGGCTCGGGGAAAGGCAGGATAAAAACCTCCGGTCGTATTATCGCGTTGCATCTCCGCCTGTGATAGTGGAATCCGTTGACCTTTCGGCTGTAACGATTTACGATTTGATTGATTTGCTCCTTGACACGTACTTCAAACACGAGCACGAAACTTCGATGGGGGAAGTAGTCACGATCTCAGCGCTTACCATTCGGAACCGAATTCTGGAAATCAAAAACCGTTTACGCGCATCACCCAGCGTGCGCTTTAGAGAGCTAATAGAACACACTGAAACACGGGTGGACATCGTGGTCACATTCCTGGCGCTACTTGAATTGGTCAAAAACCACGCCATCGTAGCAGAACAAGAAAGCATTTTCAGCGATATCCGTTTCGCTCGCACTCAGCAGCTGGATGCTGAGTTTGAAGTTGAGTTGTGAGGAATTATCTCGTAGATGGCAAAAGAAATAGACTCAACTCCGGTTAGAAAACAATACCTGTCAATAAAACGACAACATGCAGACGCAATCCTTTTTTTCCGTCTGGGTGATTTTTACGAGACTTTTGATGAAGATGCGCAAATTGCCTCCCGCGAATTGGACATCGTCCTCACTTCGCGTAAAGTCGCAAAGAACCAGCGCGTACCGATGGCGGGCATTCCGTTTCACGCAGCTGATAATTACATTAGCAAGCTGATTGAAAAAGGGTATCACGTTGCCATCTGTGAACAAATAGGCGATCAACCTCAAAAAGGATTGTTCCCGCGAGAAGTAGTGCGCGTTGTTACGCCTGGCACGCTAATTGAACCTGGTCTGATCACATCTCACCGGAATAATTTTCTGGCATCAATTTGCCGGATCGAAAATACAGTTGGTTTGGCCTACATCGATATAACAACCGGCGACGCTGGTGTAACGGAATTTTTTGACGACAGTGATTTCAGCCGGTTATCCGCTGAATTAAGCAGAATCAATCCTGCCGAAATCATCATTCCAGAAAATATGCAATTAAAGTTTGTTGAAGATTTTCACATCACAAAATGCGAGCCCTGGAAATTTGTAATCAGCCGTTGTGAACAAACCATATTGACTACATTTTCCCTGGCGGTTATTGATGGCATCGGGTTAAAGAAAAAGCACGCGACTATATGCGCCTATGGAGGCCTTCTTGATTATTTACAGGAGACGGACCCATCGGTTATTTCGCCGAACAATTTACCCAGGTTTTATTCGATAGACACTTACATGATCCTGGATCCATCGACCAGGCGCAATCTTGAATTGACTGAAACTTTAAGAAGCAGAACTGAAGGAAAGTCTCTGTTGAGCATAATCGACAAAACTGTGACTGCGATGGGGAAGCGGAAAATTCACCAATGGATAAATCAGCCCTTAAAGAAATTGGGGGAAATTTATGAACGCCAGAATGCAGTTTCTTACTTTTTCGAAAACGGACTCCTGCGCATTGAATTTCAAAATCTACTCAAAAAGCTTGCAGATATTGAGAGAATATCTAATCGCATCAATACTGGACACGCCTCCCCGCGTGATCTGGTTTCATTAAGGGAATCGCTAAAAAATGTCCCCGCAATCCTGGAATTACTCGCGGAAAGCCTGGATGAAATTGGTTATGAATTTGGGGATATTGATGCGTGCGCAGATGAACTTGCGCTTCTCTCCAAATCAATAAATGAAGATCCCCCCGCGACACTTCAGCATACCGGCGTTATAAAGTCTGGTTATTCCAAAGATTTAGATACAGTTGTTGACGCATCCGACCATGCCCGGAAATGGATCGCGGAATTAGAGAAAATCGAAAAAGAAAAGCATGGGATCAAGACTCTGAAGGTGGGATACAACAAAGTGTTCGGCTATTACATTGAAATAAGCAAAAGCCAGTTGAGCAATGCGCCCGAACACTATATCCGCAAGCAAACACTCGTTAACGCGGAGAGGTTTATCACACCGGAATTAAAAGAGTATGAAGCGATCGTTTTAAACGCTGACGAAGAAATTAGGGAAATTGAGAAGAAAGTATTCGATACTGTCTGCAAAAAGCTGTCTAAATCCCTCGGAAAATTTGCGCGGCTCTCATGCTTTTTAGCTGAGCTAGATGTGTTTCTATCTTATGCACAGGCGGCTTCGGAAAACAATTATTCAAGACCTGATTTGACCGAAGATATTACCATCGAAATAAAAAACGGCCGCCATCCGGTTGTTGAAAGAACACTGCCAGCCATAGGATTTATCGCCAATGATACAACGCTTTCCGAATCCGACCGGATACACATTATCACCGGCCCGAATATGAGCGGAAAAAGCACGTATTTGCGGCAGGTCGCCCTGATCGTACTGCTGGCACAGATCGGATCGTTTGTGCCGGCAGAATCAGCCCGCATAGGCTTGGTTGACAGAATCTTCACACGCATCGGCGCCCAAGATGAGATTCACGCCGGCCAATCGACATTCATGGTTGAAATGGTTGAAACCGCTAACATCCTGAACAATGCGACTGAAAAGAGTCTTTTGATCCTTGATGAAATTGGGCGCGGCACCTCAACCTACGATGGGCTTTCGATCGCCTGGGCGGTGGTTGAACACCTCCATAATCACCCAAAGCTCCGGCCGCGAACATTGTTTGCTACCCACTTTCATGAATTAACAGTATTACCGCAAAAATTGCCTATGGTCAGCAATTTCAATGTGGCAGTAAGCGAATCCGGCCGCGAGGTGGTCTTTTTGCATAAGATTGTGCCCGGCGGGTCGGACCGGTCATACGGCATTCACGTCGCGCAGCTGGCCGGTATTCCCAACCTGATCATTGGCCGCGCCAATGACCTTTTGGCCGAATTTCAACGCACAAATGGCGTACAGCATAGGGAGATACGTGAAGAGAGTGAGCAATTGGCATTGTTCAATCCAGAAACACCGCTTCTGGAAGCCCTAATTGATCTCGACATCGACGCAACAAGCCCAATTGAGGCGTTAAATACACTCTTCCAATGGAAAAATAAATTTAAGAAGGATTAGCGGTTGTTCTTTCGTTCCTTTTGCACAACCTCTTCTAAAGTCTCCGGCTGAATTGTTTTATTCTGATGAGGTGGAGTCGGGTTTTTTTCCGGGGCTTTTTGCCTATCATCATTAGTTTGCTTTCGAGTATATTTCGCTGCTAAGAACAAAATCAATCCGATAAGCCAAATAACAATTCCGAACGCACCGCTCCAGCTGGCAATTTGCGGAAAAACTCCTGCGATCAATAATTTCACGACATTTAACAATGGCACATTTTCCCCATCTACGAGATTTTCTGAAACAAAGCTGATCCAGGCCTTCTGGCCCACAAGCAAAGCAATCAGGAGAAGTACGAGTATTGATGAGGATATGAGAAATAACAATCCGTTCCAATGCCACTGGAGACGTCGGTCGTCTCGTAATAACCAGGCATTTACTATAAGCAATAGAATTGCCACAACTGGAGCCAGCCTGAATGCCCAGCGCGCAAGTGAATAGTTCGCAAAAACTGATGTACCGCTTGTAATTGTTTCCGGAATAAATCCGGAAAGTTCAAGTTCATCCGGTAATCCCGCGAAGTAATCATTGATAAATAGCGTTAGTGAACCTAAAAGAACGCTTGACCTGTCACCGGCCGGGGCACATTGCGTGTATTGATAAATATCAGAATCAATGCCATTTTTGCTATTGGGAAATTCGACATCAGCCGCGCAGGCGGGCAGTGTTTTCAGGTAAGAATTGGAGAATTCAACAGCTTGTTCTGTTATGTTGTTCTTAATTTGGCGGATGTCTAAAGATATTTTTTGGGGCTGTGATTTGAAATTCAGGAAATCCAGGATTTCTGAGAATAATATAGAAGTCATTGATCTCGTCCACTGGTCAGGGAAATAGTCCATGAACGCGGCGGTCAGAGCCGGCTGGCTTTTCAGTACAGGAGGCAAACCTTTTCCGCCTATTAGCATCATTTGATTCGCGGCGATATCCGCGAAAATTATCCTCAGCGGTTCTTCAATTTCTGTAGACCTCAAAGCGGCCTGATAACTATTATTGTCAAATGCAATAAACTCTATCGGGAATGAAAAACAGGACAATATGATCAAGGGAATTAGCAAAAATGAAATAGCCAGAGCGGAAATTCGTTTTATGTAACGCATTTTTTTCTTCTTATCTTACAACGCAATTTTAATCAGTCAATCCAGTCCCGTGCCCCATTGAGGAAAACATCGCCCGCGATCCTGTTCTTCCCCGGCACCTGCAATTCAAGGATGCATAAATCGTTAGTCGCGGTGCCGATGGCCGGAAATCCTTCTATCACTCCCCTTGCGCCCGGGGTAAGATTTTGCGAGTCCAAAATTTTAGCTAAAAAAACTTTTACCCTTTTTCCATTCCAATCAAAAAAGCTCACCGGCCATGGGATCATCGCTCTGATCTTGTGTTCAATTACTTCCGCGGGTTTCAAAAAATCTATCGCGCCGTCACTTTTTTCGATCTTCGGTGCATAG
>Ga0180436_10006065_pt1 | contig 10568 bp, 5 predicted proteins | sample SS_ome_2_FD_132434 | JGI IMG/M metagenome (GOLD analysis project Ga0180436, IMG submission 132434) | Hypersaline lake sediment archaeal communities from the Salton Sea, California, USA - SS_3_S_2 metaG | ecosystem: Environmental > Aquatic > Non-marine Saline and Alkaline > Hypersaline > Sediment...
CGGTCGGTGCTGACGCAGCGACCCGCCACCAGGACGTTGTCCAGGCCCTGGGGCGTCAGGATGCGATAGGGGATGCCGTAGCTCTCGCCGTCCTTGTACCGCAGACTGGTATGCTCCTCGTGGAACTTGGCGAAGTCCTTGGCGCTGGAGGTGGCGGCGTGGATGTCGACGGGGTACGCGTACCTACCGATCTCGTCGTCAAAGACCGCGCGGCTGTGGAAGTCGTCAAGGCAGAGCACGTAGTCACCCAGGATTCGCCTCGTCTCGCGCAACCCCAGAAGTGCCCCTGTGGCGACCAGATACATGTCCTCGAAGCCCGCCAGATAGGTCTTGTAGTAGGTCTCGTACTCGGACAGGCTCTTGCGCCCCCAGAGAAGGGCCTCGGTCAGGGTGCGCTCGTCGGTACCGTCGACGCCGAAGGTGTGCCCGATGTTCCCACCGCCCACTGTCTTGCCCACCTGCCAGATCCCCGGCAGGTGGCGGTCCTGGTTGGTGAAGATGCCGGCGGCGAAGGCATCCTCCAGTTTGCGGTCCTGGCCGCCGCCGGCGCGGCTCCAGTCAACATGAGACCACAGGCTGCACAGCGTCCCGGCCATCATCTCGCCCTCGGCGTTGCCCTTCTCGAAGGGCGCGCCGGCCCAGGTGGCCAGATCACCGTCGCCGGTGCCATCCACAAAGACCTTTGCCTTTACGGCGTAGACGCCACTCTTGGCGGCGCAGACGGCAGCACTCACGTGCCCGCCCTCCGCCTCGAGCCCGATGACCTGGGTCTGGAAGGCGAAGCCGGCATCGGTCTCCTCGACGAGATTGTCGTAGACCAGCTTGAGTGCCTCGGCGTTGATGCTGACGCTGCCGCCCAGGTCGTCCCTTGGCGTGTAGGCACGCTGCTTCATCCGCTCGTAGATCTCGCGCCCGATCCCGTCGGCCAGGAAGTTGACGCGGTCGGAGAAGCGCATGAAGGCCGGTACCAGGCCGGCGGTGCCCATGCCGCCAAAGCAGCTCTGGCCCTCGGCAATGAAGACGTCGGCGCCCTGCCGTGAGGCGGCCACGGCGGCCGCAACGCCGGCAGGGCCGCCACCGGCGACGAAGACATCTACCTCGTGGCGAATGGGAATTTCGCGTGTGAATGTGAGTGTTGGCATTGGCTAGGTCTCCTATGGATGGGGCTGGCTGCTACGACCTGACCTATTTGTGGATAGGGTATTGGCCGGCCTCGCGGACGGTCTTGTAGACCGCCAGCACGTTTTCGGGCGGCGAGAGCGGCTGGACATTGTGGATGGTGTTGAAGACAAACCCGCCGCCAGGGCCAAAGATGCGCACGCGTTCGGCCACCTCGGCACGGACCTCGTCCACGGTGCCGAACGGCAGCGTCTTCTGTGTGTCCACGCCACCGCCCCAGAAGGTCACGTCTTTGCCGAACTGCTCCTTCAGCCCCGCTGCTTCCATCCCCGTGGCCGAGCACTGCACCGGGTTGAGGATGTCGAAGCCGGCCTCGATGAACTCTGGGATCAGCTTGACGACCGATCCACAGGAGTGGATGAAGGACTTCCAGCCGGTATTGGCATGGATCCACTCGTTGACGCGTATGTGGAAGGGCTTGTAGAGGCGGCGGTAGGTGCGGTTGGAGATAAAGGGGCCACGCTGGGTACCGAAGTCGGTGCCGGAGACGAGGATAGCGGCCACGCGGTCGCCGACCGCCTCGTGGATGCGGGCCAGGTTCTGCAGTCCGATCTCACACTGCCGCTCGAAGACCTCCATGATGTAATCGCGGCGTGAGATCGTGCTGATGTACCATTCCTCGACGTCGCGGATGCCCTTGGGGTCCTTGAGCCAGGGACCGGGCACCAACGCTATGTCGCCGAAACCCGTGCCGCCGAAGTTGCCGAAGATGGCCTTGTCAGTCTCCTCGTACAGTCGGCGCGTGGTCTCGGCGAAGTAGGCCAGGTCCTCGTCGGAGACGGGACCGAAATCCTCCAGGTTGTCCTCGACGTTCAGGTCCTCGTCGTCGATGGGGTACTGGCGCCGGGTGGAGTCGAAGTACCAGCCGCCTGCGGGCATCCGCCCGGCGGGGGGACAGGACTCGTCGCCCTCGGCGTAGAGGAAGAGGTCGCCGTTTTCCTCCACATCGGTGTTGAAGCCCTCCGGCACCAGCACAGGCGTGCCGTCGAACGTCATCCAATCCTTCCAGCCGTCGTTGACGAAACCGAACATGTTCTTGGGGCTGGCGACTCCGACCACGTCGATGCCCAGCGCGTCCATCAGGTCCGGCTCGATTTCGCCCAGCATCTGATAGGGCTCGACTACCTTGACGGGCCTGCCCGGTTCGTCGAGACCCAGACTCTGGCGCAGTTTGTAGACCACGCTCACGTGCATGCCCGTCACGGGGCCGCCGCCAAGGTCCACGGGCACGCGATCGGGTTCCTCGTGCGCCAACGTCGCCATCACACGCTCTCGGGAGGTCATCATGGTGTGTGCTCCTCTCTGCTAGTGCTGCCGCAGGGCAGCGATGGTTCTAGTTGACCCCGACAGCGCGCAACCACGTCTGTGCGATCAAGGCGTGGCCGGCAGGCGTTGGGTGTACGCCGTCTCCGGCCCAGGTACGCATCTCGCGCTGTGTCGCCGCCGCCGCGAAGATGCCATCAAGCGGTACGTAGAGCGCGTCGAACTCACGAGCGAGCCTCCGGGCAGCCGAGATCTTCGGGTCCAGGTCGACGCGCCACGCGGCGCGGTCAGGCGGCGTGGGCAGCACGAAGGACTCGAGGATGATGAGTTTGGCGGCCAGCACGTCCCTCGTCTGCTCGAGGATGGCGCGGTAGTCGGTCTCGTAGGCCTCGGCTGATGTGGGATCGCCCGAGTCGTAGCGGCGCCACGTGTCGTTGATGCCTATGAGGATCGAAACCCAGGTAGGGGCGAGGTCCAAGCAGTCGGCCTGCCAGCGGGCGCGCAGATCCTTGACGCGGTTTCCGCTGATGCCGCGGTTGATGAAGCGCACCTTGTGCGCTGGGTAGCGCGCCGAGAACCAGGCGGCAGTCATCGCGGCGTAGCCGCGGCCCAGGTCGGCGTCGGTGTCGCGGCTGCGTCCGGTGTCGGTGATGCTGTCGCCCTGGAAGAGGACGGTGGCGTTCGGCCCGATGAGTGGGGTCATAGTCGCTCCTTGACGGATCTAGGGTCTTGAGTCTTGTGCCTGGGGGTTCGTGTGTCTGCTGGGCCGGCGCGAGCAAGCTACAGCCACAGGCCCTCCACATTCCAGAGGGCGAACTCACGATGGCCATTGAGCTCGGCCTTTGACGGCTCGCCGGAGGCGACTGCCAGGATGGTGTCGAAGATCGCTCTGCCCATCGCGGGAAGGCTCAGGCCCTCGCTCAACACAGCCCCCGCGTTGATGTCCAGGTCCCAGTGCATGCGTTCGTAGAGCGGCGTGTTCGAGGCGAGCTTGATGACGGGCGCGATGGCGTTGCCGATGACGGTGCCGCGGCCTGTGGTGAAGCAGGCGAGTTGGCATCCGGCGCCGATGATGCCGGGCACCGAGAGCTGATCGTAGCCGGGTGTGTTGAGCAGGTAGACGCCTGCTGCGTTGTGATCCCAGATCCATTCGCCATACCGGAGCACTCGCTGCACGGGTCCCATGCCGCTCTTGGCCTGGGCGCCCAGCGATTTGATCGTGATGTTGAGCAGGCCGCCGGCCTTGTTGCCGGGGCTGGGGTTTTCCTCCATGGTGTGCCCCGAGCGCGCTGCGTAGGATCGGTACCACTCGAGGACGCGGTAGACGTCGGCAGCCACCGCGTGGTTCACGGCGCGCGCCGCGAAGACGTGGGCAGCACCAAAGAACTCGGGTACCTCGCCGATCACGCTGCGTCCGCCGGCGCGCACCAGCAGGTCGCTGGCCCGGCCCAGGGCGGGGTTGGCCGTGATGCCGCTGAAGGCGTCGCTGCCCCCACACTCCAGCCCCAGCGCCAGCTTACTCACGGGCGCGGGCCGTCGCGCCGTGCGATTGGCCTCCGCCAGCAGCTCCGGGAGCAGGGCGAGCCCCTTCTCGATGGTCGGGTGCGTGCCGCCGAGTTGCTGGATGGACAGCTTGCGCACAGGCTTGCCATAGAGTGCCGTCAAGTCTGGCGTCCCGAAGTAGGTGTCGAAGGCGTTGAGGTTGGTCTTCTCACAGCCCAGCTCCACCAGAATCGCGGCGCCGACGTTGGGATGGCGGATATGCTGCCCAAGCATACGCAACGTCGCCTCGAAGGCACCCGGCCCTTCTGTCCTCACGGTGGGATCGGGGCACGCACACCCACCGTCGTGCGGGATGGCGGTCACGCCGTCGACGTTGGGGTAGGCGGTGCGTGAGTAGAGCCCCGACGTCTCCGCCTGCAGCGAGATCTGCTGGGCCTCGTGGGCCGCGCACATGCTCGCGGGCACGATTAGGACCCAATTGCGAACACCGACGTTGCCATCGGCTCGGTGGAAGCCATCAAAGCTGGGGCGGGCGCCTCCCCAGGGTGGGAGACTGGGTGTCTGGAGGACCAGGTCGTCGATGCCGGTCTCCGGGACCTCGCTGAGAACGGTAGCATCATTGATGGGGTCGCCGGGTGCCAGCCCCTTGGATTGGGCGAAGGGCTGACCGTACTGGCGAACCCATTCGCCTGCGGGCACGGCGCACACCGCGAACCGGTGGCCTGGTGCGATATCCGCCTCGATGGTTATGGTCGTAGCCTGCCACGCTACAGTGGTGTTCGCAGCGATGGCGCGTTTGGCGACAGCGACGTTGTCGAGCCCCGGATCGACAACGACAGCAACGTCGTCCAGCGGTAGTGGATTGGTTGGCATCCCGTGACCTGTTGGGGTGAGTAGTATGACGGTCACTATATCACCGATCTGCGGGAAGACAGTGGGACATCAATCCCCACTTCCACCCGAGCCAAACATGAGGCCGGCCTCGGGCCGGCGCATGATGTTGCGCCACCGCATGGTGAGGGTGCCTGCTGCGTCCGGGGGTGACCAGGCGACGAGGACGTGGTTGCCGCCCATCTCCAGCGGGATGTCGCTCACCGTGGCTGGGCCGGTGGCGAGGTCGACGGTCTCGTACACGTGACCGTTGACCATCACTGAGACCTCGCCGGCGCCCTCTAGATCCAGGAACGTGAAGGCTTCGGGGTTGGGCACGTCCAGGTTGGTCTCCACGTTCTTGCGCGGAGAAGGCGACCAGATGGTGTGGTAGAGGTAGGTCTCCTGTGACAGGTCCGGCCCCTCGGCGCGCCAGACGCCATCCTCTGCAGTGACCTCGGTCCACTCGCCCAGCGCCAGGATAGGCATGGCCACCATACGCTCCAGGCTGGGCACACAGCGTTGCTGCATCTCCAGGCGCATCGCGGCGTCGGTGGGGCCATTGTGGACGAAGAGCGATTGCGCATACCCGGGCCCGGTGGCCTCGGCATCCGGCACCCTCGCACCATCCAGGAGGCTGCCGGCGTACCGGATGCCGCAGTTGGCGCGCAGCCGATGCGCCAGCCGGCGCAATCGAGGACGGTGTGTCTCGTCGCCGGGGGCGAACTGGTTGAAGACGATCGCCCCCTTGCCGACCGGGACCCGTCCCATCACCACAGCAGCCTCGCGCTTCTCGTCGCCCATACATCGGGTAAGGGTATGTGCGCGCAGTGCCTCGGAGCGCCCGCCGTAGACCATCAGCTCCCGCAAGCAACTCTCCGTGGCCGTCTCCAGCAGGGGCTCGAGACCGTCGCCCGGCTCGATGAAAACACGGCCGATTCGCGTGTTGCGTGCCGTCGATGGGGTATAGGAGAAGGTCTCGATGCCGCAGGTGTCCTCGTTGGAGACGCCGCTCAGAAGCGGGTCGTCGGCGACGCGGACAGCCTGGTAGACTTCGGGATCCTGGATGGGTGAAAGGGGGACATCCAGGATGCTCGACCAGACCTCGAGTGACTTGGGCGTCGCGCTATCGACGAGCACGGTGGCGCCCTGCTCCGCGTAGGCAAGGAAGCTGTCAAGCCGCTCAGTCTTCTCACCGGCGAGCACGGTAAGCGATGGCTCCGCGGGCGGCGTGTAGGTGGCGGCGCGGCGCAGCAGGCGGAGGAAGAGCTCCTCGGCAGTCGGCGTCGTCGACATCTTCTCTACGATACGCAACTGACATGCCAGGATCAGCCCCTTGCCCTCGGGGGCTTCGAAGAGCGGCGTGTATCCCAGGTCCCCGGTGCCGAAGCCGCCCTCGCCGCTGTCCAGCAGGGGTAGCATCCATCGACCATCGTCCTTGCGGTACATCCGATGTGCGACATAGGCGTCGCTGGCGAGCAAGGGATAGGGCGCATCGCCCCAGGCGAAGAGATCGTCGTCGGTCATCCCCTGGACCACGGGGTGGTCGTAGGCGCGCACGAAGGCCTTGAGGACAGGCTTTCCCTCCAGCGGCACGCGAGGGAAGACCGACGTGGTCTGGTCCAGCACGATGGCGCAACCCCCGGCCCTCGTGAAGTCGCGCAAGTGGACGTTCTGATAGCTGCCGGGCTCCACCGTGTTGGGCTCGAGGATCAGGATGTCGGAGCCGGCAAGCTGCTCGGAACTGAGCCGTTCGATGTAGCGGACCTTGCATCCGAGCTGGTCGAGCGCATCCTTCAGCAGACCGGAGCCCAACACCGCCACGGCCTTACCGGACAGCTCCGGGACCAGCGGCTTGGGCGTCGCCGCGAGGGTTGGTGTCTTACCGAGCTCCTTCGTGCTGAGCTGCCGCCGTGGCAAGTTGACCGAGCGCTGCCAAGTATCCAGCACACGGCCCGCTGAGCGGAACGTGGCGATGTAGGCGTAGTCACCCGGCGGTAGGTCAGTCGGCAACGCAAACGCGACCACCCGTGACACCGTGCGCCCCCGCTCGATCTCCATCGGGAGGGTCACCGACCCGGCGACTGCATCCCCGTTGCTGAGACTGACTGCCAACTCACCTATCACTGCGTCTGCAGTGTCGTTTACGACGAACAGCTCGCGATCCCACGTGGAGCCGGTGAAGGCACCGGACCGCAGGCTGCGGTCGATGACGGCCAGGGGGCGGAAGGCGTGCGCTTGGATGGCGAAGCTATGGTTGGGCGTGTAGCCCTTTCCCTCCTCCCAGAAGGCGAACTCGCTGCTGTGAGCCGCGACCCTCAGGGGCTTGACCCCGGGAGCGGTGACGTCGTCGTACGTCAGCGCCACGTCCTCGCCCGCAGGGCGAAGGTTCTCCAGGCATGAGAGGTTCCACGGGCCCCACCCGCAGACGCCGAGGGTGCGCCCGGCCTCGATGATCCACGCCAGGTCCTGCGCGGCGGCCTCGTCGATGGCCCTGAAGTTCGCGTAGACGGCGTCACCGCCCAGATGGAGCGTGTTGTTTGGCCCGGCGTAGTGGTAGAGTGCTAGCTCTCCGCTGAGGAGTGGTCGTTTCTGGTCCCACCAGCCAATGCCCGCGCACTCCTTGCCGTAGTGACGGCTCAGGATGGGCTGCGTGCGCTCGTTCCAGAGCGAGCTGTCGCCCTCGTGATAGGCGGGACGCGTGGGGTCCATAGCCTCGAATATGGCGCGCAACTTCGGGAGCTCGGCCTGGATCATCTCGGATTCGGTGCGCTCGGTGTCGTGCTTGGTGTTCCAGCGCATTTCGTTTTCGACGCTCCAGAGCACGAGGCTGGGGTGGTTCTTGTCGCGGCGGACGAACCGCCGCACGTGGTCGGCGGCGGCCTCCCAGTAGGCGGGAGAGCTGGCGCCCTGTGCCCCCCCCGATCCGTGCAACCCGGCTTCCCCGGTGATCAGGATGCCCATCTCATCGGCCAGGTCCAACGTGATGGGTGGATGTGGGTGTGTGTGAAGCCGCGAGTGGTTCATGTTGGCGTCGCGGATCATGCCGAACCACTGGCGAATCCAGCTCTCGGTGGCGTAGAAGGGGGTCCACTTGTGCCCCCAGTCGGAGAAAAGGTGCATGGGATAGCCATTGAGCATGACGTCCGGACCGTCGATCCAGACCTCGCGGAATCCGAAACGCTCGGCAGTGGTCTCCAGGACTGTGCCGTCCTCACAGACCTCAGTGCGCAGCCAGTAGAGCTTGGGGTTTTTCGGGTACCACCACGTCGCATCCTGCCACGGGATCATCATCTCGACGGTCGCCACGCTGCCGGCAGCGACGCTGATCGCCATCGCAGGCAGGTCCAGCACGTTGTCCGCGTCTGCCGGGTCGCCATCCTTCACCCCGTGCCGCACGGCGGGGGTGAGCGTGACGGACCGGTCACGGTCAGAAGCATTGGTCACCTCATAGACCACGGTGAGTGTGCGCTCACGGGTCGACGTGCGGATGGTGACATCGCTGACCGTGACTTCGCTCCGCTGTACCAGCCAGACGTCCTGCCAGATGCCGGCGTGATCGCAGGGAATAGCGTTGCCGGTGGGGACCTCGGCGCGCCCGCGCGCGTCCCGGTCGTAGTCCTCGATGAGGACCGCGATCTGGTTCTCGCCGGTCCTGAGCCACTGCGTGATATCGGCCTCCAGCGGCAGTGTCGGCTGGATGTGGGTTGTTACCCGGTGACCGTTGACGAAGAGATGCGTCTTGGGCATTGTAGCTTCGAGGACCAGCCAGTACCGGCGGTCGGGCTCGACCGCTTCGACGTCCACCGATCTGCGAATCCACCCCGAGCGCGTCTTGGACCACGCGACGGGATAGCCGAAGGCGTCGAAGAGGAACTCGGTGTCCTCCGAGTCGTAGACCTCCGGCGCGTGCCCGGTGTGGTAGGGATCCCTGCCTGACTCTCGCACACCGCTCGCCGGCTTGGTCCAGAAGGAGGGGACCAGATATTGCCCCTTGAGCCAGCCCTCCTGAGGGACCCGGTCAGTCTTCGCCGGCGTATGGCACGGGATGAAGTCCCACCAGCCGTTGAGGCAGCGCCTAGTAACAGGCATTTCGTGCATCGGTCTATGCTCCTTCGTTGAGGTTCGATCCCGTCAGGAACCAGAGGCATCACGTTTCTTGGCGGGGAAGTCCCGGCGCGGGATGAGCCGTCCCTGCACGACTGTGGTCCGGATCAGGCATTGGGCTTCCAGTAGCTGAACCAACGTCTGAGTTGGCGGCTCCCATCGACTACCAGTCCGCCACGCTGCCGTCGGAGGGGTAGGTGAACTCGCCGCCGAGCTCCTCTGTGAACTCGATGTTCCGCTGCGCTGCGTCCTCGTCGATGTCGAAGCCGAGCCCCGGCTTGGTGGGCAGGTCGACAAAGCCGTCCTTGACGATCCAGTCCTGCTGCAGCAGGCCATTGCCCAGACATGCGTCAACCTGCTCCTGGACCAGGAAGTTGGGCACGGCGGCATCGACCTGCATGCAGGCCGCGAAGGCGACCGGGCCGATGGCGCAGTGGGGCATGATGTGCATGTAGTAGACCTCGGCCATGTTGGCGACCTTCTTTAGCTCGCTGATGCCGCCCACGTGGGAGCCGTCGGGCTGGATGAGCGAGACTGCGTGCTTTTCGAAGACCTCGCGGAAGCCCCAGCGCGTCAGCAAGCGCTCTCCGGTAGCGATGGGGAACGAGACCTGGTCCGAGACAAGCTTGAGTGCGTCGACGTTCTCTTGGGGCACCGGCTCCTCGACGAACATTGGGCGCATCCCCTTGATCTCGTGGCAGATCTCGACCGCGAGCCCGGGCGTCATCTTGCCGTGGAAGTCGAAGCAGAGCTCGACGTCGGGACCGACCCATTCGCGCATCAAGTAGGCTCGCTTGACGAAGGTGTCGATCACCGTCGGCGGTTCGTGGGCGCGCCAGTAGCCGCCGGGACCTGCCTTGAAGGCCGTGTAGCCCATCCCCTGGAGCCACTCCAGACGCTGTCGCGACTGGTCCAGCGCCTCGTCGGTCATCGCACCGATACCCCAGTGGGCGTAGACGCGGATGCGGTCACGCACCTCGCCTCCCAGCAGGCGGTAGACTGGGACGCCGTAGAACTTGCCGGCGATGTCCCACAGAGCCTGGTCGATGCCCGAGAGCGCGGACATCACCACCGGGCCGCCGCGGAAGAACGAGGAACGGTAGATGTGCTGCCAGTGGTGCTCGATGCGCAGGGGATCCTTGCCCACCAGGTAGAGTGCCATCTCATCGACGGCGGCGCAGGTGCTGTATGGGCGACCCTCCAGTGTGGTCTCACCCCACCCGACGATGCCGTCGTCGGTGGTGATCTTGACCAGGCGCGTGCGCTTCTTGGGGAAGAACTGCTCAATATTGGCGACCTTCATCTGTCAACCCTTTCTACGGTTTGGTGGCTTGGGGGTGGTATCGGTTGGCGGCTGTCTGTGATTGTACACCCGCCCGAATGCCCCGCACACGCCCGGAGGCCCCTGCGCCGCAGCGTCTCTGCCTCGACACCGAGCGCAGTCGTGCGACGCGTCCATCGCAAGATGCATGCGCCCTGGATTGGGTATTGACACCGGTCGAGATCCATTGTACCATTGTACCGGAAACGTTTCCGGTGACGTTTCCGGTATCCTTCCCGGTAATCTCACGCTCTTTGTCCCATTCGCCATAGTATCCCCAAGGGGTCATATGCGGGACGTTCCTTCGCGTGTGAACATCAGAGAC
>Ga0180436_10006068_pt1 | contig 10563 bp, 10 predicted proteins | sample SS_ome_2_FD_132434 | JGI IMG/M metagenome (GOLD analysis project Ga0180436, IMG submission 132434) | Hypersaline lake sediment archaeal communities from the Salton Sea, California, USA - SS_3_S_2 metaG | ecosystem: Environmental > Aquatic > Non-marine Saline and Alkaline > Hypersaline >...
AGGAAGAAAGGACCCTCGTCTCTTTATTTGCAATTATTATATTAGTATATATTGGAAAAAGTATTAATATAATCCCGGCAGTAGAAAGCAGGATTATAGCTATCTTTAAAAGCAATCTATGTTTCCTGATAAAAAACCTTTTTATTCTATTCATCCCCAAAATTATATCATAGAAAATATTTTATTTACTATGATTACAATTGTATTAGTAGTATATGGTTTCTCTTAAACAAAAAAGCATTTTCTAATATCTTAAATAATGATAATATCTTTAACTGATGGCTGATAAAGAGAAAAATATCTCCAAAAAAAGACTTATAATACGTATAGTAGGCTCTATACTCATAGTGGCAGGTATAGTTATAATCGCCTACCCTTTTTATACCAATTTCGTGATGAAGAGAAAAGAAGTGGAAGTACTTGCGTCATGGGATGATCAGATCGGGCAAGTCCAGGCCACCAGCAGCACAACCGAAGACAGTGACCCTGAACTAAAAAAGGAATCGATAGATGTAGATACTTCCCAGAAAGTGCCTTTTAAGATAACTATCCCTGATATCGAGACAGAGTGGATAGTGAATGAAGGAACTGATACTGCTACTTTAAAGGAAGGCCCGGGTCATCTTACTGAAAGCGCTTTACCCGGTGAAGAAGGTAAATGCGTAGTAGCCGGGCATAGGACTACATACGGTGCACCTTTTAATAGAGTCGATGAGCTGGACAAGGGTGACCAGATTTTTATAGAGACCCTTGGAAATGAAAGATTTGTCTATCTGGTAAAAGACCAGTTCGAAGTATTGCCCAGTGATCTTAGCATACTGGAACCAGTAGAAGAGGCCATATTGCTTCTCTCCACATGTACCCCTAAATATTACGCTACCAGGCGACTGATAATATATGCAGAACTTGATGAAAGTGGTTTATGATAGGATAAAAAATGGGGTAAACGTTCTGCATAGCTGGACGCCTGATTTAGCTTACCCCGACTCCAATATTATCATAAAAGTATAATAATTTTCAATGCCGATAAATTCATTTTTTTCGTATAGACCTATTTATCTAGATACGAATGGGCATATAGTATCCTGTTTGTAAGTATATCGTATGTTTTTACTGCATTCATCAGATCTTCATCCAAGGGATCACAGATAGCACAGTCTAGCCCATGACTTAACAGTATAGTAAGATAGGTAGTGTTAAGAAGGCTTTTAAGTTCCTGGGGAGAAGACTGGGATACATTTGAAAGACCTACTATTGTCTTTGGGTCTTCGGGTAGCTCCATCAAATCCTTCATCTGCTTAAACGCCTTTAAGCCCTCTATGCAATTAAACACCTGTTGTTGTAAAACAGCTACAGGTAAGACTATGGGGTCAAGATACAGGTCTTCTAATGGTAGTTCAAACTCAAGGGCAGCACTTATTATGTTCATAGCTATCTCTATCCTGCTATCAACATCAGGGGGTACACCTTTTTCACTAAGTGCTATACCGACTATCTTTGCATTGTATTTTTTTGCCATTGGTATCAGGACCTCTAGCTTGTCCCTGTCCCCTGTCACAGAATTTATCATAGCTGTACCTTTATGGACCTCTAGACCTGCTTCGATCGCTGAAGTGTTTTTAGTATCAAGAGCAAGCGGCACATCTACTTCACCCTGTATAGAGCTTACTACCCACTGCATCAACTCTTCACCCTTTTTTGTGGCAGGCCCTATATTGACATCAACATAGTTTGCACCAGCATCTTTTTGCTCTTTAGCCATTTTTATGATTGGTTCCGGGTCACGGTTCTTGATCGCATCTCCTATAGCTGTCGAGGTAACGCTGATGTTCTCACCAACAATAAGCATTTATTCCTCCTATTTATTTTTGCTATTAGATTTTTGAAGATCGATAAATATTATATCATTAATAGAAAAAAAAAATTAAAAATAACTGTTAAACCACTTATTGTATATATCTTCATAGACCTGTTCTTTTTTAAGCTCAGAAATAGCCTGGTCTATATCGACCTTTAGGGTGCTTCCCTCTTGTAACACTATGACAAAGTCCTTTAAAGACTTCATTTTCTCTAATATCTTGAACTGGCTCATGTTGTCCTGCAAAAAGACTGTGGCAAGAGGTACTGATAGCAGAAATCCGTCTATTTTTTTCTCCTTGAGATCTGAGACCATATCTGTGACCTCGGTATATATCTCGGGCTGGTAAGCAGCTAGTGATCCCTCGTCTATTATATCTGGAGTAGTATCAAGCATACCTATTTTTTTCCCGAGCAGGTCTTCTTTTATCTTTATCTCAGAATCAAGCAATGAGATAAGTAGAAATTCCATAGTATAGTAAGGTTCTGAAAAATCTACTGTCTTTTCCTTTTCCTGCATATAGGGGACTGCCGATATAAGTAGGTCTATATCACCTTCTATTAATACGGAGAAATCCGGACCCCAATCGATATCTTCTATAACATATTCTTTATCAAGTTTTAAAAATATCTGGTCGATTATATCGATATCAAAACCGATTATATTGCCCTGGTCAAGAAGTCCAAAAGGAGGGTAGGTAGGATCAGTCCCTACCTTGATCACCATACCATTACTTATCATACTCTCTGTCTCAGTATTTATGGGATCACCGTTTAGACCGTTTTCGGTTAAGCCTTCTTCACTGCATGAAGTGAAGAAAATAACAAATATTATAAAAAATATCAGGTTTATCAGAAAAAAAACCCTGGTTTTACGCATTCCTCTTCTATCCACTTATTGTTTTTAGATTATGTCTTCAGGATCGGGGAATAAAGTGCTTTTTGCAAAGTGGTCAGTAAAACTCGGGTGCATCGTCAATTCAAGATAATCCATCTTCTTTGCAAGTCTCTCTGCCTTTTCCCTTATCTTTGCTGAGACAAGGACCATCTTTGACCCTACACCTGCAGCATTTCCTACCTGGCTTATCCTTTCCAGATCGACTCTTGGGAACATCCCGATATTTATAACATTCCTTGGATCTATATATGAACCAAATGCACCTGCGATTATTATCTTATCGATATCCTTAAAAGTAAGTCCGGCATTCTCTAGCAGGACTTCTATTCCCGTCCTTATAGCACTTTTTGCTAGTTGTATCTCTACTATATCTTTCTGGTTTATGGATATGCCGTCTTCAGGACATTCAATATGTTTCATTTCTTTTGAATCTTTATCTTCACCGTTTCCTGAATTGATATCCGGGTCAAGCACGAACTGGAAATTGCCCTTAGTATCCTTACAGACACATCCCTTCTCTGGTTTGAACTTTCCTCTTTGGTCTATTATATTGACCTTTCTGAGTTCAGCTATTGCATCCAGTATGCCTGAACCGCATATTCCTACCGGTTTTTTGTCATTTATCGTCTGTATTTTGGGCTCGCAGTTATCATTATCTATAACGACCCTTTCTATAGCACCGGGAGCAGCTCTCATACCGAACTTTATATGTGCTCCTTCAAAAGCCGGACCACTAGCTGTAGATACACTGAAAATACCTTTTGAGCTTTTCATAGCTATCTCGGTATTAGTACCGATATCTATTCCAAGATAGTTACCTTCTTTATCTTCGATCTCTGATGCAAGCACCATTGCAAGGTGATCGGAACCTACATATCCTGCTATCGGTGGGAGCAGGTAAACATACCCTCCTTCAGCGATATCTATCGACATATCCCTTGCTTTTATACTGAGTGGTTTGTCAGTCAAGGATACAAAAGGACTGAGACCGAGCTGCCTTACAGGAAGACCTATCAAAAGGTGGTGCATGGCCGTGTTTCCCACTATAGAGACTTCAGAGATGCTTGTCTTTTCAATATCGTTATTCTTGCATAGCTCTGTTATTGTCTCATTAATTTTTTCTACCACGATCCTATGGAGCTTTATAGCATTGTCTTTGTTCTCTATAGCATAGTTTATCCTGCTCATGACATCTTCGCCGAATCGTATCTGGGGGTTCATGGCTCCTTTTTTATCAACTGTATCCCCGCTTAAGAGATCTACAAGAAGTACGGCTATCTTTGTAGTCCCCAGGTCAACGGCTATACCGAAATTTCTCCCTGTAGCATCTTTTGGCTCTACATTTATAATTTCACCTTCCCTGACAGTCACCGTGATCTCCCAGGAATTTTTTCTTATCACCTCGGGCATCGCCCTTAGGACCTCAAGGTCGATTTTTTCGACTTTTTCATTGTGCTCTGCAAGAAGCTCTTTCTGTATCCTGGAGAAATCAGATTGCATGTCACTTAGGTCTGCCCTTTTGAGTTTAAGGTGATACTTTTTACACACCTGGTCGACTTCTATATTCGCTTCATCCCCCAGGACCTGCAGCTTCTGTTCTTCGCTCAATGACGACGCTGGTATATATAGGGAGGTTTCTTTATCTATTACCTGCTGGCATGCAAGCCTCACACCTTTTTCTATTTCATCCTGGGTCAGTATCTCATTTTCCTGTTTTGTGACAAGTCTCTTTTCATCCTCTAAAAAAACTACCCTGCATTTTCCACAAGTCCCGTTCCCAGCGCAAAGTGATTTGATACCTATACCTGCGTCCGTTAAAGCATCTAGACAGTTCTTTGAACCGTCAAGGAAAAACCTTTTACCTATAGGTTCTACTTGTACTCTTATCTTATTTAGCATGTTTCTCTATTTCACTTTCTAGAAAAGCCTTGAATTCATCTCCGACTTTCATGAGATTTTCCAGATCTTTTTCTTTATTTGTTGGTTCTATCCTGGCTATCCACCCCTCATCGTAACAAGACTCGTTTATAAGCTCCGGGGAATCCTCGAGTTCTTCGTTTACCTCTACTATCTTTCCTGTCACAGGTATGAATATCTTACCTACCCATTTGCCTGATTCCATAGATGAAGGTGCATCACCCTGCTTGACTTCTGAGTCTTCCATCGGTAATTCAATAAAAACTATCTCACCCGCCAGTTTTTGGAAAAAATCCGTCGCGCCAAAAATGATATTACCGTCTCCATCTTCTTTTGCCCAGAAATGATTCTTATCATAGTAAAGATCATCTGGAAAATCATACTCACCGATATTCATCTGAACCTCCAAATAAAAAATAAAACAATCTTAAAGTATAATACAAAAAAACAAAAAATAAACCGGGAAAGCCCTATTTATTATCTAAACTTTTTAGTACTAGCTCAGGTAGATCCATGACTTTTATCTTGTAATCTATTTCTTTTTTCTTTTTCTTTAAAGCGGTGCTGAGAGTCCTTTCGCATTGCTGGCATGAAGAGACTAATACTCTGGCACCTGATTCGATTATCTCTGAGGCCCTTTTGGCTGCAATACTGGCGGCTAATCCCGGATTAATAGATTCCAGGTTACCGCCGCCGCCACAACAGTTTGCCTGCATCTTATTTGATGCAAGCTCTACAAGTTCCACAGAGGGTATCTTTTTTATTACTTCCCTGGGTTCTTCAAATATTCCAGAGTTCCTGCCAAGGTCACAGGGGTCATGGTAAGCTACTTTGAGTTCAAGGGGACCCGGGCTTAGATCTCCTTTTTTAATAAGTTCTAGCAAGTATTGTGATATATGCATTACTTCAAAATCCATTTTCTTACTTGTAAGCTCGGGATATTCATGTTTAAAAGTATGGTAGCAGCTAGGACATGAAGTTATCAGTTTCTTGGGTGAAAGGCTTGATATCTTTTCTATGTTATAATCAGCAAACCCTATTGCTTCCTTTTTCATCCCGCTACTTAAAAGTGGGAAGCCACAACACCATTCATCCTCACCCAGGAGACCGAAATCGACCCCCGCTTCCTTAAAAAGTGTTACTATAGCCCGGGGTATAGAAGAAGCTCTTGGAGAAAAACTGGAAACACATCCAACAAAATATATTACCTCTGCCTGCTTATTGAGATGGTCAGCTACATCGATATCAGGTACTTTCTTAATCCATTCAAGCCTGCCCTCATTGGTATCAAAAGTGACGTTATATGACTTTTCTATCCTCTCTTTAAGCATCTGGAGCACTTCCGGATGTCTGGTCTCTTCGACAAGGTCTTCCCTCACTGTCTTAAAAAGCTCATCTACTTTTACCCCGCTCGGACATTCGTTTTTACAGTAATTACACTGGGTGCAAGTATATATCTTTTCAGTAAACTTTTCGCTGGGTTGAAGCCCCTGCTTATGAAGAGCTTCGATAAGGCTCAGTTTACCCCTGGGGGCATTTCCTTCATCAAGGGTCTCTTTATAAACCGGACAGACTGCAAGACAGTTACCGCACCTGCCGCAAGAAAAAAGGTCATCACCTTTACTGCTTATCTTACGCTCTTTTACTTTTTCTTCTACCATATAAAATCCACCTTATTAACTATTCAATAAACATTTTCCCAGGATTAAGTATATTATTAGGATCAAACACACTTTTTATTTTTTTTGATATGTCAAATAGCTCCTGCCCTATTTCATCCTTCAAGAATTTTGCCTTTGTTATCCCGATGCCATGTTCTCCTGAAAGTGTGCCATCCATCTTCAGGGTCTCAAAAAACAGTTCCTCTATCGCTTTCTCTACTTTTTCTTCCTCTTTCTTATCCCTGAGGTCTGTAAGTATAGTAGGATGGAGGTTGCCATCACCGGCATGCCCGAAAGTACCGATCTTAAGATCGTATTTTTCAGCTATTCTTCCTACCATATCAACAAAATCGACTATTCTAGATCTCGATACTGTAGCATCTTCCAAGATAGTCGATGGCCTCACCCTGGCTAAAGATGAAAGTGCTGCTCGTCTAGCGGACCATAGCTCTTCCCTTTCTTCATCAGAACTAGCTTCCCTTGTATCCTTGGCCTTATTTTCCTTACAGACACTCTTAATAAGTTTTGCCTGATCTTTTACTTCACTGCTGTGTCCGTCGACTTCTATAAAAAGCATAGCCCCCAGTCCCCTATCTAGGCCAAGTCCAAGATAATCTTCAATAGCATTTATAGTTACTTTGTCTGTTATCTCTAGAGTACTGGTTATTATACCGTGTCCTACTATATCCCTTACAGTCTTTGCAGCGTCTACAAGAGTATCAAAAGAAGCTACTATGCTAGCTCTTGCATCCGGTATAGGCAGGAGGTTGAGGCTTGCTTTTGTGATTATCCCAAGTGTCCCTTCCGATCCTATCATAAGGTCTAGTAGATTGTACCCGGTGACACTTTTAACGGTGTTTTTACCGATGTTTACTATCTCACCGGTAGGCAGTACGACCTCCAGTGAGTTCACATAGTCCATGGTAACACCATATTTAAGTCCCCTGAGGCCTCCTGCGTTTTCGGCGATATTACCTCCTATAGTCGAGGATTTGAGGCTTCCAGGATCAGGAGGATAAAAAAGACCATGTTTTGATGCCTTTTTATCTATATCAACAGTAATAGCACCTGCCTGGGCATCGATCAAAAGGTCCACCTTGTTGACTTCATATACCTTATTCATCCTGACCATGACTAGTACAATGCCGCCGTTGACAGGAAGACTTCCCCCGCTTAGACCAGTAGCCGCTCCCCTGGGAGTCACGGGTATCCCTTTTTTATTTGCGAATATGAGGATCGACGAAATCTGTTCTTTGGAATCTGCAAGAACAATACACTCAGGCATAAACTCCAACCTTGTTGCATCATATCCATAACAGATCTTATCCTCAGGCGAAGTCAGTACATTCTTTTCACCGACTATTTCCCCTAAAGCATCTATATCTTTTTTTGTCATCTTAGCCAAAGTATTAAAACTCCTTTTTTGATATTAATATGGCGCCAATCTTTAAATTAAAAGATTATTTTTTTAGTATCGGTATACAATAGGGACCTTCCGGTATGACAGTGACCTTTGCGTTTTTGCCAAACCTTTCAAACCCTATTTCCAAACCTTTATCTATACTATCTATCACGATAAGTGAAGAAGAAGGTATATCAAAAGTACTATTAAGCATGCAACTGCTATATAGATATATATCAGCCTTTTTCCTTGCTTTTACAAACTCCTCGAGTTCCCACTGGTCTATTTTAAAATAGCTCTTATCCTTTATCTTCTCCATAAAAAGGTCCAGGTCCTTCTCCCCTGTCACAAGTTCTATAAACTCATCACTTCCGATTTCTTCCCTGCACTCTGAAGCTATAATAATCATACCGTCTTTTTTTACGGCGGGTAATGCCCCTACCATGCCTTTTACAGCTTGATAAAGCGTCGCATCTAGAGGTAAGCCGCCACCGGTCGTAACCACTATATCAGCTTCCCCGCTTATGTTATATGAACTGTTTGAAAGACAAAAACCAGCACCTTTTACAAAGGCTTCTTCAAGATCTCCTGCAAATATTCCTGTGATCCTCTTCTCCTTGTCAATAGTAACATTGATTATAAAATCAACTCCAGCCATCTTTGCGATCTCTGTAGATTCCATATGGAAAGGATTGTTTTTTAGGACTCCGACTGATGCATAAGGGGACTCCAGGATATCCGGCCCATGAAAATGCTTAAACATGTCCATATAGCTTATACCTGGACATATAGCCTTCCTCCCTCCTGAAAAGCCCGCCATAAAATGCGGTTCTATCAGGCCTGTAAGTATCTTGATATCTGCATCAAGGTATGTCCTATCAAGTATTACAGGTGTCCCGCTTTTAGTCTTACCTATAGCCCTGCAAGTATCAAGTCGCCTTGCATAATGGTTTATTATCCTGTATTGTTCGGATACTTCCTTGCCGACCAAAGCTATAAGCTCCTCGCCAAGGTTTGGTCGGTGAAGCCCTGTTGCAATAAGGATAGTTATATCATCCTTATCTATGTTTAATCTTGCAAGCTCTGCAAGTAGTACTTTTAAGATCAGTTTTGTAGGTACGGCCCTGGTTATATCAGATATTACTATGCATATCTTTTTACCCGGGCTTATGATTGCATCTATAGGTTTTGAACCTATAGGGTCATACAGGCTTTCTGCTACCTTTTTTTCAGGATCCTGGACAGGTTTGACATCTTCAAGCGTAGCAACATCTAGAAGATTATTGTCATCTATATCAATATTTAATTTTTTATCACCATATGCTAATTCTATATCCATGACCTTTTAAATATTCTTACAGTATAGCCCTGTAGAAATCTTTATGTGGTGAGGGTATTATCTGGTAATCGACCAAAAATCCCATTCTTTCTGGATATTCAATAGAGCTAAGTACTGATTCTTTTACTGAAGACACATCCCCGTTTATGATATAGGTGTTTTTACCACCTAGTGCCCTGGCTATCCTTATTTCTACTAATTCTACTGCTGTAGCCTTGATAGCAGCATCGGCAGCTACCATTATAGAAGGGGAAGTCAAAGTCTCAACAACACCGATTGCCTTTAATTGGCCTATTTGGGATGTCTGGTTTATAGCTGCAAATATTTCCGGATAGATATTAGGTATTACAGCATTGTCTACTAGAAAATCACCCGTTTCCGATATAGCTCTTGCCATAGAGTTTTTAACTGCATCGACACTTCCAGTAAAAATGATATAGTATTTACCCGGGCAAATGCTTTTTGCATCAACAAGCCTAACGTCTGCAGCTTTTACGATCATGTCTACAGCGCCTATCCCTATGGCTATACTTCTGTATTCTGCAATACCTATCGATTTATCCATTAAAATCCATTCTTATTTACCGTTTTTCTTTACTTCCTTGGTCTTAGTAGCTTTAGGTTTGGCGGATATAGTCCTTTTGCCTTCCCTGATCATCTTTCCAGTCACTATTCCATTGACTTCCTTGTGCGGTCTTGGAATTACATGTACAGATACTAATTCGCCTACTCTTTTAGCTGCTGCTGCTCCTGCATCTATTGCAGCTTTTACTGCTCCCACATCTCCTACTACAGTGACAGCTGCAAGTCCGCTGCCTGCATATCCTTTAGAAGAAAGCTTGACGTTTGCCGCTTTAGACATAGCATCTGCTGCCTCTACAGCTCCTATAAATCCTTTGGTCTCTATAAGACCCATCGCTTCTTCTGCCATTTAACAGATTCTCCTTTCAAAAAACGAAATCGCCAGTTATTTACTGAAATTCATTCCATCGTTTATAAATATTTTTCTAAATCTTGTGAAAGTGCTTGGAGTAGCATATCCTTCACCGGTAGCACCGGCTATCGTCCATGCTGTTCCACCATAAACAGGTTTTACTGCAACTGCCTGAGATCCAGCATTTACAACAAACCCTGTAGTTTTTATCGCCTGTGAAAACTTGGTTATATTATCTATGTTTTTTGAATGTACTGATGCCGAATGCCTGAAACCATGTTCTACCCTGCATGCCGTATCTACAGCTTCATCAAAAGTGTTTACAGCTACAATAGGGACTATAGGCATAAGCTGTTCATGCTGAACCATAGGATTTGATTCATCAGTTAGGAATACTGCTAGCCTCATATCGCTGCTGACATTTATCCCGGCATCTTTTAATATCAAATCTAGGTCCTTGCCCATGTAGTTTTTATCTATCTCGCCTTCTTTTACTACAAGTTTAACTACTGCTTCAGACTGACCCTTGTCAAGGACGACTGTTTTGTATTTTGG
>Ga0180436_10006070_pt1 | contig 10562 bp, 8 predicted proteins | sample SS_ome_2_FD_132434 | JGI IMG/M metagenome (GOLD analysis project Ga0180436, IMG submission 132434) | Hypersaline lake sediment archaeal communities from the Salton Sea, California, USA - SS_3_S_2 metaG | ecosystem: Environmental > Aquatic > Non-marine Saline and Alkaline > Hypersaline > Sediment...
ATGGAGGAATCCGACTTCATGGAGGACGCCAGCCGCAGGAGGGTTGATGTCGACGTGAGCATCGACGTGGACCGGGATGTAAAGGTGAATACCGAAAAAAATGTGGTCCTGGCCAAAAACATCACCTTTGTGGACGGCAGCTACAGCGGCGACACCCAGAACGGCACCGCCGAAAATCCGTACACCACGGTTCAGGCCGGTGTGGATAATTCCGGAATTAACCGCCGCATCTTCCTCTACCCCGGCACCTACGCTGAAAGCGTCTCGCTTCACGACAACCAGACCCTTACCTCGGTGGTGCGCCTGGGCCGCGGTGCGGGCAGCTTTACCGTGGGCGCCGCACCCACCATCAACGGCGGCGGCGGTTATGGCGTCACCCTGGCCGACAACAACACCGTGGAAAGGCTCCGCCTGAGCGGTGATGTCGGCATTTTCGGCGAAGATATCCATAACGCCGCCATCCGCGACGTTGCCATTGACGATGTTGTCGACGGAATAGTTCTGCTTGATGCTTCCGGTTCTGTGTCCATTTCCAATACCACCATTGATGCAAGCGGATTCGGTATCGTTAATTGGACTTGGAACGGTTCTTCAAACCGAATGGAAGTGATTGATTCCGCCATAAATACCGGTTTTATGGGTATCTGGAGCCAGACCGCAGCCGGCTCAAGCAGTGAAATAACTGTAGTCGACTCTACGGTTGATTCCGGTTTTTTTGGAATGCTGTCCCAAGCGCTAGACAACTCCACTATCCGGACCAATGTCTATAGGTCCACTGTTTCCGGTTTTATCTATGGTATTGGTAGCGATGCCGATTATTATTCAAATAGCACCTTGACGGTTACAGATTCATCGGTTGGCGGCACTATCTTCGATGCAGTTTCTGTAATGACTGAAAACAATTCCTCCAGCCAGGTAAGTATCTCCGGATCGGTGCTAAGCGGCGGGGAAGTTGGATACTATTCGTATACTGCTTCCAATGCCAGTAATTCCACAAACCTAACCGGCAATACCATTCAGGGGGGGCTGGCGGGCATAGGGGCTGAAAACGACGGCGGCACCACCTGTCTTGATATTCGCGGCAACGCCGTGACGGGCCTCCATGACATCTATCTCGATAACATCGGGGGAACCTTTCAAGTGGTGGATCTGCCCCACCTGGGTGGCAACAATGGCGGGGCCGGCGTGTTCATTCCCGGAACCAGCCAGCCGATTACCGACTGTCCCTATTGTCTCTAGGAGCTAACACTGTAAACGGGGGCTGGGGAATATTTCCCATCGCCCCTTACCCCTCCTGTCAGGGCAGTTTGCACACCGCATAAATCGTGATTAAAGTAAGCCTGTTCGCGGTCTGTCAGTCCACGTATTACTCCGGCGACTAAATACATCACGTCCGTCATTCCGGCGCAGGCCGGCATCTATCGCTAATACTGGATGCCGGGTCGGGCCTGCCCTCAACTCGATGGGGGGGTCCGGCATGACCAAATTTAGGTATTTAGCTGCCGGGTTAATATATGTGAAGGGATGGAGGCCTTCTCTACCATAATTTTAAAACGCAATAATGCCATCACCGGCAAACCGAATATAAGGAGGATTACGCATGGTTAACCGTTCATTGGACCGGAATCGTAAATATCCTTTTTTGCCAATTATCCTGCTGGGGATGTTGACCCTGGCGATTCAGGCGGGCTGCACCATCAAGCCGGACCACCAGCTCCCTTTGAATCCCGGCGAGACCTATTCCGGTGAATATACCACCGTCGATGTAACCATGGATTATCAATACACTTTCACACCCGGGGGGCAAACCGGCGGGGGACAAATTGATTTCAAGGGAAGTATCAGTGCCAGCCGATCCTTATCCGAACTGGCGGTGCGGCTCCGTTTCCTGGATGAGGCGGGCAAGATCATTCATACGGAAGTTCTCTATCATGCCATGAAATACGGCAAAGGCGGCCGCAATATCAGCCATCAGTTTCCCGTGCCGGCCGGTACCGCCGCCCTGGCCATCACCTCCACCAGCGAGGTGCGGGTATACAACGATCGCAGGCAAAATTAAGGGATGTGTCCGGGCGCAACCCCGAGTCAGGCTACACTCCTCCAGTCCATCTTTCCTGTTGACAGCGGCTAACGACAGGCGGATACTCACGCCCGCCAAATCCCCATGATGCAACCCCCGGCTGGAGGCCGCCCATGTCACCGTCCCCTGCTCTACCCGGCAGTTCCCAAAGTCAACGAGCCGGGCTTCTGGCAGGGTTTGCAGCCTATCTATCCTGGGGACTGCTGCCGGTATACTGGAAAGCAGTGCAAGCCGTCCCGGCATTGGAAATCCTCTGCCACCGCATCATCTGGTCCGTGGTGTTCAGCGGGGCCTGCCTGCTGGTCACCCGGCATGGGCGGGAAGTCGCCGATGCCTTCCGTTCCCGCAGAAATCTCGCCTACCTGGTGGCTTCCAGTCTGCTGGTGGCCAGCAACTGGGGCCTTTATATCTACGGCGTCAACGCCGGCCATGTCGTCCAGTGCAGCCTGGGGTATTACATCAACCCCCTGATCAACGTCATCCTGGGGTTCATCTTTTTCCGGGACCGCCTGCGCCCGGTGCAATGGATCGCCGTTGCCCTGGCCGCAGCGGGCGTAGCCAATGAGGTGGTGCGCTTCGGGCAGCTGCCCTGGATCGCCCTGCTGCTGGCCCTTACCTTCGGCTTATACGGCCTGGTACGCAAGAAGATGGGCAGCGGGCCCCTGGTGGGGATCTTCATCGAGACCGCCTTTATGTCCCTGCCCGCCGCCGCCTACCTGGTCTGGCTGCACGTTCAGGGCTGGGGCGCCCTGGGCACCCTGGGGCTGAAAACCGACCTGATCCTGCTGGGGGCCGGCATGATCACCACCCTGCCCCTGCTGGGATTTAATTACGGCGCCCGGCGCCTGAGCCTGGTGACCATGGGCATCCTGCAGTACATCGCCCCCACCTGCATGTTCCTGCTGGGCATCCTGGTCTACGGCGAGGCGTTCAGCGTGGTGCAATTATGGACCTTTATCCTCATCTGGTGCGGGGTTATCCTCTACACCGCGGAAAGCACCCTGCACTTCAAGCGGATGGCACATTGATGAAGGCAGCCGCGAAATACATGAAACACGCAAAAAAAAAGATCAAAGCTAAACTTCTTGACAATTCAGTTGGAATTGGGTTTATGTGAACTGAATACAGGAACTGATTCGCCCATCGGGAGCTCGGAAAAACCGGGCTGAGAGGGACTCTGCAGAAATAATGTGAGTCCGACCGTTGAACCTGATCCGGATAATGCCGGTGGAGGAAAGGGACGCCGCCTTGACGACACCCTCCGCTGGAGGGTGTTTTTTTTTCGCCCTCACAGCAAAGCATCCCCTCACCGCGGTCCGGCTCGCCACATCCAAAGGAGTGTAGCATGGCAAGATTTAGACACATCCTGTTAATCATACTGGCAATGGCCCTGGCCCTCGGAGCGGCCGGCCCGGCATCCGCCGGCGATTCGCCGACGGTGCTCACGTTAATGAGCCACGACAGTTTTGCCGTGGGCAAAGAGACCCTCGCGGCCTTTGAAAAAGAACACGGCGTCACCCTCACCCTGCTCAAAAGCGGCGATGCCGGGGCTGCCGTGAACCAGGCCATCCTCTCCAAGAAGAACCCCCTGGCGGATGTCTTTTTTGGTGTGGACAACACCTTTATGAGCCGCGCGCTGAAGGCGGATATTTTCGAGCCCTATGCCTCCCCCCGCCTGGCCGACATTCCCGACGAACTCAAACTGGATCCCAGCCAGCGCCTGCTGCCCGTGGATTTCGGCGATGTCTGCCTCAACTACGACAAAGCCTGGTTTGCCCAACAGCAATTGGCTCCGCCCCAGGGCCTGCTGGATCTGATCCAGCCCGCATATAAAAGCCTGACCGTGGTGCAGAACCCGGCCACCTCCTCGCCGGGCCTGGCCTTTTTGATGACTACCGTGGGCAGCCTGGGCGAATCCGGCTACCAGGACTTCTGGAAGCAGATGCGGGTCAACGATGTCTATGTCACCGCCGGCTGGTCCGATGCCTATTATGGCCAGTTCACGCGGGCCAAGGGCGGCACGCGCCCCATTATCGTCAGCTACGCCTCCAGCCCCCCGGCCGAGGTCCACTACAGCGAAACCCCCCTTAGCGAGGCACCCACGGCAGCGGTGCTCTCCCCGGGGGCGGCCTTTCGCCAGATCGAGTTCGTGGGCATCCTCAAAGGCACCAAACACCCGGAACTGGCCCGCAAGCTGGTGGATTTCATGCTCAGCCCGGCTTTCCAGCAGGACATTCCCCTCAACATGTGGGTATTTCCCGCGGTGCAGGGCGCCCCCCTGCCGGAGGTTTTCACCAAATACACCCAACAGGCCCGGGAACCGGTGCTGTTGACGCCGGAGGCCATCGAAGCCGGCCGTGAGCAGTGGATCGAAACCTGGACCGATATCGTGCTGCGGTGAAAGGCCGGCCGGGCTACCTGCTGATCATTCCGCCCCTGGTCTTTCTGGGGATTTTCTACTTCTATCCCCTGATCAGCATTTTCGGATTGAGTTTTGCCCCCGAGGGCTCCTTTGACCCGGGCAAGCTGCGGCAGTTGATCCGCACGGACTACTATGCCCGGGTTCTCTGGTTCACCACCTGGCAGGCGGCGCTCTCCACCCTGCTGACCCTGGCCCTGGCCCTGCCCGGGGCCTGGTTCTTCGCCCGCTACGAATTTAAGGGCAAAGCCCTGCTGCAATCGCTGACCACCGTGCCCTTTGTGCTGCCCACGGTGGTCACGGCCGCCGCCTTTCGCGCCCTTTTGGGCAACGGCGGCCTGGTCAACCGCCTGCTGGCGGCCCTGGATATCGGCAGCGGACCGGTGATCCGCCTGGAGCAGACCGTCACCTTTTTCCTGCTGGCCCATATTTTCTATAACTACACGGTGATCCTGCGCATTGTGGGCGGATTCTGGTCCCGCCTGCCCCGCAATCTGGGGGAGGCCGCCCAGATGCTGGGCGCCTCCCGGACCCAGGTTTTTTTCAGGATCACCCTGCCCCTGCTGGGACCGGCTATCCTGGCCGCCTCCCTTTTGGTTTTCATCTTCTGCTTCACCAGTTTCGGCGTGATCCTGATCCTGGGCGGGCCGCGCCTGGCCACTGTGGAGGTGGAGATTTACCGCCAGGCCGTGCACATTTTCAATCTGCCCCTGGCCGCAGCCCTCTCCCTCACCCAGATTGTGTTTACCTTCTGCCTGATGAGCCTCTATACCTGGCTGGAGGGCCGCACCGCCGTCTCCATCATGCCCGAACCGATACGCGGGACACGCCGCCAGGCCCGCACCCGGGTTGAGAAAACGGTGGCCGCTGCGAGCATCCTTTTTCTGGTGCTTCTGCTGGGCGCGCCCCTGGCGGCCCTGTTTGCCAGCTCGCTGATCACGGAGAACGGCCTGGCCCTGACCTACTACCTGGCCCTTTTGGAGAACTCCATCCAGTCCATCCTCTATGTCCCCCCCCTGACAGCCCTGATGAACTCGCTGGGCTTTGCCCTGGGCGCCACGCTCATCGCCCTGGCCCTGGGCGGGCTGGCCGCTGCCTTTTTATCCCGGCCCAAGCATAAAAAAAGGGCCTGGCTGGACCCGTTTTTCATGCTGCCCCTCTCCACATCGGCCGTCACTCTGGGATTCGGGTTTATCATCGCCCTGGACGAACCGCCCCTCAACCTGCGGACCTCCATCGTGCTGCCGGCCCTGGCCCACGCCCTGGTGGCCTTTCCTTTTGTGATCCGCAGCCTGCTGCCGGCCTGGCGCAGCATTCCCCAAAGCCTCAGGGAGGCGGCCGCCGTATTGGGTGCTGCGCCCCTGACGGTATGGAAGCATGTGGACTGGCCCATTCTGAGCCGGGCCCTGATGGTGGCGGCAGTCTTTGCCTTTGCCATCAGCATGGGCGAATTCGGCGCCACGGTCTTCGTGGCCCGGCCCCAGACCCCCACCCTGCCCCTGGCCATCTATCGCTTCCTGGGCCAGCCCGGGACCATGAACTACGGCCAGGCCATGGCCATGAGCTGCATTCTGGTGGTAACCACTGCGGTGGGCTTCATCATTCTGGAGAAAATCAAACCGCAAGCGGGAGGACTCTGAAATGGCCCTGCTGCAACTGGCCGGCCTGCACAAAACCTACGGGACCCAGCCCGCCGTGCGCAACATCAGCCTGGAACTGCAACAGGGGGAAATCCTTTCCCTGCTGGGTCCTTCGGGATGCGGCAAGACTACTCTGCTGCGCATGGTGGCCGGCCTGGAAGTCCCCGATGCGGGCCAGGTGTTGTTCAACGGCCGGGACGTCACCCGCACGCCGGTCCACCAGCGGCGTTTCGGCCTCATGTTCCAGGAATTCGCCCTGTTTCCCCACAAAAGCGTTTTCGACAACGTGGCCTTCGGGCTGAGCCTGCAACCCCTGTCTACATCAGCCGTCCGCGACCGTACCATGGACATGCTGGACTTGGTGGGTATGGCTGCCATGGCTTCTCGTAACGTGGCCGACCTTTCCGGGGGCGAACGCCAGCGGGTGGCCCTGGCCCGCAGCCTGGCCCCCCGGCCGCGCCTGCTGATGCTGGACGAGCCCCTGGGCGCTTTGGACCGGGCCCTGCGGGAGCGGCTCCTGGCAGAAATCCGCAGCATACTGAAGGCCATGGACATGACCGCCATTTTTGTCACCCACGACCAATCCGAAGCTTTGGGCGTGGCCGACCAGATTGCGGTGATGCATCAGGGGCGCCTGGAGCAGATGGATCCCCCGGAAACCCTCTACCTGCACCCCCGCAGCCGTTTCACCGCCCAATTTTTGGGTTTCCGCAACCTGTTGCGCGGCACAGTGGACTCCCGGGGCCAAATAGCCACGGTCCTGGGCCGTTTCCCCCCGCCCCCGGGCGAGGCCCGCCCCGGAGATCCGGTCACCCTGGTGCTGCGCCCGGAGGGTGCCCGGCTGGCGTCCAGCAGGCCTGATGACGAATCATCCGCCGGCCCCCTGCCAGCCATCGGCGGCCTGGTCGTGGGTCGCCTCTTTACGGGGCAGACCTATCGGGTTAAGCTGGAGAGCCGGGATCATACGGAATTAACCTTCGACCTGCCCAATGGCAAGCCGCCGCCCATGGTGGGCCAGTCCATCGCCCTGACCCTCGACCCCGGCAGCCTGGTGGTAATTAAGGAGAACCATTAGATCATGCGGGCCGTCATCTTCGCCAACGGCGTCATGAAATCCTGGCCGGCGGATTTTTCCGTGGACCCGCAGCGGGACCTGGTCATCGCCGCCGACGGGGGCAGCCGGCTCTGCCGCCAATGGCAAATGGAGCCCCAAGTTGTCATCGGCGACCTGGACTCCATTGACCCGGCCGAACTGTCCCGCCTGGAACAGCGGGGAGCGGAAATCATCCGCCACCCGGCCCGCAAAGACCACACTGACCTGGAGCTGGCCCTGCAGCTGGCCTGCCGGCGCAGTGCCCGGGAAATTTTTATCCTGGGCGCCCTGGGCCGGCGCTGGGACATGACGCTGGCCAATGTCATGCTGCTGACCGCGGATTTTTTAGCGGAAATACCTGTAAGAATTCTGGACGGCAGGGAGGTGTTGTTCCTGCTCAAGGGAGGGGCCGGCCGCCCCTTGCGGGGTGAGCCGGGAGACGGGATTTCCCTGGTGCCGCTGACGGCCGCCGCAACCGGCGTCACCCTGGAGGGATTCCGCTATCCCCTCAGAAATGAGGATTTGCCACAGGGCGCCACCCTGGGCATCAGCAATAGCCTTCAATCTCCAAAAGCCCGCATAAGCCTTAGGGAAGGCCTGCTGCTGGTCATTCACCACCGACAGTAATTATGCCTCATTCCGGGTCAGAAATTCCCTTTCCAGGGCCATCAACCGATCCCGTGTTTCCACCAGATGGGTCCGTACCAGGGTCAGTGCCTTGGCTTCGTCCCGGGCGGCAAGGGCCTCGATGATATCCAAATGGCTGTCGCCCTCATGGAGATTGTGGGTGGTTGGATTGATGACCGAGATAAAACGGTCCACGAAATCCATGAAACTGTCCATGAGCATGATGTAGAAGGGATTTCCGCTGAGCTGGCCCAGGCGGCGGTGGAAGTCCAGGTTGAACATTTTCCGTCTCTGCACATCCCGGGCGCTTCCCGCCCGGGCTTCCTGCTCCCGCAGTTCCCGGATCTGGGCATCGGTAATCTGCTGCAGCGCCAGGCGGACAACTTCCGGTTCGATGAGCAGCCGGGCCTGGTATAGCTGGGCCACGGTCATTTTACGCAGGCGGACCAGATCGCTGAACTGCTCCCCGAGGGTCAACCGGTCCAGCTGGGTTACAAAGGGGCCGCCCTTGGGTCCCCGGCGGGTTTCCACCAGGCCCTTGGATTTGAGATCCTTGAGAGCCTCGCGGATGACGACCCGGCTGACCCCGAACTGTTCGGCCAGCGTATTTTCACTGGGCAGGGCATCCCCCGACCCATAGATACCATTGAGGATGGACTCTTTGATCTGCGCCGCCACAGTCTCGCTCAGACTGGCCGCCCGGTTGATCTGGGAAAACTCAGCCGCCATATCCATTCATCTCCCGCTGGTGTTTCAGTCATGGATCAATTATAATATGTATTATAAATAAGCCTGACAAAACCACCAAGTCAAGGTAAAGTTGACCATCTCTTTTCGCAATTCAGATTTGAGGATGATACGAAATTCAAAAATAATGCTTTAATTCAAGAATGTTATATAAATATTTTTTATTCTTGACAATGGAACTGCTTAATTGTATTACATTAATACATATTAACTAAAAGCAGCTGGAAACCCCATTGCAAACCGGTTCTGCCAAGCAACTTCCATCAGTTTGCCCGCTACCTACCCTCTCCCAGCCCGGTCATGTGAATCCCCGGCGATGGCTTACCAATAATTGAAGGAGTATCAGATGGGCTACCCGACAATTTTCCCCACCGGTACCACCATTTACAATCCGGACAAGTGCTGGAACGGTTACACGGTTTTTCCCGCCAAGAACGTGGGCGCCACCATCATCGACATGAACGGCAACGTGGTCCGGCAACTGGAACGGCTCCACGGTTTCCCCACCAAGCTGCTGCCCGGGGGCATGCTCATGGGCCATACCGGCCGCCGCAACGGGAAATACGGCTACCAGGACCAGAAAGACCTGCTCCAGGTGGATTGGGAAGGCAATGTGGTCTGGAGCTTCGACCAGTATGAATACATCGAAGATCCGGGAGAGGAGCCCCGCTGGATGGCCCGCCTGCACCATGACTACCAGCGGGAAGGCAACCCGGTGGGCTACTATGTCCCGGGCCAGGAACCCAGGGTCGACGCGGGTAACACCCTGCTTCTGTGCCACAAGAATACCCGCAATCCGCAAATCACCGACAAGCTGCTCTGCGACGACACCTTCATCGAAGTCAACTGGGAGGGAGACATCGTCTGGGAATGGGTCTGCAGCGAGCACTTCGACGAAATGAAATTCACCGAGGAGATGAAAAACACCCTGTACCGCAACCCCAACTACCACGCCAATGTGGGCGGTGGCGTGGCGGACTGGATGCATATCAACTCCATGTCCGTGCTGGGACCCAACAAATGGTTTGACGCCGGGGATGCGCGTTTTCATCCCGACAACATCATCTGGGACGGCCGCCAGACCAACATCATCGCCATTACCGATAAAGCCAGCGGCCGGATCACCTGGCAGATCGGCCCGGACTACAACGCCAGTGCCGCTCTACGGGAGATGGGCTGGGTCATCGGCCAGCACCACGCCCATATGATCCCCCGCGGATTGCCCGGCGAGGGCAACATCCTGGTTTTCGACAACGGCGGCTGGGCAGGCTACGGGGCACCCAATCCCGGTTCCCCCAAGGGGTTCAACGCCGCTCTGCGGGACAGCTCACGGGTTTTGGAGATCGATCCCGTAACCCTTAAGGTGGTCTGGAGATACACCCCGGTGGAGGCTGGCTTTACCGAACTGGCCGACAATTACAAGTTCTACAGCGGCTACATCAGCGGTGCCCAGCGCCTGCCCAACGGCAACACGCTCATCACCGAAGGGGCCGACGGCCGCCTGCTGGAGGTGACGCCCGGCCATGAGCTGGTCTGGGAATACATGAGCCCCTATTTTGCCGCCAAGGGAGATACCAACCACATTTACCGTTGCTACCGCTACCCCTACGACTACATTCCCCAGCTAAATCCCCCGCAGGAGACCGCCATCCAGCGCATCGACCGGGCGGCCTTTCAGGTACCCGGCGCCCGCATCGAACCCCCCCGCAATGTTTCCCTATTCCAGGCGGGGGATGAATTCAACCTGGACGCCCAGCTCTGCATCGTCGCCCATGGGGACGAGCTGGAAGGAGACGGGGATTAACGAAGGCGCATAAAGCCAGATGAGCAGCTCGCCCAGCAAACCTATCCGCTGGGTTGTGAGAACGCTAAATAAGGAGAAAACGCCATGACGGTCATCGATTTGAAGACAGAGATACCCGGCCCCCGCAGCAAGGCCATCATCGCCCGGCGCGA
>Ga0180436_10006071_pt1 | contig 10562 bp, 9 predicted proteins | sample SS_ome_2_FD_132434 | JGI IMG/M metagenome (GOLD analysis project Ga0180436, IMG submission 132434) | Hypersaline lake sediment archaeal communities from the Salton Sea, California, USA - SS_3_S_2 metaG | ecosystem: Environmental > Aquatic > Non-marine Saline and Alkaline > Hypersaline > Sediment...
CGTTTTTCGTGGCAGTTCTGGCCTTTAAGAGTCGTCGCCAACCGGATTCGGAAAAATCCCTGGGGGGCTGTGGCCAGGCCCAGTGCCACTGCCGCCGGGAAACCGGCTCAGAAGATCCTGTCGCTGATCCCCTGGCGGCGATTCCTGCTAAGGGATCTTCTGCTGACCCGGAAACCGCTGAAAGATGTGCAGATTGTCCCAATGCCTGACACAAACCAAATGATCCAGTATCAGTCCAGAAATGAGGATTTTTTCGTGTGGGCAAGGCGGATGTCAGATTTAAACCGGAGGAATAGACCGATTGTCATAACAGTGTTCTGATTGATTGGGACCCGCCTGAGAATTGCGGGCTTTGTAACTGAAAAAACTGATGACAATCGCGCTGTACCGCTATTTCGAGGATTTAAATCATGGCAGCCAACTAAAGCCCACGCGGAAAAAGACCATTTATGGACGGACACTAACTCGTTTTCAGCTCATCAAACCGGCAACGTAAATAGACGCCCTCGCCGTCATAGGAGCTGGTCACCTTGTAGGGCAGGGTGTTGAAGAGCCTGATCATGGCGCGGTTATTGGGGGCGGTATAGGCCATGAGACCCGCCAGCCCATTTTCCTGACCCGCTTCGGCCAGCTTTTTCAGGAGGATCTTGCCCAGGCCGTGCCCGCGAAATTCCTTGCTTACGGAAAAGGCTACCTCTGCCATGTTGCTGTCCAGCAGCAAAACACTCTCCCCCACGGCCACCACCCGCCCGAAACCGAATTCGCCCACGATGCCCAGCAGGGTTAGGTCCTTGACGTAGTCGATTTGGGATTTACCGGCCACATCCTGGCGGCCGAAGGCATTTTTTTCGTGGAAAAAGCGTGAAAACACATCTTCCTTGTCCAAGCTGTAGTAATGTTCCTGGATACGGCGCTCATCCACGGGCTTGGCCGGGCGGATGGTCATCTGCTGGTCCCCTACCATGAGGGTCTGCTCCAAGACAATCGGATAGACGGCCCGGGCTGCTTCCCCCAGGCTACGCTCTGATCCGATGAAGTCAGCGGCTTTGGCGGCATCGAAGAGTCCCTCACGAAAATCGGGATGGGCAATCTCAATCATGGCAATGACCCGCTCCTGGAGACTCTTGCCGAAGAGATTGACCACGCCGTACTCGGTGGCCACATAATGGACATCTCCCCGGGGAACCACCACCGCGGTTTCATGGAGGGTGGGTACGATGTTGCTCATGGCACCGTCCAGAGAGGTGGAGGGCAGCATCAGAATGGATTTGCCGCCGGGTGAGCGGCGGGCGCCGCGGACGAAATCAGGTATTCCGGATACGCCGGCGAAAAAGGTTTGGGAGGAGGCTTCGGCGGAAACCTGCCCGGTGAGGTCAATGGTTTTTGCCACATTCATGGATACCATGCGGTGGTGCCGGGAGATGACAAAAGGGTCGTTGACATAGTCCGAGGGGTGAAAATCCACTGCGGGATTGTCGTGAACAAATTCATACAGATTGCGGCTTCCAATGGCGGCCGAGGCCACCAGCTTGCCTTCATTGAAGCCCTTGCGGCGGTTGGTCACCACACCTGTGGAGTAAAGATGCATAATGTCATCGGTGAGGTACTGGGAGTGAATGCCCAGATCGTTTTTATTGCCCAGGGCCTGGACCGTGGCCTGGGAAGCGGCATCCAAACCTATCTGCAGCGTCGAGCCGTCATCTATGAGCCGGGCGATATGCTGGCCGATGCGGGCCGCCGTGTCACTGGGGGGGGCGGGATTGACGGACAGCAGCTCCTCTTCATGCTCCACAATGATATCCACATCATTGACATGGATGAAGCTCTGGCCCAATACCCGCGGCATCTGGGGATTGACCTGGACAATGACCCGGTCTGCGGCCAGGGCCGCCGCCAGGGTGACATCCACGGAAATTCCCAGGCTGAGCCAGCCAAAATCATCCGGGGGCGCCACCTGGATCATGGCGACATGAATGGGCAGTTTGCGGGTTTTGAACAGGCCGGGCACATCGGACATGTTCATGGGGGTAATAAAACGCCGCTTGCTGGCAATGGCTTCCACTTTGGCGGAACCCAGGTAGATGCTGCGTACATTGAGGCTGTAGTCCTGGGTCCGGTCGGCTATGGCCGTCAGGGACGTGGTTTCATAGCTCATCAGGCGGACCACCTCCAGACCACTTAAGTGCATGGCCTTTTCGGAGAGAGAACGCACCAGCAACTGGGGTTCCCCGCAAGCCGAACCGATGAAAACGCGCTGGCCGGGGCGGATACTTTTAATGGCCTGGGGGGCGTCCATACGTTTTTCAACATACCCGTCCGCCCAGTAAATTGAAGCTGACACTTGCATCCTCCTGCTTGGTATTTTAGAGTAACACGTATTGAGGTGATCTGCTGCGGGTGCTTGTGGTCTCAATGCTTGCAGCCCGGGTGGTGCATTACCCGCGTCTGAGAGTTTCCTTCAGATATCCATTACATAGGGGATGCCTGGAATTCCTGCAATGTTTTTCCAGTGCGGCCCATATCTTTAAACGGTTATGTTGGGTGATCAGCCGGGAATTATTCTGCGTTTCAAGGTTTGAGGAGGTGTGTATGGCGGTAAAGAAGGATCGGGATATCGAGAAAATCTATTCCACCAAGCAAATGGTATCAAAGTTGCGCAGGCTGGCCGATTGTCTGGAAAAAGGCAAGCCCTTCCGCATTCAAATTGATAAAGAACGCATCCAGGTGCCGGCCGGGGCGATTTTTAATATTGAACATGAACGGGAGGGCCGATCCGAGGAGATTGAATTTCAGTTTAAATGGAAGAGTGACTGATTCCCGTCGTTGATGCAGCTTTCTAACCTCAACCAGGAGGGTGTGAAATGGCTGTCAAAATCATACTGACCCGAACAGTTCCCGAAGACAAGGTCGGGGCTTTCCTGAAACTGCTGGTCCGGCTCCGTACGGCGACCATGGGCCAACCCGGATATATTGCCGGTGAAACTCTGCGGCGGGTTGACCAGCCCGGGGAGTGGGTGGTGATCAGCAAATGGCAACGGCGCTATCAGTGGGATCAATGGGCCCTGGATCCCCGGCGGCAGGCGATCCAGCAGGAGATCGAAGAATTGCTGGGGTCACCCACGGAGATTGCCGTCTACGAGTATGAGTAAAACGGGACGGTTTTGACCCCCACGGCGGCCCCGGCGAATGCCTGCCCAGAGGCGCTAGCGTACATGGGCAGCAAGTAAGGGAAACCCAGGGGGATCGCTTGTATTAATGATAACAGCTTCCTTTAAACCCATTTTTCAGATGAAGACCTTTTCCGGCGAGGACCCGGTTAGCGTTCATCAAGGGGGATGTAGGCCCGCTGGCCCGGGCCTACATAGATCTGGCGCGGCCGGGATAGTTTCCATTTGGGGTCTTCGGCGCTCTCCTTCCACTGGGCAATCCAGCCCGGTAGCCGGCCTATGGCAAACATCACGGTAAACATGTTGGTGGGGATACCCATGGCCCGCAGGACGATACCAGTGTAAAAATCGACATTGGGATAGAGATTGCGGGAGATAAAGTATTCATCCTCCCTTGCAGCCGTTTCCAATTCCTGGGCCACATCCAGAAGGGGGTCGCTGACCTTAAGCTTGGCCAGCAGCTTGTGGCAGATGCGGCGCATGATCTTGGCCCGCGGGTCGTAGGTTTTATAGACGCGGTGGCCGAAACCCATGAGCCGGAAGGGATCCTCTTTGTCCTTGGCCCTTTCGATATAGTGCCGGTAGTCCCGCCCGCTGGCGGCGATATCCTCCAGCATCTCGATCACCGCCTGGTTGGCGCCGCCGTGCAAGGGACCCCAGAGGGCGGCAATCCCCGATGAAATGGCCGCATAGAGGTTAACCCGGGCGCTGCCCACCATACGGACCGAGGATGTGGAGCAGTTCTGCTCATGATCCGCGTGCAGAATCCAGAAAACATTAAGGGCATCCACGGCCTCCTGGCTGATGGGGTAGGACCGCACCGGGTTATCGAACATCATATTGAGAAAATTGGCGCAATAGCACAGGTCGGGCCGGGGGTAGACCACGGTATGGCCCAGGGACATCTTGTAGGACATAGCGGCCATGGTGCGTATTTTGGAGATGAGCCGGGTAACGGTGATATCGGCTTCCTCCCTGGCGTCCTGCAGGATCGGGTAGAAGCTGCGCAGGGCATTCACCATGGCGGACAGGATCCCCATGGGGTGGGATCCCCGGGGGAAATTTTGGTAAAACAGCTTCATATCCTCATGCACCAGGGAGTGGTCATTGAGCATGACGGAGAAATTGGTCAGTTCCCGGCGCGTGGGCAGACGTCCGTGGATCAACAGGTAGGCGGTTTCGATGAACGTGGAATTCTCGGCCAGCTCCTCTACCGGGATTCCCCGATACCTCAGGATCCCTTCTTCACCGTCCATAAAGGTGATGGCGCTGGTGCAGCTTCCAGTATTGGCATATCCGGGATCAAGGGTGATCAGCCCGGTTGAGTTCCTTAGCTGGGAAATATCGATGGCCTGTTCGCCCTCGGTTCCCGTTACCAAAGGCAGTTCAATGGTTTTGTCTCCATGGATTAGTTGCACGGTTTTGCCCATGACGGCTGGTTTCCTTTACGAATTGTTGGTTGGCGGCAAGCCTGCTTGCCGGCGATAAAAAACATCATTATGATGCAGGGGGATGAGCAGGAGAGTATTGTTTATAGCAGAATCCGTGGAATTTATACAGTACCGCGCAGTTTGCAGCAGGCGTAACCCACGCTATGGGCGCCGCCGCTCCGGAAATGGATGGCTGCCGGGGATGTAATGGGGATGTAGGGCGCTGAACAGGATTGACATCATCTGAATTTAAACGTTAAGAATTCCATTTAGTTTTTCGCGGGTGCCTGAACATAAGAAAATCTGCGAACTTATTTTTACGTGAACCATTAGAGAGAGTTGACTGTAAATGGTTAATTTTGAAGAATTGTCGGCCGCCAGAGCGACCATCGGTGTGGTGGGTCTGGGCTATGTGGGGCTGCCCCTAGCGGTTCACCTGGCGCGCCATTTCAAGGTGGTGGGGTACGATCTGAAAACCCAACGGATCAAGGAGCTTGAGGCTGGTGAAGATCGCACCCTGGAAGTTTCCCGGGAAGACCTGGCGGCAGTATCCATCCGCTATTCCGATGATGACAGTCTGCTGGCTCAATGCGGATTGATCATTGTAGCGGTGCCCACACCCATTGACGGGTACCGGATACCCGACCTGACGCCTTTGCGCAGTTCCTCCCGATCCGTGGGTCGCAATATGAGCGCCGGCAGTTGCGTGGTGTATGAATCCACGGTCTATCCGGGAGCCACGGAGGAGGTGTGTGTGCCGATCCTGGAAGAGGAGTCCGGCCTGAAGCTGGGCCGGGATTTCACCGTGGGCTATTCACCGGAGCGGATCAATCCCGGGGACAAGGTCCACACCCTGGATCGGATCGTGAAAATTGTTGCCGGATCCGATGCCGCCACCGCTGATCTGCTGGAAGCGGTGTACGGTCGGATTGTGGCGGCCGGTATCCATCGGGCGCCCGCCATCAGGGTGGCGGAAGCCGCCAAGGTGATCGAGAATACCCAGCGGGATTTGAACATTGCCTTGATGAACGAGCTGTCCATGATCTTTGACCAGATGGCCATTGATACCCAGGATGTCCTGGAAGCGGCCGGCACCAAATGGAATTTTCTGCACTTCCGGCCCGGTTTGGTGGGCGGGCACTGCATCGGGGTCGATCCTTACTATTTAACTTTCAAAGCCGAGTCCCTGGGCTATCATCCCCAAATGATCCTGGCCGGCCGGCGGATCAACGATAATATGGGCAAGTACGTGGCCCAATCTACGGTGAAAAGGCTCATCTCCGCCGGCAAGCAGGTCAAGGATTCCAGCATTGCCATTTTGGGCTTGACCTTTAAAGAGGATGTGCCTGATCTGCGCAATACGCGGGTGGTGGACGTGATCGCTGAACTTAAGACCTATGGGATAAAGGTCCGGGTTCACGATCCCCTGGCCGATGACCGGGAGGCAGAGCAATTTTATGGGATCAAACTCTGTGACCTGGACGATTTAAAAGGGGTGGATGGTGTTATTGTGGCCGTCAGTCATGCCCCTTACCGCGATTTGGGGTTGTCCGGGGTCTCCGCACTGTGCCGGGACGGCAGCCCCCTGGTGATGGACCTAAAGGGCCTGTTCGATCCCGCGGAAGCCCGGGCCGCCGGCATCAGCTACTGGCGTTTATGATGACCGCATCCGGCACTGAATTGGATATCCGGCAATTTCGCTACTCCCGCGACAATCTCGCCTACCTGGTTTACGGCGGGGGCTCGGCCGTGGCCATTGATGGCGGCGCTGTGGAAGAGATCCTTACCTTTGTGGCGGATAACAACCTGGTGCTGCGCTATGTGACCCACACCCATCAGCACGCCGACCATACCTGCGGCACCCGGGAACTGGCAGCGGCCACAGGTGCCCGGCCACTGGATTTTGGCTCCATCAGTGCCGACGAACTGCTGCCCTGGGAGGGGGCCGCGGACATTGAAGTCTGGCCGGCACCGGGGCATACCCTGGACTCGGTGGTTTTCAAAATAGGATCGGTGCTGATTAGCGGAGATACCCTGTTCAACGGCACGGTGGGCAATTGCTTTTCCGGTGACCTGCAAAGTTTTTACCATACCATCCAAAGGATCATGGAGCTGGATGATGATACCGTTATCTATGCCGGCCACGATTATGTGCGGGAGTCCATCGCCTTTGCCCGTCATCTCGAGCGGGAAAATGCGGCCCTGGATGGGTACCTGGCCCGGTACGACGCCGGCTGGGTCAGGTCCACGCTGGGCATGGAGCGGACCGTGAATCCCTATTTGCGGTTTAATGAACCGGCCCTGGTGCGGCTCATGGAAAAAAGGGGCCTGGCCGTGGCCAGCGAGTATGATCGCTGGCAGGGCGTGATGCACCTGGATTAAGGGCTCGCGCAAAAATAACTTCACAATTCCAGCGCCCATGCATCCCGCTCAGCAGCGTTGCGAAAACTTAGGAATATGCTTGATATTCCTTAGTTTTCACGCCTTGCTGAGCGGGCGCCTGAACATAAGAAAATCTGCGAACTTATTTTTGTGCGAACCCTGAGGACTAGTATATGAATCTTGATGATAATTGCAGCCCATGCCGGTCCTGCGGTGATGAGCAGCCTTTGCCGGGGGGGACGGGAACTCCCTTAGCCGCCTCAGGGGACGGCTGTCCGTGGCCTCCTGAACTCGCCTGCCTGGCACAACACGCCCAAAACTGTTTCAGAGATGCCCGCGGCAGTCATGGCTGGGACCATACCTTGCGGGTCTACCGTTTGTGCGAGCGCATCGGGCGCGCGGAAAATGCGGATCTGGGCGTTTTGCGGGCAGCCGCGCTCCTGCATGATATCGGTCGCCGGGAAGAGGATGGCTGCCAGGGCAGGATATGCCATGCGCTAAGGGGGGCCGAACTGGCCCGGCCCCTTGTCAATGACCTGGATATGTCGCCCGGCCAGAGGGACAATATCCTGCATTGCATCCGCACCCATCGCTATCGCGGCAACCAGCGCCCGGAAACCCTGGAGGCGCAGGTGCTGTTTGATGCGGATAAGCTGGACTCCATCGGGGCCGTGGGTGTCGGCCGCGCATTCCTGTTTGCCGGCGAAGTGGGCGCCCGCCTGCATAATCCCGATGCGGATCCCAGCCTGGCAGTGACCTACGGGCCGGATGACACGGGATATCGGGAGTATATCGTCAAGCTGCAGCATATCAGGGATCGCATCCTGACATCCGAAGGACGCAGGCTGGCTGGACAACGTCATGATTTTATGGTTCGGTTCTTTAATATTTTTCTTGATGAATTTGATGGTAAGAGGTGAAAAACATGGGATTAAACGTCGTAGATCGAATCGATAACTCCGTTGAACTCAGGCACGTCTTGATCAGTGTGTCGGATAAAACCGGATTGGAGCAGCTGGTGCCGGGCCTGCTCAAGGTCAACCCTGGATTGAAGATTTTTTCCACCGGGGGCACCTTTGCCCGGCTGGAGTCGATCCTGGGGGCCGCCAGTGCCGACCACCTGGTGCCGGTCAGCACCTACACCGGGCAGCCGGAAACCCAAGGCGGGCTGGTCAAGACCCTGGATTTTAAAATATATCTGGGCCTGCTCACCGAGACTTACAATGCGGCCCATCAGGAGGATCTGGCCCGAACTTCCAGCGTGCCCATTGATATGGTGGTGGTCAATCTGTATCCTTTTAAAGCGACCATCGCCCAGCCGGACACCACCCCGGAGAATGCCCGGGGCAACATCGATATTGGCGGACCGTGCATGATCCGGGCCTCGGCCAAGAACTTTATCCGGGTAGCGTCGGTTACGGACCCGGCGGACTACGGCCGGATCCTGGCCGCCCTGGAGCAAAACCAGGGCAAGTTGCCGCTGGAATTCCGCTTCGAGCTGGCGCGCAAGGCCTTTGCGCATACCGCCGATTACGATACCGCCATCGCCGGCTATCTGGCACAGACACCCTTTGCAGAGGTTGAAGGCTGTTATTGATTTCACGAGGGTGCGCCGGTGAGGGTATCGAGTGTCCGTTGGGGGTGGGGGACCAATCCCTGGACCAATGGAACGATCGTGAAATTAATAAAAGCTTAAAAATTTAATATCTTATATTACAAAATCTAATCTTATGGATTGATTTGGATTATAACAGGTAATGGGCAAAATAAATTTAATTACACGGTGCGCAGCACCGTGTAATTAAGGGGGTTTAGGATGGCTGATGATTTGAAGAAAATGTATCGCACCATTGTCAAGGATCAGTTTCCCGCGCAAATGGAGATCAGTTTTGTGGAGGGCGGCCAACGCCAAACCCTCTTTTATGAAAAGGTGATGTGGGATATCGACGGCGTGGGCCAAGGGCTCCGCTACGGGGAGAATCCGGGCCAGGAGGCGGCGCTCTATCGGCTGGTCAATGGCAACCTGGTGCTGGGCGAGACCCGTATGCTGATGCCCGGCAACTACTTGGCCTCGGATATCGAGCTGCTTCAATCAGGGAAACATCCGGGGAAAACCAACCTCACCGATGCCGATAATGCGCTGAACATTTTACGTTATTTCATCGATACGCCCACCACGGTGATTGTCAAGCACAATAACCCCTGCGGCGTAGCCCAGGCGGATAACCTGGAGGAGGCTTACCGGAAGGCGTACATGGCGGACCGGGTGGCCGCCTTCGGCGGATGCATTGCCGTCAACCGGTCCGTGGATCGCGCCACGGCCGAGGCCGTGGTCAACCAGTATGCCGAGGTCGTCGTGGCGCCCGATTTCGAGGAAGGGGTCATGGAAATCCTGGGGACCAAGCAGAATTTGCGGGTGGTGAAAATTGACAATATTGCCCGGCTGCAAAATTTCGTGGGGCAGCGCTGTGTTGAGTTTAAAAGCCTCATTGACGGCGGCATCATTGCCCAATGGTCCTTCGATCCGGTTACCCGAACCCAGGATGATCTTAAATTGGCAGCCTGCGAATACAAGGGCCGGGATTATAAAATCGAGCGCGCGCCTACGGACGCCGAATGCCGGGACCTGCTGTTCGGCTGGTTGGTGGAGTCGGGCGTGACCTCAAATTCGGTGATTTACGTTAAAGATGGTGTGACTGTAGGCATCGGCACCGGTGAGCAGGACCGGGTGGGCGTGGCTGAAATCGCCCGGGACAAGGCCTACCGCAAGCTGGCCGACCGCTATTGCTTTACGGCCCACGGCCTGCCTTACAACGAGCTTAAGGAAGACGATGAACGCAGAACCGCCATCGACGCCCGGGTTGCGAAAGAGAAGGGTGGCCTGGTGGGGGCCGCCATGGTGAGCGATGCCTTTTTTCCCTTCCGTGACGGAGTGGATGTGGGCTTAAAAGAGGGCGTCACCGCCGTGGTCCAGCCCGGGGGATCCAATAACGACTACCAGTCCATCCAGGCCTGTAACGAGGCTGGGGCCACCATGGTCTATACCGGCCAGCGTAGTTTCAAACATTGATTTTCAGGCTGCAACAAGAGCTTGCAAATTTGCTCCAATCCCATTAGATTTGGTTGACATGGAAAGTCGAATCACCATTGGCCTTACCAAGCGGGAAGCTGAGACTTACCGCTCCCACGGGCTATTCCAGGAAAGCTTGGATTTATATGAGCAGCTCCTGGATGAAACCTTCGGCATTGAAGAAGGGGTGAAAAATTCCATCAAGTCCAAGATTGCGGAATTGAAAAGTGAATTGGAGCGGATTGAACGGGATCAATCCCGGGATATCAGTGAGGCTGATCTACAATTGATACGCAAAAATTTTGGGGACCAGGGCGGCATTGAAGAGATTCTTACGCAGGCCACGGCATTTCACGAGACCGGCGTCTACAAGGAGGCCATTCGTGAATACCAGAAGCTCATGGGGCGTGCCTGCCCCCCGGAAAAATACGCAGCCGCCCTTGCCGATTGCCTGCTGGCAGAGTATTCGGAAGCGACCTTTTTCGCCCAATTGAACCAGATCCTTCGTGAATC
>Ga0180436_10006074_pt1 | contig 10559 bp, 8 predicted proteins | sample SS_ome_2_FD_132434 | JGI IMG/M metagenome (GOLD analysis project Ga0180436, IMG submission 132434) | Hypersaline lake sediment archaeal communities from the Salton Sea, California, USA - SS_3_S_2 metaG | ecosystem: Environmental > Aquatic > Non-marine Saline and Alkaline > Hypersaline > Sediment...
CGGGGACCCACCCCGTCGATCACACCGGAAAACAGCGGTGACCGATGAAGATTGTCCTCGATGATCGTCTGGACCGCCTCGGGAGTTCGGGTCACCCAGCAGACCACCCGGTTCGCCACCGACCGGGTGCGGAAGGAGAAGGGGCGCGGCGGCTCGTCGCCGGCCTGGACCTCCATGCGCGCCACATCCAGGCTCGACCGGCGCAGCCGCGGCGGCGTCCCGGTCTTGAACCGACGCAGCTCGAGGCCCAGCCCCTTGAGCTCGGCGCCGAGCCCGATGCTCGGCCGCTCGCCGTGTCGTCCGCCCGGGCGGCGGCGTTCCCCCTCGTGGAGCACGCCGCCGAGAAAGGTCCCGGTGGTGAGCAGCGTCGTCGTCCCCCGAATCCGCCGACCATCCCCCAAACGGACGCCCGCCACGGCGCCGTCGGTGGTCAGCAGGCCCTCCGCCTCGCCCTCGATGAGATCGATCCCACCCAGGCCCTCCAGAATGCGCCGCATGACCTCGGTGTAGCGCGCTTTGTCGCACTGCGCCCGCGGACCCCACACGGCCGGTCCCCGCGACGCGTTGAGCACTTTGAACTGAAGACCCGCCCGGTCGCTCGCCCAGCCCTGAAGGCCGCCGAGCGCATCGAGCTCGGCGATGAGGTGGCCTTTACCGATGCCGCCCATGGCGGGATTGCAGGGCATCTGGGCCACGGTTTCCCGATGCAGCGTCACCACCGCGACCCGGCCGCCCATTCGGGCCGCAGCCGCGGCCGCCTCGCAACCGGCATGGCCGGCCCCGACGACGACGAGATCATACCCGGCGGCCATCGTCACTTCCCGATGCAGAATCGCCCGAAGATCCGGTCGAGAACGTCCTCGGCCGCCACCTCCCCGAGCAGCTCCCGCACCGCATCGAGGGCATTCCTCGCCGCCTCCGCAGCGAGCTCCGGCTCGTCGACTCGCAACCCTTCCAACTCCGCCGCCGCTCGCTCCAGGGCCGTCCGGTGGCGTTCAGCGATGGCGGCGTTCCCGCCGAGGTCGGCAACGTCCTCCGCCACCGCCTCCGCCAGGGTCCGCCGCACCAGCTCCAGGCCCTCGCCGCTGTGACAGGAGACCGGCATCCACCCATCCTCCGGTGCCCGAGCCGCCGCGAGATCCCACTTGGAGCGCAGCCGAAGCGCCACCTGGCCCGTCACCTCCGGCACGTCAGGTGCCCGGCCGCCATCCGCCGGCCACAACCAGACCACCGCGTCCGCCGTTGCCGTGGCGCCCCGCGCCCGCCGTACACCTTCTCGCTCCACCGGGTCGTCGGTGTCGCCGATCCCGGCCGTGTCCTGGAGAACCACCGGGACGCCCCCCATCTCGAGCACCACTTCCACAAGATCTCTCGTGGTTCCCGGGTGGGGCGAGACGATGGCTCGCTCTTCTGATGCTAAAGCATTGAATAGAGTGGATTTGCCAGAATTTGGAGGGCCGGCGATCACCACCCGCACACCGTCTCGGATGCGCCGGCCGGGGGCCGCCGTCGCGAGCAGCGCTTGGAGGCGCTCCCACGCTCCTTCCCGGCGCGCCCGGGCCGCGTCTTCATCCAGCGCCACCTCCTGGGCGACGAAATCCAAGCCGCCCTCGAGCACCGCGAGGAGCTCCACCAGCTCCTCCTTGAGCTCATTGAAGCGGCGCGACAGCGCACCATCGAGCTGCGCCTGGGCCATGCGCGCCTGCGCCGCCGTTTCGGCGGACGCCAGCTCGTTGATCGCCTCCGCCTGGACGAGGTCGAGCTTGTCGTTGGCCAGCGCTCGTCGGGTGAACTCTCCCGGCTCCGCCGGGCGCGCGCCGGCCGCACGAAAGGCGTCGACCACCGCCGCGACGATGAAAGGAGAGCCGTGCACCGTGAGCTCGAGCATGTCCTCACCGGTGAACGTGCGCGGCGCCGGCAGGGGCAGCGCCACAGCGTGGTCGATGAGTGCTCCGTCGGCGTCGCGGATCGCCGCCAGGCGTGCCCGCCACCCCTGGTCCATGACCACCTCGGGACAGACCGCCGCCGCCAGCGCTCTCGTGGCCGGACCGCTCACCCGCACCACCGCCAGGCCGCCCCGCCCGGCGGGCGTGGCGCACGCGACGATGGTGTCAGCGCCGCCGGAGAGGACGGACGACAACCCGCTTGAGAAAACCTTCTCCATCCGACTCGGTCTCGACTCCCGGATCATCAGCGAGGGCGAGGTGGATCTCCCGCCTCGCGGCCGGCGTCATCAGCCCCAGCACCACCGGTGCCCGTTTCCGCAGCGCCTCGTCGGCGGCTTCTTCCGCCTTGTCCTGAAGCCGGTAGGATCGCCGTTCTTTGAACCCGTCGCTGTCCAGGTGGACGGGCATATGCTGCTCCAGCCGCCGGTTGAGGATTCGATTGCACAGATACTGGAGGGCGTCCAGGCCCTTGCCGCCGCCGGCGGTCAGAAGATGGCAATCGCCGCCGGAGAGCTCTCCCTCGACCTCGTCGTCGGTCTCGTCCAGCCGCGCGGTGATCTCCAGCCCGCCGGCCGCCAGCGCCTCGGAGAGAAAAAGTCCGAGCACCGCCACCGGATCGACCTCTGCCTCGACGACCGCGTCGCCGCCGGGGGCCTCTCCGACCTCGTAGCGCAGCTCGCCGATTCGCGCGCCGAGCTCGGCACACGCCTCGCTCAGTGCCGCGTCGATGGTGGGCGCCGTGAATGTCCGCGCCTGTTTCATTTCGACGTCCTCCCGCCTCGCTTGAATCCGTACTTCCGCTCTCCGATCATCATCAGCGTGATCTCCTGCTGCAGAATCGAAATCACGTTGTTGGTCAACCAGTAGAGCACGAGGCCCGACGGAAACTGAAGGAACATGATGCCGAAGACCAACGGCAGCATCCGCATGATCCGCTGCTGTTGCGGATCACCGGCCTGGGGCGCCAGCTTCTGCTGCAGCCACATGGTGAAGGTCATCAGGATCGGCGTCACGTAGTAGGGGTCCTTGGCGGAGAGATCCTGGATCCACAGCCAAAACGGCGCGTGGCGGAGCTCGATGGCGTGCAGGAAGAGCTGATACAACGCCCACAGGATGGGGAGCTGGACCAACACCGGGAGGCAGCCCGCCATGGGGTTGACTCCCTCCTGCTTGTACAACGCCATGGTCTCCTGGCTCATGGCGGCGCGGGCCTGCGGATCGCTCTTCTTCTTCTTGTACTTGGTCTGGATCTCCTTGACCTTGGGCTGCACCTTGGCCATCTTCCGCATCGACACCGTGGAAGTGTGCATCAACGGGAAGAGGACGATCCGAATTCCTACCGTGAGCAGGATGATGGCGGTGCCGTAGTTGCCCACCAGGCCGTAGATCCACCACAGCGCCTTGAGGAAGAACACCGAAATGAAACCGAAGATCCCGAAGTCGAGGGTCTTTTCCACCCCGCCGCCGATACTCTGAAGGAGGGCGTACTCCTTCGGGGCTCCCAGCAGCTCGCCCTCGAAAACCCCGCTCCGGGGCTCTACGAGCACGCGGAGAGCCTGGTTGAGCACCGGCTCCTCCCCGTCGGCGTTCTCGGCGAACTCGAGGCGTTCGAGGCGGACCGCCTCCACTCGCGTGCTCGGCCGTAGAAGGCTGATGAAGTAGGCGTCTTCCAACCCGGCGAAGGCGACGATGCCCGGCCGCAGCTCGGTGGGCGCCTTGACCTTGGCCCGCTTGTACTTCTCGATCTCTCCGTCTGCGAGGACGATGCCGTCGCCCCACACCGCCAGGCGGCTGTTGCGCTCCTGCTCACCGAGGTCGCGGAGTCCGGTTCCGACACTGATCGCCGCGTCCCGCATGGCTCCAGTGGCAGCGATCGTCAGGTCCAGGCCGTAGCTCCCGTTGAGCGACACCGTCTTCACCACCGACGACCCGCTGCCGTCGGACCACGTCATTTCCACCCCGGCCGCGGTCCGCTCCATCCGGTAGAGGCTGTCGTCCGGACCGCCGTCGGTCACCAGCTGCAGCGGGAGGGCCCGATCGTCGTGGGGCACGGTCTGCACCAGGTCGAGGACCTCGCCCTCGTCGTCCTCGTACGCCAAGAGGCGCAGCGACACGACGGCGGCGCCGCGGTTGCTGAGCTCCACCGCCATGACCTCGTTGGTCAGCTCGATGGTCTGCTCGGCGTCGCCCTGAATCGCTTCCACCACCGCCGCTTCGAGCTCGTCTTCCTGGCCGTCCGGCACCTCGGATTCAACCGGGGAGGTCGGACGCTGCCGCGGTCCGGGATCTTCGTCCCCGGCCATCTCGGGCTGCGCCGCAGTCGGCGCGTCGGCGGCCTGTTGAACCGGCGCCGGCGGCGGAAAGAGCATCGACCAGCCGGCGAAAATCAGCGCCGACAGCACGAAGGCCAGCAGCAGTCGTTTCTCCATCTCGCGTCAAACCTTCCTGGTGTCACCGCACCGGCGGCCGATCAAAGCCGCCCGGGATTCATCCTCTCGCTCAGCCGCTCCAGGCAGAGATCGAAGTCCTTTTCCAGGGACGACCACGGCGCCCGGGCGCAGCTTCTCCTCGCGTTGGCCACGAGATCCACCGACGCCACGATCGATGACGCTCTTCGGTGCCGGTACAGCTCCCTCAGGCGGCGTTTGGACCGTGTGCGAACCACCGCGTTCCCGACCTTGCGGGACGCGGTCACACCGAAACGGCCCTCCTCCTCGGTTTTGATGGCAAACAAGACCATGTGCCGCCCAGCGACCCGAACTCCATCGTTGTAGACTCGCTTGAATTCCGCACGCCGACGAAGCCTCACCGAGCGCGGAAACCGTCGGGACCGGTCAGACGGCAATCCGCTTCCGGCCCTTGCGTCGACGGGCGGCGAGCACCTTGCGCCCATTCTTGGTACGCATGCGCACCCGGAAGCCATGGGTCTTCTTCCGGCGGCGGTTGTTGGGTTGAAACGTCCTTTTCATCGTCACTTCACTCCAAATTCTGCGGGCGCGCAACCTTACTCCAGGTCGCCGCTGCTGTCAAGCCGCAGCGGCGGCGGCCGACGGCATCTGTGTTAGCCTGATGCGATGGATCATTGGGCCGAGCTCCAGCCGCACCTGCAGCAGCTTCTCGGGGCCGAGGACTACCGCACATGGATCGAGCCCCTCGACGTGGCAGCGGCCGGCGACGCATCGTTGTCGCTGGCGTGCGACAACGCCATTGTCGCCGAGTGGGTGCGCGACCACCTGCTGCGCGACATCGAGACCGTCGCCAGGTCACGCTTCGGTCCGGACTTTCGGGTGACGATTGCTACGGGAGACGACGAACCGGCGGCTCCGGAGGTCTTCCAACAACCCGTCCAGGGCCTGCCCTTCGCCCCCGCATTCACCTTCGAACGGTTTGTTCAAGGCTCGTCGAATCAGTTCGCCGCCGCCGCCGCCGAAGCGGTGGCCGATCGCCCGGGCAAGGCCTACAACCCGCTGTACATCTACGGCGGCTCCGGTCTCGGCAAGACCCATCTCCTGCACGCCATCGCCCACCGCGTCATCGCAGCCGACCCCACGTGCAAGGTCACCTACATGACCACCGAACAGTTCGTCAACGAGCTGATCAACTGCATCCGCCGGCAGCAGATGGAGGCCTTCCGCCAGACCTTTCGTTCTGTCGATGTTCTTCTCCTCGACGACATCCAGTTCATCGCCGGCAAGGAACGAACCCAGGAAGAGTTCTTCCACACCTTCAACACCCTTCAGTCCACCGGCCGCCAAGTGGTCTTCACGTCGGACGCCCGGCCGGCCGACATTCCGGGCCTCGAGGAGCGTCTCCGCTCCCGTTTTCTCCAGGGCCTCATCGCCGACATCCAACCGCCGGACCTGGAAACCCGGTGCGCCATCCTTCGCGAAAAGGCCCGAGCCATCGGCTGGGAGCTCCCGGAGGACACGGTCCTCTTCATCTCGCGCCGCGTCCAGAAAAACGTGCGCGAGCTCGAGGGTTGTCTCAACCGAACCGTCGCCTACGCTCAGCTCAAGAACACCAGGATCTCGGTGGACGTGGTCCGCATGGCCCTCTTCGAGCTCCTGCCGGACGAGCGCGAGACCACACCCCAGGACATCATCCGCTTCGTTGCCCAGCACTACGGCATCCGCGTCGCCGACCTCAAGGGACGATCGAACCGTCGCTCCATCGCCCTGCCCCGCCAGGTGGCCATGTTTCTCATTCGCGAGATCCTCGACCTCAGCTTCCCCGAGATCGGCAAGATCTTCTCGAAGCATCATTCCACCGTCATGTACGCCGTCGACACGATTTCCAAGGCGCGGCTTTCCAACCCCGACTTCGACGCCACCCTCACCTCGTTTCGTGAGCACTTCAGCTGACTCTTTTCCACAATCTCTCGACTCGTCTTGTGGAGAATCTGTGGAGGGCTTGTGAACTTCACAGCCCTCCACAGATTCTCCACAAGACGAGGTATGATTCAGACTATTGATTCGTCAGAACTTGCGGTACTTTTCCTCGTTTTCCACTGCCTCGACGATGATGATTGTCTATGCTATATTTCGACCTGCTCGATACTTAGTCCTCGTCGAAAGGCTCCCAGATGGAACTGAAACTGCAGCGGAACCTCGTGCTTCAGGAGCTTTCCATCCTCCAGGGGGTGGTGGAGCACCGAACGACGATCCCCATTCTCTCGAGCATTCTTGCCGAGACCGCAGAGGCGAGCCTTCGCATGGTCGCCACCGACCTCGACATGACCATCATGACCGACTGTCCGGCGGTGGTTCACGGCGGCGGCCGGATCACCCTCGAAAGTCGGGTTTTTCAGAGCCTCGTTCGGTCGCTTCCGGAAGAGGAGTTTTCGCTCAGGCTGGACGGTGATTCGGTGGAGATCATCAGCGGCCGCTTCAAGTCGAGGATGGCGGTAGCGGATCCTTCGGAGTACCCCACCATCCCCGAGGTGCCGCCCGACGGTGACTACTCTCTGCCGCTGGACCTGTTCCAGCTCATGCTCGACCGGGTGGCGTTTTCCATCACCAAGGACGATCCAAAGTTCCAGCTCAACGGAGCGCTGGTCAAGCTGCTTCCGGGTGAGATCGAAATCGCGGCCACCGACGGCCACCGCCTCGCCGTGGTGCGCGCCAATGCCCCGGACGGTGAGCCACCCTTCGAACAGCAGCTTTTTCCGCGCAAGCTCCTCGCCGAGTTCGCCCGTTTCGGAGACGAGAGCGTCGAGCTCTCCGCCGGTGACAATCATCTCGGTTTTCGAATGGGGGAGCGGACGCTGGTTTCGCGGATCGTCGAGCTGAGGTTTCCGCAGTACGAGCGGGTCATCGTCCGTGACAACCCGTCACGGGCCAGAATCGACCGTAAGGACTTCCTGGCCTCGCTGCGACGGGTGAGCCTCATGGCCCACGAGAAGGCGCGAGGCGTCCGTTTCCGTTTCGATCCCGCCGGAGAGCTGACCCTGGTCTCCATCGGTTACGAGAAGGGCAGCGCCGAGGAAACGCTGGCGGTGAGCTTCCAGGGCGACGGGATGGAGATCGCGCTCAACGCCCAGTACGTCATCGACGTGCTGCAGACCCTCGAGTGCCCGACGGTGGAGCTCCAGCTCAAGGACGGCAACACCCAGTGCGTTCTCGTTCCCGTGGACGACGACCCCCGGCTCGAGGAGTACATCTACGTCCTGATGCCCATGCGCCTGTGATCCGACCGGAAACGATGGTGTCGCGACACGCGGCGGTCGAGTGGGACGCCCCCGCGACGGGGTAACGCATGCACCTCCTGGAGATCAGAGCCCAGGGTTTCCGGAACCTCGAACCGAACCGGGTGTCGTTCAACCCGCGGGGAAACCTCGTCACCGGAGCCAACGGCCAGGGGAAGACAAATCTCCTCGAGGCGGTGACCGTTCTCGGGAACCTTCGCTCCTTCCGGACCCCGACCATGCGTCAGGTGGTCCGCCAGGGCGAGGGGGAGTTCCTTCTCGAAGGCCTGGTCGAGACCGGTGCGGCTGCGGTGCGACTGGCTCAGCAGGTGACGCCGGGACCGCCGGTTCGACGCCAGATGTCGGTGGCCGGAGCACCGGTGGACACGGCACGGTACCTCGAGATCTTTCCGGTGGTGGCCCTCAGCGGTGCGGATCGCGATCTGGTGGTCGGCGCTCCGACGTCCAGACGGAGCTTCGTCGACCGCTTTACCTTCCTTCTCGAAAAGAATTATTTTCACGAGATTCGAGAGTATCGGAAGATTCTTCGACAGAGAAATGCGGCGCTGGTCTCACCTGTCGGGGACGATGAGATGCGCATCTGGGAGGAGCGGCTCGCGGCCGCCGCCGCGGTGGTCGTCCACCGTCGCCGGCTCGCGTGCCGCCACCTTGTCGATGGTTTCGGGCCGATTTACGAGGATCTTCGGAGTGCCGGTTTTCCCGATGTTGCGGTCGGCTACCGTGGCGAGTCAGGGCTCGAACCGGCTGAGAAGGTGCAAGAGGTAGAAGAATACTACCGAAAACGGTATAATGAGACGCGGGCGCGGGACCGACGGACGGGGTTCACGGGCGAAGGGCCGCACCGGCACGATCTGGCCCTTCGCGCCAGCGGAAGAACGGTCCGTCACACGCTCAGCTCCGGCCAGATCAAAGTGGTGGCGGCCGCGCTGAGACTCGCGTCGTTGAAACAGGTTGAAAGAGAACGAGGTGAGCTGCTTCCCGTCATCATCGACGATGTCGACGCCGAGCTGGACTCGGCGGTGTTGACGCGTCTGATCGACCATCTGGACGGCGAACGACAGCTCTTTTTGTCGAGTGCGGATGCCGAGATCTTCGGCAGGCTCGCAGTCGGTTCGAGTCGGATCGACATCTCGAAGGGTACGGTGATCGATCCGGCGGGAGAAGCCCATGGGCGAAACCTACACAGCTGAAAGCATCAAGGTCCTCAAGGGGCGAGATGCGGTCCGTAAACGGCCGGGCATGTACATCGGCGACGTCGATGACATTTCCGGCCTCCACCACATGGTCTGGGAGGTCGTGGACAACTCCATCGACGAGGCCCAGGCCGGTCACGCCAGGCAGATTTCGGTGACGGTCCACGCCGACCAGACGGTGACCGTGACCGACGATGGCCGCGGCATACCGGTGGACGAGCACAAGGAGAGCGGCCGTTCCGCTGCCGAGGTCATCATGACCGAGCTCCACGCGGGCGGGAAGTTCGACAGCAACTCCTACAAGGTCTCGGGCGGGCTGCATGGTGTCGGCGTCAGCGTGGTGAACTTCCTCTCGGAGTGGTTGCGGCTGGAGATCCACCGCAACGGCAAGGTCTGGGAGCAGGAGTACCGCCGAGGGGTCCCGGTGGATCCCCTCAAGGCCATCGGCACCACCCGCCGGACCGGAACCATCATCACCTTCAAACCCGATGCCGAGGTCTTCTCGGTTCTCGAGTTTCACCCGGATCTGCTCGTCCGCCATCTCCGCGAGCTGGCCTTCTTGAACTCCGGCCTCGAGATCACCTTCGACGACGAAGCGGCCGAGAAAGAGGAGGTCTTCTCTTTCGAAGGCGGATTGAGCGAGTTCGCCCGGTATCTCAACCGTTCCAAGAATACCCTCCACGACGAACCGATCTACCTGCACGAGCTCACCGATGACGGGCAGGAGATCGAAGTGGCACTGCAGTGGCACGATGGGTACTCGGAGAACGTCCTGCCGTTCACCAACACGGTCTACAACCGGGATGGCGGCACGCACCTCTCTGGTTTTCGCGCGGCCCTCACCCGAACCGTCAATGCCTACGCCCAGTCCGGAAACCTGCTCAAGGGAATGAAGGAAAACCTCTCGGGAGAGGATGTCCGCGAGGGATTGACGGCGATCATCGCGGTGCGCATCACCGAGCCGCGGTTCTCCAGTCAGACCAAGGACAAGCTGGTGTCCTCCGATGTCAAGGGTTGGGTGGAGTCGGTGATCAACGGACACCTGGCGACCTACCTCGAAGAGAATCCCGGCGTTGCCAAGCGCGTCATCTCCAAGTGTCTCGAGGCGGCCCGGGCGCGTGAGGCCGCCCGCAAGGCGCGGGAGCTCACGCGGCGGAAATCGGCGCTGGAAACCTCCGCCCTGCCCGGCAAGCTCGCCGACTGCTCCGAGCGCGACCCGGAGCTCGCCGAGCTCTTCATCGTCGAGGGCGACTCGGCGGGCGGCTCGGCGAAGCAGGGCCGCGACCGGCGGTTTCAGGCGATTCTCCCGCTGCGCGGCAAGATCCTCAATGTCGAGAAGGCGCGCTTCGACCGGATGCTCGCTTCCGAGGAGATCCGCGCACTGATCCAGTGTCTGGGCACCGGCATCGGCAAGGATGAGTTCGATCCGTTGAAGGTGCGCTACCACAAGATCATCATCATGACCGACGCCGACGTCGACGGGTCGCACATCCGCACCCTGCTGCTGACTTTCTTCTATCGGCAGATGTACCAGCTCGTTGCCGCTGGGCATGTCTACGTCGCCCAGCCGCCGCTGTTTCGGGTGCGGAGCAAGAAGCAGGTCTACTACGTCCAGACCGAAGAGGAGATGAAGAACCAGCTGCTCGATCAGGGACTTGGCGACGGGGTCTTTCTGCCGGGGGACGGCCGGGAGATCGCCGGGGAGATCATGCAGAA
>Ga0180436_10006075_pt1 | contig 10559 bp, 8 predicted proteins | sample SS_ome_2_FD_132434 | JGI IMG/M metagenome (GOLD analysis project Ga0180436, IMG submission 132434) | Hypersaline lake sediment archaeal communities from the Salton Sea, California, USA - SS_3_S_2 metaG | ecosystem: Environmental > Aquatic > Non-marine Saline and Alkaline > Hypersaline > Sediment...
TATCGCTGCTGCAGGTATGGCTGCTCATCTCCCCGGTGTTATTGCTTCGATGACTACCTTGCCGGTTATTGGTGTCCCCATTAAAGCATCTTTGGATGGAATGGATGCTCTTTTAGCCATTGTTCAAATGCCTCCGGGAATTCCTGTGGCTACGGTGGGGATCAACGGCGCACAAAATGCCGGAATTTTAGCTGCTCAGATGCTTGCTGTGGGCAATGAAGAAATTCAAAATAAATTAGCGGATTTTAAGGAAGAGCTTAAGACTAAAATTGTAAAAGCAAACAAAGAATTAGCTGAAGTGAAATTTAAGTTTAAAACAAATTAATTACTAGGTTTATATTCTAAGATATTCGTAAATTGAAAGTGTTGTCATTTTGGCAACACTTTTTTTTTACAATATGACGAAGGTTACAATTTTATTTTGGTTTGTAATTTTATTAACAATAAGTTTGGATTCCTATGCTGCAAACGACAACCGTCAAACAGGCGCAAGGTCGGAAGGGATGGGGAATGCATCGGTTGGATTATCCGATGCCTGGTCTTCTTTTAACAACCAGGCCGGCCTGGCGATGCTCCCGGAACTCTCCGTTGCAATCTCTTATCACAATGCATTTCTGATTAAAAATTTAGGAATTAATTCCATTTGTGCAATTTTACCGGGCCGGATTGGAACTTTTTCAATTAATTATGCCGGGGCAGGGAGCAGCATTATTCGCGAACACAAAGCCGGTTTGTCGTATTCAAAGAAATTCGGACCGGCTTTTTCTGCAGGTTTGCAATTCAGTTATGTAATGATGGAGTTCCCGGAAGAGGGAAAATTAAAAGGTGTTTTGCTGCCTGAAGGCGGAATAATTTATCAGATTGCACCGGAATGGAATTTGGGTGTTCATCTCTTTAATCCTTTTCAGCAAGGATACCATTTAGTAAGCGGCGATGATAAAATTCCAACAATCTTTAAAGTCGGCTGCTCGGGAAATATTCATAATGATTTCACACTTTCATTTGAAGTGGAGAAAGATCTTCGTTTTGATGCAATCATTAAAGCAGGAATGGAGTACCGTGTTCGGGAAACTTTCTTTTTTAGAGGTGGTTTCAATCATCGGCCCGGAATATTTTCTCTTGGATTTGGTTATCAAAAAAGTCAAATTAAAGCGGATCTGGCCTTTTCGCATCATGGCAATCTGGGTTATTCGCCCACTGTTTCCATTGCTTATCAGTTTCGAAAATGAGGCGAATAACAAAAATATTATTTCTGTTGCTGATTGCAGGTCCTCTTTTGGTTTTTGCCCAGGAAAACAATTTTCAAAAACAAACAGCGATTGAAGAAGCGGTTGAGTTTTTTGGGGATCAATTTGGCGAAGATTCCGATTATTCTGTGATCGTTGAGGATCTGGAGTATTTTTCAGAAAATCCAATCAATCTTAATCAGGTAACCGCTGAACAATTGGAGCGGCTTCATTTTCTTTCGTCCTATACAATTCAGTCTATTCTTGATTATCGTTCCACTTACGGAGAGATATATTCTCCTTATGAGTTAATTGCCGTAAAAGGCATCAGCGAAGAGTTATTGCAGCAAATGCTCCCGTTTGTTACCGCAGGGCCGGATGAACCAGACAAAAAGGAGATGCAGTATGCAGACCATCAAATCATTGGCAGAGTTCAGCATGCATTTCCATCTTCTGTAGGCTATCAGCCTGGATCTGATACTTTACCAGCTCCTTATCCCGGAACTCCTTATAAGTATTACCTGCGCTATTCCTTATCGGTAAATGACAAGATTAAGGCGGGTTTCACCGGAGAAAATGATGCGGGAGAAGAATTTTTATCCGGAAGCAATCCTGGCGGATTTGATTTTTATTCGGCTTATGCTTCATTTTCCGGAGAAAAGTGGCTGAAGAATCTGGTTGTCGGAGATTATCATATGCGAATGGGGCAGGGATTAATTCTATGGACGGGCTGGGGAAAATCAAAGTCAGCGGAAGTGCTGTCGGTAAGAAATACTGGACAGGGAACAAGGGGATACACAAGTACGGATGAAAACCGTTTTCTTCGGGGAATTGCTGCGGAGCTCAGAACCGGTCGTTATGAATTTCAGCTTTTTTATTCCAATCACAAAGCTGATGGTACGATTGTGATTAATGAAGACGAAGAAGAGGTTAATGAATCTGTTTCCTCTTTGCAAAGCTCCGGATTGCACCGAACGGAAAGTGAACGAAAAAATGAAAAGTCGGTTCGTGAACGGTTTTGGGGAGGGGCATTGAAATTCAGGCATGAGAAGATGCAGTTGGGATTAAATGGAACTTATCATCAAATTCATCCGTGTCTTGCTGAAAAAGAAAAACCGTATCAGCAATTTCAATTTCACGGAGATGAGAATTACAACATCAGTCTTGATCATTATTTTCAAATTGGGAAAACCTCTTTTTTCGGGGAATATGCCCTTTGCAAATCGAAAGGGACTGCTTTTCTGGAAGGGATGGAAACTCAGCTTATCTCCGAATTCCGTCTGGTTGCATTATACCGCAATTATCAGAAGAACTTTCATGCTTTGTTTGGCGATCCCTTTGCGGAGTCGCATGGGTATAATGAGTCCGGCTGGTATTTTGGGACTGTTATTTTGCCCCTTCCAAAACTAAAGCTTTCATTGTATTATGATTTTTACGAGCATCCCTGGCTAACCTACAGCACCAATTCTCCCTCGCAGGGGCAGGATATTCTGGCACAACTCGATTGGCAGATCAATAAAAATGCAAAAATGTATTTCCGGATAAAGAACGAACGGAAAGAGGTCAAAACGTCTGTTGAAAATGGAATCGCTCCCGATATATATACGGAGAAATCGAACGTGCGATGGAATCTTGCAACTGATGTCAGCCAGGACTTTTCGTTGCGGTCCCGAATCGAGTATGTTGTGGTTGGTCCTGAAAATCAAGCGGAGAACGGTTGGCTGCTGTTTCAGGACTTTGCGTGGCATCCGGCAAATATGCCGTTATCCCTTACTTTTCGTGTTGCCCTTTTTGATACGGATAGTTATGCCTCCTCGATTTATGCCTATGAAAACGATTTGCTGTATAATTATTCGATCCCGGCATATTTTGGCAGCGGAACCCGTTATTATCTCAATGCCAGATATTCTTTTGCAAAAAATATTGATTTATGGGTAAAACTTGCAGATACTCAGTATTTTGGTCAAACAACGATTGGCAGCGGGAAGGATCAGGTGGAAGGGGATTGGAAAGCGGATGTGAAGTTCCAGGTGAGGATGAGGTTTTAAGGAGGTTGAACTAATTAATCTGTGAAATAATTTATATTCGGAACTCTGGAAATTTGCAGTTGAAAAATTACCTTAATGAAATGAATTTTTCATGGTCGCTTTTTCAAATTTTTTAACCAGAAATAGCCACTTTTTATGCGATTTATTTTGCAAATTTTATTTTCCTGAGTAGCTTGCCAGGTTGCGCAGTTTGTGGTCAAATACTTATATTGTTATATAAACCAGAAGATTGGAAAGAATGCATTATCTTCACATTATATTTTACAATCGAAAAAAGCATTTAGTGTGGATTTTATCTTTTTACTGCTAAAGAACCAGGCGGCATTCTTTCCGGGTAAACAGCATTAGAATATCTTGTCAGGTCCCGCGTCTCAGTATGGAGGGGACACTGTCAAGAACCGGGACTCGATAAAATCAATTTACATTGATGATGATGTTTTGAGGAGACTCAGGCTATTAGTCTTGGCAACAATGAGTTTACTCTCCAAAAGCGAAAACAATCTCAAAATGTTTGATGAAACGAACATGATTAGCAGGCAAAACACACCAGAGGATAATTAAAATAAGGATTTCTCTTAGTTATTATTCGTGCATTCGCGGCATAATTATTAACAGCTAAAAAAAGTTGAAGTTATATGCAGGAATAATGAACAAGATAGAATAGCATAGGGTTTAAAAATGTAGGTAAATGTTACCTGATTGATGAGAATGTTGTTGTTAGTGATGGAGTAATAAAGTATGTTTTTTAGGGACTAAACTAAAATGAAAGATATGTTTAAGTCATTTTCATTTGGAATCCGGTTAAAGAAGTTTTTAACAAATACAGGGGATGTTGCTTTATTTGCAGGCCGTTTTTTTAACGAAGCCTTTAAGCCTCCCTTTGAATTCAATGAACTGATAAAACAATCTTATTTGATAGGTTATAAATCCTTGCCTCTGGTAGGTATAACCGGATTTATCATGGGATTGGTTTTTACCCTCCAGTCAAGGCCCACTCTGGTCGAATTTGGCGCTGAATCCTGGATGCCCAGCATGGTGGGTATTTCTATTGTACGAGAAATTGGACCTGTTATTACTGCTTTAATATGTGCCGGAAAAATTGGCTCGGGAATAGGAGCTGAACTGGGATCAATGCGGGTAACGGAACAAATTGATGCCATGGAAGTTTCAGGGACCAATCCTTTCAAATTTTTGGTTGTTACCCGTATTATTGCGACTACTTTAACCCTTCCTGTTCTGGTTATCCTCGGAGACGCAATTGGATTGTATGGTTCCTATTTGGTTGAAAATATAAAAGGCTCTGTTTCTTTCCGGCTCTATTTTAATGTAATGTTTGAAAGTTTAAATTATAGTGATTTAATGCCGGCTACTATAAAGTCTTTCTTTTTTGGTTTTGCAATTGGACTGGTGGGGTGCTATAAAGGATATTATTCCGGGACTGGAACCGTTGGAGTCGGACAAGCATCTAATTCTGCTGTTGTAGTAACCTCTATGCTTTTGTTTTTTATTGATTTCATTGCTGTGTTGGTTGCCGACATTTTTTATGATTTATAAGAATGGTTCAAATAATTATAGCGGCTAGGTGTTTGGTTAGATAAGTATCTAATATTACGCATGCATTGCTAAATCAATTATAAATTAATTCCAAATGGAAACTGGTGTAGATACTGATATTGCATTTTCACAAATCAATACTGACAATTCGGTTATTGAAGTCAGAAATCTGTATAAAAATTTTGGGGGGAACAAGGTTCTGAATGGGTTTGAACTCACACTTTATGAAGGGGAGACCCTTGTTGTGGTTGGTAAATCCGGTGCCGGGAAAACAGTAATGATTAAGTGTTTGGTTGGTTTGATGGCCGGTGATTCCGGGAGTGTGAAAGTTTTTGGTAAAGAGATTCAATCCCTGGAGCAGGATGATTTGGATGAGTTGCGTACTGATATCGGATTTCTTTTTCAGGGTAGCGCGCTGTACGACTCTATGACTGTGCGGGAAAATCTGGAGTTTCCAATGCGAAGGCATTTTAAGAAACTGGGCAATGATTATAATCCGAATGAGCGGGTGTTAGAAGCTCTCGAAAGTGTCGGACTTGTTCATGCTGTTGACCTGATGCCCTCCGAATTGTCCGGGGGAATGAAAAGAAGGATTGCTTTGGCCCGGACCCTGATGCTGAAACCAAAAATAATTCTTTATGATGAACCCACCAGTGGTTTAGATCCCATTACAGCGAAGGAAATCATTTTACTAATGATGAATATTCAAAAAAAATATAATACTTCATCACTTGTAATTACTCACGATATGGATTGTGCACGTGCAATTTCAAATAGGGTTATTATTTTGATTGATGGCATTAATTATGCGGAGGGGACCTACAAGGAATTATCTCAATCAAAAGATCCAAAATTGCAAGCTTTTTTTAAAAAATAAAATCATGCAAAAAGGTATCTCTGAAAAACTAAGACTCGGAATTTTCGTAATCGCAGGAGTCATTTTGTTTACTACGGCAGTTTATTTAATCGGGAATAAGCAAAACCTGTTTGGCAGAACTTTTGAACTTAGCTCCGTTTTTAGAAATGTAAGTGGCCTGAAACTGGGCAATAATGTCCGGTATTCCGGCATTAATGTCGGGAATGTGGATAATATCGAAATGATTAATGATACCTCCATACGTGTTACGATGCTTATCGATGCAGACATAAAAAAACATATAAAAAAAGATGCTGTTGCCTCTATCGGTTCTGATGGTTTGGTTGGGAATATGATTGTCAATATCACTCCGGGTAATGGAAGGGAGCCATCTGTCAGGGATGGTGATGTTATTCAATCATACAATAAGATTGGTCCGGATGATATGCTTTATACCTTAAATGTTTCCATTGACAATGCTGCTAAGCTTACTGCTGATTTGTTAAAAATTACAGAGTCAGTCAATGAGGGCAATGGAGCATTGGGTATGTTGTTAAATGATACTGATTTTGCAATGGAATTTAAGCAAATCATTGTTAACCTGAGAGTTTTCAGTCAAAATACGATTGAGGCGATGAACGAAATAAACAAAGCCTTTCATAATTTTAACAGTGATAGAAGTTTGGCGGGACTCATTCTGCAAGATTCGGTAACGGGTGATCAATTCAAAAGTATCATCGCTAATCTTTCAATGTCAAGTGAAGGAGTGAAGGATATCATCGGCGATCTAAATTCTCTCGTGAATGAGATGAAACATGGAGATGGAACAATTAATACTTTGCTTTACGACTCTACTCTGGTAAAAGATCTGCGACAAATAATGGATAACATTAACTCGGGTAGTTATCGGTTCAATGAAAATATGGAGGCATTAAAACACAATTTTTTATTTAAGGGATATTTTAAAGATGTTGAAAAGCGACAGAAAAAAAAGGAATGATCATCGTAAAACGACCGCCTATATCCTAACCTGAATAATTAGCTGCGCTGAACTTCGTTTCATCCAACTTTCTATTGCGGGAATAAATTGCTCGTCAATATTGAGATTGCTTCCGCCGGCTGGGGGACTTCTTAAAAAAGCTAAGGCTGTTCCTGCGATGCTCAAATCTGCACTCCCGGGTATTTACGGCTATTTCTTCTCTCATTACGATAAATGGATGAAACGAAGTTCAGCGCAGCTAATTATAAAGGATATATTAACAAATGAATGGAATTTAAAGGTTTTTACATTAATTTAACGTGTTTTTCCGGTCGGTGGAATAAATTCGTATTTTTGTAATGTTTTGCCCGGCGCCATTAATAATAATGACAATATGAGTTCAGGATACAATTTCGATGATATTCGTCCATACAGGGATGAGGAAGTACAAAGTGTTCTTCAAAGATTAAGTAAAGACCCGGTTTTCCGTAAGGTACTTCTTCAGGTATTTAAAACGGATGAGGAGGTGGATAAGATTCTGAGTACTTTCCCCAATATAAATTCCGTGAATGATTTTCAGAAGAATTACAGTTACCTGGGATTCTCGAAAATTGCAGAAGGGACCACGAAAGGACTTACTACCGGTGGACTCGATCATCTTGAAAAAGAACAAAGTTATCTTTTTATATCTAACCATCGGGATATTATACTTGATTCAGGTTTTCTGAATATTGAAATGCTTGATAATGGTCTGAATACCACTGAAATAGCTATTGGAAGTAATTTGTTGATTTATCAATGGATTGAGGATTTGGTGAAGATTAACCGGAGCTTTGTCGTGAAACGCGATATTCCCGTTAAGCAAATGCTTGAAGCATCGAAAACATTATCTGCTTACATTCGCCAAACAATTTCGAGCCATGGCGATTCCATCTGGATTGCACAAAAAGAGGGGCGAACGAAAGATGGCAATGACCAAACTCAAATTGCGCTCTTGAAAATGCTGAACATTAGCAATGGAAACGATTTCGTGACAGGATTTAATGAATTGAATATTGTTCCCATGGGTATTTCGTATGAGATTGAACCTTGTGGTGCAGAAAAGGTAAATGAAATGATTCAGCGAGCTAAGAATCCTGACTTCAGGAAAACACAGGAGGACGACCTCTTTGCGATGGCTCATGGTTTAAAAGCAAATAAAGGAAGAGTTCATTTTTCTTTTGGCGTCCCTATAAAACTGGATCCGCAAGATTTTACAGGAAAAAATAAAAATCAGCAGTTTAAAGCTCTTAAGGTGCTGATTGACCGTCGCATTTATAAGAACTACAAGCTTTGGCCCAACAATTATGTTGCCCATGACCTGAAACACAATTCGGATAGGCATTCAGCTTTCTATACCCAGAAAGAGAAACAGGAATTTATCGGCCTGATGCACGATCGATTGAGTCAATATAATATTGACAATGAAGAAGGGCAGCTTCGTTTTATCGATATGTATGCAATGCCATTGATCAATTTTAAAAAACATTTCGGATCTTTAGTGAAGAAATGAGAAGACAGATTGAAACGATAATATGGGATTGGAACGGAACGATGCTTGATGATTTAGAGTTGTGTATTGCAACGATAAATCATCTCCTGAGGGAACGCAATATCCCTGAGCTTGATCCTGTTCGCTACAGGAGAGAATTTGGTTTCCCTGTAAAAGATTATTACGAACGAATTGGATTTGATTTTAAAAAAGAACCTTTTGATATCCCGGCAAGACAATTTATTGATCTCTATGAAAAAGGGATGTACGATTGCCGGCTTTTTTCAGATGTGAAACCGATTCTAACCCGTTTGAAAAGCATTGGATACAGTCAGTTGGTTTTATCTGCAATGGAAAAATCAAAGCTGATTGCAACCCTCCGGCACAATAAGATTCTTGGTTATTTTGACCATATCTCCGGTTTGGAAGATCATTATGCACATTCGAAACTGGAAAACGGAAAACGTTTGTTGGTAGAACTTAATCTGAATCCGGCAGCCACCTGTTTGATTGGGGATACTCTTCATGATCTTGAAGTGGCAGAAGCCATGGGTATTCAAGCTTTCTTAGTGGCCTACGGACATCAGGATGAAGATCGCTTAAGAAAATCCGGGGCTAATGTGGTTCGGGATCTGCAGGAATTTGTTGCTTTTCTGAGTTAGCTGTAAGAATTGCTTAACCGGTAATGCCGGTCTGTTCTTTTATAGAAAATTGTATTTCACTAATTTTGTTACGGAGCTAACAATAGTGAGGATGGTGACAACAGTTACCAGAATAATAATAATCGTGTCGCGCGAAGGAAGTTTTTCGGAGAAAGTTTTTTTCGCGTTTGCCATGAAATGGTTTTCCAGCCATGTGGTAAGCCGGTACATCCCCCAGCCGATTAATGTTCCCATGATTCCTCCTGCAATTACATCTCCGGGAAAATGAACTCCCAGATAAATCCGGGTATACCCAACCAGAATTGCCCAAAATAAAAAGAATATGGTATAGATCCGGTTTCTGAAAACCATTGATGTAAATGTCATAAATCCAAATGCATTGGCGGCATGAGCAGAAACAAAGCCGTATGTTCCGGAAGGTTTTCGTACTATGTTTATCAGATGAGAGATGTTGGGATCGCGGTAAGGACGAAATCGCTCGATGGTGTCTTTAATAAAACCTGAAATCTGATCGTTGAGAATAATGGTAAGGATCAACATAGGAATCAGAAACAAGGCACTTCGTTTATATTGCTTGAGAAGGAAAAACAGAACAATCAGATACATGCTGATCCAACTTTCCTTTCGGGTTAATAACAATATTGTCATATCCCAAAACGTATTCTTATTCCCGTTTAGAAATAAAAGAAGTTGTGTGTCAATCTGGTTTAACCACTCCATAACGTGCAGTTTTTTTTATTGTTTCTGGTCCGGGGACGCTGGGAATCGGTTCCTGTCCGGAAATTATTGGTTTATTGGTTATTAGATGTTTGCAGATCCCAAATATCCAATTGTTTTGTTATCAGATTTCTATCCCGTCTGCTACCGGAAGTTCTTTACCTGTTTATTCAGCGTTTCCCAGATTTTATCTTTTAATTGTTGAATTCCCAGGTTGGTAACCGATGAAATATAGAGATGAGGAATATCATTAATTTCATCCGATATCTCTTTCATCAATTCTTTATCGAGCATATCTGATTTTGAGATGGCAACAATACGATCTTTATCCAGCAATTCAGGATTGTATTTTTTTAATTCATTGAGTAATATATGATATTCCTCCCGGATATTTTTACTGTCGGCCGGAATCAAAAAAAGAAGCATTGAGTTTCGTTCAATATGGCGAAGGAATCTTAATCCCAGTCCTTTTCCTTCGTGTGCTCCTTCAATAATTCCCGGGATATCAGCCATGATAAACGACTTTTGATCACGGGCACTTACAATTCCAAGGTTTGGGGTTAAGGTAGTAAAAGGATAAGCACCGATTTCAGGTTTTGCTGCAGAAACAACACTTAGTAAGGTTGATTTTCCTGCATTGGGAAAACCGATTAATCCAACATCGGCAAGCACTTTCAGTTCTAGAATTTTCCAGCCTTCTACACATTGTTCTCCCGGTTGTGCATAACGGGGGGTCTGGTTGGTTGCCGATTTAAAATGGACATTCCCTAATCCGCCGCGTCCACCTCTCAGCAGGATTTTCTCTTCGCCGTCGTGTGAGATTTCAAAATGAATTTCTCCGGTTTCTGCATCTTTTGCCACAGTGCCAAGAGGGACTTCAATGATTACATCTTTCCCATCCGCTCCATGCTTTTGTGCTCCGTGTCCGGATTCGCCATGGGTGGCAAAAATGTGTTTTTTGAACTTCAGGTGCAATAAGGTCCACA
>Ga0180436_10006076_pt1 | contig 10556 bp, 11 predicted proteins | sample SS_ome_2_FD_132434 | JGI IMG/M metagenome (GOLD analysis project Ga0180436, IMG submission 132434) | Hypersaline lake sediment archaeal communities from the Salton Sea, California, USA - SS_3_S_2 metaG | ecosystem: Environmental > Aquatic > Non-marine Saline and Alkaline > Hypersaline >...
TCACCGCCTGGGTGAACCGGTCGGGCCAGCCCGCAGAACGCCTGCCCGCGCCGCCCGCCTGCGTCCTGCCCGACCTTTCCGGCCTGTCCGAGCTGAGCGAGTTGCAATGAGCCTGAGCCATTTCACCACGACCGACGGCACGACGCTTGCCTATGACGACCGCGGCACCGGCGTGCCGCTTCTGTGCCTTGCGGGCCTGACCCGCAACATGGACGATTTCAGGCCGATCCTGGCCCCGCTGGAGCGCCGCTGCCGAATCATCCGGCTGGACAGCCGCGGTCGCGGCCGGTCCGACAACGCGGCGGACTTCACCAGCTACAACGTGATCCAGGAAGGTCACGACGTGCTGGAATTGCTGGATCACCTCGGCCTTGGCCGCGTGGCGATCCTGGGCACCTCGCGCGGGGGGCTGATCGCCATGGCACTGGCCGCCGCCCATGCCGAGCGGTTGGGGGCCGTCATCCTCAACGATATCGGCCCGGTGATCGGCGCCGGAGGACTGGCGCGAATCATGGATTATGTCGGCCGCACACCCAAGGCCCGCACCCTTGACGAGGCCGCGGCCGCGACAAGGGCCCACATGCAGGACGAATTCCCCGGCGTGCCGCTGGAAACCTGGCGCGAACAGGTAGGCAACTGGTTCGAAGAAACGCCCGACGGGTTGCGCCTGCGCTACGATCCCGACCTGCGCAAGGCGCTTCTGCATCAATCGGCCTCAGACACCTCGCCCGACCTCTGGCCGTTCTTCGAGGCGCTGAAGGATCTGCCGCTCGCGGTCATCCGCGGCGAGAATTCCGACATCCTGTCGGCGGATACGCTGGCGGAGATGCAGCGCCGCCATCCCGGCCTTCTGGCCGTCACGGTGCCTGACCGCGGCCATGTGCCATTCCTCGACGAACCCGAATGCCTTGCCGCCATCGAGGCGATGTTGCGGGCCGCCGAAGCCCGGATCGGAGAGACGGCATGACCGATCTGGCGATGATCGAGGCCGCGGCGACGCGCGGCGGGGGCCATATCCGCCGCACCCCGATGCTGTCCTCGCCGGCGCTGGACGCCATCGCGGGCCGGCGGGTTCTGGTGAAGGCCGAATGCCTGCAGCATACCGGCAGCTTCAAGGCCCGCGGCGGCTGGGCCGCGCTGTCGGCCCTGCCCAAGGCCCGGCGCGACCGCGGGGTGATCGCCTTTTCCTCGGGCAACCATGCGCAGGGCGTGGCACGGGCCGCGGCGCTGCACGGGGTGCCCGCCGTGATCGTGATGCCGTCGGATGCGCCGGCGATGAAGATCGACAACACCCGCCGCCTGGGCGCCGAAGTGGTGCTTTACGACCGCATCGCTGAAAACCGCGAGGAGATCGGCGCGCGGCTGGCCGCGGATCGCGGCCTGACCCTGATCAAGCCCTATGACGAACCGCAGGTCATCGCCGGCCAGGGCACCTGCGGGCTTGAGATCGCCGAACAGGCCGCCGAGGAGGGCGTGTTCGAGGCCGACGTCCTGGTCTGCTGCGGCGGCGGCGGCCTGACCTCGGGCATCGCGCTGGCGCTGGAGGATCGCGCGCGGGGTCTGCGGGCCCGCCCCTGCGAGCCGGACGGGTTCGACGATGTCGCGCGGTCGCTGCGGGCCGGCAGCATCCAGCGCAATGTCAGCGCCGCCGGGTCGATCTGCGACGCCATCGTCACGCCGGCACCGGGCGAGATCACGTTTCCGATCATGGCGCGGCTGTGCGGCCCCGGCCTGACCGTGACCGATGAAGAGGCGTTGCGCGCGATGGCACTGGCCTTCGCGCATCTCAAGATCGTGGTCGAACCGGGCGGCGCGGTGGCGCTGGCCGCCGCCCTGTTCCGCCCCGAGGCGGTGACCGGCGCAGCGGTGATCTGCGTGGCGACCGGCGGCAATGTCGATGCAGAAACCTACAGGCGCGCCTTGTCGGGCGGGTCGGCGTGAAATAATTGACAGCGCCAACTACCTGCGACACTCTGTCGGAAAAGGGAGGGGGCATGCGCACGCAAGTCTGCATCATCGGTGGCGGGCCGGCCGGGCTTCTGCTGTCCCAGCTGCTGCATCGCGACGGCATCGACACGGTCGTCCTGGAACGGCGCAGCCGCGACTACGTGCTGTCGCGCATCCGCGCCGGCGTGCTGGAATGGGGCACGGTGGAATTGCTGCGCCAGGCGGGCGTCGGCACGCGGATGGATGCCGAAGGCTATGTGCATGACGGCACGCTTCTGGCCGCGCAGAACCGCACGATCCGGATCGACTTCAAGAAGCTGACAGGCAAGTCGGTCATGGTCTATGGCCAGACCGAGGTCACGCACGACCTTTACACTGCGCGCGACGCGGCGGGCGGCGTGGTGATCGACGAGGCCGAGGATGTCGCCCTTCACGGTGTCGATGGCGACACCCCGCATGTCACCTACCGCAAGAACGGGCACGAGCACCGGATCGACTGCGATTTCGTGGCCGGCTGCGACGGGTTCCACGGCGTCGGCCGGCAGACCATTCCCGCAGGCGTCAGAAAGGAATTCGAACGGGTCTACCCGTTCGGTTGGCTGGGCATCCTGTCGCGCACCGCCCCCGCCGACGAGGAACTGATCTATGCCAACCACGAACGCGGGTTCGCGCTGTGTTCGATGCGCAATGCGCGCCTGTCGCGCCATTACGTGCAGGTGCCGCTCAGCGACCGGGTCGAGGAATGGACGGACGAGGCGTTCTGGGCCGAACTCAGGCGCCGCATCCCCGAAAAGACCGCGGCAACGCTGGAAACCGGCCCGTCGATCGAGAAATCCATCGCGCCGCTGCGCAGCTTCGTGGCCGAGCCGATGCGCTGGGGCCGGCTGTTCCTGGCCGGCGATGCCGCGCATATCGTGCCGCCGACGGGCGCCAAGGGGCTGAACCTGGCCGCGTCGGATGTCTACTACCTGTGGCAGGCGTTCCGGCAATATTTCCTCGACCGCGACACGGCCGGGATCGATGGCTATTCGGCCCGCGCCCTGGCGCGAGTGTGGAAATCCGAACGTTTTTCGTGGTCGATGACCACGCTTCTGCACCGGTTTCCAGACCAGGGCGATTTCGGGCAGCGGATGCAGGAAAGCGAGCTCGACTACCTCGAATCCTCCGTCGCGGCGCAGACCGCGCTGGCCGAAAACTATGTGGGGCTGCCCTTCTGATGCTGATCGCCGAACTTGATGACCTTCACCTGCACTGGCGCGAAGACGGCGACCCGACCGGCGCGCCGGTCGTCTTCGCCAACTCGCTAGGCACCGACTTGCGGCTTTGGGACCGGGTCATCCCGCTGATGCCGCCGGGCCTGCGCCTGATCCGCTACGACAAGCGCGGCCATGGCCTTTCGGCCTGCCCGCCCGGACCTTACGCGATGGGCGCGCTGGTGCGCGATGTCGAACGGCTGCTGGACCTCTTGCAGGTCAAGAACTGCGTCTTCGTCGGTCTGTCGATCGGCGGGATGATCGCACAGGGGCTGGCGGTCAAGCGGCTGGACCTTGTGCGGGCGATGGTCATCTCGAACAGCGCCGCCAAGATCGGCACGCCCGAGATGTGGCAGCAACGGATCGACACGATCCGCGACGGCGGGATCGAGGCGATTGCCGACCCGACGATGGAACGCTGGTTTTCCAAGCCGTTCCGCGACACGCCGGAACTGAAGGGCTGGCGCGCGATGCTGACGCGGCAGCCGGTCGAGGGCTATACGGGCTGCTGCGCCGCCATCTCGGGCACAGATTTCTACACGCCGACCTCGGGCCTGACTCTGCCGACGCTGGCCATCGCCGGGTCCGACGACGGATCGACACCGCCGGACCTGGTGCGCGAGACGGCGGAACTGGTCAAGGGCAGCCGGTTCCACCTGATCCGCGGCGCGGGCCACCTGCCCTGCGTCGAGAAACCCGAGGAATATGCCGAGGTTCTGGCAGGCTTCCTGAGGGAGATCGGCCATGTCTGAACGTCACCGCCAGGGAATGGAAACCCGCCGCCGGGTTCTGGGCGACGCCCATGTCGACCGCGCAGAGGCGCAGAAATCGCCGCTGGACGCGCCGTTCCAGGAATTGATCACCGAGGCCGCCTGGGGCCATGTCTGGTCGCGCGACGCGATTTCCCCGCGCGAACGCTCGATGCTGACCATCGCGCTCTTGGCGGGGCTTGGCAATGTCGAGGAATTGCCGATGCATATCCGTGCCACGGCCAATACCGGCGCCAGCCGCGCCGATGTGATGGAGGCGCTTTTGCACGTCGCGATCTATGCGGGCGTCCCGCGTGCCAATACCGCGATCAAGATCGCCAAGGACGTCTTCGACGAGATGGAGGGCAAACCATGACCGATACCGCACCCGACCGCGGCCCCCTTATGCCGCGCCAGCGGCTCTATCATCCACCCGCCTACACGCCGGGCTACAAGACCTCGGTCACCCGCGCACCGTCCCGCGCACTGGTGTCGATGGGGTCGACCCTGTCCGAGGAAACCGGCCCCGCCTTCGGACGCGACATGCTGGGCGAGCTGGACAACAACCTGATCCTGAACTTCACCGGCCAGCCCGCGGTGGGTGAACGGATCATCATGCATGGCCGGGTCATTGACGAAAGCGGCCGGCCCGTGCCGAACACGCTGATCGAGATCTGGCAGGCCAATGCGGGCGGGCGCTACCGCCACAAGAAGGACGGCTACCTTGCCCCGCTCGACCCCAATTTCGGCGGCTGCGGGCGCACCGTGACCGACGCCAACGGTCGCTACGAATTCCTGACGATCCGGCCCGGCGCCTATCCCTGGCCGAACGGCATGAACGAATGGCGGCCCATGCATATCCATATCTCGATCTTCGGATCGGGGTTTGGCCAGCGCTTGATCACCCAGATGTATTTCGAGGGCGACCCCCTGATCGCGCGTTGCCCCATCGCCAACACGATCCCTTCGCCCGAGGCCCGCGACCGTCTGGTGGCCGCGCTCGACATGCAGAACTCCATCCCGCATGACTGTCTCGCCTACCGCTTCGACATCGTGCTGCGCGGTCGCCGCCAGACCCATTTCGAGAACCGCCCGGAGGGGATGTGACATGGTCCAGAAGCTCGACATGATCCCCGAAACGCCCAGCCAGACGGCCGGGCCGTACGTCCATATCGGCTGCACGCCGAACCTTCTGGGAAACCACGGCATCTACCCCGAGGATCTCGGCAAAAGCCCGATCCGCGAGGGCGCCAAGGGCGAACGCATCGTCATCAGCGGCGCCGTCATCGACGGGGCCGAAATGAAGCTCAGGGACGCGCTTCTGGAAAGCTGGCAGGCCGATGCCTTCGGCCTGTTCAACGCGCCGAACGAGGTCCGCGGCAAGGCCGACCCGAACGTGCCGGGCTGGTGCCGCTTCGCCGCAGATTTCGATACCGCGGAATTCCGGCTGGAAACGATCAAGCCGGGGCGCGTGCTGCATGCCAGCGGGCGGCTGATGGCGCCGCATGTCGCGCTGTGGATCGTGGCGCGGGGCATCAATGTCGGCCTGTCGACCCGGATCTATTTCGAGGACGAAGAAGAGGCCAACGCCGAATGCCCCGTTCTGAACGGGATCGAACACAAGGACCGGATCGCGACGCTTCTGGCCCGCAAGACCGGCGCGGGCGAATACCGGTTCGACGTGCGCCTTCAGGGCGCGCAGGAGACGGTGTTCTTCGATTACTGATGGCCGATATCCTGCTGATCCACGGTTCCTGCCACGGGGCCTGGTGCTGGCGCGACGTGGTGCCGGCGCTGGCCGCGCTTGGGCATTCGGCGCGCGCCATCGACCTGCCCGGCCATGGCGCGGACCGCACGCCGGCGCGTGAGGTGACGCTGGCGGGCTATGCGCAGGCGATCCTCGATGCAATCGACGACCCGGTGACGTTGGTCGGCCATTCGATGGGCGGCTTTCCGATCACGCTGGCGGCCCAGATGGCGCCCGAGAAGGTCGCGCGGCTGGTCTATCTGTGTGCCTATGTCCCGGTGGCCGGAATGTCGCTGGCCGACATGCGCCGCGCCGGGCCGTCGCAACCGCTTCTGGAGGCGATCGAGATGGCGCCCGACCGCGCCACCTTCACCTTCCGGCCCGAGATGGTGGGCGCCAAGCTCTACCATGATTGCCCGCCCGGCACGGTGGATTATGCGCAGGCGCGGCTTTGCCCGCAGCCCGTCGCGCCGCAGGCCACCCCCATCGCCACGCTTGACCGCTGGGCGGGGGTGGAGAAGCATGCCATCCTGTGCGAGGAAGACCGCGCGATCCCGCCGGCATACCAGGCGACGATGGCGGCCGGGTTCCCGCCCGGCCATGTCACGCGGATGGCAACGTCGCATTCGCCCTTCTTCGCCGACCCGGCCGGGCTGGCCCAACGACTGAACGAGATCATTCCATGACAGAGCCCTGCATCATCTGCGTCGCGATCACCGGGTCGGTGCCGACGAAGGAAAACAACCCCGCCGTACCGATCACGGTCGAGGAACAGGTGGAAAGCACGCAGGAGGCGTTCGAGGCCGGCGCGACCATCGCGCATTGCCATGTGCGCGACGACGAAGGCAAACCCTGTTCCGACCCCGAACGTTTCGCGCGGTTGCAGGAAGGCATTGCCAAGCATTGTCCCGGCATGATCATGCAGATGTCCACCGGCGGGCGGTCGGGCGCGGGCCAGGCGCGCGGCGGAATGCTGCCGCTGCGCCCCGACATGGCCTCGCTGTCCGTGGGATCGAACAATTTCCCGACCCGCGTCTATGAAAACCCGCCCGACCTGGTGGATTGGCTGGCCGAAGAGATGATCCGGTACGAGGTGAAGCCCGAGATCGAGGCCTTCGACCTGTCGCATATCTTCCAGGCGCGGAAGATGTGGGATGCGGGCAAGATCCCGGCCAAACCCTATGTGCAGTTCGTGATGGGCGTGAAGAACGCCATGCCGGTCGATCGCACCGTGTTCGATTTCTACATTTCCACGGTCAAGCGGCTGTTCGGGCAGAACGCGCCGTGGTGTGCGGCCGGGATCGGCGCGAACCAGATCGTCGTGAACGAATGGGCTATCTCATCGGGCGGGCACGCGCGCACGGGGCTTGAGGACAACGTGCGGCTGGACCGTGACCGGCTGGCGCCCTCGAACGCGGCCTTGGTGCAACGCGCGGCGGAGCTGTGCGAGAAATATGAACGCCCGGTCGCGACCTGGCAACAGGCGCGGGCCATGCTGGGCCTGCGGATGCCGGGCTGATGCCTGCCTCGCCGGCCGACAGCGCGATCTATCGCGGGCTTTTCGGCGATACCGAACTGGCGCGGCTGTTTTCCGACACGGCCGAGATCCGCGCGATGCTGCTGGTCGAGGGGGCGCTGGCCAAGGTGCAGGGCGGTCTGGGGATGATCCCGGAAACCGCGGGCAGTTTCCTGCACCGCGCGATGCAGGAGATCCAGATCGACCCGGCCGGGCTGAGCCGGGCGACCGCCATCAACGGCGTGCCGGTTCCGGGCCTGGTGGCCGCGGCGCAGAAGGCGCTGGAGGCCCCCGATCATGCCCGCTACCTGCATTGGGGCGCGACCAGCCAGGACATCTGCGACACCGCGTTGGCCCTGCGGCTGAAACCGGCGCTGAAGATCGTGGACGACCGGCTGGCCGCGACCGTGACGGCACTGGCCCGGCTGGCCGACGATCATGCCGAAACCCCGATGCTGGCGCGCACCTACGGTCAGGGGGCGGTACCCACCGGGTTCGGCGCCGTCGTGGCCGGCTGGGGCGCACCGATCCTGCGTCACCGCGAAACCCTGGCCGCGCTGCGGCCGCGCGTGCTGTCGGTCTCGCTTTCCGGGGCGGCGGGCACACTGTCTGCGATGGGCGAACAGGGGCCGGCGGTCCGTGCCGGGCTGGCCGCCGAACTGGGGCTGACCGATCCCGGCCAAAGCTGGCACGCCCAGCGCGACCGCATGGGCGAACTGGCCGGCTGGTGCGCCGTGCTTGCCGGCAGCCTTGGCAAGATGGGTGAAGACCTGCTGATCCTGACCCGAAGCGGCGTGGAAGAGGTGCGGCTGGGTACCGGCGGCGGGTCTTCGACCATGCCGCAAAAACAGAACCCGGTGGCGCCCTCGGCGCTGGTCGCGCTCTGCCGACATGCGGTAGGACTGGCGGCGCTGGTGCAGAACGCGGCGATGGTGCGCGACCAGCGCGACGGCGCTGCGTGGTTTTCCGAATGGCTGGCGCTGCCCGGTCTGCTTCAGGCCACCGGCCGCGCCGCGGCGCTGGTTCAGGATATGGCCGAGACGCTTGCCCCCCTGCCCGAACGGATGGCGGCCGCGCTTGACGACGGAACCGGCCTGATCATGGCCGAGGCGCTGACCTTCGCGCTGTCCGGGCAGATGCCGCGGCCCGAAGCGGCCGCCGCGGTCAAGCAGCTTTGCGCCGAGGCGCGCGAGACCGGCACATCCCTTTCAGTGCTTGCGGCGCGCGACCATCCGGGGCGCGACTGGGCGCGGCTTCTCGACCCCGCGCGGGGCCTGGGCCAGGCCCCTGCCGAGGCGCGTGCCTTTGCCCGCGCCGCGCGCGGCGGCTGAGAACCTCCGAACAGGCTTTTCAACCGGATCGGAGCGGTCTACGCCTTGGGCGGGAAAGCTTTGTGGAGGAGCCGATGACCCGCCTGATCCGTGCCGCAATCTGCCGCGAGTTCGGCGCCCCCCTGACCATCGAGGAGGTCGCGTTGCGCCCGCCCGGACCGGGCGAGGTCGAGGTGGCGCTGGATGCCGTCGCGATCTGTCATTCCGACATCTCGTACATCGATGGCGGCTGGGGCGGGCCGCTGCCTGCCGTCTACGGGCACGAGGCCGCGGGGCGTGTCGCGGCGATCGGGCCCGGCGTCACGGCCTATGCGCCGGGCGACAGCGTGATCGTGACGCTGGTGCGGTCCTGCGGGCGCTGCCCGTCCTGCGCGACGGGCCATCCTGTGCGCTGCGAAGAACCCTATGACCGGGCGACCGGGCCGCTGGCGGACAGGGATGGCGGTGTCATGGCGCATGGGCTGAATTGCGGGGCCTTCGCCGAACGGGTGGTCGTCGATGCCTCGCAACTGGCGCCGGTGCCGGCCGCGATGCCGGCGGAAGAGGCCTGCCTTCTGTCCTGCGGGGTGGTCACCGGCGTCGGCGCGGCGGTCAACAGCGCGGGTGTGCGGCCGGGCGAGGTCGTGGTGGTGATCGGCGCGGGCGGCGTCGGGCTCAATGCGATCCAGGGCGCGCGGATCGCCGGTGCCGCGCGGATCGTCGCGGTCGACACCCATCCGGTCAAGCTGGACATGGCACGCGAATTCGGCGCCACGGATGGCGTGCTGGCCACGCAGGAAAAACCCTGGCGCGCGGCGACGGCGGCCGCCGGGCGCGCCGCCGATGTCGTGTTGGTGACCGTAGGCGCGATCCCGGCCTACGAGGCCGCGCCGCGCTACCTTGCGCCGGGCGGACGGCTGCTGATGGTCGGCATGCCGCATTCGGGCCAGATGGCCAGCTACGAACCGGTCATCGTCGCCGCCACCGGCCAGGTGATGCAGGGGTCTCTGATGGGCGACGTCGTTCTGGCGCGCGACATTCGCTGGATGGTCGACCTGTGGGCGCAAGGCCGGCTGAAACTGCGCGAACTGATCTCGGGGCGATGGCGGCTGGAGGATATCAACGCGGCGATCGCCGATACCCGGTCCGGCGCGGCGCGGCGCAACGTGATCCTGCTGAACGGGGAGAAGCCATGAAACTCAGGGATCTGGAAATCCTCACGGTCGCGCCGCCGGCGCCGGGCTGGGGCGGGCGCTACTGGACCTTCGTCAAGCTGACCACCGACAACGGGATCACCGGCTGGGGCGAATGCTACGCCGCGACCGTGGGGCCGCGCGCGATGGCGGCGGTGATCGAGGATGTCTTTGCCCGCCACATGGAAGGCGAACGCCCCGACGCGATCGAAAAGATGTTCCGCCGCGTCTATTCCTCGGGCTTCACCCAGCGGCCCGATCCCACCGTCATCGGCGCCTTCTCGGGCCTCGAAATCGCCTGCTGGGATATCCTTGGCAAGGCGCGCGACCTGCCCGTCTGGGCGATGCTGGGCGGACGCATCAACGAACGGCTGCGCAGCTATACCTACCTTTATCCCCGCCCCGATCAGGACGCGTCGCGGTTCTGGGTCGATGCCGACATGGCCGCCGAGGTCGCGGCCGAACGGGTGGCCGAGGGCTTCACGGCGGTCAAGTTCGACCCGGCCGGCCCCTACACGATCCGCGGCGGCCACGACCCGGCGCAAAGCGACATCAGCCGCTCGGTCGAATTCTCTGCGAAAATTCGCGCGGCGGTGGGCGACCGGGCGGACCTTCTGTTCGGCACCCATGGCCAGTTCACCGTCGCGGGCGCGATCCGGCTGGGCCAGGCGCTGGAGACCTACGGCCCGCTTTGGTACGAGGAACCGATCCCGCCCGACAACCTGCTGGATTTCGCCGAGGTGGCGCGGGCGGTACGCATCCCGCTGGCCACCGGCGAGCGGATGACCACGAAGACCGAATTCGCGATGCTGCTGCGCGCGGGCGGCGTGCGCATCCTGCA
>Ga0180436_10006077_pt1 | contig 10556 bp, 13 predicted proteins | sample SS_ome_2_FD_132434 | JGI IMG/M metagenome (GOLD analysis project Ga0180436, IMG submission 132434) | Hypersaline lake sediment archaeal communities from the Salton Sea, California, USA - SS_3_S_2 metaG | ecosystem: Environmental > Aquatic > Non-marine Saline and Alkaline > Hypersaline >...
GGTCGCAGCGTTTAAGGAATCAAGCCCGTGGATGTTTAAACAACCGATCGGAGCCGACGCATCTGGCGGAAGCAACCCGGCCAAGAGCAACACCCAAACGGAGATTGTCGCAAAAGAGAACGAGCTAGAAGAGACGAAAAAATTAGCGCTAAAGAATCCGCGATATCTCGGAAAAGTAACGAAGCTGTACAACGAACTTCGGGAGTTAAAAAACAAACGGTAATTCAGTCGCCCTATGGCGGCTTTTTTAATTACAAAAAATTATTAGGGGGATTTACACATGGCAGTTGCACAATCGTATGATTTCCAGCAACAAGTTCGCGACATGCAGGCGAACGTAGATTTAATTCTTACAAAGGCACCGGTTCTTTTCGGCCTGATTGGAACGGGAGATGCTCTATCGCAAACTAAATTCGAATGGCAGAACGATTACCTCAACAGCGATACGGCCGTTGTAAAAACTGCTGCCGCAGCGGACGCAACCGAGATCGAATTAGGCGAAGGAGAGGCGCGCAAATTCACCGAAAATGCGCTTGTTCAAAACGGCCTAGAAGTAATGCGCGTAACTAAAGTCGATGAAGCAGCCGAAAAAATTACGGTTCAACGTGGATACGACGCAACTACTCCGGAAGCTATCGAAGCAGGCGCCGACCTGAAAGTTATTTCTCGTCCGCGTCCAGAAGGTGAGTCCGTATTTAGAAAGAACGAAATCAACGACCGTATTGTATCGTTCAACTACTCTCAAATTTTCACTCGTTACGCTTCCGTTTCTCGTACGCAACAACAAGTAAATACTTACGGAGTTGCTGACGAACTGGATTACCAAGTTAACTTGCGTCTACAAGAGATGGTTCGCGAGATCAATAACTCTCTTATTTACGGTCGGAAATACCAAGGATCTGATCAACAACCACGCACTTCCGGCGGTTTATTCGCTTTTGCTCAAGAGCAAGGTTCCGCGTCAACGGATTTCGGCGGTAAAGAAATTACTGCTAAGGGTTTGAATGATGCTATCGAAGAAACGTTCAAACGCGGAGGCCGTGTAAACACAATCCTTTGTGCTCCGAACGTTTCTCGTCAAATTACTAAACTTGCAGGCGACACTATCCGTACAACTCGTGGAGAAGGTCAAGTCGGTTATCAAATCATGTCCTTCATGAGTGATCTTCCTGGGGGCGCAGTTTCTCAAGTTGTTGTCGATCAAAACATGCCGAAAGATCGTGCTGTCTTGCTTAACCTTGACAACATCAAAGCTCGTTACCTTACTTCAATTTACGACCAAGATGCTACAGAGCCGGGCGCTGACTACTTCGCTCGCGTAATCCGTGGAGAACTTGGTTTCGAAATCAAAAACGCAAAAGAATCAGTCGCAATTCTTTCTGGAATCTCTAAAACAGTTTCCTAATCAACGAGGCCTTTCGGGGCCTCTTTTTATTTTGAAAGGGGTGAGGCCGTAAATGGCTTTAAGTAAAGAAGATGTACAACGATTGAATATGATCTCACCGGCTGCAAACGATCTAAAACTCGGAGAAATTATCCAAAGTCTATTACAATCCGAAGGCAGCGTAGAGATTCCTGATAAATCAATTACGAATGAAAAACTCGCAGACAATTCGGTTCTGAATCGCAATATCGGCGACGGCTCCGTACAAAACCGGAACATCGGAACGGGAAGCGTGCAAGAGAACAACCTCGGCGCCAAAGCGGTGACTATGACGAAATTGGGAGACGATGTTAAATCGGCCTTGGACGGGAAACTAACCGCAACAAAAGCGGCTACGCAAGCGAACAGCACCGCAACAGACGTCGACGGTTTGAAGGCAGATCTTAACGCATTACTAGCGAAACTCAAAACGGCGGGGCTGATGTCCTGATGGCGGAATATAAGACGCTTCCAAACTACGAATTTAACAGAGACGGACTATATATCGTTTTTAACGGATACGGCGTTTATAACACGAACGTTGAAAAGGAAATCGCCGCACTCGATAAGGCAGCGCCGTTCATTCAACGCGTGGATAAGCCGGCAGCAAAGCCGAAAGCAGCAGCAAAGACGAAAAAATAACGGGGGTGTGTCATGTGGCGGTAGAGGATCGACTACGAACGCGTTTAGAAGGGGTTGACGGCGTCACAGCGGACGATATCGCCGCATGGACTGCCGAAGCAGAGGACGAAAGCGGTCTGAAAGAAGGGGAAGACGATACGGCTCTTCTTTATATGGCGTTAGCGGTCGCATACGAGACACTCGCAACAAGGGCCGCCCAATATTTCGTATACAAAGACGGCGATGAGATGGTCGACAAGTCTCGCCTGTACAACAATTACATGCGCCTCGCATTGAACGCGCGTAGAAATTACCGTAAAACGTTGCGGGCGAGGAGAGGTGCCGGGCAGTCGCACGCAGGGCGGGCTGACTTACGATGACGAACCAGGAGAGACTGAATCGTTTGCTCGATGAGCTGGCGAATGAGTATTTAAAATTCAACGCAAAGCAGCAGCAACTCGCGATCAGAGAAATCGACCGTGTTCGTCTTGAAATATCGGATCTACTTTCGGACTTCAGCGGAAACGACGGAATTATTAAGAAGCAGCGTTTAAACCGATTGCTCCGCGAGCTAGATACGATTGAAAAAGCCGTCCGCAAAAACGGAATGGATGCGCTAGACAAGACAATCACGGATGCGACGGAATTTACCACGGAAAGAATCAAGTCCGCAATGGAGGAGACGTTGGGAAAGGCTGCCGTCGCAGGAATCGCTTTTGACCGCGTAAATCAAAACGTTTTTCGATACGTTGTTAATCGCGAAGAAAAAGACGGACTCATTCTGTCGGACCGAGTATGGCGATTTGCGGGAGATCAACGGGATGAATTATCGACAGTCCTTCGCTCTGCAATACTGCGTGGCGAGTCCGTTAATCAGATGATCGCAGATGTTCGTCAGGTATACGAAAATGATACGTGGAAAATTAAGCGGCTAGTTGTGACGGAAGGGAACATGGCCTACCGGACTGCGACCGTCTATAGCGCCCGGCAAAGCAACTTGGTCGAAGCCGTTCAAATATTTCGCGGTAAGGCTAACCGACCGGAGCATAGATGTACGCAGCTTGAAAAGCTAAACCGTTACGGAATGGGTCCCGGAATCTATAAACTATCAGATCCGGAAGTTTTCAACCCCCATCCGAATTGTACGTCGCATTTAAACTATGTTTTAACGGAAAAGGCGGTGCGTGACGATGTTGAGTGAATCTGATCGCCAATGGATCAAGGGAAATCGCAGGGAAATCGTCGAGGGACGCACCGATAAAATAACGCTGCTTAAAACGGTGCGTGACGGAAAAGATCCGATCACCGGCGAACCGATCGAAAAACAGGTACCGATTGAAGTCGAAGCGATCTGGAAAGATTACTCCACGGTATCAAATACGGACAGATCGGTCATAGGAGGCGTTGAACTGCAAAAAGGAGACGTTAAGATTACGTTCTCTATTGACGTCGACTTAACCGATGTTAAACAGGCATACAAAACGGAAGGTAACATTTATGAAATTCTAACAACCGATGAGAAGGGACTCGGATTGCTGAACCGGTCCGAATGTCTCGCGAGGAAGGTGACGTAATGGGATTTTACGTAAGGGTGAGCGGACTTACCGATCTCGCTAAACTTTCCGCATCTACGGCCGTTTTAAAGCAGGCATTGGAAAACGATGTCGAGCGAAACGTGCGTCAAATGGCGAACGACGGGGCAAATAATGCGCCGAAGAAAACGGGGAGACTTGCAAACTCAATTGTGGCATCTCCACGTAGAGAAGGCGACATGTCGTGGAGCTTCGGGTCCGATGTCGAATATGCTCGTCGGCAGGAGTTCGAACACGCTACGAAAAAGGCTTTCCTTCGCAACGCGCTTTGGAGTAACGAAAAGAATCTCGAAAAAGACATCGACGAATCGATAAAGCAGTTGGGACGGTGATCGTATGCAAGTAGATATACAGCATTCAATACGTACCCATCTTGCGGAAAAGACCGGGCTTTCTGTCGTCTGGATGTTCGACGGGGTTAAGTATCCGGATGAAAAGCCGTTCCTTACAATCGAACAGCTACCGAATAGCATATCGGTCATCTCCAAACGGCGAGAAGCGGTTCAGACAATTTATCGATTTCAAGTGGGTGTGTTTGCGAGTTCAAGCTTCGAGAGAGGCGTTTTGCAGGAGAAAGTAAAGCGGATTTTTATGTTTGATCAAATTGAATTACTCAGTGCAGAAGAGCCGGGCAAATCGCTCGGTTTTTTTGATGCGCTCGTAACCGATGAGACGCCTATGTCTGCGGAGGATTTAAGCGATAAAACAACGTACCACAGGCTTTATTTTGACGTTGAGGTAAACATGACTTACGGAAAACAAGGGGGAAAATAAATGGGAATCGAGTACCGCGGTGAGGAATTTATCTACGCAGTAGTAACGAAAAGCGGCTTGCTCAGGCCGTTTAACCAAACGGATGGATCAACAAGTATTTCAGCGGATACAATCGATCTGGATACAAAAGACAAGACCGGATCTGATTACGGTAAAGTCACACAAGAGCTTTCACTTGAGGGTGTTATTACAGAAGGAGACGTCTTCGTAGATGAAGTCGAAGAGGCGATGTGGAATAAAGAATTCGTTGAAATTTACGAAATTAACACTCGGACTAAGGCTGCGAAGAAAGGTAACTACATGCTTTCTTCTTTCGAGAAAACTTACTCAAACGGTGACTTCGCCACTTACTCACTCGGAGCAAATCTAAACGGAAAACTGACGAAGGAAACGCTAACCGAAGTTCCAGACGGAGCGCCTAACTCAGAAGAGCCGGCTACTCCCTGAGGCGCCCCAGAATCTACAGTACACAGCTACTACTGATTCTGTCACCGTCACATGGGGTGCTGTAGTTGGGGCGTCTTCATACAAGGTATATAGAGGAGCGGAGAAAGTTTTCTATAAAGAAGTTACTGACACTTCTTGTACGCTTACAGGAATCTCCCCTAATACTAAGCTCACAGTGAATGTAACGGCTGTGAACGAGGCGGGAGAATCTCCAATGAGTCAGATCGAAACATACACAGAACCAGACACAAGCGGATCATAAATCAAGATTAAAATATTCGGAGCGTCCTTTGCGGGCGCTCTTTTTTATAGGGGGATTTTAATATGGCGCATTTTGAAATCGAAGGCAAAGAGTACGAACTAAAGTTGACGTTTGAAAGCATTAAGTATCTCAACAAGGTATGTCCTGGCGGATCTCTTGAGCTAGTCGGTAAGGCAATGACGGGTGATCTTGAAGTATTCTCGCACGTTATTCACGCTGGTCTTTTCCATGCAGGCAAAAACTTCTCCTTTGCGGAGATTGAATCTATTCTCGGAAAAGCAATCGAAGAGGAGAAACTCGATCTTGAGTACGTCCTAAAGGTTTCAAAAGAGGTAGTAGTCGATAGTTTTTTCTTCAAGAAGATCGTCAAGAAACTGATGAAAGACAATCCGGAAGCACTGGAACAACTGGAAAACTTTCTGAAGTAGAACAAGCGGTATTTTCCGGATGGCGTTACCTTCAGATGAAACCAGAAGATGTATACGCCCTCACACCACGGGAATTTCACATACTTATTCAGGCGCAAATCGAACGCAATGAGGACGAATTCGAACGAAAAGCAATCGAGGCTATCATGCGCGAAAAAGCCCACCGAGAGAAGAAGCCGAAGCCGTCCGATTTGTATAAGCGTGCCTCGGCGGATTCGCCTAAAAAGAAAACAGTCGAAGAGATGGCGGAACAGGCTAAGCATACCGCGGAGTGGCTTAGCCAATTCGACATTGCCAGAAAGGAGGTTAACGAGTGAGCGATCGTAATATACGCTTTACTATTACGGCGGTTGACCGGTTTTCGTCTACGATGTCGCGGCTCGGGACTTCGATGGCGTCAATCCGTGCATCTACTTCGCTTATGTCTAACGCGATGACGACGTCCTCGACGAGAATGTCTTCGTCAATGACCGGAGTTGCGGGTGCGGCGGCAGTTGCTTCGGAAGGACTGACGAGAACAAGTCGGTCGGCACAGACGGCCAGCCGTTCCGGACAATCGGTTATGAATTCGATGGAGAAAGCGAGCGGGGCGTTAAAAGCGGCGGGTGCAGCCGTTACGGGTTTTGGCGGGGCAATGGCGCTAGGTCTAGGAATGGCCGTCAAGACGACGGCGGACTTTGAATCGGCAATGAGTCGGGTTGGAGCGCTAAGTGGCGCAACCGGAAAGCAACTCGAATCTATGACGCAAACAGCGGAACACCTCGGTGCGACTACCGCATTTACAGCGACTCAGGCTGCCGAAGGTATGCAGTTTCTCGCTATGGCCGGCTACAAGACGAACGATATTATCGCGGCCATGCCGGGGCTATTGGCGACAGCCGCGGCGGGTCAGACAGATCTCGCCACAACAGCGGATATCACATCGAATATCCTATCCGGATTCGGATTGCAGGCGGAGGAGACGGCTCGAGTTGCGGATGTATTAACGAAAGCATTTACGAACTCGAATACGGACTTAGAGATGCTCGGCTATACGATGAAATATGTCGCTCCGATTGCACACGCGTCTGGACAGTCGTTGGAATCTGTAGCGGCTGCGGCCGGATTGCTCGGAAATGCCGGTATTCAGGGAACACAGGCTGGTACGTCACTCCGTCGGATGTTGACGCGTTTAGCTGGACCTCCGAAAGCCGCACGAGAAGAACTACACGATCTAGGCGTCACGGTAGAAGATGCGAAAGGCAACATGAAGCCGTTGGCGCAAATTATCGGAGAACTGGCGGAGGCAACGAAGGACATGGGCGAGGCCGATCGTCTTGCGGCAATTTCGAGGATTTCCGGCGTTGAAGCATCCTCGGCTATGTTAGCGTTGATGGATGCCGGACAAGGAAAGATCGAAGCCTTTACGAAAGAGCTTGAAAACAGCGGCGGGACTGCGGAGGAAATCGCAAAGAAGCAATTAGATAACCTTAAAGGACAGTTGATCATTTTAAAATCTGCGCTAGAAGGTGCGGCAATTGCAATCGGAACTGCGTTGTTGCCTGCGCTAAAACTGATTACAAAGGGCCTCCAGTTCTTAGTGGATAAGTTCAATTCGCTTCCAAAGCCGGTTAAGAGCACTATTGCTATTCTTGGAGCGATGGCAACAGTACTCGCGCTTGTGACAGGGCCGTTATTAATTTTAGTCGGAATGCTGCCGGGCATTATAACGGGCTTCGGACTGATAGCGGAGTTTGGTGCACTGGTAGCCCCTGCGCTTTTACCGATAGCTGGGGTAACGGCCGCAGTAATAGCCGGACTGACTGCGCTAGGAGCTGCGATTTATTTAACGTACAAACACTTCGATACTATTAAAAAGAAAGCGTCGGAATTCACTGCCATAGCCGGCCAGAAGGTTACTCCGGTCCTTAAAACGATATCTTCACTATTTAAAGGCATAGCGGAAACATTGACTGGGGACTTTACGCAAGGATCAATCGCGCTTCACAATTTGCTGCCACAATCGGTCGCGAATGTAATCGTAAAGGGACTCGCGTCAATACGTAGCGGCTTTGATGACTTAAAGAAGGCGATCACAGACGCATTTAATGGAGATTATTCAGGGATAGCGGAATTCATCCCGAATATTATCGGAATATTGGTCGGGGGCATACCCGGCCTGATCGTTGCGGGTTCGAAATTCTTACCGGCAATTGCGCAAGGCATAGAGCAGAACATGCCGACGATCCTCGAAAAAGCAACCGAGATTGTCAATTCGTTAGTTAACGGAGTCACGGCAAATCTGCCTCGTATTTTACAGGCTGGACTTGAGATGATAACCGAATTACTTGAGGGATTTACGCAAGCATTACCGAATATTGTTGAGAAAGTGACCCAGGTCGTTGATACGATTATTCAGACGATTACTACGATGATACCGGTAATCCTTGCAACCGGAGTGATGATCCTCACTTCCTTGATCGAGGGGATAGTCAGCGCGCTACCGACAATTATCGAAGCAGCTACGACAGTTTTGTCAACATTAATCAATACTGTTGTCACATTGTTACCTATGATTATCGAGGCCGGGATCCAGATTTTAACTTCATTGATAAGTGGGCTGATCCAAGCGCTTCCGATGTTGGTGGAGGCAACAATTCAATTAATCACCATGCTAATCCAAACCATAATACAAAATCTACCAACGATTATCGAAGCCGGCATTCAGATCCTAATTAGCTTGATTAATGGGATTGTGAGTATCCTTCCGAAACTCATAGAGATGGCTATTTATTTAATCGTCGCAGTTGCTACTGCATTGATAGAGAATCTACCGAAAATTATTGATGCGGGGATAAAACTTTTACTAGCCTTAATTGACGGCATTATCAAGATGTTGCCTACCCTCATTGAAGCAGCTCTCAAATTGATCGTTGCTCTTGCAGGGGCTCTGATTCAAAATTTGCCAAGGATTATCGAGGCAGGGGTAAGGATCCTCTTGGCTTTAATTGATGGCATAATTCAAATCTTACCTCAACTATTACAGATGGGCCTTGAACTCGTCGTAAAGCTTGGTCAGACCATTTTGGATAATAAAGAGGAGCTATTCAAGGCGGGGGCCGACTTGATCCGGGGGCTTTGGGACGGAATAAATTCCATGAAAGATTGGATCGGCCAAAAAGTTGGTGGATTCGTAGACAGCCTTACGGGCAACTTTAAGTCGCTGCTTGGAATCCACTCGCCGTCACGTGTATTCCGCGATGAAATCGGTAAATTCCTGCCGATGGGTCTTGCGGTCGGTATCGAACGAAATATCGGCGCAGTAAGAGCGGCAGCCGACGAGATGGCAAACGCAGCTATGGTCGATATGAGTGGGTATTCGTACGACCCTGCCGTTGCTTTGAATACGGGAGGAGTACGTAGTATCAGGCGCTCCTTTGAAGCGTCTATGACGGCCGGCTTAGATTCGCAGAAACAACAGCAACCGATCATTGTCGAAAATGTTCTCGTAGTTGATAGCGAAGAGTTAGGACGGATGACTGAAAGCGCAGTAAGCGCTGAACAAGGCCAAAAGATTACGATTCAAAACTACATGCGAGGTGATTGAGGTTGAATACGATTATCACAACGTTAAGCGGCACCGTTTACGATTTGGAAAAGCTCGGAATTACAACGCGTGAATTTAATCCGTCATCTCCTTCGCCTCGCAATGAAACGGAGCAAGTTGACGGACTACATGGGCTTGTTGATTGTGGAACAACGTATGACGCACGGATTATAAAGTGCTCGTTCTATTTAAAAGCGGCCGATGTTCCTGATTACTATTTAATGCGTGACGAAGTGTTCAAACTGTTTGATTCGCGTCAACCGTTCTATATTACGGAATCATACAACCCGGGCAAACGGTGGCTCGTAAAAACCAACGCCGACTATTCAATAGATCAACAGTGGGTGTACGGAATGTTTGACATCGACTTCATTTCGTTCAGTCCGTTTGCCGAGTCGATCGGGACGACGTTAAACCCGTTTACTTTTGATTCGGATATATGGCAGATTGGCGAGGGGCTTATCGATGAGGTACCGACATATACGCATAAATCGACGTCATTTAGAATTTTCAACGCTGGGGACGAAACGATTGACCCTCGGCAATTCCCTTTGCGTATCGTATATAAAGGTGCGTCAAATAACTTAACGGTCACGAACAGCACGACGGGCGACGTTTGGAAATACACCGGGTCGTCTGCATCCGGAGATACGATTATTCTCGATCGCGTGAGGGCGACTAAAAACAATAATAGTATTTTCGGAGTGACAAATCGGAAGCTGATTTCGATTGCCCCTGGCTGGAACAATTTTAAATTATCAGGTACAAGCGGAAGTTTCGAGATTACATTCGACTTTCGCTTTTACTTTTTATAGGCGGTGAGCGCGTGAAGGACTTATTTATAAAGAGCCTTGCCGGCCAGTTTGAAATGCTAACAGACGTTAGCACAACGCGAAAAAGCGGTATAAACAACCAAAAGACTATTTCTATTTCAGGCGTGCTGACACCGCAAAATCAGCACGCTTTTCCATTGATTCAGAACGAGAATTCATTAATTTATGACGAAGAGGAGTACGTGATCAAGACATCATCGAATAAGCCTTTCGGGAGCAAGATGAAGGCGACTGCTACAGCTGTTCATCGGATGTTTATCGATTTAGATGACATGTACATTTACGACGTCATCGCAGGAGAAAAAGCACTTTCGATCGATACGATGCTTAAATTTGCGCTTGAAGGTACCGGATACTCGTATCAAGTAGATTCGGAAGGTATCGCAAAGTCTGTAACCGTCGAGAATTTCGGCGATGCGAAGTCTCTTGCATTGTTAAACTCTATCGCTGAGAAATTCGGAGTCGAATATGAGTGTGTAAATAAAACAATTTACATTGCAAAAGAGATCGCGCGGTATACCGATAATCAGTTGCGATATTCGTTCAATATCAACAATCCGTCCAAAGATATCGATACAAGTTCTCTTAAA
>Ga0180436_10006078_pt1 | contig 10555 bp, 6 predicted proteins | sample SS_ome_2_FD_132434 | JGI IMG/M metagenome (GOLD analysis project Ga0180436, IMG submission 132434) | Hypersaline lake sediment archaeal communities from the Salton Sea, California, USA - SS_3_S_2 metaG | ecosystem: Environmental > Aquatic > Non-marine Saline and Alkaline > Hypersaline > Sediment...
ATCGGAAAAGCCGGACCGCGACGAAGGCGAGCGATGTCACACGGTGATCGCTGCCGGCCGCGATCACAGCGGGAGTCTCGTCGTGATCGTCGCAGTGGCAGGGAGGTTCGCCACCGTGATGACCCGGCGAGACGATGCACACCTCCGCGAGAGACGCATTCCCTTCGTGATCGTGCGAGTCCAGGCCGAACGCGGCGAGAAACTGGCACAGGCAGGGCGGGGCTACCAGAAGGAAGCTCAGGAGGACGATGCAGCTGACGCGAAGGAAGATCACTATGAAAAAGGGTGGCCACTTGCTGCAGCGTGTCAAGGGACGGATCGCGTCCGGGCTGGGTCGTAGCCGCCTCGGTGACGAGGTGGCCGGGTTCGGATCGAGCGGATCTGGGCGGCGCTTCCCTCGGTGTTCACCGCTGGCCCGCCGGAATCCGGTGCGGGCTCGCGATCCAGGCACCGCGATTGCGCAGCTCATCCTCGAGCCGGCGGACGAGGTCCGCTTCGAGGACGTGCTCGACCATGTCGGCATCGCGATCGACGTGGCTCGGGGCGATGTCCGCGTGGGTGACGAGGTAGACTTCCCAGAGTCGGTGATTGCGCGTGATGCGGGATGCTTCGCCGAAGCCGGACTCCGACAGCCTGACCTTCCCTCCCTCCTCCCGCTCGAGATGCCCGAAGGCGATCTCGGTCCGCAGGATGTGATCGAGGTGATGGGGTTTCCAGGTGCGCTTGGCGAGGAGTTCCTCTCGGCCAAAGGGGAGGTTGGCGACATGCGAGGAGTCGGGTGAACGCGACTCGCAGATCTCGAAGGCGGCGCGAAGAACGTGCTGTCGCTCCACCTTTTTCCGCAGGCGGCGCTGGCGCAGGTTTCGGGCGAAGACCCCCCGCCGGGGCGCAAAGATCATGCTGCCGAGAAACACCGTCGAAGTGACCACGACGATGACCGCTCCGGCGGGAAGCCGGGGAACCAGCGCGCTGAGCGAAGCGCCGAGCCATCCGCTGACGGCGCCGATCGCGGCGGAGAGCGTGACCATTCTACCCAGGTTCTCGGTCCAGAAACGTGCGGCCGCCGGCGGGGTGATGAGAAAGGCGATGATGAGGATGAGGCCGACGGACTGGAGCCCGATCACGGTCACCGCGGTGACGAGACCGAGGAGCACGAGGTCGAGCCAGAGCGAGGAGAATCCTTCCGCGGTGGCGAAACTCTCGTCGAAACAGAGCAGGGTGAACTCCTTGAAGAAGAGCACGCCGAGGAGGGCCGACGACAGGGTGACTCCGGCGATGAGATAGAAATCCGAGAAAACCATCGAGGCGGCCTTGCCATAGATGAACGATTCCAGTCCGGCGGCGCTCGCCTGGGGCAGGGTCTGGATCACTCCGAGAAGGGCGAGTCCGAGACCGAAGAAGACACTGAGGACGAATCCCATCGCGACATCTTCGCGAAGTCGGGTCGTGTTCCGGATCGCGAGCATGAGCAGCATTCCGATCACGCCAGCCACCGTGGCTCCGGCGAGCAGTCCGGGCAGGGATTTCCCGTCTCCTCCGAGGGCGACCATCACCCCGAAGGCGACGGCGATTCCGGGCAGGGTGGCGTGTGCGAGGGCATCCCCCATCAGGGATCGCTTGCGGAGGAGGAGGAAGGCACCCACGATGCCCGATGCCACCCCCAGGGCCGAGGTGGAAAGGACGACGAGCCGGGTGTTGTAGTTGCGAAGGAGAAGCACGTCGGCGACCTCGTGGGGTGTTGGCCCGTTCGCACCGACGACCGTCCCCGGGCAGAACAGTAGACCGAGCGCGATGAGGAATAGGGTGGGGAGGGCGAAGCGACCCTGTTTCCCTTCGAGGCCGACAGGGTTGAATCGCACGGGCAACCCTGTCGAAAGGCCGGGTCGATCGTCATTCGGTGGCGAACTCTCTCTATCGCACGACATGAGCGAGGGCGTGGGCGGCGTCGTTCAACAGGGTGAGACTGCCTCCGTAGGTCTGCTCGAGATTCTTCTTGGTGAACACCTCGTCCGTCGGGCCGGAGGCGACGACGCGCATGTTCAGGAGGACGACCCAGTCGAAGTAGCGCGCCACCGTCGCGAGATCGTGGTGGACGACGAGGCAGGTCTTTCCCTCCTCATTGAGACGGCGGAGGATCCGGACGATGGCCTCCTCGGTGGCCGCGTCGACGGCGGCAAAGGGCTCGTCCATGAAATAGACACGCGCCTCCTGGGTCAGGGCGCGGGCGAGGAAGGTGCGCTGCTGTTGTCCGCCGGAAAGCTGGCTGATCTGGCGATGGGCGAGGTGGCCGATCCCGACCTGTTCGAGGGCTTCCATCGCCTGCCGTCGCTGCGCCTTGCCGACCCGCCGGAACCAGCCGAGCTTGCGGTAGGTGCCCATTGCGACGAGGTCGAGCACGCTGACCGGGAAATCCCAGTCGACACTCTCCCGCTGCGGTACATAGCCGACGAGGTGGCGTTGTTGCCGGTAGGGTTTCCCGTAGATCCCGACCTCGCCCGAGGCGCGGGGGATGAGATCGAGGCAGGCTTTCAGCAGGGTGCTCTTTCCGGCGCCGTTCGGCCCGAGAACACCGACCAGTTTTCCCTCCGGGACGTCGAGGTCGACATCCCACAGGACTGGCTTGCGGTGGTAGGCGACCGTGAGGTCGTGCACCGCGAGCGGGACGTTGTCGGGATGGAAGGAAAGGTCCTCTCCCGTTGCGTCGCCGGGAGGCGACATGGTTTGCAACACCTGGCTCATGCGCAACGATAGGCCAATCGCGTCAGGGGGAAAGTCTGCCGTTCATTCCGGTCGCGGGAGCCTGGCCTCCGAGTGCTCTCGTGATCGTGGTGACGTTGTGATCGATCATGCCGATGTAGGTTCCCTCGTAGGAGCCGGAGGGGCCCATGGCATCGGAAAACAGTTCTCCTCCAATCCGTACCTCGTGGCCACGAGCAGCGGCGCCCTCCGCCAAGGCTTTGATGTTCTGGTCGGAAACGGAGGTTTCCACGAAAATTGCGGGAATATCGTTCTCGACCAGCAACGAGACCAGGTCCTCGATGTCCTTGATTCCTGCCTCCGATTCGGTGCTGATGCCCTGGATCCCGCGAACCTCGAGGCCATAGGCGCGTGCCAGGTAGCCGAAGGCGTCGTGCGCGGTCACGAGCACGCGGCGTCCCTCGGGGATGGAGGCGATCGAATCTCTCGCGTAGGTGTCGAGTGCCTCGAGCTTGTTCCGGTAGGCTTCGGCATTGGCCGCGTAGAGTTCCGCACCGGCGGCATCATAGGCGGTCAGGGCCCGGGCGACGACATCGACCGCGCGGATCCACCCCTGCACATCCATCCAGACGTGGGGATCATAGTGATCCTCGTCGTCGGTGATGACATAGTCACCCTGTTCCAGGATCTCCTCGGTCACGGCGAAGACCGGTTTGCCGGTGCGAGCGACCCGGACGAGAACATCACCCATCTTGCCCTCCAGCATGAGACCGTTGTAGAACACGAGGTCGGCCGACTGTAGGGCCTTGATGTCACTCGTGGACGGCTTGTAGAGGTGAGGATCGACTCCGGAGCCGATCAGCCCGGTCACGGTCGCCCGTTCGCCTGCGATATTCTCCACGACGTCGGCGATCATTCCGACCGTGGCGACGGCATGGAAGGGGATGTCCGGTGCGGACGTGGCGGACTCGGCGTTGTCGCTGCAGGAGACGAGGCCGCTTCCCAGGCTGAGCGCGGCGAGGCTGGCGAGAATGCGTGTCCGGTGACGTCGAAACGCGAGAGTGGGTCGGCAGTTCGAACTCATCGCTCGCACTGTGGTGCTCTTACTTGAGTAATCAAGATAAAAATATCGAGTGATCAGACAGTCTGCTGGACAGGGCGGGTTGGGTGTCGCAAAGTTCATCCCGATGGCGTCGAGCACGGTGGAGGACTACCTAAAGGCGATCCTGTCGCTGGACGAGGACCCGGAGTGCTCGATCAGTGTCGGTGCGATCGCCGAAGCGCTCGCGGTGACTCCCGGGACGGTCTCGGCCATGATGCGTCACCTGGCGGACGACGCCCTGATCGAATACGTGCCGCGGAGGAGCGTGGCACTCTCCGAAAAGGGGCGGGCACAGGCCCTGCAGGTGTTGCGGCGGCACCGGTTGGTCGAAACGTTTCTCGTCGAGGTGATGCATCTCGACTGGGCCGATGTGCATGAGGAAGCGGAGATCCTGGAACACGTCGTTTCAGATCGCCTTCTCGCCCGGATCGATGAGATGCTCGGGCACCCGCGTCACGATCCGCACGGTGATCCGATCCCGGACGCGTCGGGCAGGATGGAGGACCGCACCTTGGCACCACTGCCGGCGGCGGAGGACGGGCGCTACCGCATCGCACGCGTTTCCGATCAGGACTCCCACATGCTCGACTGGATGCAGGCGAACGGCCTCACGATCGGGATGGAAATCCACATCGCGCGGGGCGATGAAACGGCCGGTATTCTCGAGCTCTACCGGTCGCGGGGCGAGGAGCCGGTGCGGGTCGCGAGAGCGTCAGCGCGGGGAATCTACGTGGAAGCCCTGTAGTCCCGCAGGGATCGCTTCCGTAGCCGCCCGGGTCACTGGGGTGATCGAATTCTTGGCCGGGGAGCCCGGGGCCGGCTTCGGGCCGGTCAATACACGTCGCGCTGGTAGCGCTTGTCCTTCTTCATCTGCGCGACGTAGTCGGCGGCCTCCTCCTGCGAGAGTCCCCCATGGTCGCGGATGAGATCGTGGAGGGCGGCATCGACATCCGGGGCCATGTATTGGGCGTCCCCGCAGACATAGAAGTGGGCTCCGCCGGAAACCCAGTTCCACAGCTCCGCGGCGTTCTCACGAATCTTGTCCTGCACGTAGATCTTGTAATCCTGGTCGCGCGACCAAGCGAGGTCGAGGCGATGCAGCACGTTCTCCGCCTGGTAGAGTTCGAACTCGTCCTGGTAGAAGAAGTCGGTGGACTCGTGCGGATTGCCGAAGAAAAGCCAGTTTCGTCCGGTGGCGCCAGTCGCCTTGCGTTCCTCCAGGAAGGCGCGAAAGGGGGCGATCCCCGTACCCGGTCCCACCATGATCACGTCGCGCGCTCCGTCCTCGGGCAGCTTGAAGTGTTTCGCGTGCTGGAGGAAGACACGCACGGTGTCCCCCTTCTCGACTCCCTCGCAGAGGAAGGTCGAGGCCACACCCTTGCGCGTCCGCCCGAGCGACTCGTAGGTCACCTTGGCGACCGTGAGATGCACCTCCCCGGGATGGGCTTTCGGACTGGAGGCGATCGAGTAGAGGCGGGGCGTGAGTTTCCGCAGGATGCCCACGAAGTCCTGCGCGCTCTTGAAGTCCGCGGGAAAGTCGTAGAGCAGGTCGATGATCTGTCGTCCCTCGAGAATCGTCGCGATCCCGTCGTCGTCCTTCATCGCGGCGATGAGGTAGGGGTGAGAGCACAGGAGAGCCCACTTTTTCAGGAGGCCCTTGTTGATCGTGCAGACGTCGTAGCACTCGAGGAGGGCCTCGCGGAGAGGGAGCTTGCGGCCGTCGGGAACCTCGACGGAGACACTCGTGTTGAACGGGAGCACGTCGAGAATCTCCTCGACCAGATCGGGATCGTTCCGGGGAAAGGTGGCGAGCACGTCGCCGACCTCATAGTCGAGTCCGGATCCCTCGAGGGAGAACTCGATGTGGCGGGTGTCGCGGGGCGAGGGATCGAGATTGAGCCGTCGCACGTCGAGGACAGGGGCCGGGAAGGGGTTCTTCTTTCCGAAGGGAATGGCCTCGACCGGTTCGACCGTGCGGCTCTCGCGCCCATCGATGGTGACGGTGGCACTGGGGGCGGCGAGGAAGGCGTCCTTGCCGATCTCGTCGAGCTTTGCGGTGACGACGCGGAACCATTCCTCTGCCGGATCCTCGTAGTCGACGTCGCAATCGACACGGGGAGCGATGCGTTCACCACCCAATTCCTCGAGCCGCGCGTCGAATTTCTTTCCCATCCCGCAGAAATCCGCGTAGCTGGTGTCTCCGAGGGCGAGCACGGAAAAACGGGTTTGGTCGAGCCGGGGGTAGCCCTCGGACGAGAAGGTTTCCCAGAAATCGATCGCGTTGTCGGGGGGATCTCCCTCGCCCCAGGTGCTGGTGATGAAGAGGAGCAGTCTCTCGTCCGCAAGCCGGAGATCCGCGTGCTTCTCCATATCCACGACCTCGCTGGCCCAGCCATCCGAGGCGAGGCGTTCCGCGAATCCCTCCGAGAGCGACTGCGCGTTTCCGCTCTGGCTGCCGTAGAGGAAGACCACGCGAGGTTTCCCGCCGGTGGGCTCGCCGGTCACCGCTTCAGCCGGTGCCGCCGCCGGCAGGGATGTCACCAGCCGGGTCAGGTACTCGTGGAGCCACGCCCGCTGTTCGGGAGTGAAGGGCGCATCCTCGGGTATTTCAGGAAGAGTGATGGACATGGTTGCGAGCGAGTAGGTAGCGCAAATTCACGATTTGGCAAATCGGCTGTCCGGGGAGGACCGGCAGCCGCGGAAACAGTTACGGTGACCAGGGAGCAGAGGATATGCCAGCCTGTCACGTGTCGACGTTCCGTGCGCCCGTTCCGGGAGGATGCGGGGACCGCGCCGGAAATTTACGTGAGAATGTCCTTCGCGACGTGGCCGTGCACGTCGGTGAGCCGGAAATCGCGTCCGGCATGGCGGAAGGTGAGACGTTCGTGATCGATCCCGAGAAGATGGAGCAGGGTCGCGTGGAGATCGTGCACGTGCATCTTGTCGCGCTCCGCGTAGTAGCCGTAGTCGTCGGTCGCGCCGTAGGCGTAGCCGCCTTTCACTCCGCCGCCTGCCATCCACATCGTGAATCCGTGGGGATTGTGGTCTCGCCCGTTGGTGCCCTGCGCGGTCGGTGTCCTGCCGAATTCGCCGCCCCAGAGCACGAGAGTGTCCTCGAGAAGGCCGCGGGCCTTGAGGTCGGCGAGGAGTCCGGCGATGGGCTTGTCCACCTCGGCGGCGTTCTTGGTGTGTCCCTGGTAGAGGTTCGCGTGCTGGTCCCACTGGACCTCGCTGTCGCTGTGGGTCACCTGGACGAATCGCACACCCCGTTCCGCGAAGCGGCGGGCGAGGAGGCACTGGCGCCCGAAATCTTCGGTCACGGGATCGTCGAGGCCATAGAGCTTGCGGGTGGCTTCGGTCTCTCCCCGGAGATCCTGGGCGTCCGGCATCGATGTCTGCATGCGATAGGCCAACTCGAAGGACCGGAGACGGGCGTCGAGCGCGTCGTGTTCCGGGTGCCTGTCGGCGTACTGCCGGTTCAGGGTCTGCAGGAAGCCGAGCTTGTCGCGCTGTTGCTCGAGCGACAACTGCGGATTGCGGATGTGCTTCACCCGGGCCTGGCTCGAGGGCGTGCTGGCGGTTCCCATCGGCGTTCCCTGGCAGTATTGCGGCAGAAACGCCGCGCCCCAGTTGGTGACACCGCCGTGGGCGAGGGTCGGGCAGATCGTGAGGAAAGCGGGCAGATTGTCGTTCTCCGTGCCGAGTCCGTAGACGACCCAGGCTCCCATGCTGGGCCGGACGAAGGTGTCGCTGCCGGTGTGGAGCTTGAGCAGGGCACCTCCATGGGCGGGATTGGTGCCATGCACCGAGCGGAGGATGCAGAGATCGTCGATGTGTCGTGCCACGTGGGGAAAGAGATCGCTGACGGGGAGTCCGCTCTCGCCGTAGCGGCGAAATCTCCAGGGTGACTTCAGGAGGTTGCCCTGCTTGGCGAAGGTGACGCGGGGCAGGTCGAACGGCGGCGCCTTGCCGTGATCCCGATCGAGGAGAGGCTTCGGGTCGAAGGTGTCGACGTGCGAGGGGCCGCCCTTCATGAAGAGAAAGATCACCCTCTTTGCCCGTGGGGCGAAGTGGAAACCCCGGCCGCCGGTGGTGGAGGCGGCCTGGAGCAGGGAATGGAAGGCGACCTGGCCGAATCCCACGGCCGCGGCTCCGAGGCAACGTCTGCGAGAGAAGAGTGGATGGGTCATCGGAACGGAAGGGACGACGGGTCAGGGCACGTAGAGGAACTCGCTCGAAGCGATCAGGCTCTGGCAGAACAGATTCCAGCCGCGGTCTCCCGCTCCTTCCAGGAACTCCGTCGCGGCGGCCACCTCGGCGGGACGGGGTGGGCGGCCGTAGGCGAGGTGCCAGGCGCGATCGATCCGGGCGGTGAGTGCGGGGCCCGCTTCCCGCGCGAGACGGCTCGCAAACGCCGCAGCGCTGTCGCGAGCGAGGTCGGAATTGAGGAGGAGCAGGGCCTGGGGCGCGATGGTCGTCGAGGAGCGGCTCCCCGTCGGCATGGTGGGGTCGGGGTAATCGAACAGCTGGAGCCAGTCGAAGATGTGGTTGCGAACGACGGGGAGATACAGCGAACGGCGCACCGATTCATAGCTGGTGTGGTCTTCCGAGGTGTGATTGAACACCATCTGGCGGTTCCGAAGGGGAATGGTCTTGCCCCCCAGTTCCGAGTCGAGACGACCGGAAACGGCCAGAATCGAATCGCGAATCTGTTCCGCGTCGAGCCGCCGGACGGGGAAGGCCGACAGGAGCCGGTTGCCGGGATCGATCTCCGCGGCTTCGGGCGCCAGGGGGCCGGTGGCCATGCCGTAGGTCTCGGAGGTCATGATGAGCCGGTGGAGATCCTTGAGTCGCCAACCGCTCGCGACGAAACGGGTGGCGAGCCAGTCGAGGAGTTCCGGATGGCTCGGGCGGTCCCCGAGCGTGCCGAAATTCTCTGTCGTCTTCACGAGGCCGGTCCCGAAGTGCCAACCCCAGACGCGATTGACGAAAACGCGCGCCGTGAGCGGGTGCTCGGGCGACGCCATCCAGTGAGCCAGTTCGAGTCGCCCGCTCGTTTCCGCCGGGAACGCCACCTCGTCGGAAAAGACTGCCGGCACGGCGCGCGGAACCGGCTCACCGAGGTTGAGATGGCTCCCCCGGATGTGAACCGGGAGGGAGTCGGCGATCTCCTCCACGTCGGTCACTCCCATTGCCGAAGGAAGATCGGGGGCGTGACTTTCGACGATGCGGGCCTCTTCCTCGAGCCGGTGCAACTCGGCCAGGGTTTCGGGATCGAAGGCGTGCTCCGGCTTGGCGGGCACGGCGAGAAAGCCGCTGTTGTCGTGCAGGGCGGCTCGGAATGCCTCGAGCACGGGATCTTCGATCGTCTTCGCCTTCGGATCCCCCTGGCGCGCTTCCTCGAAAGCGGCGGTGACTTGGGCGAACCTGTCCTCGTAAAAGCCGCGGAGTCCGTCGATGTCGCCCTGTCGGCGGTATTGCCACCACGGTTCGAATACCTCGTCATCCCGGTGGAAGAAGAGGTGCTGCCGGCAGTGGTGGAGAATGCGCGGGTGGAGGTCGAACTCGGCCGCCACGTCGGCGATGAGCGAGAGGGACGCGTCCTGTTCGAAGCGGGTCACGGCGACGAGGTAGTCGACCGCCTTATCCCTTGCCTCGGTTCGGAGCCGGGAGGTCTGCTCGCTCTGGAAGGTGCGGGCGGCCTTTTTTGCCTCGGCGATTCGGTCGTCCCATTCCTTCATCGCCGCCTTCTGCTCCTCGGAGGCGAAATCGTGCTCATACCAGTGCCAGATCGCTCCGGTCGCGGAGGTCGCGAACGACTCCGTGTTCTTGAAAATCGCCGCCAGGGAATAGTAGTCGGACTCGAGGATGGGGTCGAATTTGTGGTCGTGGCAGCGGGCGCAGCCGAGAGTGAGCCCGAGGAAGGCCTTGCCGGTCGTGTCGATCTGCTCGTCGATCACGTCCATCCGCAGTTTCTCGCGGTCCTTTTCCGCCAGGACCCGGGCTCCGAGGGCGAGGAACCCGGTTCCGGTGATCGACTCCTCGGTCGGATCGGAGACGAGATCCCCGGCGATTTGCTCGATGAGGAATCGGTCGAAGGGCTTGTCGCGATTGAAGGAATCGACCACGTAGTCCCGGTAGCGCCACGCATTGCCGAAGGCGAGATTCTCGTCGAGGCCGTTCGAATCGGAGTAGCGGGCGACGTCGAGCCAGTGGCGGCCCCATCGTTCCCCATAGGCCTCCGATGCGAGCAGGCGGTCGATGACGCGCTCCCTGGCGCCGGATTGCGTGTCGGAGAGGAAGGCATCGATTTCGGCGGGAGTGGGAGGGAGCCCGGTCAGGTCGAGCGTCGCCCGCCGAATCCAGGTGCGCCGGTCCGCGGGTGGCGCGGGGGGCAGGCCGGCTTCGGCCAGCTTTCGGAAAATGAACGCGTCCACCGGATTCCCGCTCCAGCGGGGATCTTCGGTCGCGGGAAGGGAGGGGTGGGCCGGGTCGCGAAACGACCAGAAGTTGCGCCCTTCCTCGATATCGGGGCCCTGCGCGAGGGCGCCGGGGTCGTCGTCCCGGGGATCGGGAGCCCCCATCGCGATCCAGGTTTCGAGATCCTTGACCGCCCGGGCCGGCAGGGGAGATCGCGGGGGCATCTGGAGTTCCCGGTCCCGATAGCGGATCGCGTGAACGAGGAGGCTCGTCTCGGGATCGCCGGTCGCGATCTTCGGCCCGCTGTCACCGCCCAGGCGGACGCCCGAAGGAATG
>Ga0180436_10006080_pt1 | contig 10552 bp, 6 predicted proteins | sample SS_ome_2_FD_132434 | JGI IMG/M metagenome (GOLD analysis project Ga0180436, IMG submission 132434) | Hypersaline lake sediment archaeal communities from the Salton Sea, California, USA - SS_3_S_2 metaG | ecosystem: Environmental > Aquatic > Non-marine Saline and Alkaline > Hypersaline > Sediment...
ACGCCATCCGCGCTTCTTGCGAAGCGAGTCTCCGGCGCCTTGCCACGGACTCCATCGACGTCTTCCTTCTCCACTGGAGCGGGTACGACGGCGACCCGGAACCGATCCTGGAGGTCCTCGAGGAACTCCTGCACACGGGCAAGATCCGAACCTACGGATGGAGCAACCACGAGGCGGACAAGATGGATCCGTTCACCCAACACGAGCGCTTCGCCGTCGTTGAGTTTCCCCACTCCGTCCTTCAACGCTCGCCGGAGATGCTCGCGATCTGCGAGGAGCGAGACCTCGGGGCGCTCATTCGGAGTCCACTTGTGATGGGGCTTCTGACCGGGAAGTTCGGACCGGACACGACCTTCCCCGAGGACGACATCCGGCACGGCTGGAACCTGAAGGAGGGAAGGCTGGCTCAGGGACTCTCGACGTTGGAGGGGATCCGAGACGTCTTGACGAGCGACGGGAGGACGCTTGCACAGGGAGCGCTCGCCTGGATCTGGGCGCAGTCCGATCGAACCGTGCCGATTCCTGGCTTCAAGAATGCGGACCAGGTCACCGAGAACGCCCGAGCGATGGAGTTCGGACCGCTGACCGAGGCGCAAGTCGCGGAGATTGACGAGCTGCTGCGAGAGCAAGGAGCGCATGGATGAGTGAGGGCAGGAAGCGAGAGATTCATCTGACACAGCAGGTTGCCGCGGCGCCGGAGGCGGTCTTCAGCGCTTTCACGCACGAACGGAGTCTCCGGGAATGGCTGTGTCAGGAAGCGTTTGTCCGTCCAGAAGTCGGTGGCCCCTTGTGGCTCTGGTGGAACGACGGCTTCCACGTCGCCGGAGAGATCACAGAGGTTCAGCAGAACGCCAGGATCCGTGCGTCCAGGATCGTACGAGGCAGGGACGAAGTCTCGTCCATCGAGTTCGTCCTCGCGGCATCGGACGGAGGCACCCGGGTCGAGGTGCACAGCGAAGGGCCGCCCATCGAGGGCGAAGAACACCGATGGGCGGACGGACTCGAGAACCTCGCCTCGGTCTGGGGCATGACGGGGAACGACCTGCGGGTGACCCGCAGACCGTTGATCGGTGTTCAAGTCGGATCCGCAGTCCCCGCGATTGCGGCCGGCCTGCCGGAGGGGAGAACGGGGATCGAGGTTCTGGCCGTACTGGAGGACTCCGCCGCCGATCGCGCGAGCCTGCGGAAGGGAGACACCCTCATCGACCTCGGCGACCAACCGGTCCATGACGAGAGCTCCCTCGCCGCCGCGAAGCGCAACCGCAAGGCAGGTGAGACCGTCGCCGTGACGGTCGTTCGCGATGGAGCTCAGGTTTCCTCTGAGCTGACGTTCGGAACGCCGCCGGCGCCCCCAGAGATCCCGGAGCGTGCCGAGGATCTGGCCGCCCTTCTGGAGTCGACCTACGCGGCGTACGAGACGGAGCTGGATGAGATCCTCGCCGGCGTCTCCGAGGAAGCGGCCTCCCGACGTCCGAGTCCGGAGGTCTGGAGCGTCAACGAGATCCTCGCCCACATCCTCCCGATGGAACTCGGGTTCCAGCCGTGGCTCGCCATCTTCGTCGCCGGAGGGGAGAGCCGAACCTACACCGGACGCCTCCCGATGCGTCGGCTGGCGACGCTTCGCATCTCCTCGACGCTGTCCGAGCTTCGAGCCCAGCTTCGTTGGATCCGAGCCGGAACGGCCGCTCTTGTTCGCGAGCTTCCCGAGGACTTCGTCGCCACTCCGACCTACATTCGAGCGGGGCAGGATCTGGTTCGGGATCAGCTCCACACACGCCTTCATCATGATCAACTCCGCCGCGTCGTGGCGCAGTTGCGGACCTAAGAAAGAGAGGAAACGCAATGCCCAACGGATATCAGAACCGGATCCTATACGCGGACCTGACCGAACGGACCACCCGAACGGAGGAGCCGGGCGATGCCTTCTACCGGACGTATCTCGGCGGCTGGGGCATCATCGCCCACGAGCTCCTCAAGCGAGCCCCTGTCGGCGTCGATCCGTTCGCACCCGAAAACCCGCTCATCTTTGCCACCGGTGTTCTCACGGGCTCGAACGCGCCGAGCAGCGGACGGCACGCCGTCGGTGCGAAGTCGCCCCTGACCGGCGGTTTCGGCGAGTCGGATGTCGGCGGCTACTGGGGAACCGAGCTGAAGCGGGCGGGGCTCGATGCGGTCGTGATCACCGGCGCATCCGCCGAGCCGGTCTACCTCTGGATCCGTGATGGAGAAGCCGAGATTCGTGATGCGAGACACCTTTGGGGTCGAGAGACCGCCGACGTGCAGGAACAGATCCGAGAGGATCTTGGCGACCCGAAGGTTCGCGTGGCGCAGTGTGGCATCGCCGGCGAGAACCTCGTCCGGTACGCGTGCATCATGCACGACGTGAGTCGTGCCGCCGGCCGTGGAGGCCTCGGCGCGGTCATGGGGGCGAAGAAGCTCCGAGCCGTCGCCGTTCGCGGAACCGGCTCCATCGAGAACGCCAATCCGGATGAACTCGTGAAGATCCGAGATGGATTCATTCGCCTCCGAGAGCAACACTGGCAGGGGCTTCAGAGGGACGGGACGGGGGCCGGTGTTGGATCCCTGCAGGAGCGAGGGCTTCTGCCGACACGGAACTTCCGTGAAGGGACGTTCGACGGGTGGGAGAAGATCACTGGAGAACGGATCACCGAGAAGTACCTCGTCGGCCGGGACACCTGCCATGTCTGCCCGGTCGGGTGCAAGCGGAAGGTGGCGGTCGAAGGGAAGGTTGATCCGGCCTACGGCGGACCGGAGTACGAGTCGCTCGGCGCGTTCGGCTCGCTTTGCGGCAACGACGACCTGGAGTCGATCCTGGTCGCCAACCAGCTCTGCAACGCGTACGGAATCGACGTCATCTCCGCCGGAGCGACCATCGCATGGCTGATGGAGTCCTTCGAGAAGGGGCTCGTCACCGCGGAGGACACCGGCGGGATCGACGTCCAGTTCGGCGATGCGGAAGCGATTCCGCAACTCGTCGAGGCGATCGCCCGTCGGGAGGGCTTCGGAGATACGCTCGCCGAGGGCTCTTGGAGGGCCGCACAGGCGATCGGCCGCGGGACCGAAGCCTTCGCGGTGCACGTGAAGGGGCAGGAACTCCCGATGCACGACGGCCGCTCTCGATTCGGCCTCGGATTCAGCTACGCGGTTTCGGCAACCGGCGCCGATCACATTCACAGCATCCACGACGAAGCGATGAGCGTCGAGGCGGGAATGGCGATGTTGCAGTACTCGTACGGAATCACCCATGAGCCGATCCCGCAGAACGACCTCTCCGCGCGGAAGGTCCGCGGTGCCGCCTACTTGAACACGCACTTGATGTTGTTCAACAGCCTGGGCTGGTGCTTCTTCCACAACTACTCGGTCCCCCGCACTCGTGACGTCGTCCAGGCGGTCACCGGCTGGAACATCCAGGCGTTTGAGCTGATGAAGGCCGGTGAACGGGCGCAGACGCTCGCCCGGTCGTTCAACGTTCGGGAAGGGCTGACCGCCGCGGATGACGTTCTCCCGCCCCGAATGGCGGAGCCGATTCGGTCGACCGCCATCGACGGCTGGCGGATCGATCCCGAGGAGTTCTTCCGCGCCCGAAGCCTCTACTACGGGATGATGGGATGGGACGAGGAGACCGGCGTTCCGAAGGCGTGGAAGCTCCACGAGCTCGGCATCGGCTGGGTCGCCGATCTGATCGAAGCCGCCTAGCCAGCCGAGCGGCCGAGGGAATGCAATCGAGCTGTGGCGTCGAGTCTGTTCGGCGCCTCAGCTCTCTTCCTCCCAACCACCACTTCGCGCCCTCCGTAGTTGCCGGAGGCATCGGGAACGTCTCTCGGTTGATTTATCGATCAATACGCATATCATATTCCGACGATATCGCGGCTCGCGAAGCCGCCGGAGAGGAGCCTGTGAGGTCGATCGACCCGTGAGCAGAAGCCAACGCACCGAGCAGACCGCAGAAGTCCACTTCCGGGGAAACCTCCCGTATCGATTGACGGTTGCGCTTTCGATGGTTGCCGATGCCTCGGCAGTCGACGGACTCGATCCGCAAACCTACGTCCTCCGAGCGTCCCTTCCTGCGGAACTGCGCCAGGAGATCGACCTGATCCTCGGCCCGTTAGGGAAGCACGTCCTCCTCCGGCACCTGTGGCGCGACGAACCGGAGATCGACGAGTTCTCCTCCTTCGTCGCCTGGGTGTCGCAGATCGGCTCCGAGGCGATCTGCGACGCAATCAACGCATCCCTTCACCGATTCGCGGCGGAGGAAGCCTTCCGGACAGGGCGCAACGTCCCGGGACCAACCGCCTACGATGAGCCGCATCTGCGAGCGTTCCTCTCGGGGTTGGCCGAACCGTGGCGTCGGACGGCGAAGGAGAACCCGGAGACGTTCGATCGGATCCTTCGCTTGCTGCAGGACCCGACGGGGCTGAAGGCCCACCTCGTCCTCATCCTGACGCAGTTCTGGAGCGCCCACTACCGGGAGACCTACGGAGAATGCACGTCGACCGTCGAGCGGAGTCTTCGCCACTACACCACACGTCCCCCGACCGGCGAGGTTGCGTCTATCATCCGTACGATCACGGGACGCGACATGACGGACGAGTCTCGGTCCCACGCGGCCTCGGTGCGACGCATCGTCTTTGTGCCGAGCTGCCACGCCGGGCTCGTCGTCTCGCCGATCCCGCTCGATCGTAGCTTCGAGACCCTGCTGATCCCATACAACGCAAGGACCTCGGGGGGCAGGGAAACGCTCGAGGCGTCCGCCAGGGACCTCTTCCCAATGGTGAAGGCGCTCTCCGACGAGACGCGACTCCTCATCCTTCAGATGCTCAAGGGGGGCGAACTCTACGCTCAGCAGATCGTCGACCGTCTCGATCTGAGCCAGTCCTCGGTCTCCCGACATCTGAGTCTGCTCTCCGCCGGGGGAATCCTGAACTCCCGATGGGATGGGGGCATGAAGTTCTACCGAATCAACGAGAACGCGATCGATCGACTGACGAAGGGGCTGAACGTACTAGCGACGGAAGGACAAGACGAAGGAGAGGGAGGGGAGCCGTTGCGATAGCTTCGACCCATCGCTCGCCGGCACGCGAGCGCTCCCCCCTCTCGACCCACCCCAGGCCGCTAGACCCGAAGGAGGGCACTCGAATGATACTTGATCGCGGCAGCCGCCCGGCTTGTCGCACCACCCTGTACACACCGACGACCCCGGCACCCAAGAACGCAGATGGCTAGTTCGAGGTGGAGGACCGGACTCCGCGGCTTCTTCGTCGTCTGGACGGGGCAGTTCGTCTCGACCGTCGGCACCTTGATGACGTCCCTGGCGCTCACCTTCTGGGCCTTCGACGTCACCGGACGCGCGACCGAGCTCGGTCTGATGTTCTTCTTCACCTTCGGGCCGCGTCTGATCTTCATGCCGATCGCAGGCGCCCTTCTCGATCGGTGGAATCGCAAGAAACTCCTCATCCTCGCCGACGCGCTCGCCGGGCTGACTACCATCCTCACCCTCACCCTCATCAGCCTGGACCTCCTCCAGATCTGGCACCTCTATGTACTGACCGCCCTCTTAAGCACGTTCGGCTGCTTCCAGAACCCGGGGTTCACCGCCTCGGCGACCCTGATGGTGCCGAAGAAGCACTACGGGCGAACGAGCGGCCTGCTGATGCTCACGTATAGCGCCTCATCGGTCATCGCCCCCGCACTCGCCGGGATCCTCCTCCCGATCCTCGGCCTGCGAGGGATCCTCGTCGTCGACCTGGCGACCTTTCTCGTCGCCGTCGGCACGATCGCACTGATTCCGATCCCGCAGCCCAAACGGGACTCCACCGCTCCGATCCATCCGATTCGGCAGATCGGTCGCGATCTCGCCGAGGGATTCCGCTACCTGTTCGAGCACGGGAAGCTGTTCACCTTCCTGGGCATTCACGCCGTGATCAACATGCTCGGGATCTTCTACGACGTGCTGCTCCGCCCGATGGTCCTGCTGCGGACCGGAGACAATGAGATTGCCCTCGCGACGATCCTCTCCCTCTTCGGATTCGGCGGCGCGGCCGGCGCTCTCGCGGTCACCCTGTGGGGCGGCCCGAAGAAGCGGCGGATTCCGTTCTCTTTCCTCGTCTACATCCTTGCCTTTGCCCTGCGGGCACTCTCCGGCCTGAACATCGGCGTCATCTGGCTTGCGGCATTCGCCTTCGGCTTCTCCGCCTGCCTGTCGCTCGGAACGAGCGCCGTGCGGGCCTTCTTCCAGTCCAAGGTCCCGCCGGCCCTGCAGGCTCGGGTGTGGGCGACCTTCGTCACCCTGGTCACGGCGGGCATGCAGGTGACGATGCTTATCGCCGGTCCGCTCGCCGACCGGGTCGTCGAACCGGCCATGCAATCCGGCGGAGCGTTGGCGAGGTTCTTCGGAGGACTGGTCGGAACGGGCGCCGGGGCCGGCCTCGGCCTCTTGGTCTTCCTCGGGAACCTCGGTGCGGTGATCGTCTTCGCGATCGGCTACGCCTTCCGCTCGATGCGCTCCCTCGACGTGTCCCTTCCCGATCACGATCAGACAGCAGAGGAGACCTCATGAACGAGGAACCGCGAAAGCAGCGTAGCGGTCTCGGTCGGTTCACCTTCATCTGGGTCGGGCAACTCGCCTCACAGGTCGGGACCGTGGTCACATCTCTCGCCCTCGCGTTCTGGGCTTTCGACGTGACCGGTCGAGCGACCGAGCTGGGACTCGTCGTCTTCTTCACGATGTTCCCGAGGATCGCGCTCGGCCCGTTCATCGGTGTCCTCGTCGATCGCTGGAGCAGGAAGAGAGTTCTGATCGTCTGCGACCTACTCGCGGGAGCGGGCACAGTCGCTCTCCTGGTCCTGCTCCTGACCGGGAACCTGCGGATCGCACACCTCTACGCGTTGACATTCTTCACGAGCCTCTTCGCGGCCTTCCAAGGACCCAGTTTCATCGCCGTTGCGACGATGATGCTACCGAAGCGCCACTACGGCCGCTCCGGTGGCATGCTCACGCTGTTCCGGCGCGGATCGTCGCTTGTCGGCCCGGCGATCGCCGGGCTTCTCTATCCAGTTATCGGCCTGCGAGGCATCCTGTGGCTCGACATTGCGACGTTCCTGTTCGCCGTGGGAAGTCTGGCTTTGGTCCGCATCCCGGAGGTCGAACGAGTGGCAACTACTGCCACCAGTGGGTTCGGCCGGCTGAAGCGCGAACTCTCGGAGGGATTGCGATTCCTCTCCACTCGTCGCAGCTTGCTCTGGTTCAGCGTCGCGTTCGGACTGACCAACATGTTCGGGATCCACTACGGCACGCTGATTCGACCCATGGTTCTTCTGCGCACCGACGGGAACGAAGCCTCTCTCGCCTCGATCCTGACGATGGTCGGTCTCGGGGGCGTCCTCGGAGCCATGACTGTCGCCGTGTGGGGCGGTGCGAAGCGCAAGTTCCCCATGATCTTTGCCACATACGTGGTTGGCTTCCTCGCTCAAGGGGCATCCGGCCTACGCTTTCCCGTGTTCGGCCTCGCCGCCTGGGGGTTCGTCTACGCCTTCACGCACAGCATCGGGGAGCCGCACGTACTCGCACTCCATCAGGCGAAGATCCCTCCGAAGCTCCAGGGGCGGGTCTTCTCGATCCTTGGAGTGGTCAACCGATCGTTGACGCTGATCACGACCGCAGCGGCCGGCCCGCTGGCTGATGCGGTCTTCGAGCCAGCGATGCGCTCGTCCGGAGCGCTCTCACGAATCTTCGGCGGACTCGTGGGGACAGGCCCCGGAAGCGGCGCCGGTCTGATGGTCTTTCTCGGAGGTCTGATCTGTGTACTCATCTTCTCGTTTAGCTTCCTCAGACCGTCGATCCGCGGAATCGAAGCGCTGGTCCCCGATCACGATCAGATCGGGTAGCGAAGGGCGGGGCTCGCAAGAGCTTCGACACGCAAAGGAGGGAACATGCCGTACGGTTACCAGAACAAGATCCTCTACATCGATCTGACGACTCGCGTGGTCCGTGTCGAGGAGCCCGGAGAGGCCTTCTTCCGTACGTATCTCGGCGGATGGGGCATCATCGCTCACGAGCTGCTTCGGCGAGCCCCGGCGGGAGTCGACGCGTTCGCCCCGGAGAATCCTCTCATCTTCGCGGCCGGTGTCGCGACCGGCTCGATGGCGCAGGCTGGAGGTCGACACGCCGTCGGCGCGAAGTCTCCGCTGACCGGCACGTTTGGCGAGTCCGATGTCGGCGGATTCTGGGGAACGGAGCTGAAGCGGGCGGGCCTCGACGCCGTGGTGATCACCGGAGCGTCCGACGAACCCGTCTACCTCTGGATCAAAGACGGAGAGATCGAGATCCGAGACGCCTCGCATCTCCGGGGGCGAGAGACGGCCGATGTGCAGTCGGCGATCCGTGAGGAGCTGGGAGACGACAAGGTTCGCGTCGCGCAGTGTGGGCCGGCCGGGGAACGGCTTGTGCGGTACGCCTGTGTGATCCACGACGTCAACCGGGCTGCTGGACGCGGGGGGCTCGGCGCAGTCATGGGATCGAAGAGGCTTCGTGCAATCGCAGTCCGCGGAACGGGAGATGTTGAGGTCGCTGACGCAGAGGGCATCGCGGCGATTCGCAACCGGTTCATCACCGTCCTTCGCGACTTCTGGGAGCGGCTGCAGAAGCACGGGACCTCCTCGGGGCTTGCTGGGCAGAGCGAGGCCGGACACCTCCCGACGAGCAACTTCCGCCGAGGAGTGTTCGAGGGAGCCGAGGCGATCACCGGCGCGACGATGACGGAACGTTTCTTGGTCGGTCGAGACAGCTGCCCAGGCTGCCCGATCGGGTGCAAACGGAAGGTTGAGATCGAGGGCAAGGTGAGTCCTACCTACGGAGGTCCGGAGTACGAGTCACTCTCTGCGCTCGGGTCGCTCTGCTGCAATGACGACCTTGAGTCGATTCTCGTCGCCAACCAGTTCTGCAACGCCCAGGGGATCGATGTCATCTCCGCCGGAGCAACGATCGCCTGGCTGATGGAGTGCTTCGAGAAGGGGATGGTCACCCCCGACGACACGGACGGTATCGACGTCCGATTCGGCGATGCGGAGGTGATCCTCCGTCTATTGGAGATGATCGCGGCGCGAGAGGGCTTCGGCGACACATTGGCCGAAGGGTCTTGGCGCGCGGCGCAGAGGATCGGTCGCGGGACGGAGGCCTTCGTCGTCCACGTCAAGGGACAGGAGATGCCGATGCACGACGGACGCTCGCGGCATGCCCTCGGCTTCAGCTACGCCGTGTCGTCTACGGGCGCCGACCACATCCACAGCATCCACGACGAAGCGCTGTCGAGTGAGCCCGCGATGGCGATGATGCAGAAGTCCTACGGCATCCATCATGACCCGATCCCGCCCAACGACCTCTCCCCGAGGAAAGTGGTCGGCGCTGCCCGCGTGAATGCACACAACGTTCTGTTCAACTGTGTCGGGTGGTGCTACTTCCACAACTACTCGCTGCCGAGGATGCGTGACGTCATCCAGGCCATCACCGGTTGGAACATCGAGACGCTCGAGTTGCTGAAGGCCGGGGAGCGTGTCCTCACGATGGCGAGAGCATTCAACGTTCGAGAGGGCTTCACGGCGGACGACGATGTGCTCCCGCCGCGAATGGCGGAGCCGATCGACTCGGAGCCGATCGACCGATGGAGGATCGATCCCGACGATTTCCTCGAAGCTAGATCTCTCTACTACGGCATGATGGGATGGGACGAAACGACCGGCGTGCCGAAGGGGTGGAAGCTCCACGAACTCGGCCTCGGCTGGGTCGCCGACCTCATCGAGCCCACCTAGCCGAGCATCCGACGACGGAGCTTGGCGCCACGCAACGGGTTCGCCGACACGTCTCCACCGTTTGCATTGCCTCCCGGCTTTCGTGCTACGCTTCCGGGGAGGTGAGTCAAATGAGATCAAAGCGCGTTCTTGCTGGTTGCACCGGACTCGCAGTTCTGGCGGCCCTCGCCGGATGTGCGCTGTTCAACAGCCCGCCGACAGCCATGGTGACGGCAACGCCGACGGCCGGCCCCGCACCGCTGCTCGTCGCGTTCGACGCCAGCGGCTCGACGGACTCGGGCTCCATCGTCTCCTACCGCTGGAGCTTCGGAGACGGAAGCGTCGGGACCGGTGTGACCACGAGCCACACCTACACGATGGAGGGGAGCTTCACGGCGGTTGTCACCGTCACCGACAACTACGGCGCCACGGACACGGCCTCGATCGGGATCACGGTCTCGGCCCCGCTGAACGATTCGCCGACGGCGGCGTTCACGGCGACACCGACGACGGGCTCGCAACCGTTGACCGTGCAGTTCAACGCCGGCGCCTCGTCGGACCCCGACGGAACGATCGCCTCGTATGTGTGGGACTTCGGCGACGGAGGATCCGCAACGGGTGTGACGACAACGCACACCTACACCTCCGCAGGCGTTTACGTCGTCCTGTTGACGGTCACCGACAACGAGGGGGCGACGGACACGACCGACCAGACGATCACGGTCACCGCCCCGGGGAACAGCGCTCC
>Ga0180436_10006081_pt1 | contig 10551 bp, 8 predicted proteins | sample SS_ome_2_FD_132434 | JGI IMG/M metagenome (GOLD analysis project Ga0180436, IMG submission 132434) | Hypersaline lake sediment archaeal communities from the Salton Sea, California, USA - SS_3_S_2 metaG | ecosystem: Environmental > Aquatic > Non-marine Saline and Alkaline > Hypersaline > Sediment...
CCATCGGCTTGGGCATCGGCTGGCCACAGTGCGGGCAAACTGGTGCAGATGCAGACATGACGATTTCCTTCCTTTGTGCGGTAGAGCGCACAAGAAAAGCACCAAGCCCTGTCACTCGCTGACTGGGAGACCTAAGGAACTCCCCGGTGGACCTTGCTATCCGCCGTCGCGGGTCAAAGCTTGGGTTCCACGCGCAAGTGACAGGGCTTGGTGCCTGTAACGATCGAAACACGGTACTAGATCCTTAGGTTAGTTTAGTCACCTACCATTCTGCCTACTCGGCGGCAAATGTCAACCCCGGCAGTCGCGTCCGGCTGCCGGATTTTTGGAATTTACTAAATCGGGGAGGCAAGAATCTAGGCGATTTTGCCCAAATCCTGGAAAAGATGGGATAGGCAGGATCGCCCGCTAGATTGGGGCAGGTGAATTGGGCTGCTTGTGCGCAAGTGCGCACAAGGTAGCGGTTCACCCCGGCTTGCGGTTCGCGATCATCTCGGCTTGGATCGGATCGAGTGTAAGAAGGTCAATGTCTCGTCCATTGTCGCTGGTAAGCACGCCGAGAACGAGATCCGTAAGGACTTCACAATATCGGAGCGGGTGGCGATCGCGCGGGCGATGGAGGCGGAAATCGGCAACAGGCAGGGGGAAAGGACTGATCTGAAAGGCGATGGGGAACTTGTGGAAAAAATTCCACAAGTTGAATCCGGCGAAAAAACCCGCGTTATTGCAGCCCGGAAGGCCGGATTCGGCAACGAAACCACCTACCGCCAAGCCGCGAAGGCGGTTGACAAAGGCGTCCCGGAACTGATCGACGCAATGGACGGCGACTTGATCCGCCCCGCAACGGCAGAAGTAGTGGCAACGCAGCCAGCCAAGAAGCAGAAGGAGCTCGTCAAACTGGCGAAAGACAACCGCAAGGAATACCGAAATGAGATTCGGCAGATTCGCCGGCATGATCCCAGTCATGCACCACTATCTAAAAGGCGATCTCGTCAAGAGCAATGGCAATCTAAGCGGTTCAAGAGGAGTCAATTCGACAAGCTAAAGGCAAGCATTGATGAGCTTGTTGAATACGTGAACACGCACGAACTGCAAATCTCATGGCACCATGCCGAAAAGGCAATCAAGGAGGCATCCGGCGCGTTGTCGATGCTCCTTCAATGAAACCCTAATTGATGGAGAATTGAGCAATGTTCAAGGAAAAAGAACCTGAGTTAGTGGATCTGACCCCCGAATTCGTTCGGAAGTTCGCATCGCTTGCTGTCTATAAAGGCGATCGAAACCCGGACGGCATTAAGGGGAGGAGGCACATCAACTGGCTGCGAGGCAGGGCCGCCAAGGGGAGGTTCTTCACGCCGGAGTGGAACACCGCCGAGTTGGATGGCGTCGTGTATCGGGTGAACGGTGGCCATTCATCGAAGATGCTTCTCGGGCTTCTCGAAGAGAACGGATCGGCCAAACTTCCGGCAAGGAAGGTGTTTGTGCGGCATTTCGTATGCGAAAGCTTGCGGGACATGGCCGACTTATTCGAGCAGTTCGACCATGCAAGCACCACTAGAACGAACACTGACAAGCGAAAGGCCCACCAGGCAACGGAACCGCAACTGGAGCAGATCGGAAACTCCATCTTGGGCCGCATTCTTGAGGGCATTGCGTTTGCTGAAGCTGGATTCGGCGACGAACGACCGCTTGCGGCAGATGATCGCATTGCGTTGATGCACAGGTATCAACGCTTCATCTGCTGGGCCGAAGGGTACGCAAAGAAGAAAACGCTCTGGCGACCGGGAGTCATGGCTGCGATCTTCGCAACATGCCGTGTGTCGCAGAAGCACGCCCGTGTGTTCTGGCAGCATGTCTTGAACGAAGATCACCCCGTCAGGAACAACGCAACAAGAACACTGGCTGACTTCCTCCACAAGAGCATAGCGGACAACAGAAGCCGCCCTGGATTGTGGACGGCGCGCGCGATGTACGTAAAGTCGATACACGCATGGAACGCATGGCTCGAAGATCGTCACGTCAGTGAACTCAAGTATCACAAACGATCAGAACTTCCAGCGATCAAGAAGCCTAACGGAGGGATTCCGACAGCCATCCCCGACGATCTTCAGGCGGCCCACGAACGAATCCGTCGGCTTGAAGAAAGGCTCGGGGAACCCAGCAACGGAAGCGACAAGTGACCATTGCGTAGTCGCGCACCATCATCATGCACCTCACCCTCACCGAATCCGAGCTTCGCCTACTCGCGTCCGCGATTGCCGACGAACTTATTGCCAAGCAATCGGCAATCGCGGATCTGGCGAAGCCATCAGCAGCAACGGCCCGGCAGCCGGCAATTCCGACTGTTCCGATCAAACTTCACTTCAACGAAAAGGAAGCCGCTGAGCAACTCGGCATCGCGGCCGTCACACTGAAGAAGTGGCGGCTAGCCGGGCGGGTAAAGCCGTACACACCGACACGACCAATCTTGTACCGATCGGAGGAGATTCAAGCAATCGCCGAGTGGATGCGAACGCGGGAATAGCCTGCAATCCATCGGCACCCAACTATCTATTTCGATTCATTCAGAAAGGACACTCTGACAATGACGACAATTTCGCTCCCGGCATCATCGCCGGAAACGGCCGCCGACCATTCGGCGGTCGATGACATGAACGATCCGGCCTCGGCAGTACCGACTGCACCGCCGGAAGCCAGCATCAGCGACCACCCCACCGAACCCTTCGTCGTCGCCGAAGACGTGCAGGCTGACGATCTGCCAGCCGTTGAGCAGGCCATGGACGAAGCGGCAGAGGCCATCGACAACGAAGCCGGCCACATCGACCGCAGCACCGACGACGGCGTGACCGTGCCATATCCGGCGGCAGATGAACTGGCAAGCGAAACTGCCGAAGCCGAGCCTACCGCCCCCGAGCCAGCCGAAGCCGCCACCGAAGAGACCGGCGAGCCGGAGGCCACGGAAGACTGTGGTCCCGACACCGTTGCTACGTGGGATGGCCCCGGCCCCGATCCTGTCAACGCCCGCAAACTCGCCGCCGCCCAGGACGCGCTCACCGAAGCCGTTCTCGATCGAGCCCAAGCCGAAGCCGATCTGGAAGCCGCCAAGGCTGCCGTCAAGGAGGCCAAGGAGGTTGAGGATTCCGCGATCAAGGCGATGGAGTGGATTCGCAGCAACGCCGACGGCAACGGCAACGGCGAACCGTATACCGGATACGACGACAGCCAGGCCGCATCCGGCGGGTCCAACGGCGATCCCCTCGATCCGGCGATCGAGCCACCGGAAGAGCCCAGCAAGCTCGCCCCCGACGCCTGGAAGGCCGTTCCTGTCTCCATCCTGGCCGAATGCGGGCTCTCCCAGGCCACCTGCAAGCACCTCGTCAAGCAGGGCAAGACTACGCTTGGCAGTCTCCAGACCGGCGAGTATGGCGGGGACTACACCCAGATCAAGGGCATTGGCCAGGCGAAGTCCGAGAAGATCATGGATGCGTTTGAGGAGTTCTGGAAGAAGCACCCGCAGTTCGTGGTCGACGAAGAGGCCACGGCGCCTACCACATCCACCAACCCGCCGGAAGAGGACGACGACAACGCGACCGCCGGCACCGACACCGAGGCCGAAGAGGCTGATAAAGTCGAAGAGGCCGACGGTAAGGAGGTCGCAAGCGATGAGTCCGACGAAGAAGAAGCCGAAGAAGAAGCCGACGGAGAAGCCGAAGACGACGAAGAAGAAATCCCCGACGAAGAAGACGCCGCCTTCGACGACGAAGAGGAAGACGAAGACGCCGAAGAAGGGGAGTGGGCAGCCGACGAGGAAGCCGAAGAAGACTTCGACGAAGAAGAATACGAAGAAGGCGAGTACGAAGAAAACTTCGAGGGCTACGAAGGCGAAGTCGACGAAGAATACGAAGACGACGAAGACGAAGGCAACGAAGACGAAGACGACGAAGACGAAATCGACGACTCGGAAGAAGAAAACGAAGAAGCCCACACGTAAGACCACCGCCGGCCATCGTCCAAATTCACCCACCACCAACGGCCGGAGGGAGTCTGCCGTGGTCAGCAAGCAACAACGCAAGCAGCGTAACCGCCGCCGGAACGCCCGGTCGCCGAACGGCAAACCAAACGCCCGGCCACCGAACGGCAAGCCGAACGCCCTACGCCGCATCTACCACTACCTATCTGCTGTCGGCCGTGCGTCGCTGCGCGCAATCGCCGCCGACCTGGCCCTGCCGCCGGGTTACGTCCTCCTGATCCTGTCCGTTCACTCGCCACGGCCACGATCACTATTCAACCCCAACCGCCTCGGTCGCTGGGGCGTCACTCCACCACCGGAACGCTCGCCTATCGGACTCACTGACGCCGACTATGCGGCCGCGGAAGATCCAGATGGCAGGCTAAGCATCCCGCTGCCCGACGAAATCTACGACCGGGCAACGAAGCTCCGGCACGGCGAATTGTCCGTCATCGACGAAGACGGAAATGAGTTCACGCCGCCGGAATGGGACGACACCCACTATCGTCGCGCACTCGGGCTTGGGGCCAGCGGCGATCAGGTGTGCTATGACCAGCCAGTCAGGCCGATGGCAGGCGGGCGGAACAGGGAGGTGAAGTCGTGAAGTCCAAGCAGTCCGAGCGAGAGGACATCCGTGTTCACATCAACTGGATGATCCGGCGGGACTTCGGCGAAGTCCTCGCCATCGAAAGCGAATCCTTCAGGTTTCCGTGGGGAGAGGATGACTTCATTCGCACGCTCCGACAGCGCGTTATCCCCATGACGGCCGAACACGACGGCCGCGTCGTTGGGTTCATGATCTACGAACTTCATGGAAAAGAAATTCATGTTCTCAACTTCGCGGTCGGCCGCGAGTTCCGCCGCCGTAGCGTTGGCAGTCAGATGGTGGCCAAGCTGTTTGCCAAACTCTCGGCCCAACGGCGCAATCGAATCACACTCGAAGTCTGCGAAACCAACCTCGCCGCACAGTTGTTCTTTCGGGAGAACGGGTTCCAGGCAGTTGACGTTCTGCGCAACTTCTACGATCTCGCTGACGGCGACCGCGAAGACGCCTACTTGATGGAGTACCGCTACCAGCAAGAGCAGCAACAAAACACCGGACGAAACACCACTGGGCTCGTCACCCCGGAATCGCTGCGGCCGTGCAATCGAATCAGTAAATACCACTTCGGGTGAGATAAAGATACACAATGGCTCGGGCAAACCGCAATCGTTTCGACGAACAAAACACGGAGATCCTGCGCGGCATCGACGTCGCAGCAGAGTACCGTGCGCTCGGCGTGGAAATCACCGGCCGACGCCCGAACCAGAAACACTGGATCGAGTGCTGGGCGATCGACCGGCCGCACGGCGATTCTCCATCCGCCGCCGTCAACGTCATCACTGGCAGATACATCGACAAGGGCGGGGAGGGGTTGTCTCTCTCCCTCTGGGACTTCGCCGAATCGTTCGGCCCCTACGCCACATGGCAAGAAGCCCGCAAGCACTACGCCGACAAAGCGGGAATCAAACTCTCCCGCGGCCGAACGCCGAAATCGTCGCACGCTGACCTGGCGAAGCAACTCGCGTTCAGTAAGTGGAACGACACCTTAGTACAACTCTGGATCCGCCACAAGCCGGGCTGCACGCTTGAAGCATTCAGAGCCGCCGGCGGCCAACTCGCCGGCTACCCCGCCAAATCCAAACAATTCAAGGTTGCAGTTCTCCCCGTCTACGGCCTAAAACTCCTTGAATCCGATCCAGTCGGATATGTCGCGTGGAACACCAACGGCCAAACGCTGCCCGTGTGGGACCGCAAGCAGAAGGGGAAAATCAAAGACTGGGTCAAGATGAAGTCGATCTATGGCAGCGAAGCGGGCCTCATGGGTCGCCATGCCGTCGCTCGGCTCTCAACCGACCAGTCCGCCGGCAGTCGCCCCGATGAACCGATCTGGCTCGTTGCCGGCCCAACGGACATGATGGCCTTGTTCGCGATCATTCCGCCGGACCTCCGTGATACGCACCTTGTCGTCTGCAACTCCGGCGGGGAAACCGAGACGCCATCCGATTCAATCATCGCCCTGTTCGCCGGTCGCACGGTCTACCTTGTCCGCGACTGCGACACCCCCGGCGAACTCGGAGCGGCCGTATGGTTGCAGGCACTTGCCCCCGGGGCTGCCGAGATCAGGCACGTCAAGCTGCCGTTCGAGATCAAGCCAAACAAGGGTGCCGACCTCCGTGACTTCATTGCCAAGGGCCGGACCTACGACGATCTACTCGAACTCGCCCAGTCGTGCGAGCCGTTCACGCTCAATAGTCCTGTGGACCAACCCCAGGCCGGCGATACCGACGCCGACACCACCGACCCCGATGCCGCTCCCGAATCCGCCAGCTCCGCCAGCCCGCCTACCAATGGATTCGCCGACAGAAAGATCCTCGAAGCACTCAGCCTCGACGTCTTCGGCGAACATGGCAACGGTGACGCCGTAGTCTTTGCCAGCCACGGTTCCCGCCGGAAGCTCGACGTCGTCAAGATGCCCGATCGGATTTCCTACGCCCGCTTGCTTCAGCTTGCCGGTCCACCGGTCAAAGAACTGGTCGCCGAAGGCTCGCTCGAATCCGAAGACAACCTCAACAAGATCCCGCTCAGCCAGGTCCGCAATGCCATCTGCTACTTCGCCGGCGCGAACCGGCTCGGCCCACAATCGCTCTCCGCGTCCGGTTGTTGGCGGTCGCTCACACCCGACCAGCACCCGACCCCGGGCGTCATTCTCGTCGGGTCTCGGGAGGCGGCGGAATTCAAAGTCACCAAACCAACCGCTCCAAACCAACGGTTCCGGACCACCTTCCAGAAGATCACCCACGCCCGCATCGGCGGCCGGCTGCTCGACTTCGGCTTGGCCCACTCGTGGTACGACTTCGACGGCCTTTCGGCCCATCTGAAATCCGCGTCGAATCCAAAGTGGGTCGATTCAGTCATTCAGTCGGCCCTGACGCTCTTTCAGCAATGGCGGTGGCAGTTCACCGATCGCCAACCCACCCTCTGCCCATCGCTCGTGACCGGCCTGGTGCTCGCGTCGTGGGTCCAAACGCTCTGGGCGTGGCGACCACAAATCGCCCTGATCGGAGCCACCCAGACCGGCAAATCCATCCTCTGCGAAACCCTCGGGGGCCTGTTCGGCTCGCTCGCCATCCGATCGTCCAAATCCTCGGCCGCCGGCCTCCGGCAGGCGATCCAGACGTCGGGCCGGGTCGCCATCGTCGACGAGTTCGAGGACAGCAAACACCGCGACGAAATACTCGAGATGGCCCGGGCCTCCTCCCGCGGCGACAAGATCCTTCGGGGCACCGCCGATCACCACGGCCAGGAATTCGTCATCCAGCACATTTTCTGGTTCGCAGCCATCGAACTCGGCCTCAAGCGGGCCCCCGACCGTAACCGTTACACCATCCTCGAACTGCTCCCGCCACTTGAAGAGAACCGTGGCAAGCTCGCCCTGGCCCCCACCGAAGAACTGCACGACCTCGGCCAGCGGTTGCTCGCCATCGCCGTCAGGTACGTCCTGCCGGCCCGGGAAATGGCCGTCAGGCTCAAGGCCCTGCCGCACCCCGACGCCGATACCCGGATCATCGAATCGCTCGCCGTGCCCGCGTCCATCATCGCCACAGCTTACGGGTGGTCCGACGACAAGGCCGACCGGCTCCTTGCCCAATTCCTCCAGATTGTCGACCCAGCCGACCACCACGCCTCCGACCAGGAAGACCTGATGTCGGCTCTGCTTGCCGCCGTCATCAGGCTCGACGGCGGCCGGGACGAGCGCACAGTCTGCGAGATCATCCGAGAGCGCGACCTCGATCGACTCGAATCCCTGGAGCGGTGCGGCATCGCGCTGGTCCACAACCGCCCCGGTTCACGACTACTGAGCGGATCCAAGGACGAAAACGTGGCGAGGCGAAGCAACTTCTCCATCTTCATTGACCCACGGATCGCAACCGACAAGTTGCTCAACAATACCCGCTGGCGGAACCAGTCGATCGACGTCATCCTTGGCCGGCTTCCGGATGCCCACCGAACCCGACGCCGGATCGCTGGCGGCCGGTCCTACGGGATACTGATTCCGATGGACTCCATCCGGCCGCTGGTCTACGGCGACGAGGGCGCCGAGGGTGACGACTTTGGGCCAGTTGAAGATGAGTTCTTCGGCGAGCAAGAAGGCACGCAAGAAGGCCCACAAAAAAACACGCCGACTCAACAAAAAAACCAACAAAAAAACCAACAGGAAATTCAACGGGAAATTCAACAGGAAATTCAACAGCCAAACGGGGATTCCGGAGACCGCGATGCGTATGCGTGGTGACAATCAATTCAAGATCAATTCCTTTAAGCATATCGCCAATTCCGCGCGCAGCACGCGCGAGCGCGCAATTGAAAAGCACCCGAGAAAAAACCACGGCAACGCCACCACTGTTTTTTCTTTTTCTTCAGCCGTCATTACCCGCTCTTCAACCCGCATTCCCCCACTGATGGCCATCGCAACCACCACTCACGCGAACCAAGAGTGTCCCATGGGCGGGACATTAGTGGGACATATTTCGGGACATACTTTTCGACGTAAGTCTATATATATCTATATCTTAGATAGATGTATATATATTGTCCCATTTGTCCCATTGAAATTTAATACGTGTACGCGCGGAAAAATCCACGGGCGGAAATTTAGGCGAGCTTTTTCGCGAGCCAATTCCAATTCCAATTCCAATTCCAATTCCCCTCTATATAGGCATTTTTTTGCAAAATCGCCGGATAACGGGACAATCATCCCTAAGTGCAATGAGGGAAACAGGTTGCGGTGTCCCACCTGTGTCCCAAACCACCCGAAGGGGGCAGGGACAGCGGGACAACGCGACAAATTGGTAAGTAGAAAGGTGGAGTATAGCCATGGCTACGGCGCTTGATGAACTTTTGGGAAATGAATCAGCGGAGATTGCTGCCGGCGGGCAATCGCTGGCGGTATCGCACGCGCCGGTTGAGCAACTTCCCGCCGGACTCAGGGCCGCGGCGGCGGATGATCCTGGCGGGCCGGGTGACGGCCAGGCTACGGCAGTCGAAGCGGGCTGGGCGGGCAAGCCGACCGAGCCGGGCGGCCCCCTCGTCTCGCCCGACCAGATTGTCGCTGGCTCCGCCGATCGAATTGTCGCCGGCTCCCGGCCTTCTGTTGACCAGATTGTCACCGGCTGTCCGCGTCCATGCTCGAGATGCGGGGCGACGTACTTCTGGGGCGATGCGTATGGGCGGATCCACTGCGGCGAATGCGGGGAGCCTCCGGCGGTGGCGATGATCCGGTCGCTGTGGTTGCTGGTGGTGCTGCCGAATGCGCCAGCGGCCAGTTCCACTCCGCCGGACCCCGCCAGGAGCGATTCCGACCGCGAGGCTGGGGCAGGAGCGAGCGCTGGCGGTAATGGCCGACCCGGAAGACCTCCGGCGGCCGGAACGCAACAGGAGGCCGCACGGAGCGAATCCGACGCGCCGGCCGGTCCGCTGGTCCGATACGACTTCAGCAGGCCGATCCGGACGGTGCTGCAGGAGTTGGACGTCGAGTCGGGCGAGCCGAAAAAGTCGCTCGAAAAAATAATTGCGGAGGCGAACGGAGAAAAAAATAATTCTGGCGGTGGGGTGTTCTCAGTTGAGAAGCAGGCTGCCGATGGTTCCGCCGACAGCCCCGCGGTACTTGAGCATTGGCGATCCACCGCCGACCCCGCCGACGGACACCCCGTCTTGCTCAGGCTGGATCCGGAAACCAACCGCACGATCCCGATCGGCCCGCCGCCGGGGGTGCCGTGGCGTGATTGGTGGGATGGCGATGAGTCGAGGTGGGAGCGGGCGAAGCAGATCCGAGAGAGGGCGAGCGAAGCGGGGAGGGCGGGCAAGGCTGGTTCCGTAGCCGATCGACGCCGCGGGCGCAAGAAGGCGGCGGCCCGGCCCGGCAGGAAGCAGCGGAAGGGGTTTGGCGGGGTGTTCTATCTGAACAAGAGCAAGGGGAAGTGAAAACGAAAGGGCCATAATCCAAGGAGTATTTGTCATGCCAAAGAAGACCAACGCGACCAGCAACGCGATCAGCAACGGCACTGATGCCGCCAACCAGATCGCTTCCGCTGGAGCCGACGGCCACGCCTGCATCGACCTTGTCGCGGCCGTCCAGCAGGCCACCGAGGCGGACCTGATCGCCATCCAGCAGCGGATCGGTGAGCTGTCCAACGAACTCGAATCGCTCAAGGCGATCGAGAAGGTGGTGTCGATCAAACTACACGGGAAGGCGACCACGGTGAGGGCGAAGCGACGGGGTCGCTGTGCCATTGGCGGTGATGGCGACGGCAGCAACGGCAACACCGACGGCGATGATCCGTTCGACGATCCCACTGGACTCCGACCGGGCAGCGTGGCTGAACTCATCCACGATCACATCGCGGCCAACGGCCCGGCGTGCATTGAAGACTTGGCGCTGCAACTCGGCAGGTCGATTCAGTCGCTTAAGGTCGCGATGAGCCGCAAGTCCGAGTGGTTC
>Ga0180436_10006082_pt1 | contig 10549 bp, 10 predicted proteins | sample SS_ome_2_FD_132434 | JGI IMG/M metagenome (GOLD analysis project Ga0180436, IMG submission 132434) | Hypersaline lake sediment archaeal communities from the Salton Sea, California, USA - SS_3_S_2 metaG | ecosystem: Environmental > Aquatic > Non-marine Saline and Alkaline > Hypersaline >...
CGAGATCGTCGGCGGTCTGCGCGAACTCCCGGATCGCGCCGAGGTCGTCCTTCAGCTCGCGGACGGGGAGCGAGATGCCGATGCGCATGGGGCCTCCGAGGATCGGGTGAGGTCGTGTCATCCGGCCGAAGACGGATGCTAACCCTCCGAGAGCACGCCTCGCGAGGGCGTCACGATCCGTTAGCGTCTGGGGCACGGTCGCGAAGCGTCGCGACGAAGGAGACCTCATGTTCGACCTCACCGGGCGCACCGCCCTCATCACCGGCGCAGGCCAGGGCGTCGGCCTCGGCATCGCGCAGGCCCTCGCGCGCCAGGGGGCGCGGGTCGCGGTCAACGACCTCTTCGACGAACGCGCCGCCGAAGCGGCGGACGGGATCGTGGCCGAAGGCGGCCGCGCGGTCGCCGCCGCCTTCGACGTGACCGACTACGACGCCGTGACCGAGGGCGTGGCCCGGGCGGAGGCCGAGCTCGGACCGCTCGACATCCTCGTGAACAACGCGGGCGTGCCGCCGGGCATGGGCGTCGGCCAATTCCGGGAGACGAAGCCCGAGGAGTGGCGCAAGCAGATCGACCTCAACACCTACGGCGTCATGAACTGCAGCCACGCGGCCGTGGGTGGTATGTGCGACCGCGGACACGGCCGGATCGTGACCATCAGCTCCGGGGCAGGAACAGTCGGCATCCCGCTCGGCATCTCCGCCTACGGGGCCGGCAAGGGCGGGGGCATCGCCTTCATGCGCCACCTCGCGATGGAGGTCGCGGGAAACGGCGTCACGGCGAACACCGTCGCCCTCGGCATGATCGACAACCACACGGATCCGACCGTGACGGCGCACATGGCGAAGACCGTGCCGGTCGGCTTCTGCGCGCAGCCCGAGGACATCGCCCCTTGCGTCGTCTACCTCGCCAGCGACGAAGCGCGCTGGATGACGGGACAGACGCTCCAGCTGAACGGCGGGAACGTCACGACCTGACGCGCGCCGGGCTGCGGGATCTAGTCGTCCGGCGTCAGGCTCCGCGCCTTCGCCTCGCGCTCCGCGAGGCGCTTCGCGCGCCGCTCCTTCCGCTCTTCGTAGGCCTCGCGTCCGGCGAGGTACGAGGCCATCGCCGTCTCGAAGTGGTTGGGGTTGTAGAGCGTCTCGATCACCTTGAAGAGTCCGTCGCCGTGGTACTGGAGCTCGGCGAAGACCTTCGCCTCGTGGCGGATCCCGTCGCCGACGTCTTCGAAACGAGCCCAGAAGAAGGACCAGACGCTCTCCCGGGCCTCGTCGATGATGAACTCGTCGGCCGGGAAGCGGCAGAGCTGGACCCAGGGCGCGTCGGCATCGACGCAATGCAGCCGATCTTCGATCGTGCGCAGGATGCCTTCGCGCTTGCCGATGTGGCCGAGCGCGCAGTCGATCCAGGTCGCGTCCTTCGTGATCGCGGCGCCGAGGTGGCGCCAGTCGCGGGTCTTGCCGGCGAGGGCGAGCTGCTTGCGGAAGTGATCGAACGCTTCTTCGAGCTCCTCACGCGGGAAGCGCCCCTGCGTCCCTCGATTCGCACGGGCTTCGGCGTGACGCTCGCCGATCGAGGCGGGGGGCGCCTCCGCCTCGCAGGTCGGAAGATCCGCGAACGCACGCGCCGCGTCCGCGCGCGCAGCGCGGGTCGTCTCATCGACCGCCTCGGCCTTGCAGGCCTCATGGATCTTCACCCACTCCTTCACCATCCGGACGTAGGCGTGGGGGTTGTAGAGATCCTCTTCGTAGCTGAAGAGTCCGTCCCCGTCGTAGCGGAGCATCGTCAGGCAGTTCTCCTGGAGCACCTGCCCGTTTCCCGGATCCTCCATCCGGTTCCAGATCTGGGACCAGACCCAGCCGCGATCCTCATCGACGAGGTAGGCCTTGACCGGATACTGGTTGACCCACACCCAGGGCGTCCCCTCGTTCTGGTGCATGAGCGCCGCCATCTCGCGGACGGCGGCGGCCCGCCCGCCCCACTGACCGACCTCCTGCTCCACGTAGGTCACGTCCTCGGTGAACATCTCACCCCAGCGCGCCCAGTCCCCCGAGCGGGCCGCGGCGCGCCCCTGGACCTGATAGGTCTTGAAGGCGGACTCAATTTCTTCCCTGCTCCAGCGTCCCATACCGCAGTCCTCTCGTCGCTCCGGGTGACTCTCCAGGCCGTCGGCGCATGGTAGACTAGGCGGCGATGATGCGAATCGGCCTCCAGCTCGACACCCGGCACGCCTCCGATGCCGAGACCCTGCTGCGGGACTTCGAACGCGCCGAGGCCGAGGGCTTCGACACGGTGTGGATCGGCCAGGTCTTCGCCCACGACGTCCTGACGCTCTTCGCGATGGCCGGGGGGCGCACGCGGCGGATCGAGCTCGGCACGTCCGTCGTCCCGCTCCCCACGCGGCACGTGGTCACTCTCGCGCAGCAGGCGCTCATGACCCAGCTCGCGACCGGGGGACGGCTCTGCCTCGGGCTCGGCGCGGGGCACGCGATGATCCTCGACAAGAAGCTGGGCCTGCCGAGCGACCGCCCGCTGGCCCGGACCCGCGAGGCGCTCGACGTCCTCCGACCCCTCCTCCGCGGCGAGTACGTGAAGTACGAAGGCGAGTTCGAGCGCAGCCGCGTCGACACCCTCGTGCCGGGCACGACGCCCCCGAGCGTGATCCTCGCCGCCCTCGGGCCCAGAATGATCGAGCTGGCGGGGGAGCGGACCGACGGCGTCACGCTCGTCTTCGCCGGCCCGGACTTCATCGAGGAACACGTCGCGGCGCGCCTGCCCGACGGCAAGCGGATCGTCGCCAGCGTCCCGGTCGCGCTGACCGACGAAGTCGCCGCGATGTCGGCGTCGATCGACGAGTACACCGCGCCCTCGATGGCACTCCCCCCCTATCGCCGCACGATGTCGAGTCAGGACCTCGAGCGCGTGAGCGACCTCGCGATCGTGGGCGACGAGGCGAGCGTCGTAGCCGGCCTCGAGCGCCTCGAAGCGAGCGGCGCGACCGACCTCAACCCGATCCTGGTCGCCGGCGAGGCGGATCCGGAATGCGCCGAGCGGACCCGTGCCTTCCTCGCGGCCCGGGCGCGCGCGCAGCGCGGCGAGGACTGAGCCGACCCGGCCTCAGAACAGGTACTCGCGCATCGGAACGCTGTTCATCGTCGAGAAATCGACGAAGGAGAGCAGGTCCTTCATGATCCGCTTGCGATTGGCGGCTCCGCCGTAGAGCAGCTCGGGATCCGCGGCGACGGCGCAGGAGGCGACGGACTCGCTCACGATCGCGTGGAACGTCGGGGCGCCCCGGGTCACCGGACGGAAGACGCTGTTGCGGACGTACCGCGTGAAGGGATGGATCTCGAGCGTGAGCGGACCGTGGGATCCGTGCCAACGCGCGTAGAAGGTCTCCAGGTCGAGCGCCTCCGGCTTCGGGAACGCAGTGAAGATCGTCATGCCGGGGCTCGCCTCCCCGCGTGCCCAGTCCCGCTTCGGGTACTCGCGGAGGACGGACTCCGTCACGAGGTAGCCCGCGTGACGCTTCGCCAGCCCCGCGACGATCGACTCGATCCCGCCGCGGTCGTCGATCCGGTCGACCCAGATCGAGATCTGACCGTCGATCAACCCATGGGCGTTCATGTGAGCGATCTCGTCGAGGGCGGGATCGTCGACGTCGGCCACCGAGACGGTGATGTCACGGGCACCGGCTGCTTCGAGGGCGGGCACCGCCGCGAAGATCTTCTCGCGAAGATCGCCTCGTCCCCGAGGCGGCGTGCCGGCTTCGGTGTCGCCGAGCAGATAGACCAGCTTTTCCATCGCGCGGCAGTGTACAGTGTCCGCGCCGGCCAGCGAAGCCGGAATCGTCGGCGCGCACCGGAGGGAGCAGATGGGAGCAGGGACCTGGGAGAGCCACCACGCGATCTCGAACCTCATGTTCCGCTACGCGGAATGCGTCGATCTCGCGGACTTCGACGGGCTCTCCGAGCTCTTCTCGCACGGCACGATGCGCTCGACGTCCGCCGAAGATTCCGAGCACGGGATGACCGGCCAGCAGGTCGGCCGCTTCTACGAGGCGACCAACCGAGTGCACGAGGACGGCACGCTGCGCACACGCCATCTCTCGACGAACGTCCGGATCGAGATCGACGAAGACGACGACAGGGCGACCGCGAGATCGTACTACGTCGTCTTCCAGGCCACCGACGCGCTGCCTTTCCAGGCGATCGTCGGGGGCCGCTACGAGGACCGCTTCGCGCGGACGAACGGAAGCTGGCATTTCGCCGATCGGCTCGTGATCGTCGACCAGATCGGCAACATGGCGGAACACCTCACGTTCGATCTGGCGAAGGGTGGTGTTCGCTTCCAGGACGAGGTCCCGGACCGCTAGGCCGTCTCCGGAGGTTCCGATGCCCGAATTCGAATCCCTGTCCGACCGGATCGGCGCGCGCGTCCACGGCGTGGACCTGCAGGCCGGGATCGACGACGCGACCTGGCGCGAGATCGAAGCCGTCTGGAACGAGCGACACCTTCTGGTGTTTCCGGATCAGGCACAGCTCTCGACCGAGGCGCAGGTGGCGTTCCTCGCGCGCTTCGGCCCCGTGATCGAGGAACGGATGCCCGGCGAGCACCACTCCTGGGTCTCGAACGCGGATGGCCACGGAACCGACGAGATGAACGACGGCTACCGCGAGGGCCCGCTCACGCCACACATGGACTACACCTACACGCCCTACCCCGCCGACGTGATCTCGCTCTTCGGGGAGGCGCTGCCCGAGACGGGCTCCGAGACCGTCTTCTACAGCAACGTGGCGCCCCTCGACGACATGCCTGCCGCGCTGCGCGAGGAGCTCTCCGGCTACCACGTGTTCTGCGCCCACGACCTGTCCCGGATGAAGCCGGACGCGCGTCTCTATCTCGAGGGCCGCACGGACCCGGCAGCGCCCACGCAGAGCCACACGTGGCCCCTGATCCGACGACACCCGCACAAGCCCGGCGTCGACGCTCTCGTGTGTACCCTCCAGCAGACCGAGCGGATCCTCGAGCTGTCGGACACGGGCCACGACGACGCGGAGAGCCGCGCGATGCTCGGCCGGATCTTCGACGACTACCTCTACACCGACGACAACCGCTACGTCCATGCCTGGCGGCCCCACGACCTCGTCGTCTGGGACAACGTCGCGCTCCAGCACGCGCGCGAGGCCTGTCCGCGCGGCAGCGGCCCGCGCGTCCTCCGCCGCGTCGCCGTCTGCGCGGCGGGCAACGCGATCCAGGAGACCGTCGCGTTCCTGGGCCTTCAGGACGCCTCGGTCGCCTTCTCCTGAGCCTCCGCCGCGGGCCGCCGCCCCCCACCCCGACGCGACGGGCCGATCGGGTGCGCGGAGGCTTGATGCGCGGCAGAATGTTTCCACGCCCGGGAGGATTGGACGTGGAGACCGTTTCCTTCGAACGCCTCGAGACCTGGCCGCGACACGCGGCATCGCTGCTCGCGATGATCCTCGTGAGCGGGCTGCTCGCCTGCAGCAGCACGCCCGAGACGAGTCAGCCCCTGGAGATCCCGGAAGACGCCGAGCTCACGCCCAGCGGCCTCGCCCTCGTGCGCAAGACGCCGCGGTCGATGTTCTGGGTCCGACCGGACCACCACGTCGGCCAGTACGACGACGTCCTGGTCACCGGCGTCGGTTTCACCTACGGCTCGGGACAGACACCGCTCAGTCCCCAGCAGGAGACGAAGGTCCAGGAGATGCTGGTCGAGGCGGTGAACGCCTTCACGGAGCCCCCGAGCCCGGTCGGCCGCGCCGCCCGGCCCGGTCCCTGCGTGGTCGCGGTCCAGCTGGGCCTGAAGGACATGCGCCTGCACGTCAACGATACGGCGGCGACCGGGTCTTCGACCTCCTTCGTGGATTCGTTCGGCTCGGCGACCCTGCTCATGGAGTTCCGCGACTCCACGAGCGATCAGGTCCTCATCCGGTACGCGTCGCACCGGGGCCTCGGCGGCGGTCCCGGGACCGGCCGCGTCGGCGCGAATCTCCCGCGCCTCGGCCGTGCCCTCGGCGAGATGGTCACGGACATGACCAACGAGCTGCAGACGATCACGCCCACGACGACCGTCCGCCCCGAAACCGAGTGCAACGACGGCATCTACAAGCTCACGGGCCGCACGCCGACCTGAGCCGTCGCGGATCGATCGGCCGAGCGGTCACCCGGCCGAACGCCCGCCGGCAAGCAATCAGTCGACGGGATCGAGCACGACCACCGGGATCACGCGATCGCCGGCGTTCGCCTGGTAGTCCTTGTAGGGCGGATAGATCGCTTCGAGCTCGTCCCAGAGCCGCGTCCGCTCCTCGCCCTCGGCGACCCGCGCGCGGGCCTTCACGGGCTTCGCACCGACCATGAGATCGCAGTCGGGGTTCGCTTCGAGGTTGAGGAACCAGATCGGGTGGTTCGGCATGCCGCCCTTGGACGCGATGATCACGTAGGCGCCGTCGATCTCCTTGTAGATCAGCGGCAGTGCCCGCTTCTCGCCGGACTTCCGGCCGATCGTCGTCAGCAGGAGCGTCGGCAGGAGGCCGGGACCGCCGAGATGCGACGAGTCCCACATGTGGGCCTTCTCGGGGTCGGTCTTGTACAGCTCGATGTGCTCGGCGATCCAGGGGATCTCGGCGAAAGTCGACATGTCGGGGGTTCCTCTCTCGGTCGGGTTCGCAGGCGTGACAGCGCGCCGCCGGAGCTTCGCGAGAATGGCCGCCCGCCGCCACCCCGGGCGCGGGCTTCCGCGAGCCCGCTACGGTCACGACATGCCCGACACCGAGGACGCCGCCGATCTGCCGCTCGTCGACCTCGCCGACGCGGACCTCTGGCAGGATCCCGCCGGCGCCCTCGCCCCCGCCCGCGAAGCCGCGCCGCTCGCGCGGACGTCGCGGGGCGAGCGGGTCGTGCTTCGCTACGCGGAGACCGAACGCCTCCTCTCCGACCCGCGCATGCGGACCGTCGGCGCCCGCCTGCTCGAAGGCATCGGCATCACCGACGGCCCCCTCTCCGATTGGTGGCGCCTCGTCATGTTCAACACGAACCCGCCGGAGCACGGCCGGCTCCGCGGGCTCGTCAGCCGCGCCTTCACGCCGCGCCACGTCGACGCCCTGCGCCCGCGCGTCCGCGCCCTCGCCCACACGCACCTCGAGCCGATGCTCGAAGGCGGCGACGTCGACTTCGAAGCCGCCCTCGCGGACCCGCTCCCGATCGCGGTCACCTGCGAGCTGCTCGGCGTCCCGCAGGAGGACTGGCCTGCCGTCCGCGGCTGGACGACCGAGCTCGGCCGCGTCTTCGCGACCCGTCTCTCGGCCGAGCAGCGTGCTCGCTGCGAGGACGCCGTGCGGAACCTCTCGCTCCTCCTGCGCGATCTCTTCGAAGCCCGCCGGCGCACGCCCGCGGACGACCTGCTGACTGCGCTCGCCCTCGCGACCGAGGCCGGCGACCGCCTCTCTCCGGAGGAGTGCGAGGCGATGGCCATCAACCTGCTCTTCGCGGGGCACGACACCACGCGCGGCCTGCTCTCGATCGGCGTCGCCGCGCTCCTGCGAGAGGAAGCGGTCCTCCCGCGGCTCCGTGCCGACCCGGCCCGGGTCCCCGACGCGGTCGAGGAGATGCTTCGCCTCGAGCCGCCGACCCTCGGCAGCCTGCGTGCCCCCTCGGAGGATCTCGAGACCGAGGCGGGACTCCCGCTGCCCCGCGGCGTCCCCGTCCACTTCCTCTTTCCCGGCGGAAATCGCGACCCGCGTGTCTTCGACGATCCCGACCGCTTCGATCTCGACCGCCGCGGCCCCCGACCGCTCTCCTTCGGCCTCGGTGCGCATTTCTGTCTCGGCGCCGGCCTCGCGCGCATGGAAGCGCAGGAGGTCGTCGGCGCGCTGCTCTCGGCAACGCGCCGAGTCGAGCTCGTCGAGGCGCCCCGCCTCGTCCCCTTCGCGACGATCCGGCGGCTGTCCGCGGGACTGAAGCTCCGCCTGACCGGCGCCTGAGTGGCCCGGCTCGGCCGGCGGCTTCCCGGAAGAGGCGGTGGCGTCCTGCCCCCGATTTGACATGCTCCAGGGGCCGCTGGAGGCGCGTCCCCGGCAGGCCCGGACCGCCCCTTCCGTCGAACCCAGCCCCAGAAAGGTCTCCCATGAGCAGCGATCCCTTCGTCGTCATCTCCTCCGACACCCACGCCGGTGCCCAGGTCAACCGCTACCGCGACTACCTCGACAGCGAACACCAGCAGCTCTTCGACGAGTGGCGCGGGTCCTACAAGAACCCGCAGAAGAAGCACATCGGCTCGAAGAAGCATCTCAACTGGGACGACGATGCCCGGATGACCGACATGGAGAACGACGGCGTCGTCGGCGAGATCGTCTTCCCGAACACCGTGCCGCCCTTCTTCAAGACGAGCGTGCTGATCTGCGGCAACCCGCGGCCGGAGGACTACAAGCTCCGCCTCGAGGGCATCCGCGCGCACAACCGCTGGCTGAAGGACTGGTGCGACGAGTTCCCCGCCCAGCGCGCGGGCATCGGCCTCGTCTACCTGAACGACATCGACGAGGCGATCAAGGACATCGAGTGGATCGCCAACGCGGGCCTGCGCGGCGGCATCCTGCTCCCGCACGTGCCGGACGACTGCACGAGCTTCATCAAGCCGCTCTACCACCCGGACTACGACCGGATGTGGGCCCTCCTCGAAGAGACCGGCCTCGTGATCAACCACCACGGCGGCACGGGCTCCCCGGACTACGGCAAGCTCCCGATCTCGCTGCCGATCCGACTGATCGAGACGCCCTTCTTCTCGACCCGGAGCTACGGACAGCTGCTCCTGTCGGGCGTCTTCCACCGCTTCCCGAAGCTCAAGTACATCATCACCGAGTCGGGCTGCGCCTGGGTCCCGGAGACGCTCCAGCGCCTCGACTGGGCCTGGGAGCGGATCTCGAAGGGCGCCGCGGGCGAGTTCCAGTTCCCGGAAGGCGTCGCGACCCCCGAGCCGCCCTCCTTCTACGCCCAGCGCAACTGCTACTACGGCGCGAGCTCCGCGTCGCCGGTCGAGATCCGCGACCGCGACGTGATCGGCACGGAGCGCATCCTCTGGGGCAGCGACTATCCCCACTACGAAGGCACCTATCCCCACACGCGCCTGGCGCTTCGCCACACGTTCAACGACGTCGGCGAGGAGAACGCGCGCAAGATGCTCGGGCTGAACGCGGCGGAGCTCTACGACTTCGACCTCGAAGCGCTGAAGCCGATCGCCGAGAAGTGCGGCCCGACCTGGGACGAGCTGAGCGTGCCGCTCGCGGCGAGCGAGTTCCCGGAGCAGACGCACACGAACGCGTTCCGCACGGCCTAGCCCGGTCCCCATCGGCGCGACGCGTCCCCGGGGACGCGTCGCGCGAGGAGGGGTCGGCCGCGACCCGAATGGCCTACGCTCTCCGGCGAGGTCGACGTTGAGCGAACGAATCGGGACCAGCCCGGCGAACGAAGACAGTCCGGAGACGGCATCCGGGAGTCCGGTGTGCGAGGACGACGTCTGCGCGCTGCCCGGGGCCGAGACCGAAGGCCCCGCGCGGGCGCCGGTCGACGCGGACGTCGCGCTCGAGGACGACGACCCGGAGGCCTTCCTCGAGTTCGCGCAGGCGCGCGGTTGGGGGGACGGGCTGCCGCTGATCCCGCCGACACAGGATCGTGTCGAACGCGCGCTCGCAACCCTCCCGCCGGGCCTCGACCCCGACGAAGTCCTGACGGCACTGCCCCCGCGAGGCGGACTCGTGACGCGGCGCACCCTGGCGGTGAATGCGGTCATGGCAGGCTGTCCCGCCGGGACGCTCCCCGTCCTCACGACCGCGATCCGGGCGCTCACCCGGCCCGAGGTCAACCTGCGCGGCGTCAACGCGACGACGCATCCCGTGGCCCCGCTGCTGATCGTGCACGGGGACGCCGTCGGGGAGCTCGGCTTCAACGCCGGTCTCGGCACCTTCGGCCCCGGCTGCCGCGCGAACGCGAGCGTGGGACGAGCACTTCGACTCGTCCTGCTGAACGTGGCCGGCGCTCGGCCGGGCGCCGGCGACGCCTCGACCCAGGGACAGCCCTCCAAGTACACCTACTGCGTCGCGGAGAACCAGGCCGAGAGTCCGTGGCCGACCTATCCGGCGAGCTGCGGGATCGACGCACCGAGCGCCGTCACCGTCCATTGCGGCGAGAACCCGCACAACGTGCAGGACCACGAAGTCCGATCCGCCGAGCGGACCCTCGAGATGGTCGCGAGCACGATGACGACGCTCGGCTCGAACAATGCCCCCGTCTCGAGCGCCGAGTGGTTCGTCTTCTTCGGCCCAGAGCACGCGCACGGAATCGCGGACGCCGGCTATTCGCGGGAAGACGTCCAGCAGTTCCTCTTCGAGCGCGCGCGCCTCCCGATGGGACGCTTTCGCCGGGCGTTCGAGATCGCGCAGTACGCCGACTGGGAAGAGGCCCTCGGCGACGACGAAGAGAAGCCGATCGCGCGGGATCCGGATCGATTCCGGATCCTCGTCACCGGCGGCGCCGGCAA
>Ga0180436_10006085_pt1 | contig 10548 bp, 1 predicted proteins | sample SS_ome_2_FD_132434 | JGI IMG/M metagenome (GOLD analysis project Ga0180436, IMG submission 132434) | Hypersaline lake sediment archaeal communities from the Salton Sea, California, USA - SS_3_S_2 metaG | ecosystem: Environmental > Aquatic > Non-marine Saline and Alkaline > Hypersaline > Sediment...
CCCTCGGTGTTGTTGATTTCCGAAGACCTTAACCGGAGGTTCACATTTCTTCAATCACCCCGGATGGAGCGAGTGGTTGGAGCATTCAACTTGCGAGCCAAATCGCCATTTACTGAGGTCTGGTATATAGACGATAATCTCGTGCACATGCTGAACTTCCGGATTGCCCCGAAGGAGCCGGATCTCTGGATGTCCATGGACGCGCGGCGCTTCAAGGGGCAGAAGATCCGCTTCCGGGTGGAGGCGTATATGCCGCCGGGCAACGGCGGATTGCGCCTGCTGTACCAGTCGGATGAAAACATACACAGCAAGGGGCTCTACGACGAGAAACTACGTCCGCAGTTCCATTACAGCCAGCGCACGGGCTGGAACAACGATCCGAACGGCCTGGTCTACCATGACGGCGAGTATCACCTCTTCACCCAGCACGACCCCTACAACTGGATGGGAGCCAACGGATACTGGGGACACGCCGTGAGCAAGGACCTGGTGCACTGGGAGCAATTACCCCTGGCCCTGTACCCCTATCCGGTGGCCAAACAGCACTGCTTCTCCGGCAGCGCCGTCATAGACAAAGAAAACGTCGCCGGATTACAGACGGGTGAAGAGAAGGCAATGCTGGCGTTCTTTACGGATACCGGCTGCGGCGAGTCGATCTATTTCAGCAACGACCGCGGGCGCACTTTCACATATTACAAGGGAAACCCGGTCGTGACCCATCCCGGTCGTGACCCGAAGGTCTTCCGGCATGAACCGACAGAGCGGTGGGTGATGGCGGTATTCGATGACGCGAAAGAACGCGGTCTAAACATCTCGTTCTATACGTCTGCCAACCTGCTGAGCTGGACGCGCGAAAGCCACGTCCCCGGCTGGTACGAATGCCCCGAGCTCTATGAGCTGCCCGTTCTCGACGCCGGCGGCAAGCCGATCGGGACCAGTAAGTGGGTGCTGACCGCGGCCGACGGCATGTACGCGCTCGGCTTTTTCGACGGCAGGAAGTTCACTCCCGAACACGAGGGCAAACACAAGCTGTTCTATGGCGCGTACTATGCCGCCCAGACATTCAACGACACCCCCGACGGTCGGCGTATTCAGATCGGCTGGGCGCGGATCGATATGCCCGACATGCCGTTCAACCAGACGGTGAGTTTTCCGCACCTGATGACGCTCCGCGAGACCCCCGCGGGCGTGCGCCTGTTCGCGGAGCCGGTTAAGGAAATAGAAGAACTCTACAAGCGTACACTCAAGGCAAAGAACAGGGAACTGCCGGACGGAAAGCCTTTCAGCCTTGCGACCGCGGGCCACCTGTTTGATGTGCGCGCGGAGTTCGAGATCGGCGCCGCGAAGGCCGTTGGACTGAGAATCGGCGCCGACGAGATTGCTTACGATGTCAACTCGAAGCTTCTGCCGCACGGCGCGCCGCTGCAGCCGAAGGACGGCAGGATCTCGCTTCGCGTGCTTTGCGACCGTCCGATGCTCGAGATTATCGCCAATAACGGGGAGCGCCACATTACTTCGCCGCGGGTAAAACCCGGGCCGGACGAAGTCCCCGCGATCCTCGCATTCGCCCGCGGCGGCCGTGCAACACTCGTAGATATGGAAGTGAACGAACTGCGTTCCATATGGGACACTCAAAGGGAGAAATTGCATTGAAATCCTCTTGCATCAAGCTGATTGTCTGGCCCATTCTGCTGCTGATGTGCTCGTGTACTTCAATAATCCGCCCCGGCGGTCCGTCGGTTGCCTGGCTCGACGAGCTCGATATACAGCAGGCCGAGCACGACTGGCGCGAGTGGCTGGCCGGCTCCCAGTGCAACCTGGCGGTTCGGGACAAGCCCTTAACGATCGGGAAAAAGATATTTGAACGCGGCATCGCAATCCGCGAAGGCGGGCTGCGCATCCGCCTGGACGGCGGCTCGACACGCTTCATGGCATCCGTGGGGCTCGGCGAGGGGCTGGAAGAGAATTGCGGCCCGACCGACGTGCGCGTGCTGGCGGACGGCGAAGTGCTGTGGGAAGCCGAAGCAATTGTCGCGGGCGATTCGCCGCGCGAAATCGACGTCGATCTGACAGGAAAGAACGAATTGCTGCTGGAAGTGGGCGGACGGGTTAACGCCAACGGCTGGAACTATGGACACGCCGACCTTGTCAACGCGCGTCTCGACGTTGTCGGAGAGGAACCCGTCGCCACTCCTCTTATCCCCGATGTCGGGGAAATCGTGGAGATGTCCAAGACCGGCAGGACCCTCGGCATGGAGTATTCGAAACGCTTTCCCCTCCCCCTGCGCGTACCGGAGAACGACACCGGCATCAACGTACTGGTTGACCTTGCGCGTGAGGTCTCGTTTTTTGCAATGTGGTTCGTGCCGGAGCCGCTGTATGAGCGCGGCCTCAGGGTGTGCGGCAGCCAGGCAACTCTGCACAGCGTATTGAAACCCGGCAGTCCCTGCCGCGTGCGCATCCCCGTGGGCGGCAGGTGGCCGTTCGCCTGGTGGCCGGCTCCAAAATTCAACGTCGTTCTTACAACCAAAGGCGGCCACGACACCCAGGGATATCTGCCCGAAGAGATTGCGGCGCTGAAGGAATTCGTGAGCACAGGCGGCGGGCTCGTGATAATCGGCGGCCGGGCGCCGGGCGGCGAAAGAGGACCGGAGTGGTCGCTCAACAAGCTCGCGGCAACTTTCGGTGCGACATTCACGGCCGGCGCCGACCGCTTCGAGGGCCGCGATATTCCTGCGCTCGAACTGGAATCCGCGTGGGAAGTCACCGCCCGCGGCGAGCAGGGACGGCCGGTCATGGCGCAACGCGACTTCGAAAAAGGCCGCGTTGTGCTGTTCGGGTCCTTTGCCCTGGCGGACTGGGACGTCAACTCTCCCGATCCCGCCAGGCAGGACCGGCTGGCCGACAGCATCAAGTGGTCCGCCGCGGGTTCCCCGCCGGCCGGCGGCGAGCCGCGCCTGCCGCAGCCGATGGGCGGCGGTGGCGGAATATTCCCGGAAAAGGAAAAAGTCGCCGGCGGTGTTACCGTCTTCTACGCCGAGAACCAGTACGAACATCTGCTCAAGACCCTGGACGAAGACGTGCCGAAGGTCTGCGAAGTGCTTTTCAACTGGCTGCCTTCGAAGAAGCCGGATGCGCGCATGTTCCTGAACATGGCGGCCGGCGGTGGAGGAGGCTGGGCAGTGAATTGCTATTATCCGCGTGAAATCGGCATTATCTCCCTGAGCCGCGGAGGGTTTATTTCCATCTTCGGCCACGAACAGGCCCACACCATGGGAGGCCCGCCCAACGCGGATGGGGAGTGCGCCGCGGACTGGCCGCAGGGCAACTGCTTTGAATCTCATGCAGGCTGGTTCCAGGGCAAGGTGGCGCAGCACTTTACGGGTGGCAGAGCGGACCGCAACAGCCTTTTTAACTTCGACAAGAAGGGCACGGCCGTGGACCTGGCCGACGACGCCGTATTCGGCGGTTCCGGCGAGCAATGGCAGAAGATCTGGTACGTATGGCAGAAGATGGAAGACCGTTACGGCACGACGTGGTATCCCCGCTGGCGCTGGGTGCAGTATACGCGCTGGCAGGACGAACCGGGGCGCCGCCTGACCTGGGAGGAGTCGATCGAAGACATGAGCATCGCGGCGGGCGAAGACCTCTTCCCGTTCTTCGGGGAAATCGGCACCACGCTCGACAGAAAGCGCCTTAAGAAGATCAAGTTCATGGGCAAGACAATCGAACTGCCGGTGGCCCCGATTCACCTCGGCCCCGCGGGCCCGACGCGTTTCGAAGATATCGGCGATTACACCAGGCCCATCAAGCCCGACCCGCAACCCGTCCGTGCTGCCAGGCCGGTCATAAAGGCCGGTCCGCTCGACAAGGAGCGGGGAATCGCCGAGATATCGATTGCAGCCCCATTTGCGAGTCACGAGATCCGCTTCACCAAGGACGGCACCGACCCCGGCCCGGAATCAACGCTTTACGCCGGAACTCTTGAAGTGGGCGCGGGCACGTTGGTCCGGGCGCGCTGCTTCTGCGAAGGCTACGAGCCGGGCGATACAGTCGAGCACCGGGTCGAACTTGATGCGGACCTGTTGGCGGCGGAAGCCGAGAAGCTCTGGAAAGCCGGCAAGACGCTGCCCGCGGAGTTCGCTGCCAGGACCCCGATCGACACGCAGGGACCCATCCCCAACGACACTGGTATAAACGTCCTCGTCGACCAGTCGCATCAGACGATGTTTTACGTGCTGTGGGGGCTGCGCAATCACATCCGTGGGCAGGGATTCCGGGTATGCACGAGCCTCGCAAGTCTCGACTCCGTTCTGGTACCCGGCCGGCGCAATCGCATCCGGCTTGCCGTCGGCGACAAGGAGCCGTTCGCCTGGTGTCCGGCCCCTGAATTCAACGTGGTCACCACCTCGCAGCAGGACCTGAAAGCACCCGCATACACTACCGACGAGTGCAAGGCACTTAAGGAATTCGTAGCGCGCGGGGGCGGGTTGCTCGTCTTCGACGGCATTCCGGCCGACGCCGAACAGGCTGAGAACTGGAGCATGAACAGGCTGCTCGACATCTTCGGCGCCCGGGTTACGAGCGTCACCGATACGCATGAAGGCCAGAACTGTGCCACTTTGGAGGTTGACGATGACTGGGAGGTGCTCGCCCGCGGCGAAAAGGGCGGTGTTATCCGTGCGCAGCGCGTGTTCGGCAAAGGTCGCGTTGCCGTGTGGGAGCGCGAAGCGCCGCTTCATCCGGATGTGCGCGAGGGATCCTCGCTCGCGCCTGAAGAAAGGCTGGCGGCATTGAAGAACACGCTGCTGTGGCTGGCTGAGGGCAAACCCCCGGTCGGCGGCAGCCCTCACATGCCGCACAACGGCGGTGTAGGTTTCTTCCCCGAACTGGAAAAACATATGGGCGGTGTTGTCGTCTACTATGCGGCCAACCTTTCGCAAGCGGCCATGCGATGCATCGAAGAGGATATACCCGCGGCGGCGCGGCAGATCCTGGAATGGCTGCCGAACGAGAAGTTCGACGAGCCGTACATGATGGTCATGGGTGCGGGCAGCCGCGGAGGATGGGCTATCGGCGCCAGGCCCAGGGCCGCCGCCGTCCTGGCGTACAGCCCGGACGTTATTCTCGGCACATTTGCTCACGAAATGGTGCACACCATGGGCGGACCTCGCAATGCCGAGGGGAAACTTGCCGCCCTCTCGCCGCATCACAACCAGGGAGAGGCCCACGCCGGATGGTTTCAGGGCAAAATCGCGGCTCTCTTCAACCAGGTGGAGGGGATCGATCTGTCGAAGCAGCCCTGCAGGGATTGCAACAGCATTCTCGCCCTCGAAAAAGAAAAGGGCGCGCGCCTCGACCTGGCCAGGGAATTCGAAAATGGGGCCGGGCGCAATAAATGGGGCTATGGCAACGACTGGACCAAGTTGTGGTACATCTACCAGAAGCTGGACGACCGCTACGGGCCCACTTGGTATCCGCGCTGGTACTGGGTGCGTTCGACCCGCTGGCAGGACGATCCCGGACATCGCGAAACCTGGGACGAAATGGTCGAAGACATGAGCATAGCCGTAGGCGAAGACCTCTTCCCCTTCTTCCGCGAGATCGGCACGACCCTGGACAAGGACCGCCTCGAGCAGATCGAATTCATGGGCGAAACCGTCAAGCTGCCCGTGGCGCCCATTCACGCCGAACCGGCCGGTAATGTATGCCTCGACCCTATCGGGGATTACACCAGGCCGCTGCGCCCGCGGTCTTGAGAACGGCGCGTGTGGTGATGCCGTGTCCGGCACCGAGATCTGCAGCGCTTCATTCCCCGGGATGCCGGTATATTTGGAGTAACGGAGTGATGTAAGAACAAGCCGCTCATAGAGCGGCTGCCACAGCTGTGGCATCTGCTCTACGAGCCGATCTGCACTGCCCGCGTGCCACCTCACCCCGCTCGGCTCAGGCTACGACCGAGCCGCTTGCCGCGCTCACCGTAAAACTTGCTTGCCGGGCTAATCTTTGCTGTGAGACAATATAATTGTGATGAGAGGTTGGTCACAGTCTTGGCGCCTTTGCATGGGAGTAGCCGTGTTGTTCGCGGTAATGACGTGCAGCGTTTGCGCGTACGACGTCATTATCAGCGAATTCATGGCAATCAACGACTCGGTATTGACCGACGAGGACGGGAATTACTCGGATTGGATCGAGCTGCACAATACCTCGGCCGCCGCCGTAAACCTCACGGGTTGGCACCTGACGGACGACGACGATGACCTCACGAAATGGACGTTTCCGGACACTTCCCTGCCTGCCGGCGCCTTTCTTGTCGTATTCGCCTCGGGCAAGGACCGTGCCGTGTCCGGCTCGGAACTGCATACGAGTTTCCGGCTCGACGGCGACGGGGAGTACCTTGCCCTGGTGAGACCGGACGGCGCGACAATTGCCCACGAATACGCTCCCGCTTTCCCGGCCCAGCAGAGCGACATCTCCTACGGTTACAGCATCGCGTTGACCAACGCCGTCGACCTTGTCGTTGACGGCAGTAGCAGCCGTTTTCACGTGCCCGCGGACGGATCGCTGGGAACAAACTGGACGCTGTGCGGATTTGATGACGGCGCCTGGCCGACAGGCGCCGTGGCGCTCGGATTCGACGTGCTCGGGGATTACGACGACATCATTACCACCGATATCCAGGCGGAGATGTACGCTGTGAACCAGGGTTGCTACCTGCGGATTCCGTTTGTCGTGGCCGATCCCACCGCCTCTGACTGGCTGCTGCTCGACATGAAGTACGATGACGGATTTGCCGCCTATGTCAACGGAAACAAACTGGCGTCGGCTAATGCGCCGGAGCCGCTTAACTGGGATTCGGCTGCAGTGCAGGAGCACCCGGACGCCGAGGCGGTGGAATTCCAACGCTTCACCATTCCGGAAGCCGCCGGGATGCTCGTGACGGGCACCAACGTGCTGGCGATTCACGGTCTGAACCTGACGCTGAATCCCAGGATCGACGATTTTCTGATCCTGCCCGAGCTGCGGGGGGTGGAAGCCATTTTGTCCGAAGGCCCGCTATCCGCGCCCTCGCCGGGCATGGATAACAACACCTACACTAACTCCGGCCCCGCCGGTTACGCGGCCGCACCCGAATTCGATCACGAGCACGGGTTCTTCACGAACTCCTTCGACGTGGCGTTGAGCAGCCCTACGGTCGGCGCCAGTATCTACTATACCACGGACTTCAGCGATCCGACTACGAACAGCCTTATTTATACGTCACCGATTACCATTGCCGCCACGACCAGTGTGCGCGCCAGGTCCTACGAGGACGGCCGCTACCCCAGCGACGTGATTACCCAGACATACCTTTTTCCGGACGATATCATCACGCAGTCCGCGAACCCTCCGGGCTTTCCGAGCACCTGGGGCACGTACGTAATGTTCGGCCCGGTGGGCTCTCCTGTGCCGGCCGACTACGGGATGAATCAGTCCATTGTGGACACCTATAGCGACGAGATCGTGGACGATTTGAAATCGCTGCCGAGCATCTCGCTGGTGATGCCCACCGACCACCTTTTCAACGGCCTCGACGGGTTTTACCGGGATGCGCCGGGGCACGGCGAGGAGTGGGAATGGCCGGTGTCCGCAGAAATGATCCACCCCGACGGCAGTGAAGGCTTCCAGATTAACTGCGGCATCAGAATCTATGGCGGCTACGGGCGTCATTTTAACGGCACGCCCAAGAAATTCATGGCGCTGCGGTTCAAGTCCATGTACGGCCCCACCAAGCTGGACTATCGCATGTTCGAGGATTCGCCGGTCGATGAGTTTAATATCATCCTGCTGCGAGGCGTGTTCAGCGATGCCTGGCCCGACTCGGCTTACCCCCCGACCTTCATCCGCGACTCTTTCGCGCGCAAGACAATGGGCGACATGGGTCAGCCGGCAGCCCATGAGAGATGGGCGCACGTCTATCTCAACGGTCTCTACTGGGGCATTTACGACGTCATGGAACGGCACGATGCCTCGTATGCGGCCTCCCATTTCGGCGGAAACAGGGAAGACTACGATTCGATAAAGGCTACTTATACCGACAGCTGGGGAGCTGCACTTGAGGTGCTGGATGGTGATGACGTAGCCTGGCAGCAAACACAGGCTATAGCCAACGCAGGTTTGGGATCTATGTCATCCTATGAGCAGTTCAGGCAATATGTGGACGTTGAAAACCTTGCCGACTATATTCTAGTCAACCATTACATTGCCAACATTGACTGGGGAGGCATGAAGAACTGGGTGGCCACGCGCAGGCGTGAAACGGGCGCCCATTGGAAATTCTATACATGGGATACCGAGTACTCGCTTCAGGGCGATTATGACCGAACCGTGGTAAACGCGGATAACACCCCAACGCGTCTGTATGCGCAGGCGAGGGCCAACACCGAGTTCCGCGTCATGTTTGGTGACCGTGTTCATAAGCACATGTTTAACGACGGAGTGCTGCAGCCCGGCCCGAACACGGCGCGCTGGCAGGTGCTGGCGGATACAATCGAGCAGGGGATCGTGTGCGAGGCTGCGCGCTGGGGGGACAATAACACCACCCGTCACGGGCAGAGGGATTACTGGCCATCCCACTGGTCTCAAAACGTGGGCAATGTTGTCGACGGGTTCCTGCATGTGCGTCACGAAAGTGCGCTCAGCCAGCTCCGTGCCGCCGGGCTTTACCCGAACATCGCGGCGCCGGTGTTCAAAATTGACGGCGCCGATCAGCACGGCGGAGCCTTCACAAACGGAGCGCTGCTTTCGATCAGCGCCGCGAACACGATCTACTATACGCTCGACGGCACCGATCCCAGGCAGTACGGCACCGGCGCGATACGCGGCACGCTCTACACGGGGCCGGTTACGCTGCACCATTCCGTGCGGGTAAAGGCGCGAGCCTTCGCATCAGGCGGCCAGTGGAGCGCCTTGAACGAGGCGATCTATACGTCCTCCAATCCCCCTCCGCTCCGCGTCTCGGAACTGATGTACCACCCGCGCGATCCCGAGCCCGGCGGGGTAGAAACCAACTACAGCACGTCAGACTTCGAGTTTATCGAGCTCGTCAATACCGGTTCCGAAACGCTGGGGCTGGCGGGGGTCAGGTTTACTGACGGCATAACGTTTGATTTCAACTCCGGCGACGTGTTGACGCTCGATCCCGGAGCGCGCGTGGTGGTCGTCAGGGACCGCGAGGCCTTTGCCGCGCGTTACGACACCAATGCGGTCGCCATTGCCGGTGAATACCTGAGGGAATATGACCTGCCTGTGCAGTCGCTGTCGGACGGAGGCGAGCGGATCAGGCTGGAGGACGGTCTCGGCCGGCAACTGGCATCGTTCACTTACAGCGACGGGCGGCTCTGGCCGCAGTCGGCCGACGGCGCGGGGCACTCGCTGGTGCCGCTGGTGCTGGATGACCAAAGCAACGGCCGGCTGGACTACTGGGGGCACTGGCGGGCCAGCGCGTTTATCGACGGCTCGCCGGGAGCGGCGGACCCCGAGCCGGCGGCCACGGTTGTGATCAACGAGATAGCCGCGCATACCGATACCGGGCTCGACCCGCCCTACGACTCCGACGACTGGATCGAGCTGTATAACCCGCTGGGCACGGCGGTGGACATCGGCGGCTGGTACCTGAGCGATAAGCGCGACGACCTGAAGCGCTACCGCATCCCCCACGGAACAGTGATCGCGGCGGGGAGCTACCTGCTGCTCACCGAAAACCTGGACTTTCATACCAACCGGCTGGACGGGTCGGGTTTCGGGCTGGACAAGGCCGGAGACAGCGTATTTCTGTCCTACCTGCCGGGTACAAGCGGGGACCGCGTGGTGGACGCGGTACGCTTCAAGGGGCAGGAGAACGGGGTGTCTCTGGGACGCTATCCCGACGCCGGAACGTACTGGTATGCTTTGAGCCCTACACCGGAGGCGCCGAACGCGCTGCCTGGTCTGCATGTCTACATCAGCGAAATCATGTACAATCCGCTGCGTGTCGGTACGAACACGGCGAACAACACGCGTGACGAGTACCTCAAGCTCCACAACCCGCTGGGTGTCGCGGTGGACCTGTGGACCGATGCGGGTGCCTGGCGGATCGACGGGGGTGTCTCCTACACCTTCCCGCCGGGCACGACGCTGGCGGCGGGGGAGAGCCTGTACCTTGTCTCGTTCGATCCCGGGGATGCGAGCGAGTTGAATGGATTCCTGGCGGCCTACGGCTTCACCAACGGGCAGGTTCGTCTTTACGGTTCCTACGCCGGATTGCTGGCCAACGAGGGTGAGCGCGTTGCGCTGGAGCGACCGCAGGCGCCCGATCTGCCGTTGGACGGGGTATCGTGGGTGATCGTGGACGAAGCGGTCTACTTCGGCCGGGCGCCCTGGCCGGTGGAAGCGGACGGCGCGGGCACCGGGATCGAGCGCGTGGACGCTCTTGGCAGCGGCAACGATCCCGGCAACTGGGCGGCGCCGGAGCCGTCGCTGTTTCTGGCGCTGCACTGGAAGCTCGACGAGACGTCGGGCACCGCAGCC